>WNGG01003811.1_pt1 | contig 16977 bp, 9 predicted proteins | sample 5400661 | NCBI WGS metagenome assembly WNGG01 (sample SAMN13153372, study PRJNA577476) | soil metagenome | isolation source: 100 cm soil or saprolite under Garry oak tree replicate 1 | place: USA:California | collected 2016-06-15 | reverse complement strand
CACTCGATTAAGGTTAATTTGCGCGGGCGAGTCAGCAACAAGAGCGCGGTCGAAGCAAAAGTCGAAATGCGCGCCGGCAGCTTGTACCAGAAATTGGAAACTTATTCGGCATCACCGGCGCCTGCGCCTGCTGATTTGATCTTTGGTTTGGGCAGGCGGGAAAAGCCGGATGCCGTGCGCGTTATCTGGCCGGCGGGAATCATTCAGGCAGAGACTGAGTTTCCGGCAAAATTAACCGCCGGTTTTAAGCTGGACATCACCGAACTCGATCGCAAACCCTCGTCGTGTCCTTATTTATATACTTGGAATGGCGAGCGCTTTGAGTTCGTCACTGATTTTATGGGTGGCGGCGAAATGGGCTATCTCGAAGAACCGGGTCACTATAACAACCCCGACCCCGAAGAATACGTCCGCATTCGCGCCGACCAATTGAAAGAGAAAGATGGTCGCTATGAATTGCGAATTACCAACGAGCTTGAGGAAGCGATGTTTGTCGATCGGCTTCAGCTAATCGCCGTAGCTCATCCGGTTGGCACCGAAGTGTATCCGAACGAGGGAATGAGCGAACCGCCGAAACCCTATAAGCTTTTCGCAACACAAAACGCTCGGCCGCCGTTGAGTGCGACGGACGACCACGGGCATGATGTGCTCGATCTGATTTCGAGAATGGATCGCCGCTGGCCGGATGATTTCAAACTCGATCGGATCCGAGGGTATGCCGACGAGCACACGTTGACGATGAAGCTCGAAGAAAAGTCCAACCTCCAACGTCCAAAGTCCAAAGTCCAAGGTCCAAAGTCCAAGGTCCAAAGTCCAAGGTCCAAAGCCCACAGGCAAGACATCGCTGCAAGCAAAGACTCCAACCATTCAACTGTGCAACGCAAGACGTTGGACGTTGGACCTTGGACTTTGGACAGGGAGCGGACAAACGCTCCGGATCGAGTCCTGTTGTTACTAACCGGCTGGACCGACTACGCATGGTCGAGTGATAACGTTGCCGCGACGCAGGCCGGAAAGGCGTCGAAGCCTCCAGCGCTTCAGGTTAAAGATAAGAAGGGAAACTGGCGCACGGTAATCGAAGACATCGGAATTCCCGTGGGCCGGCCGCAAACTGTGACCGTCGATCTTACTGGAAGGTTTCTCAGCTCTAATCGCGACGTACGCATCGTCACAAATATGCGCGTTTACTGGGACCAGATTCTGGTCGACACGTCCGATGGAACTGCGCCGGTTCAAGCAACGCGACTTGACCCGGTGCGCGCCGATTTACACTGGCGTGGCTTCTCAGCAGAAGTAACGCCCGATAAACGCGAACCGTTTGGCTATGATTACGAACGCGTGTCTTTCACTTCTCCCTGGAAAGTAATGACCGGGCGATACACGCGGGAAGGTGATGTGCTTGAGTTACTCTTAAGCAGCGACGATATGTTTGTAATCAGCCGGCCAGGAGATGAGATCAGTCTCTCGTTCAATGCGTCAGCTTTGCCGCCGTTGCCGGCCGGTTGGACGCGGACGTTTCTGCTTTACGCCGACGGCTTCAGTAAAGAGATGGACATTAACTCCGCGAGTCCTGATCAGCTCGCGCCTTTGCCGTTTCACCACATGAGCCATTATCCCTATTTATGGCCCGAGCACTATCCGCTGGACGAAGAGCGGAGGAAATACCTTGAGAAATACAATACCCGGATAGTGGCTTCGCAGGTGCCGCAACTCCTGGTTTCAAGTCTCAGGTTCCAAGTTTCAAGTTCGGGAGAACGTTAAGCCAACAAGACTCGAAACCTGTAACTTGAAACCTGAAACTGGCTGAATTGAATTATGGATCACATTCGATATTCAGTGGCGTGTTGCCAGACGGATCTGCCTAATCCGATCGAACGAATGGCGATGCGAGCAAACACGGACCGCATGCTCTCGATGATCGATTCGGCGGTTGCTGGAGCGGTGCCTTTCCTGCCAGTGCGGCTGGTTGTCTTTCCTGAGTTCGCTCATGCAGCGCCGGTTTTCGAAACCGCCAAAGAGCTGGTCGATAAACTCGCAATTGAAATTCCAAACGAGCATACCGAACGTTTGGAACTAAAAGCCCGCGAGCACGACATCTATATTCAAAGCGGCTCAATGCTGGAAACCGATCGCCGATGGCCCGGTCACGTCTTCAACACAACCTGTCTCGTCGGGCCCAGAGGAATACTTTACAAGTATCGAAAAGTGAACACCTGGCTTCCGTACGAAGTGCATACCAGTCCGCACGATCTGCAAGGCTACGATGAACCGCTATTTCCTGTCGCGGACACGCCAATCGGCCGCATCGGTTGCGCTATCTGTTACGATTGGTTGTTTCCCGAAGCAATGCGCCAGTTGGCCGCCAATGGAGCGGAAGTTCTGGTGCGTGTTTCCGCGTATATGGATCCATGGGGTGCGACCGAGCCGATGGCCTGGTGGACGGTGATCAATCGCGCGCGCGCGATTGAGAACATCTCTTATGTGGTCGCTGCGAATCAGGGTGCAAGTCTGAAACACTATCCGCCCTACTCATGGCCCGGCGGCAGTCAGGTAGTGGATTACGACGGGCGGCTTTTGGCGGAAGCTTCGCCCGGTCCCGGCGAACGGATCGTCGTAGCGCCGATCGACATTTCGGCGCTGCGGCACGAACGCGCGTCGCGCCGGGGACATCACATGCTCGCGCATCTGCGCACCGAAGCTTACCCGGTTTATCGACGGCGCCGGTATCCGCCGACGGTTGGCGAGAATGCGCAGAACTCGTTTGAGCGGAACAATCAATTGATTGATGAAGCAAAGCAGCGACTGAACGAGTCCGATTTGATCAGTTGATGAAGTTGTCGATATTGAGTTCATGGTCCGGCAATGAAAAGATTCCGGGTAAAGCAGTTTCCTTCAATTCATAAATTGTTAGTCTGAGATTAGAGCGATGCGAGTTGGCGTACTTACAGGGGGCGGTGATGCACCCGGACTAAACCCGGCGATCAAGGGCTTGGTTTATCGTGGATCGCAACTGGAACTGGAGGTCTTTGGGCTGTTCGATGGCTGGAGAAGTCTTTTGAATCCTCTACCGGAGGTCCTGCCGCTAAACCGTGAGACTGTGCGACGGTGGGACCGCGATGGCGGAACCAACCTTGGCTCTTCGCGGACCAATCCGTTCAGGCAGCCAAATGGAGAGGGCGGCTTTCAAGATCGCTCCGCCGAAGTAATACAGAACATTGAAAAGCTCGGCCTTGATGCGGTCGTTGTCTGTGGAGGAGAGGACACCCTGGGCGTGGCGGCGAGGCTCGCTCTCGCCGGCGTGCGGGTAGTTGGAGTTCCGAAGACCATCGACAAGGACATTGCCGGCACCGACTATACGCTTGGTTTTGACACCGCACTGCGAAATATTTCCGAAGTAATCGAACGGTCCCGCACGCCCGCGGGCTCGCACGGGTGGGTGCAGATTGTCGAAGTGATGGGACGTCACGCCGGACATCTGGCATTGTGGTCAGGCGTGGCCGGCCAGGCGCACATTATCCTCATACCTGAACATCCTTTTCGATACGAGCGCGTTTTTCAACTTCTAAAAAGTCGGCTTGGCGAGCCCGGACTTACTCGCGGTCCATCGCAGCGCCCGCGCTATGCGGTGATTGTCGTCGCCGAAGGGTCCCGCGCCGAAGACGGAGAAATGATTACTATTGATGACCATCAAGACACGTTCGGGCATGCACGCCTGGGAGGAATCGGAGACGTGCTGGCACGCAGGATTGCCAGCGAAACTCCGTATGAATCTCGGGCGGTAATATTGGGACACCCGCAGCGTGGCGGTCCGCCGAGCGCAATTGATCGCATTATGGGATTGATGTTTGGAGCCCGGGCAGCCGAGGCCGTGGCTGAGGACAAGTTTGGCAAGATGGTCTCAGCCAGGGGAATCGCACCAGCATGTGAATTGTCTCTGGTGGACATCACGAGGGCCCTGGGGAAACTAAATCTGGTGGATATCGATCGCGATTACGATACCGACCGCTATCATCTCAAGGCGATTGGTATGTGAAGTGGGACTTCATGACCGCGAGTGTCCGAACTCTCGTAAATCGAGCCAGTCGTTGTTTCAATTCCCCGGTTTGTTTTATCTCTTCCGACTGCGAAAGTATTAATCGGGTGCTATCGATTCGGGCCTGGATTTTTCAGATGTTTCGTGGTGCCCTCAGTTATGCCAAAGCTGGGGGGAACGAATTCAGCAGTGTTGGCAGATCGCAGCGCGGGAGTTACACCTGCATTCCCCAGGAGATTCTCTCGCGAGCGTTCTGCTCGTTCGGCAATCTCAGCCTGCTTCTTGCTTACGAACCAGCCGTTGATGATTAGGGCGACGCCCACCAAAAAGGGAATTATTCCGGCAACCCAAATGCGGCTCAGAATCGCCGCATCGCCTGGCCGGATCTGGCCACTCGAAATGATGCCCTGCATTAAGATGTTCAGGAAAATCATTACTCCGACGCCAACAGAGCTGGTGATGACGCCGGCCTTGATTTCGGTGTAGCGTTTCATATTCGGAGTGATGCCGCGTTCGCGCTCGATCTGTTCCTTGCGCCTCTTGCGCTCGCTTTCGGAGAGAAACATCTCCGCGACCCAGGTTCTGCTCCAATCGAACTTCTCGCCTGGTTCACGCAAAGCCACCGCCTGTCGTACCGCATCCAGATTCACGCCGCATGATTTGCAGAAATTCAATTCTTCGCTTTGAGTGACGCCACATTGCGGACAGAACATGAGTTAACTCCTTTGAAGGTTCGCTGATTGATACGACTGATACCGGCTACAGGTTCAATTGTAACCCGACTGAAAACCGAATGCAGAAGGGTCTCAATCTGGCTGCGGACGACAACTTCGTTGTCTCAAGGTCAGCAAGAGGCTTGTACCCCGCTGCTTTGGTCTCCGTTGACTTGAAGCCGGCATTGTAATATTAATCCGTGCACGCTTCTCTTGAGTCGCGACCTACAGGGGCTCTTTAACCCGGAATATCGCCACCACCAGGATTGAGGTCAAGCCAGTGCGCCGAATTGATCTGAGAAAAGTTCAGGCCGCCAACCCGCACACCATCCGCGATATTAATCGGCAGATAGTACTGAACTACGTTCGCGAAAGGGAGCCGATCTCACGAGCTGCAATCGCCCGCGAAACAGCTCTGCAGCGATCCACGATCTCCGAGATCGTCGAGGCGTTGACCGGCGAAGGGTTGGTCGAAGAGATCGGTGAAGGTAAATCAACCGGCGGCCGAAGACCGACGTTGTTGCGATTGCGCATTGTTGGCGCGATTGCGATTGGCGTTAATATCACGCCGACCTACACAACAATCGCGAGTAGTGATCTGGCCGGAGTCGTGGTCCAGCAGGAAGCCTTTCCAACCGATCCGGCTCCCGAACGCACCTTGAACCGGATTAATGAAATCATTCGCAAGTTTTCTGATCAGAGTTCAATCGAAGGAATCGGCGTCAGTGTTCCCGGATTGGTTGATCCGGCAACCGGTAAGGTGATCTTCGTTCCGTATTTTAAGTGGCGTGATTTGCCGATTGCCGAGATGATCTCTCGATCGACCGGGCTGCCCGTTACCATAGACAATGATGCCAATGCGGTCGCCCTCGCCGAGTTGTGGTTCGGACGACCCGAAGTCAGGGACGCGCGGGACTTCATTCTTGTGCTGGTTGCGGACGGCGTAGGGACCGGGATTATTTTTGACGGTCAGGTCTATCGCGGAGTGCGCGGAGCAGCGGGTGAATTTGGTCATATGATCGTCGGCAGTAATGCACCGGTCCTCTGCTCGTGCGGAAACGACGATTGCTGGGAAGCCTTTTCATCGGAGCGCGCGGCGTCCGCGCGCTACCGGAAATTTAGCGGTGGCCGCGGCGCGCCGAACTTTGCCACGTTAATCGATCGCGCGCTGGATGGAGAGCGGGAGGCAAAAACCGCCCTCACTGAGACGGCCCGCTTTCTCGGCACCGGCATCTCAAATCTGATCGTTGGCTTTAGTCCGGAAGTTGTAATCGTGAGCGGTGCGATAACGCGGGCCTGGCCGTTGATTGAAAAAGCTCTGACGGAAAAAATTGAGCGCAGTGTTCGTCGAGGATTGCCGTCAGCGCGAATTCTTCGCTCGACTCTTAACGGGGACCCGACGTTGATGGGAGCCTTGAGTCTGGTCCTGGCGGGCAAGTTTGCCGGCGCGGTGGCGGCTTGACACAAGAGTTACGAGCAGCGTTTAGCGAATAGATCGTCTGTCTAAGGTTTCTGTTTGTCCACGCGCTTCTTTATCGCGTCGCTGATTTCCACCACGCTCTGAAGATCGCGGCGAGCCTTTCTTAGTTGTTGAGCATCGACCGTGCCCGGTGTCTCAATAATTGGATTTCGCACAAAGTTCTCGATCTGCCGGCAGAGCAGGATCAGCCCGTCCTTAATCTCCATCACTTTGGGATCGGCCGCCGGCTCCTCGTTTGGCTCAGGTTTCGGTAGTTGTAATGAAGACTGCAGCCGGGCCGAGCGCTTTCGAATCTCACCAGCCGCCTCTGAAATGAATTGAAGATTGAACGATTGTTTGGCGTCGATGGCGCGAACGATTCCGTTATGCAGAGTCAGGATTCGCTGAAAGTCCTCGCTTACCTGATCCATCATCGCTTGAGAGCGTTTGGGATCGTTGGGCCGTCCGTTGTCTTCGGCGCCTCTGCTTAGTTGCAACTCACGTCGATCCATCTCCTGCATGCGCGCCTTGGCCGGGTCGCCAACAGTCTGACCGGCGGCGGGTGCGGAAAAGACAATCGAGCAGCCGAGGGAAATTATCACCATGCTCCACGGTCGAACATTCGCTTTATCTCGATGTGGTTGCATTGCGCACTCCGGAGATTTGCATGATTTGTAGGACAGTATAGAACTACCGCGAACTCGTCACAAATCCTCTCGAGACTTACTGGGGCGCGGGCACCAAGCGGATTGAGTCTGGTCGCAGTCCTAAATGCGACCTTAAAGAGAAAAGGGTTGACTGGGCGACGCGGATATACTACTTAATAGCACTTGCCGACAAAAGTCATTTCCATGACTGCGAAATAAGATCGATTTACCAACACGTAGCTTTCATAGCGGGGAGCCTGGTGCGTCGAATAGATCTCAAGAAAGCGAATGCCGCCCGCTCGAACACAATCCGGGACATAAACCGCCAGATTGTGCTTAATTATGTTCGCGAATTAGGGCCGATCTCGCGCGCGGACATCGCCCGCGAAACTGCCTTACAACGCTCAACTATCTCTCTGATCGTTGACGAGCTTCGCGTGGATGGCTTGATCGAGGAAGTGAGTGGTGAATCCACCGGTGGGCGTCCGCCGAACCTGCTGTCGTTACGGACGGCCGACGCGGTTGCAATCGGCGTCGACCTCGGCACAGTTAAGACCGTGATGGCGAGCAGTGACCTGGCCGGAAGGGTGCTGGTGCAGGAAGAATTTCCCACCGACCACGACATAAAGAAGACGCTGGCGAAGATTGTTGAATGCGCAAATCGCCTGAAGGGAAAAACAAGAAGCGCGATTGAGGGAATCGGCATCAGCCTGCCCGGAGTTGTTGACCCGCAAACCGGAAATCTGTATGTCCCTCACTTTAACTGGCGGAACGAACCCATAGCCGAAACACTGACGCGTGCCACTTCACTACCTGTCAGTATTGACAACGATGCCAACGCTGCAGCGCTGGCGGAATTATGGTTTGGCCGACCGGAAATTCGTGAAGTCCGAGACTTTATTATGGTTCTGGTAGAAGAAGGAGTGGGCACAGGCATCGTCTTCGACGGACAAGTCTATCGCGGGGAAGGCGGTACCGCCGGCGAGTTCGGTCACATGACAATTGGTTCGGGAGCGCCGGTCTCATGCGCCGTCGGCAGCAGGGAATGCTGGGAAGCATTTGCCTCGGAACGGTCAGCCCTTGCACGTTATCAAAAGCTGTCACGCACCAACGGCGGTAATAATATTAATTTCGCAGACCTGATGGATTTGGCGCTCAGGGGTGAGCGAAATGCGAGAGCAGCCTTGAAAGAGACAGCTCGTTATCTCGGCATAGGCATCGCGAATCTGATTCAGGGCCTGGCTCCCGAGGCGGTGATCGTTGGTGGTCCCATTGCTCGCGTCTGGCCGGTGATTGTCGACGATGTTAAAGCGTCTGTGGACTCCAGCATCTGCCGAGGTTTCCCTTCAATGCCAATCATGGAATCAACGCTCGGTCCTCAGCCAACGCTGATGGGAGCCTTGAGTTTGGTCCTCGCCAGTAAGTTTGCTTCAGCCGAGATTGCTTAGGAAAACGATCAATACTTAGTTCGCCTGGGCACCAAAGATCCGAGATTGGACTTTGCGGGGTCACATCCGCGTGGAATTTGCGCAAAAAGTTCTTGACAACTTTTTCCATTAGGAGTAAACCTTTTGCGCGGTAGTGCAACAAAGTCCTAACCAGTAAATTTAGCATCGATTTCTGAAGTAGTTTGAGTTTCTTGCAACGCTCCAATCAGTAACGCGAGCTGGTTGCTTTTAAGAAGCCTGGTCCAAAAAATATTTTATTGCCTCTCCAGTAAGCAGCGATGAAGGGTGTAGTTTAAGAGGCAGGCGAATTCCCGGGAATGCCTCTCGGGGTTTCGTAATGTACCAGTTGAACTCGGCGCTTTGACTTTCCGAAAAGTTCGTTCGCTCACGCGATCCGGAACAGCGGTCGTGCGAGCGCTAAACCCGCAGGAGGTTCGTATGCTGAAGAAGCTCGGCTTGCAAGTAGTATTGATTGCGATTGGTGCGCTCCTTTTCAGTGCCCACGCACAGACCACGACGGTAGGAACAATCAGCGGCACGGTTCGCGATGAGAAGGGAGCTGTTGTTCCCAAGGCCGAAGTTTCTGTCCAGGGCGAGGGCACCGGCACATCGCGCACGGTGACTTCCGACGACAATGGATTCTATTTGGTTCCTAGTGTGCCCGCGGGACGCTACACCATTACTACTTCACCCAGCGGCTTCAAAAAGACGGTTGCCTCAGGAGTCGATCTCCACGTGGCGGAAAACAAAGTCGTCAACCTCGATTTGCAGGTAGGCCAGGTGAGTGAAACAGTAACCGTCACTTCCGAAGCCGCACCAGTCGAAACCCGGAGCGGAGAAGTAAGCAGTCTGATCACCGAAAAACAAGTAACCGAGTTGCCTCTGAATGGCCGCAACTACGCGCAACTCGCGCTGATGGTTCCTGGGGTTTCGCCGGTGACGCAGAACGGCGCCGGCGGTGCTTTCGGCACGCAGGGTACCGGGCTCGATTCTCACGTCGACATGTCGGTTAACGGCAATCAGTCAAATGCCAACCTGTGGACAGTTGACGGTGTCAACAATATGGACGTTGGTTCGAACGCTACACTCCTGATCTTTCCGTCGATCGATTCCATTCAGGAATTCCGCGTAGAGCGTAACAGTTTCAGTGCGGAGTATGGCCAGGCCCAGGGCGCGGTAATCAATCTCATTACCAAAGGCGGCAGCAACCAGTTTCACGGCGGCGCCTTTGAATTTTACCGCAGTGACAAATTTAATTCGACTGATTTCTTTCTTGAGAAAGCGAATCAGCCAAAACAAAAGTTGAAGTATAACAATTACGGCTTCAATTTCAGTGGTCCGATCAAGAAGAACAGGGCCTTCTTTTTCTGGAACGAAGAGTGGCGTCGCGAACGGCGCGGGGTGGTGCTTCGTAGCAAGGTTCCCACCGCCGCCGAGAGAATCGGAGACTTTAGTGGCGCTCTAACTGACCCATTGCCACACGATCCTTTTACCGGGCTGCCTTTCCCCGGCAATAAAATTCCGGCTAACAAGCTGAGCCCGGCGGGTCTGGCAATTTTAAAGATATTTCCACTTCCCAATACTACCGGTTCGACAAACTGGGTTTCGTCTTTGTTGGAGCCGATCAATACCCGTCAGGACAGTATTCGCGGCGATGCTAACATCACCAAAAAGGTGAACCTGCTGGTGAAGTATACGAACGAGACGTGGACGCATGGGAGTGCGGCCGGCAACTTCTGGGGCGACTCTCCGTTTCCGACCTTGAGTTCGGACTGGGACCAGCCCAGTCATAGTCTCGCCATCAAGCTGGCGACCACTCTGAGTTCCACTGCGGTTAACGAGTTTCAGTTTTCGCGCGCGGGCAATAACATATTTATTACGACGAATAAAGCGGGCGTGGCACTTAATGATGAGATTGCGTCGAAGTTTCCGACTGTTTTCCCCAGGGCCCCCGGCGTAGGGCTGCCCACGAACTGGGGCGCGGATGGATATCCTGCGCTTTGGCATCAGGCGCCCTGGCAAAATCACGAAGACCTCTTCATTTGGAAAGACGACTTCTCCAAGGTTTCCGGCGCGCACGATCTCAAATTCGGTGGCTTAGTCAGTCACAATATCAAGAACGAACTGGCACAGGGTGCCAATGGCATCGCTCAGTACTGTGGCACGGCCACTCGCACCGGCAATGCTATCGCAGAGTTGCTGTACAAGGATTTGCCGCTCGGATGCTATACCGAGATCGATCATGACGAGCCTTCACTGGGTCGATGGCGTGACTTTGAATTCTACGGGAACGATACGTGGAAAGCGCGAAAGAATGTGACCCTTACCCTGGGGATGCGCTGGTCCAGATATTCACCGGCTTTCTCAGCCAACGATCGCATCAGCAACTACATTCCGCGATTGTATGACGGCGTCCATCCGCTCAGCGGTTTGATAAAGCCCGGCGAGGCTGGATTCGGCCGCTCACTGTGGCACTCATATAACAAAGGTTTCCAACCACGAGTGGGTTTGGCCTGGGATGTCAAAGGCGATGGCAAGACCGCCATCCGCATGGGTTTCGGTCGCTTCATGAGCCGTTCGAATGTGATCGAGGATATATTGCGGCTGGCAGGCAATCCTCCCTGGACTACAGTCGTAAATTCGAATTGGGGAGGCGGCACGGCTAATCTCGCTGACGACCCAACCTTCCGCAGTCTGGATACCATCAATCCCGGCCTTATAAAGGCAGTAGCTGGAGTCAGCAACAGCACAGGCTTCAACGCCGTGAGCGAGAACTTCAAACCACCCGAGAGCTGGCAGTGGAACTTAACGGTCTCTCGTGAAATTTTCAGGAACACGGTGGCCGAAGTTTCTTACATTGGCAATCACGGTTTGCACATCTGGCGGCGGGCAGTGAATTTTAACGAAGTTCCGCCAGAGAGAAGGGCAGCCGTAGTCCAGGCATTCACCAGCAATAATCCCAACGCGCAAGCGATCGCGAATGCTAATCGCCGGTTCCCAAATCTTGGACCTATTACCATGAGCGAATCGACCGGCGACTCGCGTTACAAAGCGCTGCAGCTCTGGATCAACCGGCGCTTTACAAATCGCCTGTCCTGGCAGGTTTCTTATACCTACTCGCACGCGGTTTCAAACGTGCCGTTAACTTCGTTCACGAGTGCTACCACGGATCCCTTCAACTATGATTTGGACAAGGGTGATTCCGACCTTGACCGCAGGCATATGTTTGTTTCCAACGCGGTTTATGTCTTGCCCTCGCTCAAGAACCATGGTTCGTTTGTGAGTAAGATCCTCGGAGATTGGCAACTTAATGGGATTGTCACTGCGTATAGTGGCATACCTCTCGACGTTGTGACGAACGCTCCTAATTTGTATTTCGGTCTGTCTCGCAGTGCCCCTGGCGGCTTCCGTCCCGATGTGGTTGGTAATCAGCCTTTCTTCTTCCATGGCCCTGACCAGACGATATATCTGAATCCGGCCGCGTTCGCGATGCCTGCTCCCGGACATTTCGGTAATCTTCGGCGCGGAGCCGTGCGGCAGCCGGGACTTACTAATGTCGATTTCTCGGTGGCCAAGAATTGGAAGGTTCATGAACGGTATGGTATTCAGTTTCGCGCGGAGATGTTCAACCTTTTCAACCGTCCGAATTTCAACGGCTTCGATCCTAACTTGGGCGCCAACTTCAACAACGGCCAATTTGTTCAATTTAATAACACACTCGGCAGCGGAACTTTTGGCCAGCTGAATACTAGCCGCGGACCGCGCAACATCCAGTTCGGGATTAAGTTTAACTTCTGATATAGTACGGCACGGCTGAAACAAAGACGGAGGGCCAGGTTCTACTTCAGCCCTCCGTTTTATTTTTTCCAGGGGTCATAGAAGTTTCGCTTGGGGCATTTACCTTCGACCTTGTTTCCTTTTCTCCTGCTGGTCTTTGTTTTCCAATCTCCTCAGGATGCGGTTCGTCATCATTTCGAAGCCGCGGAAGCGCAAAGACGGGCAGGAAACTCTGTTGTAGCAGAAAAAGAATACGCTGCTGTCCTTGCCGAAGCCTACGGACAGCTCGGAAAAGTCTACGCGGCCGAGAAGAAATATCAACAGGCCATTGACGCCCTCACGTCAGCCTCTCTCTACCGGCCTGAATCGCAGGAGGTTTTGATCGACCTGGCGATTGCTTACTTCGACGCTGAGCAATATGAAAAAGCTCTCGAGCCGCTGGCCAAAGCATTACGTCTCAATCCTCAGAGCGCGGGCGCGCACCATATGCTGGGCAAGAGTTATTTCATGCTCGGCGACTTTGACAAGTCGGCAGCCGAGTTGCAAACAGCACTCAAGATCACACCGAAAGATAACGACATCGCGTATACGTTAGGGCTGGCCTATCTCAAGCAGCACCAGCTGGCGCCGGCGCAGCAGATCTACGAGCGCATGCTCAAACAATTTGGCGACCGGCCGCAGTTGCGTATTGTGTTTGGCCGCGCCTACCGAGAAACGGGTTTTTTGGCCGAAGCGATAGAGGAATTCAAGAAAGCTGTCGCCCTCGATCCCCACTTTGCCCGGGCTCATTATTATCTTGGACTGACGTATTTATTAAAGGACGGCGCGTCGAGGCTTCCGGATGCGGAACAGGAATTCAAGGTTGAATTGGAATCACATCCGGATGAATTCTTCGCCAACTATTACCTCGGCATTACTTACTTGATGGATAGAAAATGGGACTCGGCCATTGACCTGCTGCGGAAGGCTACTCTGATTCAGCCGAATAACCCTGATCCGTATTTTCATTTGGGCCAGGCGTATCAAGCGACCGAACGCTACGCGGAGGCAATTGAAGTACTGAGGAAATCGATCTCTCTCAATCCATCGCTTAGTCACAATGATTACCAGGTGGCTACGGCGCATTACCGTTTGGGGCAATCTCTTTTGAAAGCCGGGCAGGACGAAGCCGCCCAAAAGGAGTTGCAGGTGGCCGCGGACCTGAAGTCAAAATCGTTGAAACGCGATAAGGAGAGGAACGAGATTTATTTGAATGCGGAAAACCTGCACGAGCAAAACAGTAAATTCCCGGAGATCGTCTCGACTGAAGGCGTAATTGCGGAATCGGACTCACCTGGCGCAAGGAAGTCGGAAGAGCTGAAGAACGGCGAGACTTATTATTCAAAAGTGGTCGCGACGGCGCATAACGAGATCGGATTGTTGAGGGCAGATCATGGGGACTTTAAGATGGCGGCGGCGCAGTTCGCCCGGGCTGCGAAATGGGATTCACACCTCGATGGCCTCAACTTCAATTGGGGCCTGGCTGCTTTCAAGGCGGAACAATATAAGGAAGCGACTGATCCACTTGAGAGAGAATTGGGCGTTCATCCCGGCAATGTTCAGGCGAAGGAGTTGTTGGGCCTGAGCTATTTCATGCTGGAGAACTACCCCAAAACTTCCCAGTTGCTGGGCGATGTGATCGTGGCGAGGCCATTCAACGCCGGCGTCTACTACACTCTGGCAGTTTCGCTTATCAAGGAAGGGAAAAAAGCGGAAGCAGATCAGGTGATCAAGCAGATGGTCGAGATCGGTGGTAATACTCCGCAACTTCATATTCTGCTCGCCCAGGCTTATAACGAAGCGGGCGAAACCGCGAAAGCTCTGGAAGAATTGCAGCTCGCGCTGTCGCTCGATAGCAAGACTTTGATGGTCCATTATTACTCCGGCATGATTTATGTAAAGACCGGAAAACTGGACGAGGCGGCGAAGGAATTTGAAAGTGAGTTGGCGTTGAATTCCGCCGACGTGCAGGCCAAATATCATCTTGCCTTTGTACTGCTTGCACAGCAAAAGACCGCTGCCGGTATCAAGTTAATGCGTGATGTCATTCAACTCAAGCCTGACTTCGCAGACGCGTATTACGAACTGGGCAAGGCCCTTTTGCAGCAGGGCGAAGTTACCGATGCGGTCGGAAATCTGGAGGTGGCGGCCAGGCTGGCCCCCGACAAGGCCCATGTTCAGTACCAACTCGGCAGGGCCTATCTTGCTGCGGGACGAAAAGCTGAGGGCGAGAACCATTTGGAAATCTCACGTCAACTCAAAGAGAAAGAGCGCCAACAAACGAAACCGTGAACTTGCAGTGAGGTGGTTAACTCTTGCCCATAAGAATCGTCCCGGCTCTGATCATCTCATTCGTACTATTCTGGTCAACACCCGCCGGAATGACAAACCTTCCATCCGGCGAGGTTCATTTTACAGATATCACAGAGGGGGCGGGCATCAAGTTCAGGCACATCTCATCGCCGGAAAAAAAGTATATTGTCGAATCAATGAGTGGCGGCGTCGCGCTCTTTGATTACGACAATGATGGCTATCTGGACATTTACCTGGTGAACTCGCTGACTGTAGACATGGTGAAAACAAAGGAAAAAACCAGAAGCGTTCTTTATCACAACAACGGCGACGGAACCTTTACCGATGTAACAGATAAGGCCGGGGTCGGTGACATCGGATGGGGAATGGGCGTAACGATTGGCGATTACAACAACGATGGCTGGGATGATATCTACGTGACCTGCCTGGGGCCGAACCATCTGTTGCGAAACAACGGTAACGGCACGTTCACCGACGTGACTCAAAAGGCAGGCGTCGGTGATCCGCGTTGGTCAACGGGCGCTGCTTTTGTCGACTATGATAACGACGGCCGGCTGGATCTGTTTGTGTCCAACTATGTAGATTTTGACGTGAATAATCTGCCGGAGTTCGGCAAGGGGCGCACTTGCCAGTTCAAAAGCATACCTGTGCAGTGCGGACCCAGGGGACTGAAGGGCGCGGGCGATGCGCTCTATCATAACAACGGTGACGGCACCTTTACCGACGTGTCAAAGAAGGCCGGGGTCTCCGACGCGGACGGCTACTACGGCCTGGGTGTAATTGCCAGTGATTTTGATGAGGATGGTTTGGTCGATATCTTTGTCGCGAATGACTCGACGCCGAATTTTCTCTATCACAATAACGGCGACGGTACGTTCAAAGATATTGGATTTTCGTCAGGTACGGCTGTCAACGAAAACGGCAGCGAGCAGGGAAGCATGGGTGTAACTCTGGGCGACTACAATCATGACGGCAAACTCGATCTTTTCATCACAAATTTCGACGATGACTACAACACGCTTTACCATAACGACGGCAAGGGTTCCTTTACGGATGTTTCGTACGCCACTAAAGTGGCGGCCGTAAGCCTTCCCTACGTTGGCTGGGGCACCTGGTTCTTTGACTATGACAACGATGGCTGGGCGGATCTTCTGGTTGTGAACGGTCATGTATATCCGCAACTACCCAGCTACCGGCAGCGAAACTTTGTCCATCACAACAACCGCGACGGCACCTTTGCAGAGGTTGGCGAGCAACTCGGCGCGCCCTTTGCTGAAAAGCGCACGGGCCGCGGTGCTGCCTTCGGCGACATTGATAACGACGGCGACGTTGACGGGGTAATCAACAATCTGGACGGGCCGCCGCAATTGCTGCGAAATGACGGCGGCAATACAAACAATTCAATCCTGATAAAGACGATCGGGGTGAAGAGCAATCGCGACGGCATCGGCGCGCGGGTCAGGATTGTTTCGGGTGACTTAACGCAGATCGAGGAAGTTTACAGTGGTGGTAGTTATCTTTCGCAGAGTGATCTGCGACTTCACTTCGGGCTCGAGAAGCGATCGAAGATAGATCTGATCGAGGTTCGTTGGCCAGGCGGGAAAATCGATAAAGTCACGAATGTCGGCGTGAACAAAATTCTTACCATCAAAGAAGGCCAGGGCATCGTTGATCAGAAGGACTTGAAGAACGGAGCTCAACCGTTACCGAATCGAGAGCGATAGCGTAGCATTTGCTCTTTTGCGGCTTCGCCGCCTGATGTGCGGAAAGGCTTTGCCTTTCCGGAGGAACCTGGAAGCTCTTAAAGGCTCTGCCTGTGGCGAGGCATAGCCTCGCCACAAGATCAGGATGAGGATCGGTGTCGGAAAGGCGGAGCCTTTCCGCACATCAGATGGCAAAGCCATTTATCCTTGCCTGCCAACAGTGATGAAGACTTTTTCTTCACAGCATAAACTAATCGATGCAGCGGCGGCTGTACTGTCGAAACGCAATCCTTTTTGCCTGGCGCGGATCAGAACCATTCTGCGATTTCTGATGGTCTTGCTCGTCGCATCGTTTGCTCCCGCCCAGACAAATAAGACCCAGGAACGTCTTGAGAATGCGGGAGCGCTAATCCGCGATCATCGCATCACCGAGGCGGAACAGCAGCTGAACGGCATTTTGAGGACGGAGCCGAATAACGTGGCGGCCCTTAATCTCCTGGGCACCATTCGCGCACAGCAGGGAAAACTGATCGAAGCGGAAAATCTCCTGACGCGTGCCGCCAAAATCGATCCCGCGTTCGTGCCGGTGCACATGAACCTAGCTTTTCTTTACCTGCTCAGGAATGCTCCCGAAAAAACAATTTCGGAGCTGAAAGCGGTGATCAATCTCGAGCCGAACAATATCGAGGCCAATTACAAACTGGCGCGCCTGCTGCTTTCCCGAGGGCGAATTGATAACGCTATCGACGTCATTGAAAAAGCGAAGTCATCGTCGCCGGAGTCCACCGTCTTTTTAACCTTGCTTGGCGATGCATATCTTAAGAAAGGGAATGCCGACAAGGCAG
>WNGG01003810.1_pt1 | contig 16978 bp, 14 predicted proteins | sample 5400661 | NCBI WGS metagenome assembly WNGG01 (sample SAMN13153372, study PRJNA577476) | soil metagenome | isolation source: 100 cm soil or saprolite under Garry oak tree replicate 1 | place: USA:California | collected 2016-06-15 | reverse complement strand
GGACGCTGGTGCGCGCCACCGTGCCCGAGGCCGAGGTGATCCGCTACGCGATCGACCTGCGCTCGATGACCCGCGGCAAGGGCTCGTTCGCGCGCCGCTTCTCGCACTACGAGGAGCTGCCGTCCAACCTGGCCGCCAAGGTCGCCGAGGAGGCCAAGGCCGGCGACCAGAAGTAGTCGATCGCACCCACAACCAGGCGGGGCCCTCGTGAGGAGGGCCCCGCTTCAGGTTCCAGGCTCAGGCGTGCCTGTGGGTGAAGTGATCGGACACCTGGCTGGCGGACAGGGCCGTGGTGTAGACGGCGACCTCGTCGACGGTGCCCTTGAAGTAGCTGTTCGTCGGCTGGTTCGGCCAGTGGCTCAGGTTGTCACCGCCGACCCGCCAGAAGCCGTTGTAGGTCTCGGCGAGGGTGTTGGGGTTGCTGCCGACCAGCGCGCCGTCCACGTACAGCTTCATGCCGGCGCTGCTGAGCGTCGCCACCACGTGGTGGTAGAGACCGTTGTTGTAGGTGGCCGTGGTGGTGATCACCGTGGCGCTGCCGTTCCAGGTCCCGAAGGCCAGGCGGCCGTTGTTGGTCATGTAGATGTGGCGGTCGTAGTGGGCGCTGGTGCCGGTGCGCGAGGAGCCGAAGCCGATCAGCTTGCCGCCCGCGGTGGTGGCGGTCTTGAACCACAGCTCGAGCGAGAAGGTCCGCGGGTTGGTGACCGCGGTGGTGCTCCCCGAGGTCACGTAGCCGTCGCTCGGTGAGGTGCCGCCCAGCCGCACCGCGGTGTTGGGGTCACCGGTGATCGCGCCGGCCTGCGAGTATGCGATCGAGCCCTGGTACAGGCCGGTGCGGCCGTGGCCGGAGGCGTCCGCGGCGGTGGTGCCGGACGCCTCGCCCAGGCGCCAGTACTCCCATGGCGAGTCCGTCTTGACGGTGGTCGAGTAGCCGGCGTCGGTACTGGCCACCGTGACCGACGCCGCGCTCGACTTGGAGCTCACGTTGGTCCCGTTGGCCTCCTTGGCGTCGACCCTGTACGTGTGGGTCGAGCCGGGGGTCAGGCTCGTGTCGGTGAAGGAGAATGTCGGCAGGATCCAGAACGTCGAGCGCGTCGGCGCGCTGGTGAACAGCGGTGTGGTCGAGCCGTCGCGGTACACCCGGTACACGAGCGTCTCGTCGTCGTCGTCGGTGGTCGCCTGCCAGTTCAGCTTCACCTGGCCCGTGGTGATGCTGCTGGCGGTCGGCACCTTGGGCTGCCGCGGCCTGGTCAGGTCCGGCGGGCCGCCGAAGCGGGTGAAGCCCTGCTGCGCCTTGTTGTTGACGGTCCCGAAGTCGCCGCCGACGAAGAGCTGGGTGCCGTCGGTCGCGAAGGCGCGCGGCCCCAGCGGATTGCCGCTGGTATTGGGGTACCAGGGGCCGATCGAGCCGTCGGAGAGCCGCTCGACCAGCAGGTGGCGGGCGTTGCCGGTCCCGACCTCCGGGAAGGAGCCGACCGAGGAGCAGTTGTGGGCGTGCGAGCCCTTGTACAGGAAGCTGCGGATGATCTCGATCGCCTGGGTGGCGCCGAGGCAGGTGTTCTTCCACACCAGGGCGCCGTCGCTCTGCCTGGCGGCGAAGGTGCCGTCGAAGCAGCCGCCGCCGGTGCCCTCGGCCGCGAAGTAGACGTTGTTGTCGTCCACCCGCATGTCCTTGATGTCCGAGGTGCAGGTGCCGCTGTGCGGCGGCAGGACGTTGGCGGACGCCCACGGCAGGGTGGCCCCGGTGCTCGGGTCGAGCGAGCCGGTGCCCCGCCTGGCGATGCCGTTCAGGACGGTGAAGTAGCCGCCCACGAAGACGCGGCTGCCGCTCGGTGGCACGGCGACGCGGAAGACGGTCAGGTCGGCGGTCGGCGCCCACGGCAGCACGGCCCCGGCGGTGGTGAACGCCGCCAGGTTCTTCCGAGCGACGGTGCTGTTGACGAAGTTGAAGTTGCCGCCGACGTAGACGGTGCTGCCGCTGACCGCCAGGCCGCGGACGGGGCCGGACGCCTTCGGCGCCCAGCTCGTCAGGTTGCCGGTGGCGGTGGCGAAGGCGGCGAGCCTGGACCGGAACACGCCGTCGACGTGGGTGAAGTCACCGCCGATGTACAGCGTGCTGCCGTCGGCCGAGGGGGTCATGACCCACGCCTTGGCGTCGAGGCTGTGGTTGAAGGGCAGCAGGTCGCCGGTGGAGGCGTTGAAGGCCGCCAGGTGGTTGCGCGGGACCTCGCCGGTGCCGAGGGCGGCCCCGGGCGGCCGGACCGAGGTGAAATCGCCGCTGGCGTAGACCACGCCGTTCGCGTAGGCCAACGACCCCACCGTGCCGTTGGTCTGCCAGGTGGGCGTGGAGTTGGCGACGACCGTGTCCGCCTCCAGCGCCTGCGCGCCGTTGGTCATCGGCACCATGCCCACCGTTGCCGCCAGCATCAGTGCGAGCAGCACGATCAATTTTCGCATCGCGACCCTCTCCGGTGATTCCCAAACCCGCAGCTTGCGTGGCGCCAGGCAATTTCGGCCGCGGGCGTCACCCGCGGGTCGAAGGCCGAGCGAGCGACCGGAACGCCGAAGTCTCCCCCATACGGCGAACTCGCCGGCTGTGGGGCAGTTTCGAGGACGGGGCTTCCCGGGGCAAATCGGCAGGATTGCGTAGCAGACCGCGACAACCAGCGGCGATGCGCCGTGCACCCACGAATAAGGCGGTTTCGCGCGTCGAATGCGGGCGAGCTTTACCAAAACGTTCTGCACATGTGCCCGGACAGTGTCCATCCGAGGCCGACCGCGGGCGGGCTGGCTCGTTCCTCGAACCGGTCTTTCAGCCCTTTTTTCACGTATCGCTCTTAGTACCTCATCCACCTATGACGGTAACAACCGGCGCGCCAGCGATCGCCTCAGAAGATCTGACGAGATCCTCCTGCATTTGCGGGAGTGCGAGCCGGACATGCCCCTCGATACGGTTCAAAGAAATTGGGCCAGGCGGCCGAACGGAGCGACCTCTGTACGCGAGTTACCGCATCTGTAGTACGTTCGCTGCTCGCGAATCGGCGAGAGTTGTAAGCCGGCGGCGCACGCAGCCCGCGTGCGCGCCTGGTCGGAATTTTCGGAATTTCGCGTGGCACGGAGGTGTGGACCGCAAGATGGCCCGGGTGCTGCTGGTGGACTCCCAGCCCCTGTTCAACGAGGCGCTCGAAGCGCTGTTCGCCCGCGACGGCGAGCACCAGGTGATCGGGCGCAGCTCTTCGCGGTCCGAGGCGTTCGCGATGCTCCAGAGCCTGGAGCCGGACCTGGCGCTGGTGGACGCAGCCGTCGGCCTCGGCGAGACCCCCTGCCTGGTCGACCGCATCCTGCGCGCGCGGCCCGCCACCAAGGTCGTGGTGCTGGGTGACGACCACGACCCCAACCTGCTGATGGCGGCGATCAGGGCCGGCGCGGCCGGGGTGGTCGGCAAGACCCACGGCGCGGACACGGTGCTGCGCGTGGCCAGGGGAGTGCTCGACGGCGAGGGCGCGGTGCCGCGAAGCATGATCCTGGAGGTGACCAGGCGCCTGATCGGCGGGGAGCGCTTCAGCGGCTCGCCGCTGGCGCGGCTGTCGCCGCGGGAGCGCCAGGTGCTGGTCCGGCTCAGCCGCGGCTGGGACAACACCAGGATCGGCGGCGACCTCTACATCAGTCAGCACACCGTCCGCACGCACATCCAGAACATCCTCGAGAAGCTCGGGATGCACTCCAAGCTGGAGGCGGCGGCGTTCGCGATGCGGTGGTCCTTCGAGCTCGACGCCGAGGGCGACGGCGACGGCGGCGACGACGGCCGGCGGGCTGAGGGCTCCGGGGACCCACGAGGAACCCCGATGGAGCGAGCGCAGCTTGCGGGGAGCGGCTACGGTTGAGAGCCGGAGGTCCCCCGACCGGCACCATGCGAAGCAGAGCAAGGCGCGCGCCTGGCAGCCTGCCTTCGGCGCGCTGGATCCGATCCAGGAGGAAACGGATAGGTGACGACGAGTGAGCGGTGGTCGACGGACACCGGGGGGAGCACCCCGCACGGCGGCACGCTGATCGAGCGGCGGCTGGCCACCGGGGAGGCCGAAGCGCTGGCGGAGCGCCGGCTTCCCTCGCTGACCCTGACCCCGGCCGAGACCGCGGACCTTCGGGCCCTGGCGACGGGCGCCTACAGCCCGCTGAGCGGCTTCATGAACGCCAAGGAGCACCAGGCGTGCGCCGAGGGCATGCGCCTGCCGGACGGCACCCTGTGGCCGATCCCGGTCTGTCTGGGACTGGCCGACGGCGCCGAGCTCGACGGCGAGCTGGTGGCGCTGCGGAGCGAGGCCGGCGAGTTCCTCGGCGTGCTGGAGGTCGACGAGGTCTTCGAGCGGGACCGGGTCGCCGAGGCCGAGCTGGTCTACGGCACCACCGACAGCGAGCACCCCGGTGTGGCGCGCGTGCTGTCGTCGCCCCGGCGGGCGGTGAGCGGCCCGATCCGCGCGGTGGTGGACACGCTCGCCGGGCCGGTCGGCCGCTATGCGCTGACCCCCGGGGAGACCCGCGCGGCCTTTGCCGAGCGCGGCTGGAGCACGGTGGTCGGGTTCCAGACCCGCAACCCCGTGCACCGCGCGCACGAGTACCTGATGAAGGTGGCCCTGGAGACCTGCGACGGGCTGCTGCTGCACCCGCTGGTGGGGCCGACCAAGGAGGGCGACGTGCCCGCCGAGGTGCGCATGCGCGCCTACCACGCGATCCTCGAGTACTTCCCGCCGAAGCGCGTGATGCTGGCGGCCCTGGTCGCGCCGATGCGCTACGCCGGTCCCCGCGAGGCCGTGCTGCACGCCCTGGTCCGCAAGAACTACGGCTGCACCCACTTCATCGTCGGCCGCGACCACGCCGGCGTCGGCAGCTACTACGGCACCTTCGAGGCGCAGGAGCTGATCTCCTCGCTGCCGTCGGAGGACCTCGGCATCACCCCGCTGCGGTTCGACAACGCCTTCTTCTGCCGGCGCTGCGGCGGGATGGCCACGGGCAAGACCTGCCCGCACCAGCCCGAGGACCACCTGACCCTCTCCGGGACCCAGGTCCGCGCCAAGCTGACCGCCGGCGAGCTGCCACCGCCGGAGTTCAGCCGGCCGGAGGTCGCCGAGATCCTCATCGCCGCCTACCGGGAGCAGGCGAGTTGACCCCGAGCCGCCGTCCCGATCGTTCCATCCCGACCCCAGGAGACCCCACCAGCATGAACGTCGACAACGGCTTCGTCCTCTGGCTCACCGGCCTGTCCGGCGCCGGGAAGTCCACCATCGCCACCGCGGTCGCGCCGAGCCTGGCCGAACGCGGGCACCGTGTCGAGGTGCTCGACGGGGACGAGGTCCGCACCAACCTCTGCCAGGGCCTCGGGTTCAGCCGCGAGGACCGCGACACCAACATCGCCCGGATCGGCTACGTGGCCGGCAAGCTGGCAAGGCACGGCGTGGCCGTGGTGGTGGCCGCGATCTCCCCCTACCGCGAGGCCCGCGACAAGGTCCGCGCCAGCGTCGAGAACTTCGTCGAGGTGCACGTGGCCGCGCCCGTGACCACCTGCGCCGAGCGGGACGTCAAGGGCCTGTACGCCAAGGCGCTGGCCGGCGAGATCAAGAACTTCACCGGCGTCTCGGACCCCTACGAGGAGCCACTGGAGCCGGAGATCGCGCTGCACACCGAGCACGAGACCGTCCAGGAGTCGGTCGACCAGGTGCTCGCCTGGCTCGAGGCCAACGGCCTCTCGGTGGCCGTCGGCGAGGAGTTCGACCTGCACGTCGTTCAAACCTCCCGCTAGAGAATCCAGGCTCGGGGGAGCTTCTCTTCAGAGGAGAGCCGACAGATGAAACGGACGACCTACGCGGTGCTCGTCGTGGCGCTGCTGGTGGTTTCGACCCTGCTGCTGGTGCCTGGGCAGGCGCTGGCGGACGTGCCGACCAAGGCGTCGTCGACCTGGCAGACGAACGGCATCGTGTACGCGGTCGCCTACGCGCGCGGCAACGTCTACATCGGTGGGGCCTTCACCTCGGTGCGCCCGCCGGGAGCGGCGCCGGGCACCGGCGAGGTGGCCCGCAACCACCTGGCCGCGTTCAACGCCACCACCGGCGCGCTGCTGAGCTTCAACCACAACGCCAACGCCACCGTCTACAGCCTGGAGCCGTCGCCGGACAAGACCAGGCTGTACGCCGGCGGCGACTTCACCGCCGTCGACGGCGCCGCCCGCGGCCACCTGGCAGCCTTCGACCTGGCCAGCGGCGCGCTCAGCGGCGCCTGGAAGCCGAGCGTGACCGGCAGGGTCAAGTCGATCTCGACTTTCGGCAGCGGCGGCACGCTCTACGTCGGCGGGACCTTCGGCAACGCCGGCGGCCAGGCGCGCACCAACCTGGCGGCCTTCACCTCCGCCGGGGCGCTGCTGCCCTTCAGGGCGACCCCGGACGCCAGCGTCCGCGCGCTGATCGCCAGCGCCGACGGCTCCAGGATCGTGATCGGCGGCAGCTTCGACCACGTCAACGGGGTCGCGCGCCGAGCCCTCGCCATCCTCGACACCTCGGGGGCGGTCCGGCCGCAGCAGTCCTCGATCCCCAGGTGCACCCAGGTCACCTCGTTCGCGCGCACCGCGACCGTGGTCTTCCTGGGCGGCGAGGGGTCCGGGGCCGGCTGCTTCGACGGCACCGTGGCGCTCAACCCGACCACCGGCGCGCAGCTCTGGCGCGACAACTGCCTGGGCGCGACCCAGGCGGTGCAGGTGATCGGCACCTGGCTGTACGTCGGCTCGCACGCCCACAACTGCAGCTCAGTGGTGGGCGGCTTCGGCGAGACCTTCCCAGCGCACCACCTGATGCGGGAGAACGTCAGCAACGGCCATATCGACCCGGGCTGGTTCCCCAATACCAGCGGCAACAACCTCGGGCCGCGCTCGCTCGGCACCGACGGCGTCAAGCTGGGCGTCGGCGGGGACTTCCACCAGGTCAACAACAAGCCGCAGCAGGGCTTCACGCAATTCGGCTAGGATGGCAGGTTGGCGGAGGAGACGATCGTGGAGGCCAGCGCTGGGCGGCGCGTCTCCAGCGACCTCGCCTGGCTGATCGACCTGCTCTGGGGGCCGGCCGTGCAGGCCGGCCTGGCGCGCGTGCGCACCGACGGGACCGTCCCCGAGGGGTACGTCGCGGTGGAGCGCTTCGCGGTCGTGCCGAGCCTGGCGCGGCCGCGCTTCCTGGTCCCGCTGGCGTCCCGCCGGGTGGCGTGGGCGTCGACCAGCCGCTACAACGCGCTGCGGCCCGCCAAGGTCCGGGCGCTGCGCGCGGCGATCGGCGCGGGGATGCGCGTCGGCGCCGGCCACTGGGCGCTGCGCGACCGGCTGGTGGTCAGCGTGCCGGCGGGCGCCGCCCGGACGTCCCTGGAGGAGCTGCTCATCGGCGCGCACCTGCGCAGCCTGCTGGGAGTGCCTGACCTGGTCATGGGCATCGGCGTCAGGGAGCCCCATCCCAACCGCAAGCCCACCTTGCAGCTCCTGGACGGGGCCGGCGAGGTACGCGGCTATGTCAAGGTCGGCTGGAGCCCGCTCACCAGCGAGCTCGTGCGCAACGAGGCGGACGCGCTGCGCGCCTGCGCCGCGCACCCTCCGCCCGGTCTGGGGGTCCCCACGGTGCTGGCCTCCGGCCGCTGGCGGGACCTCGACCTGGTGGCCACCAGCCCGCTGCCCGCCCGGGTGCGCCGCCACCGCCAGGCGCTCAGGCCGCCTCCGGTGACGATCACCCGCGGGCTGGCCGCCACCGCCGGCCGCCGGGCGCTGCCACTGGGCGCCAGCCCCTACTGGTCGAGCGTGCGCGAGCGGGTCGCCAGAGTCGCCTCCGGCGCCGCCTCCGCCGCCGGGGCCGCCTCGGCCACCGCCAGGGCCGGGGAGATCGCGGCCACGCTGGAGGGCTGCCTCGCCCGGATCGAGGAGCGCTGCGGCGACATGCGCTTCGAGTTCGGCCGGTGGCACGGCGACTGGGTCCCGTGGAACCTGGCCTGGGACGGTGAGCGCCTGTTCGCCTGGGACTGGGAGCACTCCGGCGGCGACGCCCCGCTCGGCTTCGACCTGCTCCACTGGCAGTTCCAGGTCGCGTTCGTCCAGCAGCGGCGGAACGCCGCCGAGGCGGCCTCGCGCTGCGCCGCGCTGGCCACGCCGTACCTCGAGCGGCTCGGCATCGAGCCGGCCGCCGCCGGTGCCCTGCCGTGGATGTACCTGCTGGAGCTGTACCTGCGGGCGCAGCGCATGCAGGCCGCCGGCGCGGGCTGGAACGCGCGCTTCCACCCGGCCATGCTCCAGGTGCTGCGGGCCGCTCGTGCCTGACGAAATTGACGATATGGTATCCGGCATGCATCCCGGTTCGACCCCCGCGGGCCCTTGGCCGTCGGTCAGCGTGGTGATCCCCACCCGCGACCGGCCCGAGCTGCTGCGCCGCGCCGTCCGCCGGGTCCTCGACCAGGACTACCCGGGCGAGATCGAGTGCCTGGTGGTCTTCGACCAGAGCGACCCGGCGGAGGTCCCGGTGGAGCAGGCCCCGCGGCGGCGGCTGCGGACCGTCGCCAACCGGCGTGCCCCCGGACTTGCCGGGGCGCGCAACGCCGGCGCGCTGGCGGCCGTCGGCGAGCTGGTCGCCTTCTGCGACGACGACGACGAGTGGCTGCCCGGCAAGCTGGCCGCGCAGGTCGAGGTCCTCCGGGAGCATCCGGAGACCGCCGTGGTCGCCTGCGGGATCCAGGTCCACTACGGCGACCGCGTGATCGAGCGCTCGCCGCCGCCCGGACCGGTGCCGCTGGAGCGCTTCCTGCGCAGCCGCGTCATGGAGATCCACCCGTCGACCATCCTGGTGCGGCGCCAGGCGCTGCTCGGCCCCATCGGCCTGGTCGACGAGGAGCTGCCCGGCAGCTACGGCGAGGATTACGAGTGGCTGCTGCGCGCGGCCCGGGTGGCCCCGGTCGCGGTGGTCCCGCGAGCGCTGGTGCGCGTCCACTGGCACCCGGCCTCGTTCTTCACCGGGCGCTGGCAGACCATCGCCGACGCCATCACCTACCTCATCGACAAGCACCCCGAGCTGCAAGGCGACCCCGCCGGGATGGCCAGGCTGGAGGGCCAGCTCGCCTTCGCCCACGCCGCGCTCGGCCAGCGCGGCGTCGCCAGGAGCTGGGCGGCGCGGGCGCTGCGGCACAACTGGCGCGAACGGCGCGGCTACGTGGCCTTGGCCGTGAGCGCGCGGCTGCTGCGCGCCGAGACCGTGATGCGGCTCGCCAACTCGTTGGGGAGAGGGGTGTAGGGCGTGCGACCACTCCCCCGCTGGCCCCTACTGGCCCTGTACCTGGGCTTTCCGGTGTGGTGGGTGCTCGGGCTCGGGGCGTTCATCTGGCCGGTCCTGGCGGTGCCGATGCTGGGGGCGCTGGTGCTGCGGGGCCGCATCCGCTTCCCGGCCGGCTTCGGGCTCTGGTTCGGCTTCCTCGTGTGGATGCTGGGCTCGGCGATCGAGCTGGACTCGAGCGCCAGGGTGCTCGGCTGGGCCTACCGGGCGTCGCTGTACCTGGCGGCCACCGTGGTCTTCCTGTACGTCTACAACTCCCCCCGCGATCGGCTGCCGCCCCGCACGATCTCCTTCGTGCTGACGGGCTTCTGGGCCTTCGTGGTGATCGGCGGCTACCTCGGGCTGGCCTTCCCGCACGGCTCCTTGGGCACCCCGGTGGAGCACTTCATGCCCCAGAGCCTGCTGGCCAACGGCTTCGTGCAGGCGATGGTGCACCCGGCGTTCGCGCAGACCGCCGGCGCCAGCCTGGGCGTGGCGCCGCGGCCGCAGGCGCCCTTCACCTACACCAACGAGTGGGGCGGGAACTTCGCCCTGCTGGTGCCAATGGTGCTGACCGCGATGTCGCAGACGCGGTCGGGCGGCGGGCGGATCCTGCTCGCGCTGCTGCTGCCGGTCGGGCTGGTCCCCGCCGCGCTGTCGCTCAACCGCGGCCTGTTCCTCAGCCTCGGTGCCGGGCTGGTCTACGCGGCGCTGCGCTACGCCATCCGCGGCCGCGTCAAGGCGATGATCGGCATCACCGTGGTGGTGGCCGTCGCCGGCGCGGTGTTCGCGGTGCTGCCGGTCAAGCAGCTTCTCACCGAGCGGCTCACCAACAGCTCCACCAACCAGACCCGCGCGTCGCTGTACGCCGAGGCGCGCGACCGGGTGGCCGCCTCGCCGCTGCTCGGCTACGGCGCGCCCAGGCCCTCGGAGGTTGGCGGCACCAGCCCCGCCGTCGGCACGCAGGGCCAGTTCTGGATGGTGCTGTTCTCCCACGGGATCCCCGGTGCGGCCCTGTTCGTGGGCTTCTACCTGTGGGCGGTCTGGCGCACCCGCAGGGCGCTGACGCCGCCGTGGTTCTGGGCCCACGTGACCCTGGTGATCGGGCTCGTGCAGCTGCCGATCTACGGTATGCTGCCGGCCGAGCTCTCCACCGTGATGGTGGCCATCGCCATGGCCCTCCGCGAGGAGGAGGCCCTGGCCCGGCGCCCGGCACCGGCGCGCCGCCGCTCCACCGCCCCTTCGACCGTCGAGACACAGCCCGCATGACGCAACGCGAACGCGCCGCCCCGCCGGTCACCGTCCTGTACGTCGGCGGAACCGGCCGCAGCGGCACCACCCTGCTGGAGCGCATCGTCGGTCAGGCCAGTGGCGTCTGCGCCGCCGGCGAGCTGACCTTCCTGTGGGACCGCGGGCTGCGCGGCAACGAGCGCTGCGGCTGCGGCGAGCGATTCGACGCCTGCCCCTTCTGGACCCAGGTGGGCAAAGAGGCGTTCGGCGGCTGGGACCAGCTCGACCTCGACGAGCTGGAAGCCCTCCAGCGCCAGGTCGACCGCCACCGCTACCTGCCGGCGATGGTGATGCCGCGCCTGGCGGGTGCCTACGGGCGCCGCATGCGGCGCTACGCGGCCGTGCTGGAGCGCGTCTACCGGGCGATCGCCACGGTCAGCGGCGCCGGCGTGGTAATCGACTCCTCCAAGAACGCGCCGCACGCCTACCTGCTGAGCCACGTCCCCGGAGTGGACTTGCGCCTGGTCCACCTGGTGCGGCGCAGCCACGGGGTCGCCTACTCCTGGACCAAGAAGATGCGCAGGCCCGAGGTGACCGACGCCGAGGCGTACATGCACCGGCAGCCCGCTGCCGTCACCGCCCTCTACTGGATGAAGGACAACCTGCTGCTGGACCTGCTGCGCCTGCTGCGCGTGCCCTCCCACCGGCTGCGCTACGAGTCGCTGGTGTCCGATCCCCGCGGGCACGCCGCTGCCATGCTGCGCCACGCCGACCACCGCCTGGACGACCCGGAGCTCGGGTTCATCGGCGAGGGGCACGTCGAGCTGGCGGTCAACCACACCGTCGCCGGCAACCCCATGCGCTTCCACCAGGGACCGCTGGACCTGCGCGCCGACGACCAATGGAGCCGGGCAATGCCCCGCCGCCAGCGCCTAGTGGTGACCGCGATCACCTGGCCGCTGCTGCTGCGCTACGGCTACCGGCTCGGTGGATCGGGCACGCCGGGCCCCAGGCGGGCCCGGTGACCACCCAGGCGGCGGGAGCGGCCAGCGGCGCCCGCGCCGGCGCGGACGCCCGCTCGCTGGCCCGCAGCGGGCTGGTCAACCTGCTGGCCAGCGGCGGTGGGCAGGTCTTCACCTTCCTGATGACCGTGGTGGTCACCCGCGGGCTCGGCGCCCGCGGCGCCGGCGCGTTCTTCGAGGTGATCGGGCTGTTCACGATCCTGTCGAACAGCGTGCGGCTGGGCGCCGACACCGGGATGGTGCGCGCCGTCGCCTCTAGCCGGGCGCTGGGCGCCCTGCACGAGCTGGCCCCGCTGGTGCGCGCCGCCCTTTGGCCGGTGCTGCTGGCGGGGGTCGCGGCCGGGGCGGCGACCTGGGCGCTCGCTCCCCTGCTGACCAGCGTGTTCCTCCACGGCATCGACCGCTCCGACGGCGTCAGCGGCATCCGGCTGCTGGCCTTCTTCCTGCCGATGGTGGCGGTCACCATCGTGGCCCTGTCGGGCACCCGCGGGTTTGGGACGATGCTGCCGTACGCCCTGATCGAGAACCTCGGCAAGCCGTTGGTCCGCCTGGTGCTGGTGGCGGTCGTGGTGGTGGCCGGCCTCGGCACCGTGGCGGTGCTGCTCGCCTGGGCGGCGCCGGTCGCGGTCGGCTTCGTGGCCGCCCTGTGGGTGCTGCTCCACCAGGTCCGCCGGGCCGCGGCCCAGGCGACCACGCCACCGGGCGCCGGCGCGTCGCGCGAGCTGGTGTCGCGGTTCGCGCTTCGCCGCGCCGCGGGGCCTGGCCGGCATCTTCCAGATCACCGTGATCTGGCTCGACGTCCTACTGGTCGGGGCGCTGCGGTCGACCCGCGAGGCGGGTATCTACGCGGCCGCCAGCAGGCTCGCCATGGTCGGCGGGCTGGTGACCGAGGCGGTCAGGATCGCGATCGCGCCGCAGATCAGCTGGCTGCTCGCCCGCCGCGAGCACGCCAGGGTCGAGGGCGTCTACCAGGTGGGGACCTGGTGGACCATGACGCTGTGCTGGCCGCTGTACCTGACGCTGGCGGTGTTCGGCCCGGTGGTACTGCGCATCTTCGGGCCGGAGTTCGTGGCGGGCAGCTCGGCGCTGCTGGTGCTGTCGCTCGGCATGCTGTTCAGCCTAGCCACCGGCAACGTCACCGTGATGCTGCTGATGGGTGGCAAGAGCTCCTGGAACCTGCTCAACGCCGCCGGGGCGGTGATCCTCAACATCGGCCTCAACCTGCTGCTGGTGCCGCGTATCGGCATCACCGGGGCGGCCTTCGCCTGGGCGGCCAGCATCCTGTTCGAGAACACCGCCGCGCTGATCCAGCTCCGGATCCTGCTGCGGCTGAACCCCCTCGGTCCCGGGTGGTGGGCGGCGGCCGGGCAGTCGGCGCTCTGCTACGCGGGCATCGGCCTGCTCTTCTGGCGCCTGCTCGGCCACACGGTGCCGAGCCTGGTGCTGTTCGTGGCGGTGGCCAGCGCCCTGTACCTGTGGCTCGTGTGGCGCGCCCGCGGCGTGCTCCAGCTCGACGCCCTGCGCGAGGCGGTCAAGGCCCGCCGTGGCGCCACCGTGACCGACGATCCACAGGAGGCAAGTGCCGGATGAGCACCAGCACCGCGCTGGCCGAGGGGCGGGGCGGCCGGATCGCCGAGCCGCTCAGGACCGGCGTGAAGCGCTCGCTGCGGCTCTACGGCGAGCTGACGGCGGGCCTGCGTGGCCTGCCCGATTTCGTGATCATCGGCGCCAAGCGCGGCGGCACCACCTCGCTCTACAACTACCTGATGGAGCACCCGGGCATCCTGCCGCTGCTGCCCTCGCGCCAGCACATCAAGGGCGCGCACTACCTGGACAGCAACTTCCACCGCGGGACCCGCTGGTACCGCTCCCACTTCCCCGCCGGCCCCTACCGGCGGCTGCGGGAGCGCGGCGGGCCGGTGGCCGCCGGCGAGGCGAGCCCCTACTACCTGTTCCACCCGCTGGCCGCCGAGCGGGCCGCCAGCCTGATGCCCGACACGAGGCTGATCCTGCTGCTGCGCGACCCGGTCGAGCGCGCCTTCTCGCATTACAAGGAGCGGGTGCGCCACGGCGCCGAGCCGCTCTGCTTCGAGGAGGCGCTGGAGCGCGAGCCGGAGCGCCTGGCCGGCGAGGCCGAGCGGATCGTGCGCGAGCCCGGCTACTCGAGCTTCGCCCACGAGCACCACTCGTACCTGGTGCAGGGCCGCTACCTCGACATGCTGCCCGCCTGGCTGGAACGGTTCGACCGCGAGCGGATGCTGATCATGCCGAGCGAGGACTTCTACGCCGACCCGCAGTCCACCGTCGACCGGGTGACCGCATTCCTCGGCCTGCCGGCCTGTCGCCTGCGCAGCCACACCAGGCACAACTACCACCCGGCCGCCGACATGCGACCCGAGACCCGCCGGCGGCTCCGCGCCCAGTTCACGGAACACGATCGGGACCTCGCCAAGCTGCTCGGCCTGCGCCTGGACTGGGCGTAGCCGCCATGTGGAACCTACCGCGAGACCGTCGCCTCGCCGTCGCCGCCGCGGTCGCCGTGCTCGCGGTGGCCGGCTCGGTGCTCATCGCGCGCTCGCTGGCGGGCAGGGACCACGGGATCGATGGGATCGACGTCTCCGCGATCGCGCGGCCGGCGGCGGGGACATGGCTCGGGAGCTGGGTCGGGAGCCGCTATGGGCACAGTCTCCCCCAGCGCGAGCGGGCGGTGCTGGAGCTGGAGTCCAAGCTGGGCCGCAAGCTGGCGATCGACCACACCTATGTCCCGTGGGGAACCTCGATCGGCTGGCAGCCGGCCTGGGACCTGGCGGGGGGGCGCATTCCGATGATCTCGTTTGGCAACGGAGGCGACACCCGCGAGGTGGCCGCCGGCCGCCACGACGCCTACCTGCGCTCGCTCGCCGAGCAGGTGCGCGCGCTCGGCCGGCCGGTGCTGCTGCGCTATGCCTACGAGATGGACGGGGACGGCAACCGCGACTGGGTCCACTCCGGACCCGAGTACGTGGCCGCCTGGCGGCACGTCCACCGGCTGTTCGACGGCGCCGGGGCGCGGGCGGCCTGGGTCTGGGCCCCCAACGCCAGCGCCTTCGCCGACCCCTCCCGGGTGCAGGGCTACTGGCCGGGAGACGGCGAGGTCGACTGGATCGGCGCCGACGGCTACAACTGGTACGGCTGCCGCAACCGCACCGACTGGCGCAGCTTCGGCCAGATCTTCCAGCCCTTCTACAACTGGGGGATGGCGCGGCACAAGCCGCTGATGGTCGCCGAGACCGGCACCACCGAGGATCCCGCCGACCCCGGCCGCAAGCGGGCCTGGTACACCCAGGCCGCCAGCGCACTGCGGGGCATGCCGGGCGTGCGTGCGGTGGTGTTCTTCGACTCCAACAACACCTGCCGGTGGTGGGTCGACACCACCCCGGAGTCGCTGCAGGGGTTCAGGGCGCTGGCGAACAGCTCCTCCCTGGCGGCCGTGGCGCCCACCGGCGAGTAGGGGCGGGACCGCCGCGGCATCGGGTGGCTCTGCCTCGTCGTCTTTGATGTAACCTTCCGCCCTACTGTGAAAGCTCCGTTTTGAGTGGAAGCTCCCTCCAGGGAGATTGCGGATGCAATGGACGGCGACGATGCGGGAGCATGTTCCTGTCGGCCGCCTACGTGGCGACACCGTTGGAATCGGGCTCGTCCTGCTTCTCGCCCTGATCAGTCTCAGCCTGCGCGTGTGGCTGTTGATCCCCTATCGGGACAACTTTGACGAGGGGGTCTACTGGGCCTCCTTGCGATCCCTCTCCCGCGGCCATGCGATCTTCAGCGACGTTTTCAGCTCGCAGCCGCCCCTGTTCCTGTTGAGCCTTCTTCCTGGCTTCAAAGCGCTCGGGAGCATGCTCGTGTCGGCGAGGGCGATCGTGCTGCTGCTCTCCGTTGTCGGGCTGATCAGTATCTACTTCGCGGCAAAGGCGATCGGGGGACGGCCTGCCGGCTGGATCGCGGTCCTGCTCCTGGCCTCCAACGCGCGCTATCTGAGTCTCTCGTCGACGGTCGTGGCGGAAGTGCCCGCGATCGCCTTCGAGTTGCTGGCTGTCGCCCTCGCACTGGCCGCCGCGCGGTCCGCCGGCCGGCGGCAGCCGGCCATGGCCGCGTTCAGCGGCGCCGCTCTCGCGATCGGGACGCTGACGAAGCTGTTCGTGGTGGTCGCAGCGGTTCCGTCGCTTCTCTACCTGCTCGGTGGAGCCCGCGGCAGGTCGCTCGGTACCGCCGCGAGGCTCCTCGGGGCCTTCGCGGCGGGTGGCCTGCTGGTGACTGGGGGCGTGCTCGCACCGCTCTGGGGTCGCCGGGAAGCCCTCTACGATCAGGTCATCGGCTTGCACCTCGACGCCGCCGTGCCAGGCGGCGGCCCGATCACGAATCTGCGGATGCTGTCTGTCAGCGTGCAGACGCCCCTCTATCTGGCCGCTCTGGTAGTGCTGGCGCTGTTGGTCCGCCGCCGCAGGGCTGAGGTCGTCCCGCCGCTGCTGTGGGGACTCGCCTCGCTCGCCGTTCTGCTGCGTCTCCAGCCGCTGGTCAGCCACCACGATCTGCTGCTCACCCCACCCGCGGTGCTGATCGTCGCCCTGGCTCCGCTGGCGATCGGCCAGTCCCGACAAGCGGCCGGGAACCGGGCCCGGTCTGGTCGGGCGGCATCCGCGATCGGGGCGGCTGTCATCGCCGTCATGACGGTCGGCACGGTGACCACGCTGTACCAGGCTCTGCAGCCATCCGGGAATCTCGCGGTCAACCGGCGCATGGCCGCGGAGCTGCGCGCGCTCACCGGTCCCGACGACCTGGTCGTCTCCGACGAGCCGTACGTGGTCGCCATGGCCGATCGTCAGGTCCCCCCATCACTGGTCGATACCTCCTACGTGCGGCTCAGGTCTGGCTCACTCGATGCGGCCGGCATCAACCAGATGATCATCGCCAGCGGAACGCGGGCCGTGCTGTTCACCGGCCGTGGTTTCGAGCGGGTTCCGGGCGTCCGGGAGTGGGTGCGCGCCAACTTCCGCCTTGCCCGTAGCTTCGGCGCGGGGCGGGCGCTCTACATCCGCGCCTGAGAGCGGACCCGCTCAGACGAAGCGGTCGAAGCGCCGGAGCTGGTGCCAGGCCACCCGCTTGGCCCGCATGGACAGCTGCAGGCGGCCGAGCCCCCGGTAGTCCAGCCCGAGCGCGGCGGCCCGCTCCCGGTTGAACCGGTCCAGGTACGGGTCGAGCAGGTCACCCCGGTCCTTGAGCAGGAAACCGTCGCGGTCGATGCCCTTGTGGTACTGGATGATCCGGGGCTCGCCGAGGCCGTCCAGCAGCGCGCCGTGGACGCGCAGGTGGGTCGGGAAGTTCGCGGTCACCGGCAGCGGCTGGACCGGGAACCCGCCGTCGATCAGCGCGCAG
>WNGG01012251.1_pt1 | contig 16979 bp, 18 predicted proteins | sample 5400661 | NCBI WGS metagenome assembly WNGG01 (sample SAMN13153372, study PRJNA577476) | soil metagenome | isolation source: 100 cm soil or saprolite under Garry oak tree replicate 1 | place: USA:California | collected 2016-06-15 | reverse complement strand
CAAGAACCGCATCGAGAAGCTGCTGGTGGTCGACGAGAAGTTCGAGCTGAAGGGCCTCATCACCATCAAGGACATCGAGAAGACCCGCGCGCACCCCAACGCCGCCAAGGACGAGCACGGCCGCCTGCTGGTCGGCGCCGCGGTCGGGGTGGGCCCGGACCGGGACGAGCGGGTGCACGCGCTGCTGCGCGCCGGGGCCGACGTCATCGCGGTGGACACCGCGCACGGGCACTCCAAGGGCGTGATCGAATCGGTGCGCGCCCTCAAGAGCAACTTCCGCGACATCGAGCTGGTGGGGGGCAACGTGGCGACGGGCGAGGGGGCCGCGGCGCTGTGCGAGGCCGGCGTCGACGCGGTGAAGGTGGGCATCGGTCCGGGCAGCATCTGCACCACGCGCGTCGTCGCCGGCGTCGGCGTCCCGCAGATCAGCGCCATCGACCACTGCGTGCGCGCCGCCTCGCGGTTCGGCGTGCCGTGCATCTCGGACGGCGGCATCAAGTACTCGGGCGACATCGTGAAGGCCATCGCCACGGGCGCGCACAGCGTGATGATCGGCTCGCTGTTCGCGGGCACCGAGGAGGCGCCGGGCGAGGTCATCCTCTACCAGGGCCGCTCCTACAAGTCGTACCGCGGGATGGGGTCGATGGGCGCCATGAAGCAGGGCTCGCGCGACCGCTACTTCCAGGCGGGCGAGGAGGACCTCAAGCTGGTCCCGGAGGGCATCGAAGGACGCGTTCCGTACAAGGGACCGCTCGCCATGAACGTGCACCAGCTGGTGGGCGGCCTGCGCGCCGGCATGGGCTACACCGGCTGCCGCACCGTCGAGGAGCTGCGCACCCGGGCGAAGTTCGTGCGCATCACCCAGGCCGGCCTGCGCGAGAGCCACGTCCACGACGTGCAGGTCACCCAGGAAGCCCCCAACTACCGGGCCGAGTAGTGCCGCTCGCCATCGTGACGCGACTGCCGCGGCGGCGGAGGCTGCTGCTCACCTTCATCCTGCTCTTCCCGCTGGCGCTGTTCGTGATGGCCGGGGTGCGCGCCGTCCAGCTCGCCCGGGAAGGGGAGGTGCCGGACGCGCTGCGCGACCTGAACTGCGACGGCAAGGTCAGCGCGGCCGAGTGGCTGCGCGGCGGGATCGACTTCCGCCTGCGGCCGTCGCGGCTCGTCCCCGGGTGCCAGGACGTCTACGCCGTGAAATCAGGGCAGGTCCTGGTCGTTCGCTGCCCCCAGGAGCCTCGCTGCCGCCGCGCCGCCGACCTGCAGCGTTCGCACAGTCGCCGCCCCTAGGGCGGCGCTGCGCTTTTTCACAGCGCGGACGTTGTGGGATGTGGACCGGCGGAAGCGGGAGAAGCCGACCAAACCGGCGATGCGCGGGTCCCAGGTAGGACGCGCTGCGCCTTTCGGGCCTTGCGGCCCTACCGGGGCGGTTGTGTATTTCTTCAGGTGCTCCACCCCACTCCGCAGAACGGGGGGAATGCCGTGCTGACAGTGATCGAAGTCGCTGGTTCCGCGCTGGTCGGACTCCTCTACCTGGGCATCCTGGCCACGGTGGTGACCATGAAGACCGGCCGCAAGCCGTCTTCGGGAGCCCGCCCGCACCGGCGGCCGCCCACGGTGCGCGTTCCCGGCACCGATCAGGGCGCCCTGACCACGCGGTAGCAGCCGCCGGCCCCCCCGGGGCTGGAAAAGTTGGGCTCCAATGTCGTATTCACGTCCCCATGGCGTGAAACGGAGGAGTCCAACAATGCGACGCTCGACGCTCGCCCGCCTCATCCTGCCAGTCCTGCTACTCGGCCTATCCCGCGGAGCGCCCGCGGCCGACCAACCGGTGACCCTTCGCCTGGGCCACGTCGGATTCCCCAATTCTCTCTTCGACATCACCACCAACGAGTTCGCCAAGCGCGTCAATGGCGAGCTGAAGGGAAAGGTCGAGGTCAAGGTCTTCCACTCCTCCCAGCTCGGCTCCGACGAGCAGTTGCTCAAAGGCGTCCGGGTCGGCACTCCGGAGATGTTCCTTCCCTCCACCGTGATGAGCACCGTGGACGCCCGCTACGGCGTGTTCGAGATGCCGTACATCATCACCAGCCGCGAGCACATGAAGAAGGTCGCCGGGAGCAAGGCAGTCGAGGCGGCGCTCTTCGACGGCCTCCCGGCCAAGGGGCTGCGCGTGCTCGGCGTCTGGGAGAACGGCTTCCGGCACGTCACCAACAACGTGCGGCCGGTCGCGAAGCCGGACGACCTCAAGGGCATCAAGCTGCGCGTTCCTTCGGGCGTCTGGCGCGTGCGCATGTTCCAGGCGTACGGCGCGAACCCCTCGCCGATGGCGCTCGGAGAGGTGTACTCGGCCCTCCAGTCGGGCGTGATGGACGGGCAGGAGAACCCCCTCGCGCAGATCTGGTCGGCCCGGTTCCACGAGGTCCAGAAGTTCCTCTCGCTCACCGGCCACGTCTACACGCCGGCCTATCTCACCATCGGCGAGGACGCCTGGAAGCGGCTCTCGCCGGACGTGCAGAAGGGGCTGGCCCGCATCGCCTCGGACGTGGGTGAGTTCGCTCGGAGCGAGGGCGCCAGGCTCGACAAGGAGCTGATCGGCCAGATGAAGGACATCAAGGTGAACGAGGCCGACAAGGACGCGTTCATCAAGGCGTCGGCCAAGGTCTACGATCAGTTCGGCACGGAGGTGCCGGGCGGCGCGGAGCTGGTCAAGACCATCCAGGGTCTCCGCTGACCGGGCCGCACCCCACGCAACGGGGCGCGTTCACGCGCGCCCTCGAGCGGATCGTGGCGGCGGCCGAGTGGCTCGCCGTGGCCCTCCTCGTCGCCATGGTGGTGGTCGTCCTCCTCGGCGTCCTGTACCGGTATGCCATCGACCGGTCGCTGGTCTGGTACGACGAGTTCGCCTCCTACATCCTGGTCTGGCTCACCTTCGTTGGCGCCGTGGCGGCCTCCTGGCGAGGCCGCCAGATCAGCTTCGACCTGGTCGTCGAGCGCAGCGGTCCGAAGGTGGCCCGCATGCTCCGCCTCTTCGCGGAGCTGTGCGTGCTCACGTTCCACCTGCTCATCGCGGTCTACGGGTGGAACTTGATGGATCGGATGGGCGAGGAGACGGCGGTCTCGATCCTGTCGGTGAAGATGAGCTGGGTCTACGGCGTGCTGCCTGCCTCGGCGACGCTGATGGCCCTGATCACCCTGCATCGCCTGATCTCGCTCGCGCGCGGCGCGGCGCCTCCGGAAGGAGGTCAGCCGTGGACTGGCTCATCTTCGGAGTGATCGTCCTGCTCACGCTGATCGGCGTGCCGATCGGCTTCGCCCTGGCGCTGACCGCGGCGCTCTTCATCGTCGTCAAGGGCGTGGGCTCTCTGTCCGTCATTCCGCTCACGATGTTCGCCGGCGCCTCCAGCTTCCCGCTGCTCGCCATCCCGCTCTTCATCCTCGCCGGCGGCCTGATGGAGACCTCGGGCATCTCGCTGCGCCTGGTGAACATGGCCCAGAGCATGGTCGGCTTCATCCGCGGCGGGCTGGGCATGGTGACCGTGGTCGCCACCATGATCCAGAGCGAGATCTCCGGCTCGTCCGTGGCGGACGCCGCGGCCATCGGCAACGTGGTGATCCCGACGATGGAGAAGCGCGGCTATCCCCGCGCTCTCAGCGCGGCGATCGTCTCCAACGCGGCCTCGGCTGCGATCCTCATCCCTCCTTCCATCCCGATGATCATCTACGCGTGGATGGCGGAGACCTCGGTCGCCAAGCTCTTCCTGGCCGGCTTCGTCCCCGGCTTCATCGCCTGCGGCGCGATGATGCTGGTCGTCTACTACTACGCCCGGAAGCTGAACCTGCCGTTCGAGCAGCGATTCAACATCCGCGACGTAGGCAGGGCGACGGTCAAGGCGGGTTGGGCGCTCTCCATCCCGATCATCATCTGGGCCGGCATCTTCCTCGGCATCGCGACCGCCACCGAGGTCGGGGCGCTGGCCGTCCTGGCCGCCGCGCTGATCGGGCTGTTCATCTATCGCGAGCTGAACCGGCGGCAGACGCTGCGCATCCTGCGCGACTCCGCGCAGCAGACCGCGGTGGTGATGGTCATCGTGGCCGCCTCGGCGGTCCTCGGCTGGTACCTGACCAGCGAGCAGATCCCGCAGAAGCTCGCCGCCATGGTCCTGCAGACGACGCACAACAAGTACCTGGTGCTCCTCTTCTTGAACCTCTTCTTCTTCGTGGCGGGAATGTTCCTCCACTCGGCGGCCGCGATCATCCTCATCGTGCCCATCGTCATGCCGCTGGTCCGGCAGCTCGGGATCGACCCGATCCATTTCGGGATCATCGTGACCATCAACCTGGGCGTTGGGCAGCAGACGCCGCCTGTCGCGACGGTCCTGTTCACTACGGCCGCCATCGCGCGGGTCCCGTTCTGGAACGTCTTCAAGGCCGGCTGGCCCTTCACTGTCGTGCTCGCGCTGGTGACCCTGCTCGTCACCTACGTTCCGTGGATCAGCCTGAGCCTGGTCAATCTGGTGAAGTGGTAGCCCGGATGAACGGCGGATTCCTCCTCGCCGCGGGCACCGCGCAGGGCGACCCGGCTGCCGGCCTGGTGCTGGCGCTGGCGCTGATCCTGCTCGTCGCCAAGCTGGGAGGAGACCTCGCCGCGCGCGTCGGACAGCCCGCGGTGCTGGGAGAGCTGCTCGGCGGGATCCTGCTCGGCAACGTGCCCCTCTTCGGCCACTCGCTGATGGAGCGGCTGAAGAGCGATCCGACCCTCGACATGCTGGGCCGCATCGGGGCGCTCATCCTGCTCTTCGAGGTGGGTCTGGAGTCCACGGTTGCCCAGATGCTGCGCGTGGGTCTCTCGTCGCTCCTGGTCGCGGCGGTGGGAATCGTCGGCCCGTTCGTCCTGGGGTACGGGGTCGCGGCCTGGCTGCTGCCCGGCTCGTCCGCTTACGAGCACGCGTTCATCGGGACGGTCCTGTGCGCGACCAGCGTCGGCATCACCGCGCGGGTGTTCAAGGATCTGGGCCGTGTCCAGAGCCCGGAGGCCCGCATCGTGCTCGGCGCCGCGGTCATCGACGACGTGCTCGGGCTCCTGGTGCTCGCCGTCGTCGCCGCGGTAGCCACTGCGGCCGACAAGGGCAAGGCGCTGTCCGGCATCGACATCGGCGTGACCGTGGCGAAGGCGGTCGTGTTCGTGGTCGGCGCCATCGCGCTGGGCAGGCTGCTGTCGCCGCGCCTGTTCCGCATCGCCGCCCGGCTGCGCGCCCGCGGCGTCCTGGTCGCGGTCGGGCTGTCCTTCTGCTTCGTCCTCGCCTGGCTGTCCGACGAGGTGGGGCTCGCCCCGATCGTGGGCGCGTTCGCCGCCGGGCTGGTGCTGGAGGAGGTCCACTCGCGCGAGTTCACCGGACGCGGCGAGCGCGCGCTGGATCAGCTCATCGAGCCCATCTCGCACTTCCTGGTGCCCATCTTCTTCGTGCTGATGGGCGCCCGGACGGACCTGGTCGCGCTGGCCAACCCGCAGCTCCTCGGGCTCGCCGGCGCGCTCACCTTGGCGGCGCTCGTCGGGAAGCAGATCTGCGGCCTGGCCGTGCTGGAGAAGGGACTGGACCGCGTGTTCGTGGGGCTCGGCATGATCCCCCGCGGGGAGGTGGGCCTGGTGGTGGCTAGCATCGGCCAGCAGCTGAGCGTGCGCGGGGAGCCGATGATCGATTCGGCCACGTTCTCGGCCGTGGTGATCATGGTGATGGTCACCACCCTGCTGACGCCGCCGCTCTTGAAATGGCGCTCGCGGCGGACTGGCTGACTCAGTCGCAGCCGACAGTCGCCGCCTCTAGGGCGGCGCTGCGCTCTGGAGAGGCCGGTCGGGCGGCGCTGCGCTCTTCAGAGCGCGGACGTCGTGGTCCGTTCTACGGCTGCGGCACTTCGGCCACCTGGGGCGCGGGTTTCTTGGCCGACTTCATGGCCACCGCGCGGCGATCGGCCGGCGCGTCGCCGGCGCGCAGGTGCAGCACCAGGGCCCCGATCACGGCCAGGATCGCGATCACCGCCCCCCGAGCGAGCGAACGCATCTCCTCCTCGTGCGTCATGGTCCACCCTCCCACCTCTGGAGGTAGCAAGGGCCCGGGGTAGGGGCGCAAGGCTGGCGGAGGGGGCCCGGTGGGTGCCCGGAGCTTCAGGTCGGACCGTCGGGTAGCGAGAGGTAGTCCAGCGCGGCGGCGATTCCGCCCGGCCGGTACGGGACGCCGGAAAGGCGCAGCCCCATCTCCACCCCGGCGAGCGTGCCGCACAGGCTGAGGTCGTTGAACGAGCCGAGGTGCCCGATCCGGAACAGCTTGCCCTTCAGCTTTCCCAGGCCCTGGCCGAGGGACATGTCGAAGCGGTCGAGGATGATCGCGCGCAGCTTGTCCGCATCGTGGCCGTCCGGCACCCGGATCGCGGTGAGCGAGCTGGAGTGCTCGCGCTCGTCCGCGCAATTCACCTCGAGCCCCCAGCCGCGCACCGCGCGGCGGGTCGCCTCGCCGTGCCTGGCGTGCCGCCGGAACACGTTGGGAAGGCCCTCTTCCTCGAGCATGCGCAGGGCCTCGCGCAAGCCGTAGAGCAGGTTGGTGGCGGGCGTGTAGGGAAAGAAGCCGCTCTCGTTGGCCTGGAGCATCGGCTGCCAGTCCCAGTAGGAGCGGCGCAGCTTCGCATTGGCCGAGGTGTCCAGCGCCTTCTGCGAGACGGCGTTGAAGGACAGGCCGGGCGGGAGCATCAGGCCCTTCTGGGAGCCCGCGACGGTGACGTCGACCTTCCACTCGTCGTGCCGGTAGTCCATGGACCCCAGTGACGAGATGGTGTCCACGAGGAACAGCGCGGGATGCTTGGCGCGATCGATCGCGGCGCGGATCTCCGGGATGCGCGAGGTCACGCCGGTCGAGGTCTCGTTGTGCACCACGCACACCGCGCGGATCTCGTGCTGCGCGTCCCCCCGCAGCTTCTGCTCCACGGCCGCCGGATCGACGCCGCGTCGCCAGTCGCCGGGGACGAAGTCCGCCCGCAGGTCGAGGCGCCGCGCCATCTCGTGCCAGAGCGTCGCGAAATGGCCCGTCTCGAACATCAGCACGCGGTCGCCCGGCGAGAGCGTGTTCACCAGCGCCGCCTCCCAGGCGCCGGTGCCGGAGGCGGGATAGATCACCACCGGCTGCGAAGTGCGGAACACCTTGCGCAGGCCGGCGAGGACCTCCTTGCCGAGCTTGGCGAACTCCGGTCCCCGGTGATCGATGGTGGGCCGGTCGATCGCCCGCAGCACCCGGTCGGGCACGTTGGTGGGTCCGGGGATCTGCAGGAAATGCCGTCCGCTCGGATGCGCCATCACTTGCCCCTCCAGCGCGGCTTGCGCTTCGCCAGGAACGCCTCGATCCCTTCGCGGAAGTCCTCGCTCATGTATGCCTGAACGACGTGCTCGCGGCTCCCCGCCGGCGCCCAGTGGCGCACGATCCGGTTCAGCTCCTGCTTGGCGGTGCGCACCGTGAGCGGCGCGTGAGAGGCGGCGGTCCGCGCCATCTCCCCGGCCCGCGCGTACACGCCTTCCTCGGTGGCCAGCTCGTTCAAGAGGCCGATCGCGCGCATCTCCTCCGCGTCCATCAGCCGCGCCAGCAGGATGATGTCCTTGGTGCGGGCCACCCCGATCAGCGCAGCCAGGCGCGCGTAGTTGCGGGTCGAGAGCGTGTTCCCGAGCGTCCGCGCGATGGGGAAGCCGAACTTCGCGCTCGGCGCCCCGACCCGCAGATCGCACGCCGCGGCGATCCCCGCGCCACCGCCGGTGCACGCGCCCTGGATGGCCGCGACGGTGGGCACGCGCACGTCCTCCAGCGCGTCGAAGACGCGGTCCATGCGCGCCTCGTAGTCGATGGAGTGTTGCGGGGTCGAGAACCCGCGGAACTGCGAGATGTCGGTGCCGGAGACGAACGCCTTGTCGCCGGCGCCGCGCAGCACCAGCGCTCTCACCGAATCGTCGGAGTTGATCTGCCTGCAGATCTCGCCCAAGCGGTCGTACATGCCGAACGTCATCGCGTTGCGGGCGTCGGGGCGGTTGAAGATGAGCCAGGCGATGCCGCCGTCCGTCAGCTCGTAGAGGATCTCGTCGGTCGCGGTCATGGCATGCGGATGACGCCGTCCGTGGCCAGGCGGCGGATCTCCTCCTGCGAGTAGCCCAGCTCTACGAGCACCTGGGCCGAATGCTCCCCGAGCAGCGGACCCGCGCGCACCATGCGCGGCGGCGTTTCGGAAAGGCGCATCGGCGATCCGATCTGCTTGACCGGGCCGAGCTTCGAGTGCGGCGCGTCCGGAAAGAACCCTCGCGATGCGAGGTGTGGGTCGTCGAAGACCTGGTCGTAGGTCTGCAGCAGCCCGCAAGGGACGCCCGCCTGGGTGAGCGCGTCCACCCAGTGCTTCGCGGGCCGCTTCTCGCTCACGTCCTCGAGGAGCGGGATCAGCTCGCGCCGGTTCTGGTGGCGCAGGTGGTTCTTGGCGAAGCGGGGGTCCTGCTTCAGCTCCGCGAGCCCGAAGACGTCGCAGCACGCCTCCCAGTTGCGCGCGGTGGTGGCGCCCAGCGTGAAGAACCCGTCGGAAGCGCGCAGCGCCTGGTATGGCGCGGATGTCTGGTGCGCGGATCCGAGCGGCTTGGGAATCTCGCCGGTGGCGAAATACCGGCCGGCCTCCCAGACGGCGAGCGACACGCCGGACTCGAACAGGCACACGTCGATGAACTGCCCCCGGCCGGTGCGCTCCCGCACGCGCAGGGCGGCCAGGGCGGCGAGCGCGGCGTACAGCGCGCAGGTGAGATCGGTCACCGGCACCCCCACCTTGACCGGGCTCCGGCCTCCCTCCTCGCCGGTGATGGACATCAGGCCGCTCATCCCCTGGGCCATGATGTCCAGCCCGGGGCGCTGGGCGTACGGGCCGTCCTGCCCCCAGCCGGAGGCGGCCACGTAGACCAGGCGAGGGTTGATCTCCGAGAGGCGAGGGTAGTCGAGCTCCAGGTCCTTCATGGTCCCGGGGCGGAGGTTCTCGACCAGGACGTCCGCGCGCGCGGCCAGCCTGCGGAAGACCTCCTTCCCGCGCGGCGCCTTGAGATCGAGGGCGACGGAGCGTTTGTTCCGGTTCAGCCGTATGAAGCTCCAAGGCCGCCTCGACCATTTCGAACCTCCGGCGCCGATCTATACTGCCGGCCATGCCCTTGTCCTGCGAAGAAGCGTTGCGGCTGGTCGGCGCTGCACACGATCGGGCCCGGCAGATCGGCATCCGCGTCACGGTGGCGGTGGTCGACGAGGGGGGCCTCTTGCAAGCGCTCGCGCGCATGGACGGCGCGCCGCCCCTCTCGTCTCAGATCGCGGAGGCCAAAGCGGTAGGCGCGGCGGTCTGGCACCGGGACGGGGCCTCGCTGGCGCAGGTCCACCAGGAGCGGCCCGGTTTGTTCAACGCGGTCGCCCAGATGATCCGCGTCCCCATCATCCCGGGCCTCGGGTCGGCGCTGGTCCGGAGGGATGGAGCCGTGCTCGGCGCGGTCGGCGTCTCGGGCGCCAAGCCCGAGCAGGACCTCGACTGCGCGGAAGCGGGGCTCAAGGCGCTCGCCAAGTAATCTCCGCGTGCGCACCCAGGCGCGCCGCGTTACAGTGCGCCCCCCGCGCTGGAGGGCCGCACGTGGCCGACCTGCACGCAGAGAAGATCCTCATCCTCGATTTCGGGTCGCAGTACACGCAGCTCATCGCCCGGCGCGTGCGCGAGCTGCACGTCTACTGCGAGATCCACCCCTGCACGATGCCCATCGAGCAGATCCGCGCCTTCGCGCCCCGGGGCATCATCCTCTCCGGCAGCCCGTACAGCGTGGAGCAGCCCGGCGCCCCGTTGGTGGATCGCGCGGTCTTCGAGATGGGCGTCCCGGTGCTGGGGGTCTGCTACGGCCTGCAGCTGATGGCCAAGCTGCTCGGCGGAGCCATCGACCGCACCGCCCACCGCGAATACGGACACGCGCGCGTCGAGGTGATCGAGCCGGTGGGGCCCTTCCGCGAGATGCGCCCCGGGGAGCACCTCGACGTCTGGATGAGCCACGGAGACAAGGTCTCTTCCCCGCCGCGCGGCTTCCGCGTCATCGGGCGCAGCGAGAACTCGCCCTTCTGCGCGGTCGCCAATCCGGAGAAGCGGCTGTACGCCATCCAGTTCCACCCCGAAGTGGCCCACACCCCCCGCGGCCGCGAGCTGTACGAGGCGTTCCTCGAGGAGTGCGGCGTCAGCTTCAGCTTCCGCATGGGCGCGTTCATCGAGGACGCGACGGCCCGCATCCGCGAGCGGGTGGGAAAGGAGCGGGTCATCTGCGCCCTCTCCGGCGGAGTGGACAGCGCGGTGGTGGCGCTGCTCCTCCACCGCGCCATCGGCCCGCAGCTCCAGTGCATCTTCGTCGACAACGGCCTGCTGCGCGAGGGCGAGGCCGAGCAGGTGCAGCAGACGTTCGCCGGCCGCTTCCACCTGCCGCTGCGCACGGTCGACGCGCGGGACCGCTTCCTGGCGAAGCTGCGCGGCGCGACCGATCCCGAGCGCAAGCGCAAGATCATCGGCAACGAGTTCATCGCCCTCTTCGAGCAGGAGGTGGAGCGCGATCGCGCCGAGCACGGCGACGCGCGCTTCCTCGCCCAGGGGACGCTCTACCCGGACGTGATCGAGAGCGTCTCCTTCAAGGGCCCTAGCCAGGTGATCAAGAGCCACCACAACGTGGGCGGGCTGCCGGAGCGGATGCGCATGCAGCTGATCGAGCCGCTCCGCGAGCTGTTCAAGGACGAGGTGCGCGCGCTCGGGCGCGAGCTGGGCCTGCCCGAGGCGATCGTCGCGCGCCAGCCCTTCCCCGGGCCGGGCCTCGCCATCCGGGTCCTCGGCGAGGTCACCGAGGACCGGCTGCAGATCGTTCGCAAGGCCGACGCCATCGTCCAGGAAGAGGTGGCCAACGCGGGCCTGCGGGAGCGGCTCTGGCAGGCGTTCGCGGTGCTCCTGCCGGTCCGCAGCGTGGGCGTGATGGGCGACGAGCGCACCTACGAGTCGGCCTGCGTGCTGCGCGCTGTGGAGAGCCTCGACGGGATGACCGCGGACTGGGCCCGCCTCCCGTACGACCTGGTGGCGAAGATCTCCGGGCGCATCACCAACGAGGTGCGCGGCATCAACCGGGTCGTCTACGACGTGTCCTCCAAGCCGCCCGCCACCATCGAGTGGGAGTAGGCGTTCCTCCGCCGAAGGGCCCCGTGCGCCTCGCTCCTTGCGCCTGCGCGTTGCTCGTCGCCGCCTCGGCCCGCGCGAGCAGCGTGAGCGACGAGATCAGCATCGCCGGCACGCAAAGCACGCCGCAGAACCCGCGGGCGGGGAACGTGTCGGACCTGCTCAGCGCCAGCGTGGACCTGGGCGAGAGCTGGACGGTGAACGCGAGCGCCCGGATCACGGTGGAGGTCCCGACGCCCGCTCCCACTGGCGCCTTCCCCGACCGGGGCGGTACCGTGACCGATTTCAGCGCCAGCGCCGACTGGGATGCGACTGACAACTGGACCCTCGGCGTCACGGTGGACATTTCGCCGGAGAGCACGATCGGGAGCGATGTCCGGCTGCGGGTGCAGGACCGCCCCACCGACGTGCTCTTGCAGGCGACGACCTCGATCAATTCGCTGGAGATGCTCGCCACGTACGACACCGCGGGCATCTCGGATCTCGAGTGGTTCTTCACCGCCGGCTTGAGCGTGAGTCGCATCGAGACGGTTCAGCGCATCGCCGGCGCGCGGCACGCCGACGACGGGTCCAGCGTCAGCCTCGCCGACCTGCGGACGAGCTGCGCGCCGCTCCGCTCGGGTTGCCTCGCGCTGGTGCCGGCCATCGACGGGCTTTCCGACGTGCTGCGCTACGCGCGCGCCTCCGCGGGCGCGCTGGCGACCGTCCGCGGCGACACCGACGTCGGGGTGAGCGCGGACTACTATGGCTACTTCGACGATCCCGCCGGCGTGGGGGTGTTCACCACGGCGACGGTGGGCCGATTCGGGACCAGCGCGCCGATCGCACCCCTGCGATACCTGGTCCGACCCGAGGTGACGCACCGCTTCGGCGCCTTCTCCGTGAAGGGGTGGGTGCAGGCCGGTCGGTACGTGCCCGAAGCGGGGCAGGGCACCGCGGCGCTCGGCGCCAAGGCGCAGTACAAGCTTTCCAGGACCTTCCGGATGTGGGTCAGCGCTGCCGGCCAGCGCGACGAGGACCTGAGCGGGGCGATCTCCCGGACGGGCATCCTGGCCCTGGGCGCCGCCTACCGGTTCTAGGCGGATCGGCCCGCCGGCGCGCGCTTGCAGAAGAAAGCAGCGGCGCTATACTTGCAATTGAGAGATGCCCACGTTGCTCAGCCAGCCGGCCCGGAAGCCCAGCGCGGAGGCGGTGGTCGCCAAGGCCCTGGTGCGCGCGGCCCGCGGGCTGGGGCTGTCGCAGGCGGAGGTGGCCGTGGTGCTGGGCACCAGCGCGGCCAGCGTGTCGCGCACCTTCGGCGGCGAGCGTCCGATCGCCCCCGACTCCGCGGAAGGGCGCCACGCGCTGCTCTTCCTGCGTCTCTTCCGCAGCCTCGACACGCTGGTCGGGGGCGACGAGGTGAAGGCGCGCCGCTGGCTCGAGGCGCCCAACGCGCACCTCGCAGGCCGGCCGCCGCGTGCGCTGCTCGCCTCCACTCCGGGGCTGGTCCGTGTCGCAGAGTATCTGGACGCCATGCGCGGGACCCTCTGAGGTCCGCCCCCTGCGCGGCCGCTTCTGCCGCGTGGTCGAGGCGCAGTTCCGGAACTCGACCCGCAAGCTGGTCGATTCCGACGCCGAGCAGCAGGTCCTGGAGGAGCTGATCGACCGGCGCGCCAAGCTCCCGGTGCCCGCCGGGTTCGAGGACCTGCACTACCTGCTGTACACGCCGTTCCGGCACCCGCCGCTGCGCAACGGCTCCCGTTTCGGCGCCCGCCTGGAGCGCGGCATCCTGTACGGCGCGCGCGAGCTGCCCGTCGCCTTCGCCGAGGTCGCCTACTACCGCCTCGTCTTCCTCGACGGCACCCGCGCCGAGCTCGGCGATCTGCGCCTCGACCTGACCGCCTTCTGGTTCGGCATCGCCGCCCCGCGCGCCGTCGACCTCTCCCAGCCCCCGTTCCGCGCGCACGAAGCGCGGATCTCGTCGAAGACGCGCTACGCCGCCTCCCAGCGCCTGGGGGCGGACATGCGGGCCGCGGGCGTGCAGGCCTGCCTCTACGTGTCGGCGCGCGCCGAGGGCCGCCGTCTCAACCTTGCCGTCTTCGAGAACGTCTTCCGCCCCGGCCGGCCGCTGCGTGAGGAGCCGTGGAGCTGCACCGCGAATCGCTCGGGCGCGGAGTTCCGCGCGCGGACCCTGCTGGGCCCCGAGCGCCGGCACGCTTTCGCGCGCGCGCAGTTCGAGGTGGACGGCCGCCTCCCCGCGCCCGCTCTCGCGTAAAGCGGGCGCCCTGTCAGCGCAAATCTGGCATAAGGACGCTCGATGGAAGGATTTCACACGGCGCTGCCGTTTCCGCACCTGCCCATCGTCTTCCGCGTGGGGCTCGCGCTGGGACTGGGGTTGTTCGTCGGACTGGAACGAGAGTGGCGGCACAAGGAGGCCGGGCTCAGGACCTTCGGGTTCGCCGCGATGCTCGGCGCTCTTGGCGGGCTGCTCGGCGATTCATACGCCTTGCTCTCTCTCGGGTTGCTCGGCGTGCTGCTCGTGTTGATGAACTGGCACGTGATCCGCCGGGGCGAGAAGGTCGAATTGACCACCTCAGCCGCGCTCCTCATCACCGGCTTCGTCGGAGTCCTTTGCGGTCGCGGCCACACCTTCACGCCAGTGGTCGTCACCGTCGTCACTGCCTGGCTCCTTGCCTGGAAGGAGCAGCTTGCCGGCTTCAGCATCGGGTTGACCGCTCTCGAGCTGAGGGCTGCCATCCTGCTCGCCGTGCTCGCGTTCGTCGTCTATCCGATCCTGCCGGTCCAGGCGATCGATCCCTGGGGATTGATCCAGCCCCGCTCGGCGTGGTCACGGTGATTCTCATCGCTGCCATCGGCTTCGCGAACTACATCCTGCTCAAGGCGTTCGGCGCGAAAGGCGTACAGATCACGGGTTTCCTCGGCGGTCTCGTGAACAGCACGGTCACCGTGACCGAGCTCGCCGTGAGGGCCAGGGAAAGCGAAGGATCCCTGCGCGATGAAGCCTATCGCGGCGTGTTGCTGGCGACCTGCGCGATGGCGGTGCGAAATGCCGCGCTGCTCGGAATCGTGGCCACCGCCGCCTTGTTCGCGGCGTTCTTGCCGATCGGGATGATCCTTCTCGCGAGCCTGCTCTTGGCGACCAGGGATCTCGCGCGCAGGCAGGGCAGCGCCTCGTCGCCTCCGGCCATTCCGCTGCGGTCGCCGTTCTCGCTGCAGTCGGCGTTGAAGTTCGGGCTGGTCTTCCTGGCGCTGCAGATCCTGGGCACAGTCGCCCAGGCGGCGCTCGGACAAGCCGGGTTCTTCGCCGTGAGCGTGGTCGGCGGTTTCGTCTCCAGCGCCTCTGCAGTGGCCTCGGCGGCGATGCTCGCCGCGCAGGGCCAGGTCACGCCCGCCGTCGCGGGAATCGGCGCAGTGCTGGCTTCGCTCGCGAGCGCCGGAGCGAATTTCGTGATCGCTGCGCGCGTGGCGAAGGATCGACGGTTGAACTTCGAGCTCGGCCGGGCCCTCGGTCTGGTGGTCGCACTGGGCCTGGCGGGCGCCTTCCTCCAGGCCCGCCTCCCCAAGGAGATGGCGATCCACTACGAGCAGATGCTCGGCTCGAAGTTCTCTCATCTGGCGCCGCGGTAGGGCGCGGGCCCGCTTGCCGGGCTACTTCGACGGAGCCCGCGCTTTCTGGAAGATGTCCTTGGCGATCATGCAGTGGACGCCCTTGCGGATGTCCACCATCTGCGTGACGCGGCAATCGCCGGCGACCGAGGTGAGCGAGTAGGCCTCGTAGCGGTCCATCGGCACCATCTTCTGCGTGGAAAGCCACTCGATCGTGTTGCGGACCGCGATCTTCATGGCCTCGGCGAGATCCTCGTCGAAGCCCATGAAGATCCAGTGTGTCTTCGTCTCGGCGCGCGGCCATTCCAGCTTCATGTCCTTGTGCACGATGGGCTGGATCTCGATCTCTTCGAAGGCGCACTCGATGGCCTCGAGGTTCACTTCGCCGTTGCCCTGCAAGCAATGTGAGTCGCCCATCCAGAGGAGTCCGCCCTTGAGGAAGACCGGCAGGTAGAGCGTCGAACCCGCCTGCAACTCGTTGAGGTCCATGTTCGAGCCGTTCTTCCAGGGCCGCAGCGTGCTCGTGCGGCCCTTGTCGTCTTTGATCGGCGGGCCCGCCTTCTCCTTGGGCTCGTTCGGGTCCACCCCGAGGGCCAGCGTTCCGGGGAACGGCTTCAGGCGCAAGACGATGCCCGGCTTGAACTCGGTCTGCATCTTGGCCACGTCCAGCTTGAAGAAGCGGGCGAACCCTTCGGGAAACTCGGATGCGAGCAATCCGACCGTTGGGAACTTCGTGCCCGGAAGATTGAAGTTCTGGCCGAAGTCCTTGGGCACGATCTTGCGGATACGGATCTCCATCACGTCGCCGGGCTCGGCGCCGTTGATGAAGATCGGTCCGGTGACCGAGTGGGGCCCGCCGCCGGGATTGGCCAGCCGCAGCCTCACGATCTCGTCCATCGGCAGGTCCTTACTGATCTGATTGAGCGCGTGGTACATCGTCTCGATCGAGACCGTGTCGCCCGAATCGATGGTCAGCTTGGGCGGCTCCTTCGGGTCGAACCAACCCCACTGGACGTTCTCAGGCGTCGCCTTGAGCACGTGATGCTTTCCGGCGGCGAGCGTCGGGGCGGCGACGAGGAGCGACACGGACAGCAGAGCGCCTCGAAAGCGAAGAGAAGGCATGTGATACCTCCGCGCACCATTCTCCATGATCGCATGTAAAAGCGCACCCGGGCTCGCAGGTTGACGGAATGCGATAGGCTCGGCGAGCGCGGGTGGGACGCGATGTTCGAGCATGGCGCAATCCCTGGCGACTCCCGGCGGCGCTTCGGCGTGCCTGCGGCGGTCTCGCTCGTCCTGCACGGCCTCGCGGTCGCTGCCGTCCCGGCGTTCACGGCCTTCCGTCCCGCTCCGACCGCCAAGCCGGAGAGCGTCTTCGTCGTCCTCAATCCACGCGCGCCGACCCCCGCGGCAGCGGCGGCCGAGCGGTCCAGCCCGGCGGCGAGGCTGCCGCGGCCGAAGCGGAAGACACCGCCGCGTCCCGTCCTGACCGCGCCCGTCTCAATGCCGGCGCCGCCGGCGCCGGTCGAGGAACCGGCCCCCGACCAGCGTCCCGCGCCGCCTGCGCCGCCGGAACAGTTCGCCCGTCCGGACGGCATGCCCGGCGGGCTCGGGAGCGCGGGCACGAGCGCCGCGGACGTCGCCGTCCTCGCCACCAATGGGGAAGGAAACGTGGTGTACGACGACGCGCTCATGTCGCCCCCGGAGCGCATCTCGGGCCCGGACCCGGAGTACACCTATCTCGCGCGCATCCACGACGTGCAGGGCGTGATGCTGGTGAAGTGCATCGTGACCATCCTGGGCGCGGTCCGGAACTGCCGGGTGGTGCAGGGCCTCCCGTACATGGACGGGCCCGTGCTCGACGCGCTGTTGCGACGCCGCTACATGCCGGCCCGGCTCGCCGACGGCCGGGCGGTGGAGGTCGAGTTCACGTTCCGCATCCGGCTGCAGCTGGTGCGGTAGCTTAGTTGACGTAATGCTTCTTATCAGACCCAACGCGCCCCTCGGGCTGATTTTTCTCAGCACCTTTCCCCCCTCCCATCGCGCGTGACGTTGCGGTACGACTGTCCCTGCCCGGCGGGCAAGGAGGGTCGATGCCCTATCGCGAGGTCACGATGCTGGAGCTCAAAGAGGTGCTCAGGCTGTGG
>WNGG01008420.1_pt1 | contig 16984 bp, 14 predicted proteins | sample 5400661 | NCBI WGS metagenome assembly WNGG01 (sample SAMN13153372, study PRJNA577476) | soil metagenome | isolation source: 100 cm soil or saprolite under Garry oak tree replicate 1 | place: USA:California | collected 2016-06-15 | reverse complement strand
TGGGTACGGTGCGCAACTACCTGTCCTCGGTCATCAAGAAGACCGGCGCCCGCAACCGCCTCGACGCGATCCGGATCGCCCGCAAGGACGGATGGCTGCGGTAGCCGGCATTTACGGCCGCTGCCACGCCCGGATGTAGTCGATCCGCTTCACCGCACTCGTCACCGCCGGGTCCGGCGGGTCCTCCGCGTGCACGGCCAGGTTCGAGATGATGTTCGTCATCCCGCTCGACGTGGCGGCGGTGCGGCACACCTCGGCGCCGTCGACGTACCAGACGGTACCGGACGGCTCGATCGACGCGGCGTAGGTGTGCCAGTCCGCGGCGGGGTCGAAGCTCGGGTGCCAGCGACAGGTACTCGATCCTTCCGAGTGTTGGGTGAGTTCCAGCTCGTGCCGGTTGCTCGAGTAGAACTCGTAGACGTCGGTTTCGACGGGCGCATCCACCCCGGGCGCCTGCCAGGTCCAGAAGGCCGGCCAGAAACCCTTCTGCGCCGGCAGTACCGCACGCTCTTCGACGTACCCGTACTGGAAGGCGAAGGACGGCGTGGTGGACAGCAGGCAGGAGGTCCAGTCGTAGCCGGCACCGGACGGTGCGGTGAAGGACTGCCGCCGGGCGCTCATGTCCAGTTCCCCGCCGGACACCACGCAGTTGGCGGCCTCGTTCCATTCGAGCTGCTCGTTGTCCTTGTTGCCGTGCCCGTCGTCGGCCTCGGCGCTGGATGCGTCGGCCCACTTCGAGGTGTCCAGGGAGCTACCTTCGAACTCGTCGCTGAAGGCCGGTACCCAGCCGGTCTGGCCGAGCGGCTGGGGCGGAAGGTCGCGCGGCGGGGCTGGCGGGGGCGGCGCTGCTCGCGGCACGTCACCGGGACCGCCGTGGTTGGCCGTCGCCGCCTTGACTGCCACCAGCGAGAGGCTTCCGGCAACCAGTACGGCGGCCGCGATGACGAGTGCTCTCCTGGGGTTCATGTCAGCGCCTTCCGCGCGCCGAGCGGTGCGACGGTGAAGGGCAGGCGGCCGACCCGGTTGTCGAAGCTGGACGGGATCAGCTCCGGCGCGCCCGTGGCGCGGATGTCGGGAAGCCGGGTGAGCAGTTCGCGGAACAGCACGCTCAGCTCCTGGCGCGCGAGCGAGGCGCCCAGGCAGAAATGCGGCCCGCCGCCCCCGAAGCCGACGTGCGGGTTCGGGCTGCGGGTGAGGTCGAACGCGTCCGGTTCGGGGAACACCGCCTCGTCGCGGTTGGCCGAGGTGTAGAAGAGCACGACGTCGTCGCCGGCACGCAGCGGGTACCCGTTGAGTTCGTAGTCCCTGGCCACCGTGCGGCGGAACTGGATGATCGGTGACGAGTACCGGATGACCTCCTCGACGAAGCCGCCCAGGTACCGGTCGAGGTCCGACAGCAACAGCTCCTTCTGGGCGGGATGCTCGCTCAGCAGGACGAGGCCGTGCGCGATCGTGTTGCGGGTGGTCTCCACGCCGGCCACGAGCAGCAGCGAGAAGAACGCGCCCAACTCCCGGGAGTTCAGCCGGCTCCCGTCCACGTTCGCGGTCACCAGCGCGGAGATCAGGTCGTCGGTCGGGTGCCGGCGGCGCTCGTGCCCGACGCGGGCAACGATCCGGTGCAGCCTCGCCAGAGCCCGCAGGCTCCGCCCCGGTACCCGCAACCGCCGCCGGGCCGCGACGCCGGTGTTCTCGGTCGTGTGGTTGACGTCCTGGAGGATCTCCGCGCGGTACTCCTGCGGGATCCCCATCATGTCGCAGATCACCCGGAACGGAAGCTCGGTCGCCACCGACTCGACGAAGTCGCCCGGGACGCTGTCGACGACCTCGTCGACGATCTGGGCGGCGACCCGGCCGACGTTCTCCACGGTCTTGGCGATCATCCGCGGGGTGAACGCCTTCGAGACGATCCCGCGCAGGCTCGCGTGGCGTGGATCGTCGAGGTTCACCATCGAGTCGCCGAAGGCGAACCGTACCCAGCGGGGCGGTCGAGGTACGGTCACGCCGGGTCCGCTGATGAAGACATCGGGCTTGCGGCTGGCTTCCACCACGTCGGCGTGCCGGACGAGCGCGTGGTACCCGCGCCGCGAGCCGGTGCTCTCGGCGACGAAGGCCGGCGTGTCGAGCTGGCGCAGCCGGGCGAACGCCGTCAACCGTTGCGCCGGCGGCTGTTGCCAGAAGCCGGGATCGGCGAGGTCGAGCGCGCTCATGTCAGTACCCCTTGTGGTGTAAGGCTTTCGGTGGCCGAAGCGAGGCGGTCGAATGTGCGGCTGAGGTCGAACTGCCTGGCGTGGCGGGCGGCGGCGGTACCTTCGACGGCGGTACCCGACGGGTCATGCAGCCGGAGCGCGAGCGCGCCGGCGAGCGCGGCGGGATCGTCCGGCGGTACCAGCGCGCCGACCTCGGGCGCGACGACCTCGACGAGGCCGGGTACGGCGCTCGCGACCACCGGCCGTCCGGTTGCCAGCGCTTCGAGCGCGGTGAGGGGGAGCCCTTCCCAGCGCGACGGCAGCACCACGAGATCGGCGGCGGCCAACCAGGGACGGACGTCGGTCACCGCACCGGCGAAGCGGACTCCGGGTACCTCGGCGGACCGCAGTACCGGCACCAGGTCGCCGTCTCCGACGAGGACCAGTTCGGCGTGCGGACAGCGCTGCCGGACCAGGCGCCACGCCGAGAGGAGGACATCCTGGCCCTTCTGGCGGGTCAACCGGCCGACGCACACCGCCAGCGGTACCGCGCGGTCGACGCCCGCCTGTTGCCGGGCGGCCGCCCGGGCACGGTCATCAGCCGGGCTGAACCGGTCCAGGTCCACGCCGTTGCGCACGACCGTGTAACGGCCGCGTACGCGCATCGCCCGGCCCTGCTCGGCTTCGGCCGCACCGACGCACACGAACAGGTCGGTCCACCGCGCCGCCGTGCGCTCCCACCCGATGCTCGCCCGCCGCAGGGCTCCGTCGACGGCGAGCCACGACCACGCATGCGGCTGGAACAGCGTCGGCAGCGCCCGGCGCAGGGCGAGCCGTCCGGCGAGGCCCGCCTTGGACGCATGCAGATGCACCACATCGGGGCGCTGCCGGCGGATCAGGCGTCCCAGGCGCCGGGACTCGTCCAGCGAATCCGGGCCGGGTCCACGCCCGGCCGGCCAGGGCAGCCACGGTACCCCGAGGCTCGCCAGTTCGCCGGACAGCGGCCCGTCGGGCGGGCAGGCCACCGCGACGTCCCAGCCGCGGGCCACCTGGTCCCGGCAGGCTTCGACGACGTAGCGCGCCACGCCGCCGTCGGTGGGCTGGGCGACGTGCAACACCCGCAACGTACTCATCGCGGCCGCCTCGCGATGAGCCGGCGGGCGCGGTCGCGGGCGGCGCGCAGCCACGGCAGGCGCGCTTTGACGGCCTGGACGGCGCGCCGCCGCGCGAGGACTCCGGCGGCGTACACCGGCGCGCGGAAGCTCCCGCTGCGGGCGAGCAGGATCCGCTGGTTGGTCGCCTCGTGCGGGCGCCACCGCATCTTGTACCCCTCGGCACCGCGCAGCATGCTCATCGTCGAGCAGCCCCGGTCGTGCGCCAGCGCTGTCGTGGTGGTCACCAGCAGCGTGGCGATGTCGAGGTCGTCCCGCAGCGAGGGTTCGGCGCCGTAGAGGTACCCGCCGGCCAGGCCGGGTCCGATGACGACGAGGTTCGACGCCACCAGGCGGTCGGCGATCCGGTACTCCAGCACCGCGGCCTGGCCCGCCTCGACCATGCCGCGGATGGCACGGGTGAGGTGGCGGGTGAACCGCGGACGGAGGTGTTCCCGGTTGCCGCCCCGCCCCTGCCACTGCGCCGCGTGCAGGCGCAGCAGGTCGGCGATGGCCCGCTCGGTCTCCTCCGCCGGTACCGTCCGGGTCGCAAGGCCCAGCCGCGCGATCTGGTTGACCCGGCGCCGCACGGTCTTGCGGGCGTGGCTGGGCAGGTCGCGGACGAGGTCCTCGGCCGGGGTCGCCGGCAGTTCCAGGCACAGCGACGCCGGCACCTGCCACCGCCGGCCCGGCCATTCGGCCAGCAGTGCCCGGCCGGCGGCCGCGTCCTCGCGGGTCTCCGGGAAGTCGAGCAGATCCCAGCCCCGCTGCTGGCGGAGCGCGCTGGCGATCAGGCGGGCGGCTGGCTCGGCAACCGCGCCGTCGAGCAGTACGTCGGTGAAGTCCGACAGGGCTCCGCCGACGGGCGTGAGCACGGTGCAGAACCACCGGCGTTCGCGCCGGAACGCGGCGGCGCCGACCAACCGTCCACTGTGGCGGACCAGCACCAGGCGCAGCCGACCGGGTACTCCGTAGTTGCGCCACCAGGCGTCGAGCCAGGCGTGCGACTGGAACGGGGTGGCGGTCGCGCACCGGCCGAACAGCTCGTTCCACTCGGCGCGCAGAGCCGCCAGGCTGTCGTCGTCGCGGCGGATCTCCACGGACCACTCGCCGGTGCCCAGCTCCGGTACACGGGGCAGTGTCGCGGTGCTCATCGCACGTCCCGCGGAAGTACGACGGCCCGGCCGACGATCTTCTCGCCGTTGTGGCTGTCGCCGTAGTACGGCGTCTGCGGGTAGAAGGTGATGGCTCGCGTGGCGGGTGCGGCGATGACCGGTGAGATCGGTACCCGGTGCTCGACCTCGGCAACCGCCGGCGACGACCTGCCGACGCCGGCCAGTACCGACAGCCCGCCGAGGAGCAGACCGGCCGCGGCACCCACCGCCAGTTCCAGCGGCGGCTTCGGGGACGACGGCGCGGCTGGTACCGACGCCGACGCCAGGATGGAGAGGGTGACCCGGGTCTGTTCCTTGCGGCCGTTACCGACGTCCACGAGCGCCTGCGCCACGGCGTTCGCGACGTCGGCGGTGTGTTTCGCATTGGTACCCGTGGCGGTGATCTCGACGACCGGCGTGTCGGGGGACGTTGACGTGGTCACCAGCTGGAGGTCCTGCCGCGAGCCGAGGCCGGCGGCCGCCTTGTCGGCGACCGGACCGGTCTTGACGATCCGGCCGTACGCCTGGGCGAAGTTCAGCGCGACGCCGGGTTCGCCCGGCTGCCCGGTCACCACGACGTAGGACTGCGCGACGTAGCTGGGCGTCTTCACCGCGCCGTACACCCCGCCCGCGATCCCGCCCAGGAGGGTCAGGAGCACCAGCAGGCCGAACCGGCGCACCAGTTGGCGGAGAATCTCCGAGGACGTGGGTTTCATGATCCTTCACTCTCGATGAGCCGGAACGTGGGAACGGGCCGACGCCTGCGGGCGAGGCGTTCGTATACCTGCCCGACCGCGTCGGCGAGTCGGGCGATGTCGTAGTGGTCGACGGCGGCGGGTACCGGCAGCCGGGTACCGCCCCGGTCGTCGAGCCGGGCCAGCTCGGCGCGCAGTCCGTCCACAAAGGACGGTCCTGTCACCCGACGGGCATGTGGCGCGGCGTCCGGCGACAGCTCCTCCAGCGGCGGGCAGGTGACGTACACCGCGGGCAGGCCGGTGGCCAGCGCTTCGAGCACGGCCATGCCGAACGTCTCCTGGGTGGACGGTGCGGCGAACACGTCCATCGCGCACAGCATCTCCCGCGGGTACGGGGTCGCGCCGGCGAAGACCACCCGGTCGCCGAGGCCCAACTCCCCCACCAGGTTCTCCAGCGCGCCGCGCTCGGGTCCGTCGCCGACCACGAGCAGCGTCGCGTCGGGTACCACGGTCATCGCGCGGACGAGCTGGTCGACCCGCTTGGTCGGGACCAGCCGGCCGATGGCGCCGACCACCCGGGCGGTCTGCGCGATACCCAGCCGGGCGCGCGCGGCTGCCCGCAGTTCCGGGTCGTACCGCAGCTCGGCCGCGTCGATCCCGTTGGGTACCACCTGGATCCGGTCGCGGCGCACGCCCCACGCGCGCAGCCGCTGCGCCACCGCGTCGGATACCGCGATCGTGGTCTGCCCCAACCGTTCGGTGGCCAGGTAGAGCGAGCGCACCGCGCGGCTCGTGGGACGGCCCTCGATCAGGCCGTCGCCGAGCGAGTGCTCGGTGGCCACGACGTGCGGTACGCCGGCCAGGCGCGCAGCGATGCGTCCGTAGACGCAGGCGCGGTACAGGTGCGTGTGCACCACGTCGAAGCAACCGGCCCGGATGAGCCGCGCCAGCCGCGGAACCGCGGACAGGTCCCGGTTTGCTCGCATGTCCAGCACGTGCACCGGGGTACCGTCCGCGCGGATCGCGTCGGCCACCGGTCCAGGGTTGGTCAGCGCGACCACCTCGCACTCGTGCGGCAACCGCTTGAGCAGCAACCGGAGCTGGTGCTCGGCGCCGCCGACGCCGAGGCCGGTGATGACGTGGAGGACCCTCATCGGGCCACCACCCGGTGCCGGATCCACTTGGCGAGCAGGCGCGGTGCGGTGTCGCGGTCGCCGACGAACGTGCGCGGCAGGGCGTACCGGCCGCCCGGCCCCGACCGGCCCACCCCGCACCCGTACCGGTACCCGGCCGCCCGGACCGCCTCGATCTCGCGGGCACCGACCGCGCCGTACGGGTAGCAGAAGCCGTCCACGTCGCGCCCGGTCAGCTCGCTCAGGATCGTCCGGCTGCGGCGTACCTCGTCGGCGAGAACGCCGTCCCCGACCCCGGTCAACCGTTGGTGGCTCAGGCTGTGCGAGCCGACCTCGATCCCCTCGGCCACCGCGTGCCGTACCTCGTCGGCCGACATCAGCCGCTTGCACGGCCCCGGCTCGTCCCAGGTGTTCGTGCCGCCCAGCGCTGCGGCGATGACGAACACGGTGGCGGAGAAGCCGTACCGGGCCAGGGTCGGCATGACGTGGCTGACGAAGTCGGCGTACCCGTCGTCGAAGGTGAGCCCGACCAGGCCCGTGGCCCGGCCTTCGCGGCGGGCCAAAAGCAGTTCGCGCATGGAGGTACCGCGCAGCCCGCGGCGGCGCAGCCAGCGCAGTTGCCGGTCGAACCGGTCCGGTCGCACGGTGACCTGGTAAGGGTCCGCGGTGTAGGGCTCGACCGAGTGGTACATGAGCACGAAGTCACCAGACACGGGACAGCCTCCCCAGAGCCGCGAAGGTGGCGAGCACGATCAGCCCGCCGGCGGCACCGACCACGATGGACGGTGCGCCCGCGAGCGCTGTACCGGCGAACCGACCGACCGCTCCAGCCCCGGCGGCCGCGGCCGCCAGGCGTACCGTCGCCCAACCGAGGGCGGACAGCGACACCGTCACGCTCTGCCGGCGCAGCCCGGCGAGCAGGAGCAGCGCGGTCACGGTGATTCCGGTGACGTTCGCGGCGGCGACCGCGGTGACCCCGAAGGCCGGCGCCCCGAGCACCGCGCACACCGTGGTGACGGTCAGCCCGACGGCCATCGCGAGCGCCGGGTACCAGCCCGGGCGCTCTGCGGTGAAGAACGGCCGGCAGAGCACTCCCACGAGTGCCTGCCCGAGCAGGCCGAGCGCGTACACCCGCAGGATCGTCGCGGTCGCCGCGGTGTCGTGCGCGTCGAACCGGCCGTGCTGCAGGAGAACGGCGACGATCGTCGGCGCGAAGGCGATCAGGTAAGCCGCGGCGACCAGGATCAGGGCGGTCACCGTGCGCAGATCGCTTTCCAGGCGCAGGCGTGCCTTTTCGGCCTGCCCGGCCGCGACGCTGCGGGCCAGGGTGGGGAACGTGACGGTGCAGACGAGCAGCGCCACGAGCATCGGCATCTGCGCGACCTTCTGCGCGTAGTTCAGGTGCGAGATGGTACCGGCGGGCAGGGCCGAACCGACGTACCGCTCGACGAACACCTGCGCCTGGCGGGTCAGCGTGTATGCGGCGATCGGCGCGAACGCGGCCACCGTCACCGGCGAGGCCCGCCTGAGCACGCGGCGCGGCCACCCGACACGGCGCAGGAAGCTCGGCACCTGGGTCGCCACCATGAAGCAACTGCCGAGCGCGACTCCGGCGGCGGCGCTGACGATGCCGAACCGGCCGTGCAGCAGCCAGACCAGCGCCAGGATGCCGGTGTTGTAGGCGAGGTGGATGGTCGCCGGCGCGCCGAACACGTGGTGTGCCCGCAGCGCGGCGCTCAGGTAACCGGCCATGCCGAACGTCAGGACGGTCACGGCGGTCAGGCGGGTACACGTGACGGCTAGGGCCGGGTCGGCGAGTCCGGGCGCGATGAGGTGCACGAGTACCGGTGCCGCGACGGCCACCATCGCCGACGCCGTAGCCAGTACGGCCAGGATGCGCGGCGCGGTGGCGGCGACCAGGTCGCGTACCGCGGGACCGGTACCGGCCTCGGCCAGCGCCCGGCTGAACAGCGGTACCAGAAGGAACGCCAGCGCACCCTCGACCACGAGCGGGAACGCCGTTTCCGGTACCGTCCAGGCGACCAGGAACGCGTCCGTCGCACCGGTCGCGCCGAAGAACCGGGCCAGCAGCAGGTCCCGGCCGAGGCCCAGCAGCGATCCGGACAGCGTGATGGCCACGGTCAGGACCGCCGCGCGGGCCAGCGGGTTGGCCGCCGTGCCAACGGAAGCCGCGACGCGCCGGGTGGGTGCGAGGGTCATGACGTCTCCTCGCCGGGTGCGATGAGACTGCGCCGCGCGACGAGTCCCAGCAGGATCGCCAGCAGCACGCCGGTCGGGCCGGCGCCGACATCGCCGTACATGAAATCGATCAACGTCCAGGTTAGGATGCCCGGAGCTGCCAGGTCGAAGAACCGGGCCGGCTCGACGGAGACGGAGCCGGGCCGGCGGCGACGGCGCACCGCCGTCACGGCCAGCGCTCCCAGCAGGCCGCCGAAGGCGAGGATCCCGACCGTGCCCTGCTCGCTGAGCACCTGCAGGTACTGGTTATGCGGGGAGAGCAGCGGCTCCCGCCGGTACCCGGAGCCCTTGTCATCCACGTCGCTGCCCGCGGACAGGGACATCGGGGCATAGCTGTCCCGGTACTCGACGAAGTCCTTCATGCCGACGCCGAAGACCGGGTGGTCACGCCAGATCCCGATCGCGCTGGACCACAGCGCGTACCGGTCCTTCACCGAGCGGTCGGGCTCGCTTCCCGTGGAGACGATGCTCCCCAGCCGCTCGCCGAACTGCGGCCCCGATCCGGCGGTGCTGCCCATCGCCAGAACCGCAACGACCAGCACCGTCGTACCGACGACCGCCGCCGCGATCCGCCAACTGAAGACGACGAGCATCACGAAAACCGAGGCGGCCGTGGCGATCCAGGCACCGCGGCTGAGCGAGAGCCCCAGCGGTACCGTCAACAGCAGTGCGAGCGCAACCACCGCGACCCGGGCGCGCCCGCGCAGCGCAAGGCCCAACGCCAGCGTGACGAGCAGGCCGTAGCCGACGACTGCGCCCATCGCCTCGACCTGGTCGGCGCCGAAGGTTCCGACCGCCCGCACGAACTGCCCCGCATAGGAGGCACCGGTCCCGGTCAGGTACTGGTACACCCCGACGGAGCCCTCGAACACCGTGGTGGCGACGATCGCGCCGGCCACCACCAGGACGTCGCGGCGGTCCCGGATCGCGAGCGCGGCGGCGACCGGTACCAGGACGAAGAGTTCGGTGTACCGCACGAAGCCGACCGCGCTCGTGCCCACGTCGGTCGCCGTGATGGTGGCGATGGCGAACGACGTCACGGCCGCCGCGTACGGCAGCCATCCGCGCCCGGTGATCCGGTCGCCGCGCAGCAGGCGGATCGCCACCACGGCGATGACCCCGGCCGCCGCGACGTCGGCCGGGGTGATCTTGCCGGAGGTCGAGACGTCCTGGGCTCCGGTCGGCAGGCCGACAAGCAGCACCGTGGCCCCGACCGCCAGGCTGGGTCGCCGGATCGCCGTGTTGACGGCGGTCAGCGCCCACGCCAATGGGGCCAGGGCCACATTCATGGGGGTACGGAACATGCTCGGCCAGCGACGCCATCGGAACGGTGCGAACTCGGTCCCCGACATCGCTACCGCCTCCGGATCTGCAGCATCGAGCCGACCGTCCGGATGATGATTTTCAGGTCGAGTACCGGTGACCAGTTCTCCACGTAGTAGTTGTCGAAGCGGACCCGGTCCTCGATCGAGGTGTCCCCGCGCAACCCGTGGATCTGCGCCCAGCCGGTGATTCCGCCGAGGACCCGGTGCCGGTCCGGGTACCCGTCGTACATGCGGGTGAACTGCTCGACGAAGTACGGCCGCTCCGGTCGCGGCCCGACCAGCGACATGTCCCCCCGCAGCACGTTGACCAGCTGGGGCAGTTCGTCGAGGGAGCTACCCCGCAGCACCCGGCCCACCGGCCCGACCCGGTTGTCCTCGCGGATGTTCCAGCGAACCTGCGACTCCAGGTCCGACGACGGGGTCAGCGAACGGAACTTCAGGATCCTGAACGGCTTGCCGTCCAAGCCGATCCGTTCCTGCTGGAACAGCACACCCGCGCGTCCCGACTCCCAGCGCACCGCCAGCGCGCAGGCGGCGAACACCGGGCTGAACAACACCAGACCGAGCACGGCACCGGTGATGTCGATCGCCCGCTTGACCCCGCGACGCCATCGTCCGGGCGGCTCCGGTTCCATCCGGACCAGCGGGACACCGTGCACCAGCTCGACGCCGGCGCGGCCGACGGCCAGCTCGAACAGCCGCGGCACGACATACACCACGATGCCCAGCCGCCGGCACCGGCGCAGCGTGCTGACGAGGGTGGCATCGTGCAGCGCGGGAAACGCCACGATCACGCTGCGCGGCCGGTGCGCGGAGATGACCCGGTCGAGGTCGTCGACCGTGCCGAGCAGCGGCGCGGGGAGCGCGGGATCCCGTACCGGCGGCGGCCCGACGAGCCCGATCGGCGCCAGGCCGTAGGTGCGGTCGGCCGTCAGCGCCTCGGCCAGGCGGATGGCGACCTCGCCGGAACCGATGACCAGCGTGGGCGCTCCCGCGCCGGTACGCCGGAAGCGGTAGAGGACGGCATACGCCGTGCCGCGGCCGATCGCCACGCCGGCGACCAGCGCCAGCCAGCGGACCGGGGTCGCCGGGAAAGCGCCGGACAGCGGTACCGCCGGGGACAGCAAGGAACCGACCGCGACGACGCCGCAGACGCTGAGCAGCACGCGTGGCAGGTCGTCCAGCGCCGAGAACCGCAGCCTCGGCCGGTATAGGCCGGCGACCGCGAAGGCGAGGACCGTACCGGCGATGCCGGCCAGCGCGGCCACCCAGGCCGGACCCGCAACGAGCGACACCGCGCCGATGACGGCCAGGTCGAACGCGGCGAGCAGACCGGGTTCCCCGTTCCACCTGCGGCGAGCAGACCGGGTTCCCCGTTCCACCTGCGGTACCGGGTTTCCGGAAGCGAACGGGGCATGACCGACTGCGCGCGGAACTGCCCGACCAACGTCGCCGAGCCGAGTTCGTGCTGCATGTCGCGCCTCCGTCTGGAACAGGCCACGGCAGCTCATCCATTTCGGGAGCTGCCGTGACGCTTTCCAGCAGAGTCGCAGCCGCTATTGACCGCGCCCAGTTGAAAATGTCACAAAGGACGTGAGTACCTCTCACCTTCGCCCAACGTCCCACGTCAGCGGGTGGGGTCCGCCGGATTTACCGGGCCGGGAATTGCTTATTCGAAATTGTCGCGGAGGCGACAGAAATGGTTCACACCTGGTAGGTCGGAGTAATGATCGCCCGCGCCAGCGTATGGAATACGAGGTTGAACGACGCGTACGCGGCCGACGAATTCTGGTTCAGATCCAGCGCATCCACGTCGACCGCGTGGACGACGAAGTAGTACCGGTGCGGGCCCGAGACCGGCAGGTTCACCGCAACCCAGTGCCAGAAGCCGGACGGCGTGGGTGCATCGGGATCGAAGCAGGTCACCGTGAAGCTGCGGGTGCCGGCCGGGAAGCCGGACCAGGAGAGCTGCGGGGAGATGTTCTGCCCGCCCACCCCGGGATGGGCGTACATCTTGTCCATCTGGTCACCGCCAGTCACGTCCTCGCTGGCGACGGCGAAGGAGCCGACGGCCGGCAGGAGTTCGTAAGGGTCGGGGGCGACAGGGCGCTCCAGGCTCATCGTCGGGCCTCCAAGCGGATCGATCGGGTCGGCGCGGATCATCAGCGCCTGGCGTGAACGTACTCCTTCAGGTCCGAACCCGACCCGGCCGACCCACCCGTGGCCGCACCCCAACCGGATATATAGAAACCGGCGCATCAACCCGGCTGCTCGCGCCTCTGTGAGATAGCTGAGCTGTACGACGTGAGGCAGGCTGCGATGGTGGACGTACGCTGCGTGTGCCGGAAGAATGGGCACCTTCCGACCCAGGGGGGCGCGATGGGCTCCTTGAGCGACGCGGACACCGCCGGCCTTGTCGCGCGGGTTCGGGGCGGCGATCAGGAAGCCTGGACCGTCCTGACCGACGCGTACACCGGCATGCTGTGGAGCGTTGCGCGGGGCATGCGGCTCAGCGACGCGGACGCCGCGGACGCGGTACAGACGACGTGGTTGCGGCTCGTCGAGCGGCTGGACAGCGTACGGGAGCCGGAGCGGCTGGGCACCTGGCTGGCCACCACGATGCGGCGGGAATGCCTCGCGATACTGCGCCGGGCGGCGCGGACCCGGCCCTCTTCGCTGGACGGCTGGGAGAACATTTCGGACACCGGTGCCGCGCTGGGCGAAGCCCTGCTGCGCGAGGAGCGCGATGCGGCCGTCTGGCGGGCCTTCCGGACGCTCACCCCCCGCTGCCAGCAACTGTTGCGCATCCTCATGGCTGACCCGCCGCCGCGGTACGCCGAGGTGGCCGCGGCTTTGGAGATCCCGGTGGGCACGATCGGGCCCACCCGCCAACGGTGCTTGAACGCGCTGCGCAAGGTCCTGCCGTCCGAAGTTGGACCGTTGTCGGACGGCCCCCAGAGGAGGCGTGAAGATGGTTGAGATCGACCGCGACGACGAACTGGTCGCGCAGCTGCGCAGGGTGGCCAACGAGGTCGACCCGGTACCGGAGGCGGTGGTCGCGGCCGCCCGGGCGGCGATCACCACCCGGGACCTCGACGCCGAACTGGCGGTGCTCATCGCCGACTCGGCCGCCCGCGACGCCGACGACCCGAGCCACCCTTCCCTGGCGTTCGAGCCGACCCGGAGGGGTACCACGGGCCTGTCGGGCGGCCGGCTACTGTCGTTCTCCGGTGGCGGCCTCCAGGTCGACCTGGAGGTGAGCGAGCGCGGCGAACTCCGCGACCTGATCGGTCAGCTCGCCGGCCCACCCGCCACCGGATGCACGATGGAGCATCCCGGCGGCCAGTGGCCGATCCCCCTCGACGATCTCGGCCGGTTCACGCTCACCGGGGTCAAGCCCGGGCCCATCCGGCTGCGCTGCCTATCGGAGCGGGGCGTCGTGGTGACGACCGCCTGGGTCGCGATATGAGCCCGCCAGCCCAGCCCGGTCAGCGGCCCAGCGCGACGAAGGACAGCGCCGTACCGGCCGCGACCGGGTCGTCGCCGGTACGGGACACCACCGCCGTAAGCGCATCCGCGAAAGAGGCGCCGTTCTGCAGGCCGTGATGGACGTCCACCATCACGTCCGTCGTCGCCGCGTCGTTCACCGCGACGACGCTCGCAAGGATGCTGACCGTACCCAATGGCACGAGAGCACTCACCATGCCGAGCAGTTCGTCGGCGCCGACCGGGGCCACCGTCCCCGACTCGCAACTGGACAGCACCAGCCGGAATGGCGCGCGCCGGAGCCGGCCGAGGTCGTAGACGGTCAACGGACCGTCGTCGAGCCGCAGCGAGGAGAAGAGCGGGTTCTGCGGATGGAAGACGCCATGAGCCGCGAGGTGCGCCATCCACGCACCGTTCAGCGCCGCCAGGGTCCGCTGCGCGGTCGCACCCGGCCCGACCACGAGGGCGACCCGGCGGCGGCGCGGCGGCCGGGCCAACCCGGCGCGCAGCCAGATCGCCGCCGACGGCGTGACCCGGACGGGAACGGCCCGCAGCGCCGGCAGCAGCGCCCACGGCACGGCGTGCAACCGGCCCGGTGGTACCACGACAACCGGCCCTCCGTCGAGGTCGGCGGCAGCCGGCCCGAGCAGCGCCTCCTGCAGCTTCCGACCGACGGCCGCGAGGGTGGCGAATGCCCCGGGGGGCGGCCGGCCGTGTCCGAGCCGGCCCAGCAGGAAGCGCGCGAAGTCGACCTCGCGTTCGGCGGCGGCCACCGAACCGACCCGGTGCAGGCGCAGCCGCCGGCCGACCACCGTGACCGCGTAGAGCACGCCGTCCAGCGCGGTGATCTCGACCAGCCGGTGCTCGCCCAGCCCTTCGACGAGTTCCTCCACGACACCGTGGTGCGTGGCTGCCTCGTCCCGCCGGGATCTCCCGGGGGGCGCGCCGGCGCCGGGGGTACGCCGGGTGCGCCGCCGGATCGACTCCTCCAGCCGGCGGCGGTCCTGTTCCAGCCGGGCCGTCGGTGCGCCCACGGAACGGGCGGCATCCAGGCGGCGCGACACGTCCCGCAGCGCCGCGAGATCCTGCGCCAGGTCGAGGTCGTCCGGCGGGCGTACCGGCGGCGCGGTCAACGCGGTGGCCCGCCAGCGCTCGCTCCACACCAGCAGCATCCGCGCATCCCCCCGGTGTACCGCGTGCCGCTGGCCGATCGCGGCGAGCTCGGTACCGTAGGCGCCCGCGTGCGCGCGCAGGTCGGCGGCGCCGAGCGTGCGCTGGTGCTCCTCGGCCGCGTCCAGGCCCTGGCGGCAGGCGATCAAGCTGGCTCGGGTGGCACCGCGCGCATCGGCCCGCAGCGCCTGGGCCAGCCACCCGACCGAGCGCAGGAACGCCGGGCCGCGCCGCCGTACCCGCGCCGCCCGGGTGAGATGCCGGTCGGCTTCGGCAAGGCGACCCTGCTCGGCACAGAACCGTCCGACCAGCAGATGGGCGGCCGGCGCCTCTTCGGCACCGAGCTGGTCGAGGCGATCGGCGATCCGGCTGAGCTGGGCGCGCAGCCGGCCGTCCCGCTCGCCGGCCCGGTACCGGGACTGCAGCAGCACGAACGCCGCCCGCGCCGCCCACCAGTGCCGCCGCTGGGCGCGGAACATGTCGCGCGCCGCCGCCGCCCGCCGCGCGGCCAGCTCCGGTTCGCCCGCGGCCTGAGCCGCGCCGGCCGCGGCGAAGAGCACCTCGGCCATCTTCGTCGCCTGCGCGCCGTCCCGGCCGAGGCGCTGGATCGCCGCCTCGGTCTCGGCCACCGCCTCGGCGGCCAGTCCGGCGGCGAGCATGACCTCGCACCGGTCGATGTCCAGATCCGGCACCGGTACCCCCAGGGCCGCGTACCGCGCGGCGGCCGCGTCCAGGAAGCCGAGCGCACCGGGCAGGTCTCCGCTCTGGAAGGCGATGTCGGCCCGGTTGTGCACCGCCATCGCGGACTCCCACTCCTGGCCGGTGGCGGCGAGCCGGCGTTCGGCCACGGCCAGGTCGCGGTCGGCGCGCGCGGTCTGCCCGAGCGCGCGGTACACCAGGAACCGGTGGGTACGGGCACGCGCCTCCCAGATCCCGTCGCCGCCCCGGTGCAGGAGCACGACCGCCCGCCGCAGATCGGCCAGGGCTTCCTCGTACCGGCCGAGTACCCGCAGGAGCATCCCGCGCCGCATCAGCACCTGGCCTTCGAGCACGCCCGAACTGTGCGCGACGGCCGCGTCGAGGGCGGCGAGCCCGGCGGCGGTACGGCCGGCCAGCCCGAGCGTCAGGCCGAGCGTGGCCTGGACGTCCGCGGTCCGCTCGGGGGTCGGCAGCCGTTGCGCCAGCCGCAGCGCGATGCGCAGCTCGCCGATCGCCGCGGTCGTGGCACCCCGGTCCCGCAGGACGATCGCGCGGCTCTGGTGCGCGATCGAGGCCGCGCCGGGCCCGGGATGGTCGGCCAGTACCCGGGTCGCCTGCGCGAAGGCGTCAGCCGGCCGGGACAGTGCCAACGGCAGGAGATGTTCCGGGTCCGCCACAAGGTCAGTGTAGGAATCCACGACGCCACGACACCGGGAGGAATCATCCATGCAGCCGCCTGATGAGTCAGCACAAGCCGAGGGTCGCGATCTGCGGTCGCCGCGGGCAGTCCAGATGGACCTGTTGGTCCAGGCGTACGGCGACGAAGTCGGCAAGGGCCCGAAGAACTGGCGGGAGGTCGGCATCCAGTACCTGTACCGCCAGAACGAGATCCTCGTCCGCGACGAGTACCTCGACCACGTCCTGCGCATCGTGCCGGGCAGCGAGGTCCAGGCCCCGCTGGTACACGGGGTGTCGCTGCTGTCCATCCCCGGACCCGTCATCGAGACGCTGGAACGCATCCGGGGGGAGGTCGGGGCGGGCGACGAGCCGGACCGCCATCCCGAGGGAGAGCAGCGCGGCGCCGGGGCCTTCACGCCAAACCACCTCGTGTCGATCACCCCGCCGCAAGGTACCGGCGGTGGGTGCCCGGCGACCGAGCCGGACCCGGTCGACGCGGCCGCGCGCCCGGAACCGGGACCCACGATCGACGCCCGCGCCGGCCAGGGGGTACGGGTGGTCGTCATCGACAGCGGCCTGGACCCGGACGCCCCCGGCATGCACCCCTGGATGGACGGCGTGACCGGTGACCCGGACCCCGCGGTACCGCCCGGCCCGGCGCCCAACCGGCCGCTGGATCTGTACGCGGGCCACGGCACGTTCATCGCCGGCATCGTGCGGTGCATGGCGCCGCGGGCCGAGGTGATCGTGAAGAACATCGTCAAGAAGGCCGGCGCCACATTCGAAGCCAACCTGGTCCGGGCCCTGGACCGGTGCCTCGACGACGACTTCCCGGATGTGATCAGCATGTCCGCGGGAACCTGGACGTTCGACCCGACCGGCCTGCTCAGCCTGACCGTGTTCAACGAGCGGCGGTTCCGCCACCACAAGGGCGTCGTACTCGTCGCCGCCGCCGGCAACGACAACTCCCGCCGGCCGTTCTGGCCGGCCGCCGCCACCTGGGCCATCGGCGCTGGTGCGCTGGATCGGCACTGGCGCGACCGGGCGC
>WNGG01016595.1_pt1 | contig 16991 bp, 16 predicted proteins | sample 5400661 | NCBI WGS metagenome assembly WNGG01 (sample SAMN13153372, study PRJNA577476) | soil metagenome | isolation source: 100 cm soil or saprolite under Garry oak tree replicate 1 | place: USA:California | collected 2016-06-15 | reverse complement strand
GTGTCGGCGTCCACGTTGGACTGGTCCACGCCCGCATTCGCGCACACCCAGCCGTGACGCGTCTCCGTCACGAGCACGCCCCGGTCCATGCGGACCACGCGGCGCGACTCGCGCAGGATCACCTCGACCAGGCGCGGGTCGCGACCGAGCTCCGCCGCCAGGGTCGCCGCGATCGGCGACGGCTCGACGTCGGACAGCCGGAGCAGCCGTCCCTCGGACTTCGAGACGATCTTCTGGCTCACGACGAGCAGGTCGCCGCGGGCGAGCGGTGTGCCCTGCGCGCGCGCGGCGTCCGCGATCAGCCGGGCGACGTCGGCGCCCGGGACGACCTCCGCGATGCCCTCGACGCCGATCACCTCGTAACGGGGCGCCATGGCTCAGCTCGCCAGCCGTTCGGCGATCGGCCACCCCGCGACGAGCCGGCCGGTCTCGGTGGCGGAGCCCTCCGCGAGCAATGGCCGGAGATCGTCCGGCGCGTCGACGTCGAGACTCAACCCCGTCAGGCGCAGCACACGGGGCGCGAGGCCGCGCGTCCGGGCGGCCGCGAGGTGGTTGTCGAACGAGGGCTCGCCGAAGACGAGGTCCATCACGGACGGCGGCGTGAGCGCGGCCCCGTTGGTGCCGAGGCCCGAGCGCGACGGCACGAAGACCGCGGGCGACTCGGCCGACGCGGCGGCGAGCGCGGCGAGCTCCGCTCGCGTGACGCACGGCACATCGCCCGGGACCGTGACGAACGTCCGCGCGCCGCGGCGGAGGGCCTCCGCCCGGGCGGCCGCCACCGCCGCCGTGTGGCCGCGATTCGCGTTCTCGCCGAGCACGTCGGCGCCGAGGGTCCGGGCGAGCGCCGCGGCCTCCGGATCGCGTGTCACGACCGAGATGAGACCGAGGCGGGCGTCGCCGAGCGCGCGCAGCACGTCGGCGAGCATCGCGCGCGCGAGCGCGGCACGCTCGCCCGGGCCGAGAACGCGCACGAGCCGCTGCTTGGCGTTGACGAGGTCCTTGACGGGTACCGCCGTGACGATCACGCCGCCGCCTCGAGCACGCGCCCGGCGAGCGCCGCCTCGCCCGCGCGATCGCGCATCACGATCTCGGCGGGGACCGCCTCCACGCCGAGCGCGGCGAGCCGCGCCGCCGCGTCCCGGTCGCGCGGGTCGAGCAGCAGGCGGCGGAGCCAGGGCGCGTACGCGGTGGCCACGCCGACGGGAGAGACCTCGAGTCCCCGCGCCCGCATGAGCGCCCCCGCCGGCCCGCTCACCGGAGCCCCCCCGACGATCGGGCTCACGCCGACGACCGGCGCGCGCGTCGCCGCGAGCGCCTCGACGACGCCGGGGACGGCGAGGATCGGCCCGATCGACGTCACGGGATTCGATGGGCAGACGACGACGACTTGCGCGTCGTGGATCGCCTCGACGACGCCCGGGGCCGGCCGGGCGGAGGCGGCGCCCGCGTACTCGACCTCGAGGACCTCCGGGAGCGCCTTGTCGCGGACGAAGTACTCCTGGAAGGCGAGCCAGCCATCGGGTGTGCGGATGCGCGTGCGGACCGGGTCGTCGCTCATCGGCAGGATACGCGCCGCCACGCCCCGGACGCGCGCGAGCGTCGCCGTGGTCTCCGAGAGCGACCGTCCCTCGCCCAGCATGCGAGAGCGCGCGAGATGAGTCGCCAGGTCGCGATCGCCGAGCTGGAACCACGTCTGGGCGCCGAGCGCCGCCATCGCCCCGAGGCAGTGGAACGTCTCGTCGCGGAGTCCCCAGCCGCGTTCCGTGTCGAGCGCGCCGGCGAGCGCATAGGTCACCGTGTCCAGGTCGGGCGAGACGTGCAGTCCCCAGACTTCCGTGTCGTCGCCCGTGTTGCCGATCACCGTGAGGTCGCGCGCCGAGACGCGCGTCGCGAGCCCGCGCAGCAGCTTGGCGGCTCCGGTGCCGCCGGCGAGCGTGGTCACACGCATCCGAGCCTCAGGCGTCGGCGGGCTGGCGCAGCGACCAGAGCGCGCTGCCGCCCCGCCACGCGTACAGGCCCACGCCCGCGCGGCCCGCCAGCCCCGGCGGCAGCGCGACCTCGGGAACGGGGATGAAGCCGAAGCGGACCCAGATCCGGTCGAGGCCCTGCGGGCGCGCGTAGAGCGTGACGACCCCGGTTGTCCCGGCGTGGTCGAGCAGCGCGGTGACGAGCTGGGCCGCGACGTCGAGCGGCTCGTCGGGACCGTCCTCGGTGGTGATGACCGGACCGTGCAGGAATGCGGCCGAGCCGGCGCGCTCGGCGAGGACGGCGGCGACCAGCCGCTCCGGGCCCGGCGTCGTCCACACGCCGAACGCGAACGCGGGAGCCTCGTGCGGCCAGGGCGCCGCCGCGAAGTCGAAGAGCGGGCGCGCGACCTCCGGATGGGTGAGCGGGCGGAGCGCGAAGCCCTGCGACGCCCGCGGCGTCGGCGCCGCCGCCGATGTCGCGGATGCGGGCCCGGTCCCGGTGCCGGCGGGTTCGCGTCGCGACACCGCCCGCACGCCGCCGGGCCCGCGACCGCGGGCGCTACTTCTTGCCAAGCACCGTGTCCTTCAGGCTTTTCGCGAGGCGGAACTTGCACACGCGCTTGGCGGGAATCTTGATCGGCTCGCCCGTCTGGGGATTGCGTCCCATCCGCGCCTTTCGGTTCGCGAGCACGAGCTTGCCGAAGCCCGGCAGCAGGAACACGCCGGATTTCTTCGCCTCCCTCGCCGCGAGCGCCAGCGTCTCATCGAGGAAGCTCTCGACCTGTTTCTTTGAGAGGCTGGTTTTTTCCGCGAGGGCCGCGAGCGTCGCGGACTTCGTCATCGTCTTCGCCACAGGAGTCCCTCCTATCCGCGCTGGTGAGTGAACGCGAAACCGATTAATAGCACAGCCGGGAGGCGCACGGCTACCGTGTCCGGAAGCGGAACTCGCCGGACGCGATCAGCGCGCGATACGAGCCGAAACGCGCTTCGGGGTCCTCGACGCGGTCGAGCCCGGAGTCGGGCGTGTCGCCGTCCGAGTACGTCCGCACGACACGGTAGAGCGTGTCGCGCTGCGCGGGCACGCGCCCGGCGTCGCGGATCCAGCGGCAGAGCTCCGCCGGTCCGACGAGCTGGCCGTACGCGGCGCCCGCCGAGGTCGAGATCGACTCGTTGATCAGCGTACCGCCGAGGTCGTTGGCGCCGGCGTCGAGGAGCAGCTGGGCGAGCTTCGGGCCTTCCTTGACCCACGACGACTGGACGTTGGGGATGACGGGGCCGAGCATGACGCGCGCGAGCGCGTGCATGCGCACGACCTCGACGCCCGTCGCGCCGGGACGCACGCCCGGGACGAGGCGCTTGGCGTACATCGGCGCCTCGCTGTGGATGAGCGAGAGCGGGACGAACTCGGTGAAGCCGCCCGTGTCCTTCTGGATCGCGCGCAGCAGCGCCAGGTGACGCACCTGGTGTTCGGGCGTCTCGACATGGCCGTACATGATCGTCGAGGTCGTCCGGATGCCCAGCGCGTGCGCGGTCGTGATGACCTCGACCCACTGCGCCACGGTGATCCGGCCGCGCGCGATGACGTCGCGGATCTCCTGGTCGAGTATTTCTGCCGAGGTTCCTGGCAATGTCCCGAGGCCCGCCGCCTTGAGTTCGACCAGATAGTCCTTGATGGGCATTCCGGATCTGACGGAGCCGTAGAGCACTTCCTCGGGCGAGAAGGCATGGAGGTGGAGGTCGGGCAGCGCCTGCTTGAGCGCGCGGGCGAGGTCGATGTAGAAGCGCCCGTCGAGCTTGGGCGGCAGCCCCGCCTGGATGCACACCTCGGTCGCGCCGAGCTCCCACGCCTCGCGCGCGCGCCGCACGACCTCCTCGATGGGCAGGAGGTAGCCCTCCTCCTCGCGGTGGTCGCGGCTGAAGGCGCAGAAGCCGCAGTGCTTGATGCAGACGTTGGTGAAATTGATGTTGCGGTTGACGACGAACGTCACGACGTCGCCGACCTGCCGCCGTCGCAGCTCGTCGGCGGCGGCGGTCAGCGCCGCCAGGTCGCGGCCCGTTGCGCGGGCGAGGACGTCGCCGTCCTCCACCGACACTTCCGCGCCGTCGAGGCAGCGCGCGAGGATCCGGCGCGCGTCGGGACGAGCGGCGTCGAGCGCGCGCGTGAGGCTACCAGTGTCGCCAGTGCTCATGGGACTCCTTCACGAAGCCGTCAGGGCCGACGAGCGTCGCCACGCGCGCGCGGAGGCGCTCGTCGAGAAACTCCGGTCGTGTCGCGAACTCGGGATAGATGGCCAGCCGCTCGCGGAAACCGTAGCCGTGACGCTCGGTCGCCGCCCGGAGCGCCACGAGCTGGGGCCACGGCCGCTCGGGGTTGATGTGGTCCGGGGTCAGCGGCGAGACGCCGCCCCAGTCGTTGAGCCCGGCCTCGAGCAGCCGCCCGTAGGCGCCGGGCGAGAGATTCGGCGGCGCCTGGATGTTGACGTCGGGGCCGAGGACGAGACGCGCGACGGCGAGCGCGCGCAGGAGGTCGTCGAGCGAGGGCTCCGGATGCTCTCGCATCGGGATCCCGGGCTTCGCGCGGAAGTTCTGGATGATGACCTCCTGGACGTGGCCGTACTTCTCGTGCAGGTCGCGGATCGCGCAGAGCGCGTCGACGCGCTCGCGCGGCGTCTCGCCGATGCCGATGAGGATGCCGGTGGTGAAGGGGATCGCGAGTTTGCCCGCGAGCTCGATGGTCCGGAGCCGTTTGGCGGGAACCTTGTCGGGTGCCCCGTCGTGCGCCATGCCGCGACCGAGCAGACGCTCGGACGCCGTCTCGAGCATGAGCCCCATGCTCACCGTGACCTCGCGCAGCGCCGCCAGGTCGCGCTCGGCCATGAGACCAGGATTCGCATGCGGCAGGAGCGGCGTGGCGTCGAGGACGCGCGCGCACACCGCGCGCAGGTAGGAGAGCGTCGTGCGGTGGCCGTGCACTTTCAAGAATGCGCGGTGCTCGGCGAAGCGCGCCTCGGGGCGGTCGCCGAGGGAGAAGAGCGCCTCCTTGGCGCCGAGCCGGGCGCCGGCCTCGCACAGCGCGACGACCTCGTCGGGCGTCAGCGTGCGCGCGCCCGGCTGACCGGGGTCGCGCCGGAACGTGCAGTATCCACAGTCGTCCCGGCAGAGCGTCGTCAGCGGCACGAACACCTTCGCCGAGAAGGTCACCGTGCGTCCCCGCCCCCGGTCGCGGACCTCGCCCGCTTCGGCGAGGAGCTCGAGAAGCGCCTCGGACGGCGCCTCGATCAGCGCGGTCGCGCGGGCGTGCGAGATCATCGCGCGCGCCGCGCGGCCTTGGGCCGCACTTCGTCGGCGAAACGCGTCATGTTGGCCAGTACCGCCGGCAGCTCCGGCACGACGGGATCGAAGACGAAGTGGGTGACGCCGGACGCCTGGTAGCGCCGGATGTCGGCGAGCACCTCGTCGGCCGTGCCCTGGAACAGGATGCGGTCGCCCGCGGGCGCCTTGGCGCGCTTCGAACGCACCGCCATCTGCACGCGGACGCTGAACGTGAGCGCGCGCGCGTCGCGTCCCGCGCGCTCGGCCGCGGCGCGGACCGCGCGGGCCTTCGCCGCGTACTCCTCCGGTGGGAGCAGCCCGGCCGGTCGGAGCGCGATCGGGTGCCAGCCGTCGCCCAGCGCCCCCGCGCGCCGGACCGCGGCGTCGGTGTGGCCTCCGACCCAGATCGGGATGCCGCCCTTCCGCGCGGGCTTCGGCAGCACGTGGCAGTCGCGGAACGAGTAGTACTTGCCCTCGAAGGTCACCGGGTCGGACGCCCACGCCGCCCGCATCAGGCGCAGGTACTCGTCGGTCACCTCGCCGCGCGCCTCGAACGGCGGCGACGCCAGCGCCTCGAACTCCTCGCGGAGCCATCCCACGCCGGCGCCGAGGATCACACGCCCGCCCGAGAGGCGGTCGATCGTCGCCAGCGTCTTGGCGGTGACGAGCGGGTTGCGGTAGGGGACGACGAGGACGCTCGTGCCGAGGCGGACGTGGCGAGTCGCGTGCGCGAGCCACGCGAGCATCGCGAGCGGCTCGAAGTAGTCCTGCGCCCCGCCCCCGGGGAACTGTCGCGTGGCCGCGTACGGATACGCCGAGCGCGCCATCGAGGTCGGGAGCACGACGTGGTCCGTGACGAAGAGCGAGGAGTAGCGCAGCGTATCGGCGCGCGTCGCGAGTTTGAGGACGGCGTCGGGGCTGGCGAGCGGTCCACGGCCGGGCAGCGAGAAGCCGAACTCCATGGCGCCGGGTATGGTAGCGCGCGCGGGGAGCGTATGCTAGCGAACATGCCGGCCACACGGTCCGAGCGGCGCGCGTGGCTGACCTGGTCCATTCCTGCGCTGCTGTTCCTGATCGCGTTCTTCCACCGCGTCGCCCCCGGCGTCATGGCGAAGGATCTGATGCAGGCGTTCGACGCAACCGCCGCGACGATCGGACTCCTGTCGGCGACGTATTTCTACTCGTACGCGGCGCTGATGGTCCCGGCGGGCGTGCTCGTCGACGCCTGGGGTGTCCGCGCGGTCGTCGCCGTCGGGGGCTTCGTGATGGGCGCGAGCGTGACCTTCATCGGCGCCCTGAAGGTGGCGGCGCTCTGGTTTCCGGCGACGCGGTTCGGCCTCCTGTCGGCCGTCACCGCGACGGTCGGGATCGTGGGCGCGCTGGCGGCGACGGCGCCGCTCGCCGCGCTCGCCCGTGGAGGCGTACCAGGCGGCCTTCGCCGTTTGTGCCGTGTTCATGCTGGTCTCGACGGCGGCAAGCCTCCTCATGCGCGAGACCGGCGGGCGCAGCATCCACCACGCGCGCGGCGCCGCGCCCGAGCGCTTTTTCCTCGCTCGGGGCTCTCCGCAGCCGGTAGAATCGAGATAGTGCGCGAACCGCGCGCGCTGATGGTTGGGGCTCGTGGCGACGCTCTCGGTGCCGGCTTCCCCGGCGGCTCGGACCACTCCCGCCCGACTGGCGGGATGAACGAAGGCGCATGCGGCTGGCGTCGAAAATCTTCCTGACCTCGCTCCTCGTGATCGCGGTCCTCGCCGGCGTCGGCGTCTGGAGCCTCGGCGCGGTCGGCCGGCTCGTCAGCGTGAACCGCGAGATCACGACCGAGACGGGTCCCGCCCTGCGTCTCACCGCGAGCCTGCACGACCGGGTGCAGGCGCTCGGGCGCCTGGAGACGCGGTACGCGATCCTCCGTGACGCGCGTTACGTGAGACTGTGGCACGAGTCGGCGGCGCGCCTCGCGGACGACCTGGTCGTGCTGAACCTGCTCGTGCGATCCGACATCGAGCACGCGCGCCTGGCCGACGTCCTCGACGCGTTCGAGGATTACCGTCGCGTCGCCGGCGCCGGGATCCGGCGCGCCCCGGGCGGGTCCGACAGCCAGCCGCTCATCGCGCGCGTGGACGCGCGGCTCGACGCGCTGATGGACGCCACGCAGGCGCGCGTCGCCGCCGCCACGGCCGAGGCCGCGCGGCTGGAGGCGCGGACGTGGACCGGCGTCCTCATCGCGCTCGGCGCGGCGCTCACGCTCGCCGTGGCCGGGACCGCGCTCATCGCCTACCGCATGACCGGCTCGCTGGCGACGCTCACGGCGGCCACCGAGGCGGTCGCCGCGGGCGAGTTCCGCGAGCCGATCCCGGCGCCCGGCACGGACGAGATCGGGCGACTCGCGCGCGCGTTCAACCGGATGGCCGCCCGGCTGCGCGAGCACGACGAGGACGAGGTCGCGGGACCGCTCACCGGCAAGCAGCGGCGGCTCGTCGACATCATCGGCGCCTCGTCCGACCGTCTGCTGCGCCTCGTCAACCAGATCTTGGAGATCTCGCGCCTGCGCGCCGGCGCCGTCACGCTCGAGCGCGTTCCCGTGGACCTCGAGCGCGTGGTGGGCCGCGCGATGGACGAGCTCCGGCCCCAGGCCGAGGAGGCTGGCGTGGCGCTCGAGCGCGAGCGCGTCGGCCGGCGCTTCGCGATGCGCGGCGACGAGGAGCGGCTCGTCCAGGTCTTCGTCAACCTCATCGCGAACGCCGTGCGCTTCACGCCCCGCGGCGGACGGATCACGATCCGGCTCGTGGACGCGGGTCCCGAGATCGAGACGCAGGTCGAGGACACGGGCGTCGGCATTCCGTCCGACGCGCTGCCGTTCGTGTTCGACTCGTACCGGCAGGCGCACGGGCGTCGTGGCGGCACGGGTCTCGGCCTGGCGGTGGCGCGCGGCCTCGTGCAGGCCCACGGGGGCCGCATCACCGCCGAGTCGAACGAGGGCAAGGGGAGCCGGTTCAGCGTGCTTCTGCCCCGAGCGGAGGCGACCCCGTGACCCGGCGCCTCGCCGTCGCTCTGGTGCTCCTCGCGACCGCGGCCGGCGGCTGCGCCGCGTGGTCCTCGTGGACATCGTCGTGGCCGCCGTGGCAGACTCCCGCGGCCACGGCCCTCGAGCGCGCGGACCGCCTCGCCGAGCGGGGCGAGTACGCGCAGGCCGTTGCGGCCTACGACGAGTATCTGGCCAGGTATCCCGCCGACGGCGAAGCGAGGCGCGCGCTGCAGACGCGCGACGCGCTCGCGACGATCGTCACGCTCCGGCAGGAAGTCACGCGCCTGCGCGACGAGCTGGCGAAGCTGCGCACCGACCTCGAGCGGCTCAAGCAGCTCGACCTCGGGCTGGAGCGCCGCCGGTGAAGCCCCGCATCCTGGCGGTGGACGACGAGCGGGCGATCCTCGAGGTGCTCGAGATGCGTCTCGGCGCGCTCGGGTACGACGTGACCGCGACCAGCGAGCCGGCGCGCGCGCTCGTGGCGTTGGAGGCCCAGCGGTTCGACGCCGCGCTCGTGGATCTCAGGATGCAGGGGATGGACGGGATCACCCTGATGGAGGCGCTCCACGCGCGCCAGTCGCGGCTCCCGGTGCTCATCATGACGGCGCACGGCACCATCGAGAACGCGGTCGAGGCCATCCGCCGGGGCGCGTTCGACTACCTCACGAAGCCTTTCGTGCGCGACGAGCTCGCGACGAAGCTCGACCGCGCGCTCGCCACGCGCCGCTGGGCGCGCGACCGGGAGCGGCTGCTCGCCGTCGGGCAGACGCTGGCCTCGAGCGGCATCATGGCGCGCGTGCTCGACGCGGTCGCCCAGGCCACGGTCGAGGCGACGGAGGCGGAGCGCTGCGTCGTCTTCCAGCGCGAGCAGGGACGCCTCGTGCCGATGGCGAGCGCGGGCTCGACGCCCCCCTCGTGGCCCGCCCTCGAGGCGGCGGCCATGGCGGCGATGGACAAGGGCGCGCCCGTCACGGTCGCCGGCCCCGGCGGCGGCGCGGTCGTCGCCGCGCCGCTCGTCGTCGCGCGCGGTCCCGCGGGCGCGCTCGTCATCGAGACGGCGCCACGCGTCGTGCCCGACGACGACGACCTCGAGCTGCTCGCGCTCTTTTCCTCGCAGGCGGCCGTGGCCATCCGCAACACGCACGAGCTCGAGCGGCTGCGGAGCGGCGCGCTCGCGGCGCTCGGGCGCATGGCGACGCAGGTGGCGCACGAGCTGCGCAACCCGCTCGCCGGACTTCGCCTCTACGCGCGCCACCTGCAGCAGCGGCTCGCGAAAGCGGGCGACGCCGAGGGGGCGGACCTCGGCGAGAAGATCTCCTCCACCATCGATCACCTCGCCGGAGTCGTGTCGGAGATCACCGCGTTCGGCAAGACGGCGGAGCTGCGGCGCGCGCCGGTGGATCTCCATCCGTTGCTGGACGAGTGTCTTTCCTTGGCCCGGGCGCGCTGCACGGTGGACAATATCGAGGTGCGACGCACGTACGACGCGCAGTGTCCACAGGGGATGCTCGACGCGCGCGAGCTGCGCAAGGCGTTCCTGAACCTCATCGTCAACGGCATGGAGGCGCTGCGTCCGGGCGGGCACCTCGGCGTCGCGACGTCGTGGGACGCGGAGGCGGGCGCCGCGACCGTGCTCGTCGAGGACGACGGTGTCGGCATGAGCGAGGAGACCGTGTCGCGGCTGTTCGACCTGTTCTACACGACGAAGGCCGACGGCACCGGCCTCGGCATGGCGATCGCGCGCGCGGCGCTCGAGGCGCACGGCGGCGAGCTCAAGGTCGCGAGCGTGCTCGGCCAGGGGACGCGGATGACCGTCCGGCTGCCGCTGGGTGCGGCGCGGGAGGGCGTGTGAGGCCCACGGTGCTCGTCGTCGACGACGAAGCCTCGATCGCCGACGGCCTGCGCCTGACGCTCGAGAGCGAGGGCTACGCGGTACGCGTCGCGGGCTCGGTCCGCGGCGCGCTCGCGACGATGGCGGACACGGAGCCGCAGGCGGCGATCGTGGACCTCATGCTACCGGACGGTGACGGCCTGATGCTCACGCGCGAGCTCAAGGCGCGCGATCCCGGTCTCGAGGTCATCGTCGTCACCGCCTACGGCTCGGTGCGCAAGGCCATGGAGGCGACCAAGGGCGCCGGCGCCTTTTACGTCCTCGAGAAGCCCTTCGATCCCGACGAGGTGCTCGCCCTCGTCCGCAACGCGATCGATCGCCGGAAGCTGGTCGCGGAGAACTCCGAGCTGCGGCGACGCCTCGCCGAGCAGGACGCCGACGGTGAGATCCTCGGCTCGGCGCCCGGCATCCAGCGGGTCATGGAGACGGTCGCGTCGGTCGCCGACGCGGACGCGAGCGTGCTCATCGTCGGTGAGAGCGGCACGGGCAAGGAGCTGATCGCCAACGCCCTGCACGAGCGCTCGAGCCGCCGCCAGGGCCCGTGGATCAAGATCAACTGCGCGGCGCTTCCCAAGGACCTCATCGAGTCCGAGCTCTTCGGCCACACCAAGGGCTCGTTCACGGGCGCGACGACCGAGAAGATCGGGCTCATGGAGGAGGCGCACAAGGGTTCGCTGCTGCTGGACGAGATCACCGAGATGCCGATGGACCTCCAGGCCAAGCTGCTCCGCGTGCTCGAGGACCGGGTCGTCCGGCGGATCGGCGGGGCGAAGTCCATTCCGGTGGACTTCCGGCTCATCTCGTCGAGCAACACGGGGCCGGAGCAGGCCGTGCGCGAGGGCAGGCTGCGGCAGGACCTCTACTTCCGCATCAACACCGTGACGATCGGCGTTCCGCCGCTGCGCGACCGGCGCGAGGACATCCCTATCTTAGTGTCCGCCTTCTTCGACCGCTACTGCACCAAGCACGCGCGCCAGGTGGACGGGATCGAGCCGGAGGCCTACCGGCGGCTGCTTTCGTACGCCTGGCCGGGCAACGTGCGCGAGCTCCAGCACGCGCTCGAGCGCGCGGTGCTCGTCGCGCGGGGGCGCGAGCTCACGCTCACCGACCTGCCCGAGCCGTTGCAGCAGAGCGGTGAGAGCGCGGGCGGCACGGTCGCGCCCTCGGACGTCCCCGCGGGCTCGCTCGAGGAGATCGAGCGCGCGTCGATCCTCAAGGCGCTCGAGTCCACCCGGTGGAACAAGCAGGCCGCGGCGGCGCTCCTCGGGCTCCGGCGCCCGACGCTGTACTCGAAGATGCGCAAGCACAACATCCCCCAGCGCCGGCCGTGACGGCCTCTGAAAACAGCCCATCTGCGTCGTTGGCTCCGCGGCCGGAAGCATGGCTCGTAGGCCGCCGCGAGCGGCTCGGGCACCATGCTCAGGAGCTTGTCGCGCGCGACGCGCTCGAGCGCCCGGTAGGCGGTGGCGATCTCGGGGTTGGAGTACTTCACGGGCGTCGGCAGGTCACCGGTCAGAACCTCGCTCGCGTCGTGGTAGAGGGCCAGGACCGCCGTGCGGTCCGGGCTCACGTCACCGCCGAACAGGCGGTTCTTGATGATGGCGAGCGCGTGCGCGATCTGCGCGACCCGCAGGCTGTGCTCCTGGACGGTTTCGGGGTAAGTGCTGTACATGAGCCCCCACCGGCGGATGAACTTGGCTCGGAAGACGTACGCGAAGAAGTGGCTCATCGGCACGGAGTCTAACCCCCGGCCCGGCCCGGGGCGAGACGCTCGAACTACGAGCAGGTCGGGCCGCCTGCCTATTTCCTGGGCACATGGCGTCCGCCGGGGCCCTATCGGCGGGTCGGAAGTGGGCGGATTTCCTCATCACCGTGCCGACCCCCTCGGCACGGCCGTTGCTAAACTCAGCGGGGGAGGAACTGCCGATGAAGAAGATCGAGGCCATTATCAAGCCCTTCAAGCTCGACGACGTGAAGGAAGCGCTCACCGGGATCGGTGTCATCGGCATGACCGTGTCCGAGGTGCGCGGCTTCGGTCGGCAGAAGGGACACACGGAGCTCTACCGCGGCGGCGAGTACACGGTGGACTTCCTCCCCAAGATCAAGGTGGAGGTGGTCGTGCCCGACCACCTCGTCGACAAGGTGGCCGAGGTGATCGCCGGGGCCGCGAAGACCGGCAATATCGGCGATGGCAAGATCTTCGTGCACCCCGTCGAGACCGCGGTCCGGATCAGGACGGGCGAGCGCGACGAGAGCGCGCTCTAAGCCTATGAATGGCTTGGCGAGCCACAGCCGCAGGCGAGGCGAGACTTCAACGAGGAGGCGCACCGTGAAGCGACTCACCTTGGTAGTGGCAACGATGCTCGTGCTCGGGGCTCTCGTGACCGCGGCCGCCGCGCAGGCGCCCGCCGCTCCCGTGCCCGCCCCGTCCGCTCAGGCCGCGCCGGCTCCACCGGCTCCCTCCAAGATCGACAAGGGCGATACGGCGTGGATGCTGACCTCGTCCGCGCTCGTGCTGCTCATGACCGCGCCCGGCCTCGCGCTCTTCTACGGCGGCATGGTCCGCCAGAAGAACGCGCTCGCGACGCTGATGCAGAGCTTCATCATCATGGCGGTGATCTCGATCCAGTGGATCCTCTGGGGCTACAGCCTCGCGTTCGGCCCCGACAAGGGCGGAATCGTCGGCGGCCTCGAGTGGCTGGCCTTACGCGGGGTCGGCGCGGAGCCCTTCGACGCCTACGCGAAGACGATCCCGCACCAGGCGTTCATGCTCTTCCAGATGATGTTCGCGATCATCACGCCCGCGCTCATCACGGGCGCGTTCGCGGAGCGTAAGAAGTTCTCGTCGTTCCTGCTCTTCACGGTGCTGTGGGCGACCTTCGTCTACGATCCGCTCGCGCACTGGGTCTGGGGCGACGGCGGCTGGCTCAAGAAGCTCGGCGCGCTCGACTTCGCGGGCGGCACGGTCGTGCACATCTCGTCGGGCGTCTCGGCGCTGGTCTGCGCGATGGTCCTGGGCAAGCGGCGCGGCTACGGCCACCAGCCGATGCAGCCCCACAACCTGCCGATGACCGTGATGGGCGCCGGCCTGCTCTGGTTCGGCTGGTTCGGGTTCAACGCCGGCAGCGCGCTCGAGGCGAGCAGCCTCGCGGTGAGCGCGTTCCTCGCCACCAACACGGGCGCGGCGGCCGCGGCGCTGGGCTGGATGGCCACGGAGTGGATGGCGCGCGGCAAGCCGACGGTGCTCGGCGCCGCGTCGGGGGCCGTCGCCGGGCTCGTCGCCATCACCCCCGCCTCCGGCTTCGTCGGGCCGATCTCGGCGCTGATCATCGGCTCCGGCGCCCTCGCCGAGGCGATCCGCGGCGCCGAGGCCAAGGCGCGGGCGCACTGACCGGGGCGGGCCTTGATTTCGGCGGCGCGGTTCACTAAGGTAGGCGGGCCATTCACTCTCAGCGCGAGAAGGAGTTCTGCATGACCGCCAAGGACGTCCTCAAGCTGGCCAAGGAGAAGGGCGCGAAGATCGTCGATCTTCGGTTCATCGACCTGCCGGGTCTCTGGCAGCACTTCTCCATCCCGGTGTCCGAGCTCAACGAAGGCATCTTCGAGGATGGGTTGGGCTTCGACGGCTCTTCCATCCGCGGCTTCCAGACGATCGACGAGTCGGACATGCTGCTCATCCCCGACCCGTCGACGGCGGTGATGGATCCGTTCACCGCCGTGCCGACGCTCGTGGTGATCTGCAACGTGAAGGACCCGGTGACCGGCAAGCCGTACAGTCGCGACCCCCGCTACATCGCCCAGAAGGCCGAGGCCTACCTCAAGAAGACCGGTCTCGCCGACACCGTCTACATCGGACCCGAGCTGGAGTTCTTCTTTTTCGACTCGATCCGATTCGACCAGACCTACAACGCCGGCTACTACTACATCGACTCCGAGGCCGGCGCCTGGAACTCCGGGAAAGAGGGGACGGCCGAGCAGCCGAACCTCGGCTACAAGCCGCGCTACAAGCAGGGATATTTCCCCGTGCCACCGATGGACAAGTTCCAGGACATCCGGTCCGACATGGTGCTGGCGCTCGAGTCCGTCGGCGTCCGCGTCGAGGTGCACCACCACGAGGTCGCGACCGGCGGCCAGACCGAAGTCGACATGCGCTACGACACGCTGACCAAGATGGCGGACAAGGTCCTCTGGTACAAGTACTGCGCGAAGATGACCGCGCGGAAGTGGGGCAAGACCGCGACGTTCATGCCGAAGCCGCTCTTCCAGGACAACGGCTCCGGTATGCACACCCACCAGTCTCTCTGGAAGAACGGCAAGAACCTCTTCTACGAGCGCGGCGGCTACGCCGATATCTCCAAGAACTGCCTCTACTACATCGGCGGCATCCTCAAGCACGCGCCGGCGCTGCTCGCCCTGATCGCGCCGAGCACCAACTCGTACAAGCGGCTCGTGCCGGGCTACGAAGCGCCGATCAACTTGGTCTACAGCCAGCGCAACCGCTCGGCGTGCGTCCGCATTCCTGTGTACTCGAAGTCCGAAGGGGCCAAGCGCATCGAGTTCCGGACACCGGACAACACCTGCAACCCCTATCTTTCCTTCGCGGCTTGTCTCATGGCAGGCCTCGACGGCGTCGCCAACAAGATCGATCCCGGCAAGCCGGTCGACAAGGACCTCTACGAGCTGCCGCCGGCCGAGGCGAAGAAGATCAAGCAGCTGCCCGGCGACCTCAGCATCGTCCTCGACAACCTCGAGAAGTCCCACGACTGGCTCCTCAAGGGCGACGTGTTCACGCCCGACGTGATCGAGACGTGGCTCGACTACAAGCGGAAGAACGAAGTGGACGCGGTGCGGCTCCGTCCGCACCCGTGGGAGTTCGCCCTGTATTTCGATATTTGAACGCATGGGGGGGCCCCGACATGGCCCCCCATACTCTTCAAGCGAGGGGGGCTACGCCCCCCTCGGACTCCCCCGGCCAACGTTCGGAACGCCCCGGGGAACCCGGGGCGCTTCTCTAATCAGTCATTGCCCGCCCCGCGCGCACGTCCGCTCCGCGGTGCCGTCCTGTTAAGCAGGCCCGCGCGCCTCGTCGGCTAAGCGCGCGATTTTCCGCGGTCGACCGCTGGCATCAGCCTTGCGGGACCTGCCGGGCATGAAGCCCAGCGTCCGCTGGCGGGTCGCGATCGTCGACGACCACGAGCGGTCACGCGCCGAGCTGCGCGCGGCGGTCTGGGGAGCGGGCGGCGAGGTGGTCGGCGAAGCGCTGCGTGCAAGCGACGCGACGACACTCCTCAGGCGCACGAGCCCGGACGTCGCCGTCTTCGCCGTGGGCCTGCCCGACGGCGACGGGGTCACCGCGGCGCAGGCGGCGGCGGCCACGGCCGACTGTCCCGTTGTGCTCTTCACCAGCCACACCGACGAGGAGCTGGTCGAGCGCGCGCTCGAGGCGGGCGTGATGGCGTATCTCCTCAAGCCGCTCCGGGTCGGCGAGCTCGCGCCCACCCTCGACCTGGCGATCGCGCGCTTCCGCGAGGCGCGGCAGCTCCGGCAGAACCTCGAGGGGCGCAAGGTCATCGAGCGCGCCAAGGGGACGCTCATGGCCCGCTTCGGTCTGACCGAGGAGGAGGCCTTCCGGCGTCTGCGACGGGCGGCCATGGACAGCCGCCGCCCGATGGTGGACATCGCGAAAGCGCTGCTCGTATCCGAGTCAGTCGCCCCAGATCTGCCTACACGTTAGGCATCGCCTACTCTCGCCACCCGGCGTAAGGGCATGGAAACAAACGACATACGAGTCGGTACGACCCTTGCTCAGAACACGATCGCCCGCGGCCAGGGGTGTCCGCGGGTACGCGCCAGCGATGTCGCGATCGAAACCAACCACCTGAGTCGAAAGGAGACGGTATGGCGGAGTTCTCACGTCGCGACTTCATGCAGGGTTCGCTCGCGGCCGGGACCGCGCTAGGCGCGGGTCTCGGGTTCCCCAGCGTCCTGAGGGCGCAGGAAACGGTCAAGATCGGCGTTCTGCACTCGCTGTCCGGCACGATGGCCATCAGCGAGGTGTCGTTGCGGGACGTCGTACTGATGGCGGTCGAAGAGGTCAACGCCAAGGGCGGGGTGATGGGCAAGAAGATCTCGTCCGTCGTCGTGGATCCCGCGTCCAACTGGGATCTCTTCGCGGAGAAGGCCAAGCAGCTCCTGCTTCAAGACAAGGTCGCCGTCGTCTTCGGCTGCTGGACGTCGGTGAGCCGCAAGTCGGTCCTGCCCGTGTTCGAGAACAACAACGGCCTGCTCTTCTACCCGGTCCAGTACGAAGGCGAGGAGTGCAGCAAGAACGTCTTCTACACCGGCGCCACGCCGAACCAGCAGCTGATCCCGGGTGCCGAATACCTCATGTCCAAGGAGGGCGGCGCCTACAAGAAGTTCTACCTGCTGGGCACGGACTACGTGTTCCCGCGCACGGCGAACAAGATCCTCCGCGCGTTCCTCCTCGCCAAGGGCGTGCCGGCCGCGAACATCGAGGAGGAGTACACGCCGTTCAGCCACCAGGACTACCAGACGATCGTCGGCAAGATCAAGCGCTTCTCCTCGGGAGGCGGCGCGTGCGTGCTGTCCACGATCAACGGCGACAGCAACGTGCCCTTCTACAAGGAGTTCGCCAACCAGGGCCTGCGTTCGGAGAACGCGCCGATCATGGCCTACAGCGTGGCCGAAGACGAGCTGCGCGGCATGGACACCTCCGCGCTCGTCGGTCACCTCGCGGCGTGGAACTACTTCCAGTCCGTCGAGAACGCGAACAACAAGA
>WNGG01012007.1_pt1 | contig 16991 bp, 10 predicted proteins | sample 5400661 | NCBI WGS metagenome assembly WNGG01 (sample SAMN13153372, study PRJNA577476) | soil metagenome | isolation source: 100 cm soil or saprolite under Garry oak tree replicate 1 | place: USA:California | collected 2016-06-15 | reverse complement strand
CACAAGCGCGAGAAGCCCGTCGACGCCCCGGCCGGCTACTCCCACCTCGTGCTGCTCGCAAAGAACCGCATCGGCTACTCGAACCTGATCAAGCTCTCCTCCATCGGATTCCTCGAGGGCTTCTACCGGCGGCCCCGGATCGACCGGGAAGCGCTGGAGCAGCACCGGGACGGCTTGATCGGGCTCGCCGCCTGCCTCTCCGGCGAGATCGCGCTGTACCTGCGGCAGGGGAACTACGAGGCGGCCAAGGCCAGCGCGCGCTATTTCGCCCAGCTGTTCGGCAAGGACGGGTTCTGGCTCGAGGTCCAGGATCACGGCCTGGCGGATGAGAAGGTCGTTGCGGCAGGGATGTACCGGCTGGCGCAGGAGCTGGGCCTGCCGGTCGTGGCGACGAACGACGCGCACTACCTGAGGAGAGACGACGCCGAGGCACACGACGTGCTGCTGGCCATCGGCACCGGCAAAGACCTGGATGATCCCAACCGGTTCCGCTTCTTCGGCCAGGAGAGCTACGTCAAGTCGGAAGCGGAGCTGCGGCCGCTGTTCACGGAGCATGCGGACGTCCTAGCCGAGACCGCGCGCGTCGCCGAGCTGTGCGAGTTCGACTTCGAGAAGCGCTACTTCCTGCCCCAGTTTCCCAGGGCGCCTGAGTTCGCCTCCGACAATGACCTGCTCGTCCACCTCGCGCGCGCGGGAGCGCGGGCGCGCTACGGCGATCCTCTGCCCCCGCCAGTGGAAGAGCGGCTCGCCTACGAGCTGGGGGTCATCTCGCACACCGGCTACGCCGGCTATTTCCTGATCGTCTCCGACATCACGACGGCAGCGAAGGCCCGCGGCATCCCGGTGGGCCCGGGGCGCGGCTCGGCCGCGGGGTCGCTCGTCGCCTACGCGCTGGGAATCACCGATATCGACCCGCTCAAGTTCGATCTGCTGTTCGAGCGGTTCCTGAACCCCGAGCGCGTGACGATGCCGGACATCGACCTGGACTTCTGTTTCGAGCGCCGCGGCGAGGTGATCGAGTACATGCGATCGCGCTACGGGCGGGAGTCGGTGGGCCAGATCATTACTTTCGGCACGATGAAAGCGCGGGCGGCGTTCCGCGACGTGGCACGAACGCTGCGCCTCGAGATGGGGGACGTGGACCGGCTGAGCAAGATGATCCCCTCCGGTCCCGGCTACGCCCTCACGCTCGCCGAAGCCGCCGAGAAGGTGCCGGACCTGCGGGCGGCCGCAGGTCAGGACGAGCGGGTGCGCAAGATCCTCGAGCTCGGCACCCGCATCGAGGGCCTGGCGCGCCACGCGTCGGTGCATGCGGCGGGCGTCGTGATCGCCCCCGGCCCGCTCAGCGATTACGTCCCCGTCTGCCTCGCGCCGCAGGAAGCGGACGCGATCATCACGCAGTTCGACATGGTCGGACTGGAGCAGGTCGGGATGCTGAAGATCGACATCCTGGGCCTCAAGACCCTCACCGTGATCCACGACGCGGTGAACATGGTGCGCGAGCGGCACGCCGTGACGCTCGACATGCAGGGACTCGACCTCGAAGACCCCGACGTGTACCGGCTGCTGCGTTCCGGCCGCACCGCGGGCGTGTTCCAGTTCGAGTCCCCGCTCGCCACCGACTGCTTGCGCAACATGCAGTGCGACCGATTCGACGACCTGGTGGCGGCGAATGCGCTGCTCCGGCCTGGGCCGCTCGACACGGGGATGCACCTCGTGTTCATCAACCGCAAGCTGGGCCGCGAGCCGGTACGCTACCCGCACCCCGCGCTCGAAGAGATCCTCAAGCCGACCTACGGCGTCATCACCTACCAAGAGCAGGTGATGCGGATCGCCAACGTGCTCGCCGGATTCTCGCTCGCCGAGGCGGACGTGCTGCGCAAGGCGGTGGGCAAGAAGGACAAGGAGCTGATCCAGCAAGAGCTGGGGCGGTTCGTGACGCGCGCGGTCGAGCGCGGGCACCAGCTGCGCGTGATCGAGGACATCGCCGCCCAGATCGAGACGTTCGGCCGGTACGGCTTCAACAAGTCCCACGCCGTCGCTTACTCGGTGCTGTCGTACCAGACCGCGTGGCTCAAGACGCGCTACGCGCCCGAGTTCATGTCGGCGCTGCTGTCGTCGGAGATCGGTAACACCGACAAGGTCGTGCAGTACATCGCCGAGGCGCGGGAGCTCGGCCTGGAAGTGCTGCCGCCCGACGTGAACGAGTCGGGGTTCAAGTTCACCGTGGTCGGCGACGCCCGAGTCCGGTTCGGGCTCGGCGCGATCAAGAACGTCGGGGGAAGCGCGATCGAGTCGATCATCGCGGGGCGGACCGGCGGGGGCCTGTACCGCTCGCTCGTCGACTTGTGCGACCGCATCGATCTGCGGCTCTGCAACAAGCGCGTGATCGAGGCACTGGTCGACGCGGGCGCCTGCGACTCGCTCGGCGGCCACCGCGCCCAGCTCATCGCCGCCCTCGACGCGGCATTCGCCGAAGCGCAGGCCCGCCAGGCGGAACGCATCAGCGGTCAGCATGCGCTGTTCGGGGAAGTGACGTCCACTCCCCAGCGGCCGGCCCCGCTCCCCGACGTTTTTCCCTGGACCGAGCACGACCGCCTCGCGCGCGAGAAGGCCGTGCTTGGCTTCTTCATCTCCGGGCACCCCCTCGCCAAGTACCGTGCCGAGGTGGAGCTTTTCGGTACCCGGACCACCGCCACGCTCGGCCGGTGGAGCGACCAGAAGGTGCGGGTTGCGGCGGTGGTCACGGTCGTGAAACGTCAGATCTCGAAGAAGTCGGGCGCAGAGTACGCGCGCCTCGTGCTCGAGGATTTCCACGGCACGGCCGAAGCCCTGGTGTTCCCGGAGGCGTGGGCCAAGCTCAACGACGTGATCCGGCCCGACGGGGCGCTGCTCCTCAGCGGAGGCCACAGCGCGCGCGACCGGGACGAAGAGCAGGCGCCGTTCATCGTGGAGGGGGCGCAGCCGCTGGACGAGCTCCGGGCGAAGGGCGCGATCGGCGTGGCGCTGGTGTGGTCGCGGACCGCCCCCCCGCCGCCCGACGCCGCCCGGGCCGTGGCCGCCCTGTGCGCTGCGCATCCGGGACCGTGCCCGGTGCTAGTGGAGTGGGCAGAAGGGGACGAGAACGGAGCTAGCCCCGGGCGTGACCCGGGGGCTGAGCCGGGCCGTGAGCCTGTGGCAAGCCCCGGGCGCGAGCCCGAGGGCGCGCGACTGCGCAGTCGCTCGCTGCGCGTCGAAGTCGCCGACGACCTGCTGGCGGCGCTGCGCGGGCTGCTGGGGCCCGACCACGTGCACCTGGTGAGGACGAGCTGACCGATGGCGACCCATACGCTGGACTTCGAGCGCCCGCTGCTGGAGCTGGAGCGCCAGATCGAGGAGATGAAGCGCGTCACCGGCGACACGGCGGTGGACGTGTCGAAGGAGCTCGCGGCGCTGGAGCGGAAGCTGGCGGAGCTGCGCGGCGAGATCTACAAGAACCTGACGCCGATGCAGCGCGTCCAGGTCGCGCGCCACCCGAAGCGCCCCTACACGCTCGACTACGTCAACACGGTCTTCACGGACTTCGTCGAGCTGCACGGCGACCGGCTGTTCCGCGACGACCCGGCGATCGTGGGCGGGTGGGCGCGGCTCGACGGCATGAGCGTGATGGTGATCGGGCACCAGAAGGGCCGCGACACGAAGGAGAACCTGCACCGCAACTTCGGCATGGCCCACCCTGAAGGCTACCGCAAGGCGCTGCGACTGATGGGGCTGGCGGAGAAGTTCGGCGCCCCGGTGATCACGCTGGTGGACACGCCGGGCGCCTACCCCGGGCTCGGCGCGGAAGAGCGCGGGCAGGCCGAGGCGATCGCCCGCAACCTGGTGGAGATGGCGACGCTACGCTCGCCGATCATCACCGCCGTCATCGGCGAAGGGGGCTCCGGCGGCGCGCTCGCGGTGGGGCTCGCGGACCGCGTGCTGATGCTCGAGAACTCGGTGTACTCGGTGATCTCTCCCGAGGGCTGCGCGGCGATTCTGTGGAAGGACGCGACCCAGCGCGAGCGCGCGGCCGAGGCCCTGAAGATCACGGCGGAGGACCTGCTCGAGCTCGGCGTTATCGACGAGATCATTCCCGAGCCACCGGGGGGCGCCCACGCCGACCCCGAGGCGGCCGCCCAGGCCCTGGGCGAAGCGCTGCGGCGCCAGGTGCGCGTGCTCCGGAAGACCAAGATCGAAAAGCTGCTCAAACGCCGGGAAGAGAAGTACCTTTCGTTGGGTGCCCTGAGCGAGAAGTGAGTTGACTCCAGTCGTCGAAGTCCGGTTCAAGGGGAACCGGAAGGAATACTTCACCTGGCCGTCCGAGGAGCCGCTCGCGCTGCACGATCCCGTGATCGTGGAGGTCGAGCGGGGCCATGATCTCGGGCGCGTGTCTGCCCTCGGGCCCGTCGCGGCGCGCAAGTGCGGCGCGGCGTGCAGCGGATGCAGCCTAGCCGAGGCCGCCGCGGCCCCACCCGCGCCGGAGCGGCGCATCGTGCGCCGCGCCAGCCCCGACGACGCCGCACTCGCCGACCGGCTGCACCAGGACGAAGCCGAGGTGCGTCGCAAGGTGATGGAGCGGGTGAAGCAGCACACCCTCCCGATGAAGGTGTCCGACGCCGAGTGGCAGTGGGACAAGAAGAAGCTGACGGTGTACTTCACGGCCGAGCAGCGCGTGGACTTTCGCGCGCTGGTGCGCGACCTCGCCAGCCTGTTTCACACGCGGATCGAGCTGCGCCAGATCGGCGCGCGCGACGAGGCCAAGCGGCTGGACGGCGTGGGCCGTTGCGGCCGCCAGTTCTGCTGCTCGAGCTGGCTCCCCGAGCTCCGGCCGGTGAGCCTGTCGCTCGCCAAAGACCAGCATTTGTCCCTCAACCCGTCGCAGATCTCGGGCGGCTGCGGGCGGCTGCTGTGCTGCCTGCGCTACGAGCACGATTTCTACGTGCAGACCCGCAAGCGCTTCCCCAAGGAGGGGAAAGTGTTGCGCACGGCCGTGGGCTCCGAGCGGGTACTCGCCGTGGACATCTTCCGCGAGACCGTGACGCTGCGCGCCGAGGACGGGGGGGGCGACACGCGCGTGGTGTCGCTCGAGAAGCTCAAAGAGGAAGTCGCGCGCGATGGCTAAATTCTACGTCACGACCGCGATCGACTACTCGAACGGCGAGCCGCACCTGGGCCACGCGCTCGAGAAGATCGGCGCGGACTGCATCGCGCGGTATCGGCGACTCGCGGGTGACGACGTCCACTTCCTGATGGGGATGGACGAGCACAGCCAATCCGTGATCCAGGCCGCCGCAAGCGCGCAGCTATCGCCGCAGGCGTGGGCCGACCGCATGGCCGCCACGTTCGCCGACTACTGGCGTCGCCTCGGCTGCAGTCACGACGATTGGATCCGCACCACGGAGCCGCGGCACGCCCGCGCCGTCACCGCCCTGCTCGAGCGCATTCGCGAGCGCCACCCCGACCACCTGTACGAGGCGGAGTACGCCGGACTGTACTGCACCGGCTGCGAGGAGTTCAAGACCGGCGCGCAGATCGTCAACGGCCACTGCATCGAGCACCCCACGCTCGAGCTGATTCCGACGAAGGAGCGCAACCACTTCTTTCGGCTGAGCGCCTACCGCGATGCGGTGCTCGAGCGCATCCGGTCGGGCAGCTTCGCGGTCGAACCCGAGATCCGTCGCAACGAGGTGGTGCGCCTGCTCGAGGCCGGCCTCCAGGACATCTCGATCTCGCGGCAGCGGCAGCCGTGGGGCATTCCCTTCCCCGGCGACGCGCAACAGACCGTGTACGTCTGGTTCGACGCCTTGATCAACTACCTGTCGGCGACGGGCTTCCCCGATCCGGGCTACGAGCGGCTCTGGCCGGCGGACCTGCACGTCATCGGGAAGGGCATCACGCGCTTCCATTGTGTGATCTGGCCGGCGATGCTGCTCGCGGCGGAGCTGGCGCTGCCCCGCCGGGTCTGGGCGCACGGCTACGTGCAGTGGTCGGGTGCCAAGATGAGCAAGACCGCGGGCACGGCAGTGAGCCTGGGCGAGGCGATCGACTACCACGGCGCCGACGCGCTGCGCTACTACCTGCTGCGCGATGTCGGGTTCGCGAACGACGGTGACTTCACCTGGGAGCGGTTCGACGCGCGCTACACTGCCGACCTCGCCGACACGCTGGGGAACCTGGTGAAGCGCTCCCTCGACATGATCCACCGCTACCGCAGGGGCGTGGTGCCGCGCGTCCCGCCGGCGGCAGCGCTCGACGCTGCAGCGGAGGAACCGATCACCAGGTACCAGCGCGCACTGGATGGTTACCGTCTCGAAGAAGGAGCGGCGCAGTGGATGGAGCTCGCCGCGCGGGCCAACGGCTACATCCAGGAGACGGTCCCGTGGGAGCTCGCGAAGACAGGCAAGGACGCCGAGCTCGATCAAGTGCTCGCGAGCCTCGCCCGCACAGTCGCCCAGCTCGCCGTCCTCGGCCAGCCGTTCGTGCCGACCACCGCCGAGACCGTGTGGTCGCTGTTCGCGCCCTCACCGGCCCCCGGGCCGCTCGTTCAGGTGCAGCTCGCAGACGTCTCCGGCCTCGATGTGGCCGGCCGGCAGGTCGCGAAGCCGCCGATTCTTTTTCCCAAGCCTCGCCTGACGCCGGCGTGACGCCCAAAGGCCCCAAAAGCCCGTGATATGGCTCACTTCTGACAAATACTTACTGGTTGACGCTTTGCGAGTCGACCCGTAATTTTGAACTCCCACCGGGAACCCGGCCCAACGCCCTGTCCGGATTCTCCCTTCGGTCGTACATGCAGTACCGGCGCCCCCGGCGCCGGGCCACACGCGTTGACGCGAGGTCGCTGAGGGAGATGCGCAAGAAGGCGGAGCGACGCTGGACGGTCATGGTAGTGCCTCACGGCTCGGGAGCCTCCCGCGCCGTGGAGGTGTCACAGACCGTGGTGAAGGCATTGGCCGGGATCGGCAGCGTGGTGGCGCTGGCGTTCCTGGTGCTGGGCGTCGCCGCCATCTCCCGCGGCGTCAACATCACGCGCAGCCGGGCGCTCGAGAATGAAAACCGCGTGCTCGCGGACGAGGTCCAGCGGATGCGCGAGCGGCTCGTGGGTCTCACCGACACCCTCAACAAGTTCAGCGAGCGGGAGGAGGAGCTGCGGCTCCTCGCCGGGCTCACGCCGACAGATACGGGCGTGCAGCGGGCGGGGATCGGCGGGCCGGCCGGGACCTGGTCGGAGCGCGACAACCTCGCCGCGCTGGGCCCGCGGGGCCAGGAGGCCATCGCCGCGCGGGTCGACGTAGATGCGCTCAGCCGGCGCGCCGATATTCTCGTGCGCTCGCTGAACGAAGCGTACGGCTCGCTCGCCAAGCAGCGGGAGCGGCTCGCGGCGACGCCGTCCATCATGCCGACGGCGGGGTGGATTTCGAGCGCGTTCGCTCGCGAGCGTTTCCATCCGATCCTGCACCTGGCGCGGCCGCACGAGGGCATCGACGTGACCGCGAAGATGGGCGCCGCGATCGAGGCACCGGCTGCCGGCGTCGTCACCGACGTCAAGTGGGAAGAGGGCTACGGCAACATGCTGACCATCGACCACGGCGGTGGTCTCGTGACGCGCTACGCCCACTGCTCGCAGATCCTGGTCCGTGAAGCGTGGAGACGTGATCGCGAAGGTCGGCTCGACCGGCCTCTCCACCGGGCCGCACCTGCATTATGAAGTCTGGGTGAACGGCCACGCCGTGGACCCGGTCAAGTACGTGCTGCCGGACGCGATCGTGGACTGACAGTCTAGACGGATAGAGGGATAGACGGATAGAAAACGGAACGGGGGACGCAGCGGCATGCGGCCCCCGTTTCTCTATCGGTCTATCCGACTATCCATCTGTCCTTACGGCGCCGTATTCGGCGGTCGCTTGTCGACCAGGATGACCGCGCTCGGCGTGGTGAATGCTGCCGGCGCCTTGCTGCCGGCCACCGACCGGGGCACGAAGACCGCCGACATGACCGAGCCCGGAACGGTGGCGCCCGCGATCGGGTTCGTCGTGGGCGTGCCCGCCGTGCCGGCCGGCAGCGCCACATTCGCCACAATCGGCGTCGTCGTGCCCGTCGCGGTGAACACCGCGCGCAACGTCTGAGTTTGCGTGTCGGCCGGTACAGCAATGTAGGTGCCAACGGCTCCGTACGCGACATTCGTGGCACGGGACGCCGGCAGCGCAAGCGTATCCGCTTGATGCCGGATTAAGAATACGTCCATGTTCGCCAGCCCGGCGCCCGCGTGAATCACCCGAAAGCCAACGTTGCCGGCCCCGGGATCCGCAGCGTTGTCAGAGACGATCCATACCGCACGCGACGGAGTGGAACCCGCGCGCGCGAACCCGGCCTCGATGAACGTGTAGCTCTGGTCCTGCACGTACGTGTACTGCGTATCCGAGAACACGGTCTGGGCGATCACGATATCTGTCGTGTCGTAGAACACGCGGAGGCGCCGGGTGCCGGCCTCGATGGCGACGTAGAACTTGGTGATGTCACGGAACTGGGCGCCGAACAAGCCAGCGTTCGAGACCATGTCCACGACGCGAAAGTCCATCCGCGCCGTGTCGGGCACCGCATGGACGAAGTGGATGGATGCCAGCGGAATGACGGGGGAGCTCGTCACCGCGTCCCCGTGACACGCCCCCACCGCGGCAGCCAGGACACACGCCAGAGAAGACCGAAATGGAATCATCGCACGCTCGAACGCTAAAGGGTGGTTGCCATGTTTCATTGGTTGTTGCCGCCGTCACCGCCGCCCGAACCCCCCAAGATCGGCCCACCGCGGCCGAACAGCCCGCGCGAAGCTATGAACGCCGCTACCGCCGCCGTGAAGCCACCCGCCGCGAAGTAGGTCCGAGACCGGGAGAACCGGCGCTCGGATGCGTTCGCGACCCACGCCCGCTCGATCGTCACGGTCTCGCCAACCCACTTGGTTACGGCACCCCGCACGTCGGTGACACTCGCAACCTGAACGACGTAGCTCGAATCCGTGACGCGCACGAGTGTCCCCTCTATTCGGTCGAGTCCTGCGCCCATGACCGGGGCAACGCCGACCCGGCCCTGATCGGTGAGCGCCAGAGACACTCGTAAGCCGGGGGTGGGGGCTACCGTCGCAAGCGGCGTGTAGGTGTAGCACGCCGCCAAGACGACTGGGACGAGCCTCACGCCCAGGCGCCCCAGGCTGAGGCGGAGTGATCGGCGCGCCCAGACAAGCATCAGTACACTCCTCCTTGGAACAGGCCGTAGTGGCCCTGTGCAGCACCACCGAGCTGGCCCTTGCCACCGAGCGCGTAAAATGGCTCCAGACGCACTTGGAGCTCCTGGTAGGGAATCGGCCGATGCACCGTCGTGCCTTCCGGGAGGTCGCCCCAGCCCCGACCCGCGAAGTACCAGTTCCCGTAGCCCGTGTAGGCGGTCTCCAACCGGTATTCCCACTTGAGCGCCTCCCAGATGTTCCCGCACTTCGTCTTTTGGTAGCTCTGAGCCGGGTCCGGCACCCGGGGCACGCATGCGGTGCCGCCCGGCACTGCCTGGTTCGTGTCCGTAATGACTCCTGCGAGCGCGGCCAGTCCACCCTTGATGAACCGCGTGCTGTCGATCAGCACCGCCGCTTGTGCCACATTCCCGGTGCGGAGGTATCCCTCCGCCGCGAGCAGGCGGATCTCCGCCCGCGTCATGACGGGATAGTTCCCGATGCGGGTCGCGAGCGAGAAGGCGAGCGAGCGGACGAAGTCATACTGGGAGATCTGAAGCGGGTCGCCAGGGCGGTCGGCCGCCGTCGCCCGGTTCTGGAAGTACGGGACGGACGTGAAGTTCCCAGGCACGGTCACGCCCTGCTGCAGAGCCCGCGTGTCCCCCGGCGGGAATCGGCGATCGGGCGTCCGGACGACAAACGGCAGGCGGCCCCCCGGGGAAGTCGAGAGAAACTGGTCGTACAGGCCCGCCGTGTCCGCCATACCGATGAAGAACTGCGACATCTGATGCCACTCGGCGCCCGCGTAATGCTGCGCCACCCACACCACGTCCCAACCGTTCGTAGGATCCATCTTGATGTTGAAATCGGCCGTGATGCCTGCGTTGGCGTCGGCGATCACCTGGGCCCAGTCCACCGCGACCCGATCGGCGACGTTTCGAGCGACGCCGGCACGAAAGCGGGCCTTGTAGGACCTGGCGAACTGAATGAACTGGGCCGCGCTGAGCGACGTGCCGTTGATCCAGAGATTCGGCACGTTGGGGATTGGAAACCCGTCCGCACCCGCTGGGGCGGTTTGGGCGATCGTGATCGCGGAGTCCAGATAACCCAAGGCCGCCGCCATCACGTCCTTGTAGCCGGACAGCGGGATCACAGCGGCGTCGGTGTTGTTCTCCGTGACGATGACAGCGGAGTCGTAGGAGAGCGCCAGATTTCCCAGCGCGGCACCCTGCACGAGCCGCAGGAAGGCACGGGCGCGCGCGTCCCGTGCCGCCGACCCGAGCGACAAGGTACGCATGCGCACTAGCGCGAGGGTCGCGAGGCGGGCGGCGCGGTGCTCCACGAGGAAGTCACGGTAGCCCTCCGTGGTCCCCTGGGCGCCGGGGCTGTTCGGGAGCTGGCTGCGCGGCAGGGCGCTCACTGGGCCCATCGCGAAGTTCGCCAGGCCCGAGACGTTCTCCATCCCCTGGGTCAGGAGCTGCGGCTGCAGCCCGTAACTGTTGTTACCGAAGCCCAGCGTGCCTGAGTGCATAACGACGTAGGTCGTTGCGATGAAGTTCTCGAGGTCCGATATCGAGGCGAGCGCTTTGTCGCGGTCCGGGTTGTTGGTGTTGTCGACCACCAGCGGATCGTTACAAGCCGCCAGGGTGAACGCGAGAACGCCGCACAGTCCGTAGTGAAAGGCTCTCATTCAGTCCTCCCTCGAGCGTAATCCGAAGCCGCCCCCGCCGCGGCATGTGCGCAGCACCGCCGCGGCGGGGCCTGCCTCGGTCTAGAACGTCGTGGACACGGCAAGTGTGAACGTCCGCAGGTTCGGGAACGTGAACGCATCGATAGCGTTGAGCGCTCCAGAATTCAGCTGCCCGCCGTTCGCGGCGGTAATCCCCACCTCGGGGTCGAAGCCCCGGTAGCCGGTGATGGTCAATACGTTCCGGCCCACCGCGCTCACCTGCCAGTCCCCCACCCCACCAATCGCGCCGATGCGGTACGAGACCAGCAGCTCGCGTAGCTTGGCGTAGCTGGCCTTCTCGACGGAGAAGCTGTTGGGGAACAAGATGTCGTACAGGCCACCCAGTCCGTTGCCGTTGTCCGGCGGGGCCGCGCGGTAGTAGTAACCGATCGGCTTGGCGCTCTCTACGGACTTGCCCACCTGGTCCACGTCTTTCGACAGGAAGTCGAGGTGCGCCCAGTGAAACCCCTGGTTCCAGACGCTCTGGCCGATCGCAGCGTCCAGCAGGCCGTAGACCGTGACTCTGCGCCACGAGAAATTCTGGGTGATCGCAAACCGGAAATCCGGGAGGGCGTTGCCAAGTGGCACGATCTGAGCGCCCGTGCCGTCTCCGGCGCCACGCAGGATGATCGGCATCCCCCAGTTCATGGCCACGCCCCACGGCGCCTGGGATGCGGGGAGCTGGGTCTGCCACAGATTGTTGGTGATCCCCATACCGGGGCTGTTCCCCGCGCCCACCCACACCAGGAACCCCTGATCGTTGATCTGGAACGACTTCCCGGCGCCGCAGTCGGCTTGGAACGCTGGCGTAGGGAGCTCGCCGCAGCTCGTGAGGAACCGCCGGCCGTAGAACGTCCCGACCTGCTCCCCGGCCCGCGCGAAGAAGATCTCGGCGCCATTCTGCACCGCGTTCGCGCCGTAGAAGTACGGCGGGACATCGAGTTTCGTAATGAACGATCGGTTGTGATCGTAGGTGACGCCCATAGACCAGCTCACGTCCCGCGTCTGCACGAACGGCAGATTGAGCGTCAGCTCGTGGGTGATGTTGAGCAGCTCGCCCGCGTTCCGCCACTGGTTCTGGTATGCGGTCGCGACCGACACCGGCACCGGGAGGATCTGGTCGCTGATCCGAGACCGCGCGTACGTCGCGGTCAGGCCGTACTTGCCGAGCAGCTCGATCTCAGCGCCCAGCTCGATCTCGTGATGCACTTCGGGGCCAAGGTCCCGGTTACCCAGGAACTGCGGCACCGGCACGCCACCCGCGCCGATCCCGAACGTCTCGTACTGCGCCGAGAAGCGCGGCGAGCTCCCTGCGGTCCCGTACGACGCCCGCAGCTTCAGCTCGCTCACCTTGTCGGTGAACCACCACGGCTCCTGCGCAACTCGCCAAGCGCCCGACAGGCGTCCGAACGTCTGCCAGCGGTGATCCGCGCCGAACAGCGAGCTGCCGTCGCGCCGGACCAATCCGTCCAGGATGTAGCGTTCCTTGTATTCGAGGTTCGCCCCTGCGAAGAGACCGATCTGGCGGATGCTCTGCAGGTACGACGTGATGGCCTTGTTTTGGGTGGCGTTGTCCAGCGCGTCGATCCCCTTGAAGGCGAGGAAGTTACCCTGGCCGTCTTGATAGGAGCTGTCGCGCTGCTCGTACAGATAGCGGAAGTTCAAGCGTCCGCGCAGACTGCTCCCGAACTCGTGGCGCAGGGTGGAACCGAGGCTCCCATTCACCTCCTCGGCTGACGCGGCGTTCCGGAAGATGTTGCCGAGGTTGATCGCGGGGCCCCCGTTCGACCCACTCCCGACGGTCGAGCGGAACCCCTTGTCACGGAACTGCTCCGCGGCCGTGCGCCGCACGTCGTAGCTGAAATTCCCGTCGAAGCTCACCCAATTCGCGGGATTGTACTGCACGGTGAGACCGCCGATGAAGCGGTTGGTGAGGTCTTGCCGCCCCACGTTCTCGAGGCGGTAGAGCGGGTTCTCGTTCTGGGATCCGCCGCCCTGCAGGTTGGGCCGGATGTAGAGTCGCCCCAACGTGTCGCGCTGCAGCACGTTCACGATCCCGGGGACCCGCGTCAGCCGAAAGAACGACTGGCCGCCGTCCTCCTGGTTCAGGCCATCCTGTGAGCTGCGGCTGTAGAAGGCGCGCATGCCGATGTTGATCTGCGAGCCGATGGCCTGGTCAACGTTGGCGCGGAACGAGTTGCGCACGAACCCTTGCAGGAAGCGGATCGCCCCGTGCTCGCTGAGATTCGCCGCACTGGCGTAGAAGCGCGTCTGGCCGACGCGCCCGGTCATGTCGATGCTGTTCTGGGTGTAGGGGCGCTGATCGACGGTTTGCCGCACGGCGTTATAAGTCTGCCCGGGCCACGGCGTGATCTGGAACCGGTTCCGGAGCGCGCCGCCCGAGGCCGCCGGGTTGATGTTCGCGCCGGGGTCCAGCGGAAAAATCGGAGGGGTGGCCGCCGAATCGGTGGGCCAGTTGTTAACGCGTGCTTGCTCGAACAGATAGTCGAATGTGCGCGAGCAATCGAGCGTGTTGACGGGGCCCGTGCAAAAATGCTGGTTCTTGTCGTCCATCAGGAGCGCATGGTACTTGGCGAGCCCGAAGTCCCGCTCGATGTCGCCGATCCCGGCCTCGCTCCGGGCGTTGAACTGCACTCCTTCGGACGCGCGGCGCCCCGATTTGGTCGTGATGGTGATGACGCCGTTCCCCGCTCGCGCACCGTAGAGCGACGTCCCCGCGGCCCCCTTCACGACCTCGATATTTTCGATGTCGCCGGGGTTCAAGTCGGGGAGCGCCCCGTTGATGATCACGCCGTCGACGATGTAGAGTGGATCCTGACTGCGGCCCGTCGCGTTGAGCGAGGTGGGCCCGCGTAGCAGCACCGAAGGCTGCGCCCCCGGGCGGCCGCTCGACGACACGATGTTCGCGGGGATCTTTCCTTGCAGCTCCCGCAGCGGGTCGGCCCCAGCCACTGGGATCTTCGAAGCGTCGAGGGAGGTCACACTGAACGGCACTTTCACCCGCTCGGTCGCCTCCTGCACGCCCGTCACGACTACCGCCTCCAGCAGGTTCACGTCGGTCGCAAGCGTGAAGTCTTCCGTCTGCTCGCCTGCCCGGAGCGTGATCTGACGCACGCCGGGCTTGTGCCCGATCGTGCGCACCCGCAGTGTCACCGTCTGCCCGGCCACGCGACCGGCCGGGACCGGAATCGTATAGCGTCCTTCATTGTTCGTGAACACGCCGATGTTCAGCTCCTGGATCTGCACGGTCGCGACCGGGAGTGCGTCGCCGCGGTCGTCGATCACTCGGCCGCGAATCACCGCGTCTTGCGCCCGCACCGGACTCGCCACGGCGAGCAACCCGGACGCGAGCAGCGCCACACCAAGCCAATGCCCACGACATGGTAGGGTCATACGCGCAATCCTCATGTGAGCGGTGAGATGCTGTGGGACGACACACGACCGCGGCCGTTCCCGAATGGGCCCGGTCGTGAGGTAGGATGAGCGGTCTTCCAGCTCCCGAAGACGGCGAACGAGCGTGACGGTCATGAGCGCTCGGACGGTTGAGTACAGACCACCCCTTGCACGTAATACGCCACCTTGATCCGCGGGTCAAGAGCTTCCCGGAGGGGCGGTTGCGGGCTGTCCCCCCGGGTGGACGGGGGGAGTGACGGCAACCTGTGACACATCCGTCCCAGCCCTGCGACATCCCGGCGCCCCCGCCGAGCTTTCCAAGCCCGCTGCCAGCCCGTAGTATCCAAGTGACTGTTCCAGCGGATCGGCTCGCCTCATGGCAGGTCGCATGGGCTCCGTAGGCGCCGTTCACGTTCTTGCCCTCAGCATGGCGCTCGGTGTGTGGTGTGCCCCCCCTGCCCATGCAGCGGTGCAGCGCCGCACCGGGGCCATCACCGGCCGGCTCGTCGACCGCCAGTCCCACAGCCCCGTCCGCGGCGCCCGCATCGCGCTGCTCGGCACGCCAGTCGGCTTCGCTTCTGATAGCGAGGGTCGGTTTGCCAGGGACAGCCTGCGCCCAGGCGATTACCTGATGCAGGTGCGCGCGATCGGGTACGCCGTCGCCGCGTGGCCCGTGCAACTGGGCGACGGCGAAATCTTGCGTCAGGAGTTCGAGCTCGAGCGGCTCCCCGTCCAGCTCGACCCGGTCGTGGTCGAGCGCCGACCGAGCTTCGCCGAGCAGCGGCGACGAGCGTTCGAGCAGCGCCGAGCGTCCGGCCGCGGGTATTTCATCACGGAGGACCAGATCGAGCGGTCGAAGCCGCGCACCCTGGGCGATTTGTTCCGGAACGTCCCCGGAATCCAGCTCGTGTGCCGCGGGTCGTCACGCTGCGCCATTCGCATGTCCCGAGCGCCGCGGGAGTGCAGACCGGACTTTGTGCTGGACGGGTTCCCCGCGACTAACTCGACGAGTCTCGACATGCCGGCGGTGGGAATCATCGGCGTAGAGGTGTACCGCACGCTGAGCGAAACCCCGATGGAGTTCCTCAAGGCCGAGAACATCTGCGGCATGATCGTGATCTGGACGCGGTCCGGGCCATCCGAGCACTGAAACACCGCCGTCAGGGGCGCCAGCGGGCGAAGTAGTCCGCCGCGTTCCCGCCGGTGATCTGGCGGAGATCGGATCCGTCCGGCATCACCAGCCACACGTCGCCACCCCGGTCGAACGCGAGATGGGCACCGTCCGGGGACCACGAGGGATACTCGGCGTCCGCGGCAGCCGACGTCACCTGCACGACCCCGGTGCCATCTGCATTCATGACGAAGACCTGGAGGCTATTCCCGCTCCGGCTCGACATGAAGGCGATCTTCGAGCCGTCGGGCGACCACACCGGGGCGACGTCCAGACCGGGGTGCTTCGTGAGATTCACCGGGTTCGTGCCGCTGGCGTTCATCACATAGATCTCCTCGTTGCCGTCCCGGTTGGTCGCGAAGGCGATCCTCGTGCCGTCCGGCGACCATGCGGGCTGCGCATCGGTTTGCAAACCGCTGGTGAGCGTGTCCACGCCGGTCCCGTCGGTGGCGTTCATCGTATAGATGTGATTCTTGCCTCCCCGGTTCGAAACGAACGCGATCTTGGTGCCGTCGGGAGACCACGCCGGCTCCCCTTCCTGCGTCGTGTCCCTGGTCAGTTGCACCACGTTACTGCCGTCGGCGTGCATCACGTAGACATCCAGCGTGTCGCGCGCGTCGGCGACCGCGCTGCGGTCGGATTGGAACGCGATCTTCGAGCCGTCGGGGGACCAGGCAGGCCAGTCGTCATAGGCCAGCGAGTCGGTCAGATTGACGAGTGCTGTTCCGTCGGCGTTCATCGCGAAGATGTCGTACTGTAGGCCGGTACGGCCGCGGTCGCTCACGAAGGCGAGCCGGCCGCCAATCGGGGGCAGAGGCGGGGCTTCGCTGTTATGACAAGCGGCAGCGCACAGTGCGGCGACCGAACCCGTACACAGTAGCAGAGACCTCATTGACTCGCTCCTGGTGTCGATCGGACCAAACTACGCGCCACACCAGGGAGTTTCCATCGGCGCGCGCTTGACGTGTGCTACGCCCCGCGCGACTATAGGGGAGAGACCGCATGCCGGCGCGCTCGTTGCTCCGACTCGTGTACCGCGCCCTCTCACTCGTTGGGCCGGTCGCGTACATCGGGTGCGCTGGGGCTGGCCCCGGCAACGTGGCTGCACCTCCTCCCCGCCCCGGCTCGCTCGTCACTCAGGAAGCGATCGCCGCATCCGGCGCGAAGACCGCCTGGGACGCGCTCAAGCGCACGGTCCCCTACGTCCATCTGCGCGAGAGCCGGGGCAGGCCTGCCCGCATAACCCGCCGCGGCCCCGCGAGCATCTACTTGGACGACCAGGTCCGCTTGATGGTGGACAACGTCCGGGTGTACGCTGTCCAGCTGCTCGACCAGATCCCGGCGAGCGACATTGTGACGATCGAGCTGCTGAGCGGACTCGAAGCCACCACCCGGTATGGCGCGACCTCCACGGCCGGCCTGATCATCATCCGCACTAAGACCGG
>WNGG01003803.1_pt1 | contig 16991 bp, 19 predicted proteins | sample 5400661 | NCBI WGS metagenome assembly WNGG01 (sample SAMN13153372, study PRJNA577476) | soil metagenome | isolation source: 100 cm soil or saprolite under Garry oak tree replicate 1 | place: USA:California | collected 2016-06-15 | reverse complement strand
CGCCGATGGTTTTTTCATGGACGTACTCCTCCGGAAAAAGCGCTATCAGCTACAAATGCGTTCAACATGGATAGCTATGGATGACACAACATGACGACCGTCGTTCGTTCGACGACAGGTCATAAGACCCAATGCCCTTCCCCTGGAAAAAGGCGTAAACCGAAACAAGTTAACACAGAACGATCCGGTCATGTGTGACAACTTCCGATATGTTTGATTCCCGTCAATTTGGCACCCTCCCTCCCTGACTGCCAAGGAATTCACTAAAATGAAGCATTAACCTTGCCAAGGTAAAGGCGAGTATCCGTCAGGGGCTACTTGGCGTCAAGGTATAGATGCCAAAATTATAAACTTTCCCGAACTCGGCACCGCGCTCCACATGTCAGGCCATTCCAGATGGGCCAACATCCGCCACAAGAAAGCGGCGGCGGACGCGAAGAAGGGCAAGATCTTCACGCGGCTGATCAAGGAGGTCGCGGTGGCCGCGCGCCTGGGCGGCGCCGATCCGGCGATGAACCCGCGGCTGCGCCTCGCGATCGACAAGGCGTACGACGCGAACATGCCCAGGGACACCATCGAGCGCGCGGCGAAGCGCGGCGCGGGCGGCCTCGAGGACGCCGCCTACGAGGAGATCCGCTACGAGGGTTACGGCCCCGGCGGCGCGGCGGTCGTGGTGGACTGCCTCAGCGACAATCGCACGCGCACGGTGGCTGAAGTGCGCCACGCCTTCACCAAGCACGGCGGCAAACTCGGCACCGACGGCTCGGTCGTTTTCCTCTTCAGGCACTGCGGCCAGTTCGTGTTTGCGCCGGGGACGAGCGAGGACAAGGTCATGGAGGCGGCGCTCGAGGCGGGCGCCGAGGACGTGGTCGTGAACGACGACGGCTCGATCGAAGTGATCTGCGCCCCCGCCGATTTCGTTCCGGTCAGGGAAAGGCTCGCCAAAGCGGGCCTGAAACCCGAATTTGCCGAAATCACCATGAAGCCCACGATCGAGAACGTGCTGAAGGGGGAAGAGGGCGCGCGCATGCAGAGGCTGCTCGACGCGCTGGAGAGCATCGACGACGTGCAGAACGTCTACACCACGGCGGTGATCGATCAGTAGGATTCCTCACCGGTCGCCCCAGCGACTATAATCCCCCGATGCCGACGCTGACCGTCCGCATCCTGGGCATCGACCCCGGGTTGCGCATCACCGGGTTCGGGATCATCGAGAAAAACGGCGGCCGGCTCGCCTACATCGCGAGCGGTTGCATCAAGTCCGCGGGCGCCGAGCTGCCGGACCGCCTGAAAATCATCCTCGAGAATTTGCGCGAAGTCATAGCCAGGCATCAACCGCAGCAGATCGCGCTCGAAAAGGTTTTCGTCAACGTCAATCCGCAGTCCACGCTCGCGCTCGGCCAGGCGCGCGGCACCGCGATCTGCGCCGCGGTGGACGCCGGCATTCCGGTGGTGGAGTACACCGCGCTGCAGGTCAAGCAGGCCGTGGTCGGCAATGGCCACGCGAAAAAGGAACAGGTCCAGGAAATGGTGAAGCGGCTCCTGCGCCTTCCCGGGGCGCCGAGCGCCGACGCCGCCGATGCGCTGGCCTGCGCGATCTGCCACGCCCACGGCGGGCAGGGGCTGGGCGCCGTCGCGACCCGGGGATTGCGCGTGCGCAGGGGGCGGCTCGTATGATCGGCCGGCTCGCGGGCGTGCTCGTCGAGAAAAATCCGCCGCAGATCGTGGTCGAGGCGGGAGGCGTCGGCTACGAGGTCGAGGTGCCGATGAGCACCTTCTACAATCTGCCCGCTTCCGGCGAGCGCATCGCGCTGCTCACGCACCTCGTCGTGCGCGAGGACGCTCACCTTCTGTACGGATTTGCCACCGAAGCCGAGCGCCGCGCGTTCCGCCAGCTGCTGAAAATTTCCGGCGTCGGCGCGCGCACCGCGCTCGCGGTGCTCTCCGGCTTGAGCGTCGCGGAGCTCATCGAGGCCGTCGCCGCGCAGGAGTCGGGTCGCCTGGTGAAAATTCCGGGCATCGGCAGGAAAACCGCCGAGCGGCTGCTGCTCGAGCTGAAAGGCAAGCTCGGTGCCGAGTTCGTGAGCGGGGTCGCCATCAATCGGCAGAGGCCCGCGGCGAGCGACGTGACGAATGCGCTGCTCGGCCTCGGATACAGCGAGAAGGAAGCGATGCATGCCGTCAAGCGCCTTCCGGAAGGATTGTCGCTTCCGGAGGGCATCAAGCAGGCGCTGAAATCGCTTTCCAAGGCGTGATGTGCCGGTCATCGGGTTAAGATAACGCGTGGCCATCGAGACCGACCGCCTGATCGCGACCGCTCCCGCCTCGCCCCAGGAAGAGGCGTTCGAGCGGGCGCTGAGGCCGAAGTCGCTCGCCGAATACGTCGGGCAGGAAAAAATCCGCGGGCAGCTCTCGATCTTCGTCGAGGCGGCGCGAAACAGGAAAGAGGCGCTCGATCACGTGCTGCTGTTCGGTCCGCCGGGCCTGGGCAAGACCACGCTCGCGCACATCATCGCGCGCGAGATGGGCGTGAATCTGCGCCAGACCTCGGGGCCGGTGCTCGAGCGCCCCGGCGACCTCGCCGCGCTTCTCACCAACCTCGAGCCCAACGACGTGCTCTTCGTCGACGAGATCCACCGTTTGCCGGCGGTGGTCGAGGAGATCCTTTATCCCGCGCTCGAGGACTACCAGATCGACATCATGATCGGCGAGGGCCCCGCGGCGCGTTCGGTGAAGCTCGATCTGCCGCCCTTTACGCTCGTGGGCGCCACCACGCGCGCGGGCATGCTCACCAATCCGCTGCGCGACCGGTTCGGCATCGTCGCGCGCCTGGAGTTCTACACCGACCCCGAGCTGCAGCGGATCGTGAACCGGTCCGCCCGCCTGCTCGAGGTCGAGGTCTCTTCCGACGGCGCGATCGAGATCGCGAAGCGCTCGCGCGGCACCCCGCGCGTCGCCAATCGGCTGCTGCGCCGCGTGCGCGATTTTGCGCAAGTGCGCGCCCAGGGCGCGATCTCGCGCGAAGTCGCCGACGCCGGCCTGAAAATGCTGGACGTGGACGCGCTCGGCCTGGACGTGATGGACAGGAAGCTGCTGCTCGCGGTGATCGAGAAATTCGCGGGCGGCCCCGTGGGCCTGGAAAATCTCGCGCACGCGATCGGCGAGGAGCCCGATACGATCGAGGACGTGCTCGAGCCCTTCCTGATCCAGCAGGGCTATCTGCAGCGCACGCCGCGCGGGCGCGTCGCGACCGTCTCGGCCTACCGCCATCTGGGGCTCGCTGCCCCGACGACGTCCGGATCCGGGGCACTGTTCGGGCAATGACCGCCCACGCGGGTCGCAAACCGTTTTCCTGGCCTGTCCGAGTCTACTATCAGCATACCGACGCCGGCGGCATGGTGTTCCATGCGAATTACCTGTCGTTCATGGAATGCGCCCGCACCGAACTGCTGCAATCCCTGGGATTCGACCTGGGGGAACTTGCGCGCCGCGATCAAATCCTTTTTGTGGTGCATTCGGCGCAAATCGCCTACCATAAGCCCGCGCTGCTGAACGATGCTCTGACCGTGACGGCGCAAGTGACCCGAGTCGGCCGCGCGCGACTCGAGTTCGAGCAGGCAGTCAAGCGCGCGGAGGAAGTGCTGGCGAGCGCCGCGCTGACCCTCGCCTGTGTCAGCGCCCGCGGCTACAGGCCTGTCGCGGTACCGGAGGCGATCCGCAAGAAGCTGGAAGGGATGCGATGACCGTCGACCAGGACCTTTCGATTCTGGCGCTCATGGCAAACGCGAGCGTCATCGTGCAGCTCGTCATCCTGCTGCTGCTCGCGGTCTCGTTCATGTCCTGGTACTTCATCTTCCGCAAGATCTTCACCATCGGCCGGGCGGAACGGCAGACCGACCAGTTCGAGCGCGACTTCTGGAGCGGCTCCGAACTCGCCGCGCTTTACCAGAGCGCGGTCAACCATCGCCACTCGACCGGGAGTCTCGAGCGCATATTCGAGGCCGGCTTCCGCGAGTTCCTCAAGCTGAAGAGCCAGCGCGCCGGCGACCCGAGCGCGATCGTGGACGGCGCGCGGCGCGCGATGCGCGCTACCCATCAGCGCGAGATGGACCGCCTCGAATCGAGCCTCGCGTTTCTCGCCTCGGTCGGGTCGGTGAGCCCGTACGTGGGGCTCCTCGGCACGGTCTGGGGCATCATGCACGCGTTTCGTGGCCTCGCGAACGTGGTGCAGGCGACGCTCGCGGCGGTGGCGCCGGGCATCGCCGAGGCGCTGGTTGCGACCGCGATCGGGCTGTTCGCGGCGATCCCCGCGGTCGTGGCGTACAACCGCTTTTCGCACGACGTCGATCGGCTCGCCGTGCGCTTCGAGAGTTTCATGGAGGAATTTTCCAACATACTGCAGCGGCAGGCGCCGGCCCGATGAGATCGCGCCGCCTCATGAACCAGATCAACATCGTTCCTTACGTGGACGTGATGCTGGTGCTGCTCGTCATCTTCATGGTGACCGCGCCGCTGGTGAATCCGGGCGCGGTCGACCTGCCCAGCGTGGGCAAGTCCTCCCAGCCCCCGCCCGCGCCGCTCGAGGTCATCGTCCGGCGCGACCAATCCCTGATGCTGCGCGAGCGCGACAGAGGCAATGCCGAGGAGCGGATGGTGACCAATGCGCAGCTGGTCGCCGCGCTGCGCGAAAGGCAGAAGAAGAACCCGAACCAGCCGGTGGTGATCTCGGCCGACAAGGAGGTGCGCTACGAAGCGGTGCTGAAAGTCATGGACGAGCTGCAGCGGCAAAACATTCGCCGCGTCGGCCTGCTCGTCAAGCCCGCCACCTAGCGCTTCGCGGCGGGCCCGCGCAATGAGCTACGCTATCCCGAACGACGAACCCGGTGGCGCCGGCCCGGCGGCGCTCTCGGTGCTGGTCCACCTTCTGCTTTTTGCGTTTCTTTATCTGGGCGTGAGCTGGCAGTCCAGGCATCCCGACACGGTCATGGTCGAGCTGTGGAGTCAGCTTCCCGAGGTCGAGCAGCCGGCGCCCAAAGCCGAGCCCGAGGCGAAACCGCAGCTGAAGCTGGAGCCCAAACTCGAACCCAAGCCCGCGAATCCCGACATCGCGATCGAGCGCGAGAAGAAGACCAAGAAGAAGGAGGAGCCGAAGAAGGAGCCGTCGCTCAAATTCGACGCGGCCAGGCGGATGCAGGAGCAAATCGCGCAGGAGCAACAAGCGCTGAGCCGCGAGCGGCAGGAGGCGCGTAAGAAATCCGCGCCGGCTCCGGCGGCCTCGGCCATCGACTCCGGCTACATCGACAGGATCCGCTCGAAGATCAAGTCCAACATCGTGCCGCCCCTCGATATCAAGGGCAATCCCGAGGCGATCTTCGACGTGGTGCAGCTGCCGACCGGCGACGTCATAGACGTGAATCTGCGCAAGTCGAGCGGCTACAAGCCCTACGATGACGCGGTCGACCGCGCCATCCGGAAGTCCTCGCCGCTGCCGCGGCCAGACCGGCCCGAGCAGTTCCGGCGCGAATTGCTGCTTAAGTTCCGGCCACTGGAGTAGGGAGGGAATGAAGAAGGTATACTTGAAGCCCGGGCCGTGTTGAAAGCGGCCGCAAAGCCGCGGCGCCTGAACGCGGCCAACACCTAACGCATGCAGAGACCAGCGACATTTCTTGCGGCGTTCCTGCTGCTCATCGCCCTTCCGGCCCGCGCCCAGCTCACGATCGAGATCATCGGCGGCGGAGCCAATCAGATTCCCATCGCGGTGCTGCCGCTCGCAGGCGAATCCGCGCTGCCGCTGTCGATCACCGAAATCGTCGAGCAGGACCTCACCCGCAGCGGGCGTTTCCGGACCCTCTTCATCGGCGCAGTGAATCCCGTGCCGGCGGAGGCGGCGCAGGTCGACTTCGCCGCATGGAAAAGCCGCCTCGCCGACGCGCTGGTGATCGGGCAGGCGCAGCGGCTGCCCGACGCAAGATTCGAGGTGCGTTTCCTGCTGCTCGACGTGCTGAAGCAGGCGCCGATCGCGGCATTTTCCTTCACGCTCAACGCAACGCAAATTCGCCTGACCGCCCATCGCATCGCCGATATCGTGTACGAGAAGCTCACCGGCGAGCGCGGCGTGTTCAGCACCCGGATCGCGTACGTCGTGAAGCAAGGTTCCCGCTACGAGCTGCGCGTCGCCGACGCCGACGGGCAGGGCGCGCAGTCCATCCTGATCTCCTCCGAGCCGATCATGTCGCCGGCCTGGTCGCCGGACGGCTCGCGGCTCGCCTACGTTTCGTTCCAGCACAAGAAAGCGGTGCTCTTCGTGCAGAGCCTGAACGCGAACCGGCAGCCGGCCCCGATCGCCAACTACAAGGGTTCCAACAGCGCCCCGGCCTGGTCGCCCGACGGCAAGCAGCTCGCCGCGGTGCTCTCCAAGGACGGAAGCTCGCAGATCTATCTCATGAACCCCGACGGCACCAACGTCAGGCGTCTCTCCCACTCCGATGCGATCGATACGGAACCATTTTTCTCCCGCGACGGTCAATTGATTTATTTCACCTCGGATCGGGGCGGGAGCCCGCAGATCTACCGGATGCCGGTCGCAGGCGGAGATGCCGTGCGCATGACCTTCGAAGGCGCTTACAATGTATCCCCGCGCATCAGCCCGGACGGCAAGACCCTGGCGTACATTTCGCGCATCGAAGGGCGTTTCGAGCTCGTGGTCATGGATCTCGAAAGCAGGCAAATGCAGGTGCTGACCGACGGCGAGCTCGACGAGTCGCCGAGCTTCGCGCCCAACGGGCGGATGATCCTGTACGCAACCGATGTCAATGCGCGCGGCGTGCTCGCGGCCGTCTCAAGCGACGGCCGCGTCAAGCAGCGGCTTTCGGTCCAGGCGGCCGACGTGCGTGAGCCGTCCTGGGGTCCGTTTCTAAGCAACTAAAGGAGGCAGAGATGAGGAAGGAACTGATCGCAGCACTAGGCCTGGCGTTGTTCTACGGGTGTGCCAGCCAGCCCCCGCAACAAACCAAGCCCGTCGTCGAAGAGCGCGCGCCGACGCCGGCCCCGGCTCCGGTCGTGACCCGCTCGCAGATTGATCCCCTCAAGGATCCGAACAACATCCTCTCGAAGCGCTCGGTGTTTTACGATTTCGACAAGTCCAACATCAAGGACGAATACCGGCCCATGCTGCAAGCGCACGGCAAATATCTTGGGGAGCACCGCGGCACGAAGATGCTCCTGCAGGGCAACTGCGACGAGCGTGGCAGCCGCGAGTACAACGTTGCGCTCGGGCAGCGCCGTGCCGACGGCGTAAAACGGATGCTGGTGCTGATGGGGGCTACCGCATCGCAGGTGGACGCAGTGAGCCTCGGCGAGGAAAAGCCCCGCTGCACCCAGCATAACGAGGCGTGCTGGTCGCAAAACCGCCGCAGCGACCTCCTCTATGGCGGAGAGTACTGAGCAGGTGCGGAGTGAGTTCCGCCGCCCGGAAATCCCCCCCGCCCCTCCTTTATCAAGGGGGGAGTAGCCTCCAAGTCAAAAGGGGTCGCGGTGCGTGCCGCGGGGGGATTTTTCTCGCCGTATTCCTGTTTCCGCTCGTCGCCCACGCCGCCCTGTTCGACGACGACGAGGCGCGCAGGCAGATCAGCCAGCTCAGGACGCAGATCGACAGCAACCAAAAGGCGGTCGACGAGCGCCTGTCCGCGATCAATGCGCGCCTGTCGCAGATGGAAGCCGCGGGACAGAACCGCGTCCTCGACCTCGCGCAGCTGCTCGATGCGCTCAAGCAGGACATCGCCAGGCTGCGCGGCCAGGTCGAGGTGCTCGTGAACCAGACGGAGAACCTCGAGCGGCGGCAGAAGGATCTTTACGTCGACCTGGACAACCGCCTGAGGAAGCTCGAGCAGACGCAGTCGCAGCTCCAGGACAGGCTCAGCCAGCCCGATCGCAGCGCAGCCGCCGAGAAGCAGGCGTACGAAGCGGCGCTCAACCAGCTCAAGCTCGGCAACTACCAGCTCGCCGTCACCGGGTTTCAGAACTTCATGGGTACTTATGCCAACAGCGATCTGGTGCCCAACGCGCAATACTGGATCGGCAACGCTTATTTTCAGATGCGCGACTACAAGTCCGCCATCTCGGCGCAGCGAAAGGTGGTCAGGTCCTGGCCGGACAATCCCAAGGCGGCCGAAGCGCTGTACAACGTCGCGATGGCCCAGGATGAGCTGGGCGACAGCAGGGCCGCGCGCGAAACGCTGCGCGCGCTGGTCAAAAAATATCCCAAGAGCCCGGTCGCCGAGCAGGCCAAGCAGCGCCTCGCGCGCAAGTAGTGATCGAGCCCCACCCTGCAGCACTGGCTTCCCTGGTCGTATGGGGCGCCTTTGCGCTCGCGTTCGTCTTCGGCGCGGTCGGCAACAAAACGCAATTCTGCACCATGGGCGCGGTATCCGACGTGGTCAATATGGGCGACTGGAACCGCATGCGCATGTGGCTGCTCGCGATCGCGGTGGCCATGCTCGGCGCAAGCGGCCTGCAGCTCGCCGGGCTGATCGATCTGTCGAAAGCGATCTACACCACGCCCAACTTCACCTGGCTTTCCTACGTCCTCGGCGGGCTCCTCTTCGGGATCGGCATGACCCTCGGCTCGGGCTGCGGCAGCCGGACGCTGATCCGCATCGGCACGGGGAACCTCAAGTCGCTGATCGTCACGATCGTGCTGGCGATCACCGCGTACATGACCTTGAAGGGCATTCTCGGCGTGTTCCGCGTGGCCGCGATCGATCCCGTCGGCGTGACGCTCGCCGCCGGGCAGGATCTGCCCTCGCTGCTTGCGGCCTGGTTCGGCCTCGACAAGAGACTTGCGCTTGCCGCGCCCGCGCTGATCGTGGCCGGGGCGCTGCTCGCCTTCGTGTTCAGGGCGCCCGAATTCCGGACCTTCGACAACCTGCTCGGCGGCGTGGTGGTGGGACTGGTGGTCGTCGGCGGCTGGTATCTTTCCGGACACCTCGGGCATCTCGCCGAGGACCCGGCCACGCTCGAGGAAAAGTTCGTCGCCACGAATTCCGGGCGCATGGAGTCGCTCTCCTTCGTCGCGCCGCAGGCGTACCTGCTCGAGCTGCTCATGCTCTGGAGCGACAAGAGCCGCGTGATAACCTTCGGCATCGCCACCGTGCTCGGCATGTTCGCGGGTTCGCTCGCCTGGTCGCTCGCAACCAAGACCTTCCGCCTGGAGAGCTTCCGCGACGCCGAGGATCTGATCGCCCACCTGATCGGGGGCGCGCTGATGGGATTCGGCGGCGTGCTCGCGCTCGGCTGCACCATCGGACAGGGAATCTCGGGCTTGTCGACGCTCGCACTCGGATCCGTTCTCGCGTTTTTTTCGATCATCGCCGGCGCGGCGCTGACGATGAAGGTCCAGTACTGGCGGCTGATGCGGCAAGGGTAGGCGCTGCCGCGCTTTGGTCGTGCTCCTCGATTGACGCTTGCTCGCGCGACATAATAGAATTCGCGCCCTCGTCCGGGCCGTTAGCTCAGGTGGTAGAGCAGCGGACTTTTAATCCGTTGGTCGCAGGTTCGACTCCTGCACGGCCTACCATCGTTCTGTCTTCTGGAGCCTTATGCTGAAGTTGGTGAAGCGCAGCGACCTTTAGTGCACGACGTGCGGGTGCTGACCGCGCCGGTCCCCTCCGCCCGCGCGGCGCTCCACGCCGATGTAGGGCACTTGAGGCTGCCTACGGCGATCTGTGGCGGTGTAGAGCGCTTGAGGCTGCGCGCGAGGTTGCTGGATGCCGAGCGGCGCCGAGGCCGGCTGGCGGAGGTAGCGCGCACCCGAAGTGACGTAGCCGGTGACTTCTCCGCCGGCGTTCGTGCTGAACGTGAAGCGCTCTCCGAAAGGGAGCGTCGCGAAGGCGCCGCTCGAGCGCAGGGTGAACGTATGCAATTCGGGCGTGCGCTCGAGAATCATGCGCGCGGCGTAGGGGTTCGAGGCGCCCGGCGCGACGAGCGACAGCTGGCCATCCAGCACGGCCACGAGCATCGTCAGATTGCCGTTCTCCGAGCGATAGTGGCCGCAATAGCGCTCCGCGTCTTCCGCGAGCCCGGGCGCGGCGCGCGCCGTCGCCTTGGAGACGATCGGCGTCAACAGCTGGAGCGCATAGTCGCAATAGCTCGCCGGATTGCCGTCGTCGGCATTCGTCAGCACCGCGACGCCGAGCTTCAGCGCCGGGATGAACTCCAAGAGCGCCGCAAAGCCGGGCGTGGTGCCCGGATGTCCGACGCGTACCCGTCCATCGACGCGGCGCACCCGCATGCCGAGTCCCCATGCGGTCTGCCAATCATCGAGAAGCCACTGCGGGCGATGCATCTCGCGCAGGCTTTTTCCGCCGAGCACGGAGCCGCCGCTTCCCATGTGAAACGCGACATAGCGGCCCAGGTCCTCGATCGTCGAAACCATGCTTCCCGCGGGGCTGGCCGCGCCGTGGTCCGCGCGCGGCGCCGGCACGTACGGCTCGCCGGGCATCGGCCGCGCGTAGCCCGTCGCGAGCCGCGCCTCGTCGCGATGCGGCATCGCCTCGGTGTTCGCCATCCCCAGCGGATCGAGGATGCGCCGCTCGACGTGTCGCGCCCATGGCTCGCCGCTCGCCGCGGCGATCACCTCACCGAGCAACGCGTAACCGACGTTGGAATACTTCCACTCGGTGCTCGATGGATACGTGGCGCTGAAATGATCGGGGAACTGCGCCGGGAAGCTGGGCCGGGTCCACCACGTGCCCGGCAGGTCGCGCTGCAAGCCCGAGCTGTGCGTGAGCAATTCGCGGATCGTGACATCGAGCAGGCCGATGTTGCGGGCATGGATCGCGGTCGTCGTTACGTGGTCGCGAACCCGATCGTCGAGCCTGAGCTTCCCGTCCTCGTGCAACTGCAGGATCGCGAGCGCGGTAAAAGTCTTGGTGACCGAGCCGATGCGGTAAGGCGTTTGCGGAGTCGCCGCCGTTTTCGCGCCCACATCGGCGTAGCCGAAGGCCTTCGTCCACACGGGCCGATCGCCATGCACGACCGTAAGCGCCACGCTGGGGAGATGCTGCTGCATGACCGAATGCGCGATCCACGCATCGAGGAGGGGAAGCGCCTGCGCGACACCGCTCGTCATGGTTTCGGACTTTAGAGGCGTTCTGATCCGATCATGCAGTCGCCGGACTCGGCAGTCAAGCGCGACCCGGCGACCGGACGAGCCGACCATCGGGGTGGCGCTTAATCGTCCGGATCTTTGTGCGGGTAGAGCTGCCGCTCGGTGTATGTGCGTTCAAGGATCGGCTTCTTGTTCTCGATGATCTGCACGGTTGCGCCTTCGCTGGCATCGACAGATGCCAACTTGCCGATGAAGCCCTCGACTAAGAAGAGATCGCCGATTGGTATATCAATGATGGTGTGCCCTCTGACGATGGCGCGAATCCGGATCGGCTCGTCGCTCGGGTTCGTAGGTTTCACGTAGGTTCCTTCAAGTCAACCTCTCACATAAGCGCGCCGGTGTCTATCCGGGGAACACGTACACTTTGCGTCAGGCTGAGCATAGAACTTGTACGGCATCAAACGAAGACGTGGTGCTGCTCGGCCTGCAGCGAACTCGGCCTATCGGGTCGGCGGGTTTTGATTAAGGAGCACCCAGTACACCCCGAGCTGAGCGACCGCATTGGCAAAGGCCGAGAACTCGATCGGTTTGCGCACGTAGCTATTCGCGCCGGACTCGTAGCTTCGCAACATATCTTCTTCCTCGCTCGACGAAGTGAGGACGACGACGGGGATAAGCTCCGTGCGCGGATCAGCACGCATGCGCTCCAGCACGTCGAATCCATTTAACTTCGGAAGTTTGAGGTCGAGCAACACCAGCGCGGGCATGTGCGTCGGATCGCGGCCGGCGTATTCTCCGGTGCCAAACAGGAAATCGACCGCTTCGCTGCCGTCCCGGGCGACGATGACTTCGTTCGCGATATGGGCCATGCGCAACGCGCGCAGCGTAAGTTCCTCATCGTTGGGATTGTCCTCGACGAGGAGAATCAGCTTGTCCTTGATGGCGGCTCCTTCGAAACTGGCGAGCCCTCGGGCTAGCCCGTGTGGTCTCGGAAATCAGGCTAACCTTGCCGGAGCGCCGAGCCAATCAGGCGGAGCCTGAGAAAGTCTGAGAGAAATCCTTAGAAAAGGGGTCGATCAAGAGGCTGCTTGAGCCCGGTAGCTGCTGGCCCTTTGTCCTTCAAAACGTAGGGAAACCGTGGGGAATTCGCCCGCGCCCAGTGCGCGCGGCCATGCCGGGGCAACGACGACCATTCACCCGAAGCGGAATCCGGCCAATGCCCCGATGCCCATCGCGGCGAAGAGGGCCGCGGCAACATACCGGATTGCTTTGACCGGAATCTTCACCGAGGCTTTGTCCGCGAAGATTACGGCCGGCACGTCCGCAACAAGCATTCCAGCCGTAGTTCCTGCCACCACGGCGACGAGGTTATCGAATCTCGCGGCCAGTGCGACGGTAGCAAGCTGCGTCTTGTCGCCGATTTCTGCGAGAAAGAACGCGGCGCAGGTGACGGCAAATACTCCATAGCGACCGGGCGGCGGTCCTTTTTCTTCAAGTTTGTCGGGCTTGATGGCCCAGGCCGCAATCGCTAAAAACGAAATCCCGAGTCCCCACCGGAGTGCATCCGGACTTGCCGCGGTGCGGATCCAACCGCCGAATAAACCGGCCAGCGCGTGGTTGAGCAACGTGGCCACAAGAATCCCCAGGATGACGGGAAGCGGACGCCTGAATCGCGCCGATAAAAGAAGCGCCAAGAGCTGCGTTTTATCGCCGATTTCCCCTATGGCGACGATCAGGATTGATACCAGGAAGGCTTCCAGGACAGGTCACCGAGGGTCGGGCTGCGATTGACCAGCGACATCGTACCTGCGCCCGCCCCGGCCCGCAGGGCCGTTGCGGATCGGCTTATTTGGGTCGACAATCCGCAGCAAATCGGGCCTGCGATTCCAGAACGCCAAGGGGGGATCAAGTCATGCGACGTCACGCGCGGAAATTCACCGGGATCGAGCTCGCAGCTTTCGCGGGCGTATCTGCCATCGCGCTTGCGGCGGCGGCGTTCGCCGCCGAGTACCAGATGACCGTCAACAGGGACCGTCTGGTCAATGCGCAGAACGAGCCGCAGAACTGGCTGCTGATGAACGGCGACTACGGCGCCACGCGTTATTCGAAGCTCACCCAGATCAACCGCGACAACGTCAAGAACCTGCGGCTCGTCTGGGCGATGGCGCTGGGCGGCATGCAGGACGTCGGGCAGAACGGCCCGGAAAACGAGGTCAATCCGCTCATCGACAACGGTTTCATGTACACGAGCGACGGCTGGGGCACCGTCTACAAGATCGACGCGCGCAATCCCAGCAAGGGCGAATTCGTCTGGGTATGCGATCCGGGCGTGAAGCATCAGGGCAACGTCCCGCGCACGCGCGGCATCGCTCTCTGGGAGGAGTTCGTGATCGCCAACTTGCCGGACGGAAGGGTCATCGCGATCAACCGCGACAACGGCGAGATCGTGTGGGACAAGATGGTCGCCGGCAAGACCGAATTCGGCAGACAGGAAAAATTTTTTACGGCTCCGCTGGTCGCCGACGGCAAGGTCATCGTCCAGAACGGCGCGGGCGACGGCGGAACGCGCGGATGGATCGCGGCGCTCGAGGTCAGGACCGGCAAGGAATTGTGGCGCTGGTACGTCGTGCCGAAGCCCGGCGACCCGGGCAGCGAGACCTGGAAAGACGACCACAACGCCTGGAAGACCGGCGGCGGCGGCATCTGGCAAACCGGCTCCTACGATCCGGCGACCAAGCTCTACATCGTCGGCACGGGCAACCCGTTCCCGATCTACGATCCGCAGGCGCGCCCCGGGGACAACCTCTACACCGACTCGGCGGTGGCGCTCAACATCGATACCGGCAAGCCCGCCTGGCATTTCCAGTATACGCCGAACGACTCATGGGACTACGACGAAGTCGGCGTCCACATGCTCTACGACACGACGGTCAACGGCGAGCAGCGCAAGATCGTCGGCCATTTCGCGCGCAACGGCTTCTACTACACGCTCGACCGCGCGAGCGGCAAATTCATCAAGGCCGACCAGTACGTGAACGATCTCAACTGGACCAAGGGGATCAATCCCAAGACCGGCAGGCCGCTCGACTACGATCCCAGGCTCGACGTGCAGATCTACAATCCTGTGGCGCGGGCGCTGCGCGGCGACGGCAAGAAGCGCGCCTGCCCCACCTGGCACGGCGGCGTCGCGCACCAGCCGACGGCCTACCATCCGGTCAAGAGAATCGCCTACGGCGTCGGCATCGAAGGCTGCTTCACGCAGAACGGGGCGGCCGTCGCGTTCAAATCCAAGGACGGCGATGTCGACGTGAAAGGCAGCGAGAAGCGGGAGTTTTCGAGCGACCTCTACTACGGCTCGGTCACCGCCTTCGACACGGTCAACCACAAGGTCCTCGCGAAGGCCATCACCGATATCGAGATCCGCTCGGGCGCAATCGTCACGGCCGGGGGCCTGGTGTTCACCGCGCTGCAGGACGGCTGGGTGATCGCCTATCACGACGAGACGCTCGAGGAACTCTGGCGGTTCAACCTCGGCACGCCGCTCAAAGGCGCGCCGGTGACCTACGCGATCGGACCGAAGCAGTATCTCGCCGTGCAGTCCGGCGGGCGTCACCTGCACCCGGTCAAGTTCGACAAGCTGGAGAACTCCAGCTACCTGTTCGTGTTCGCGCTGAATTGAGCTTATTTCGGGAACTCGCCGCAGGCCTCGACCTCCGAGCCCCAGTATTGGATGCACTTAACGCGATCCATCGGGCCTTTTCCGATAACCTTTGCGAACAGGAAGTCGGCGAGCAATTCGATCTCGCGCGGCTGCAGCGTGGCCGGCGGGTCGGGAAGGCTGAGCTCGCGCGACTTCAGGTCGGCCTGCTTCATGCCGTAACAGCGCCCGTCGCTGTAGGCGAATTTGTCGAAGGCCGGCATGCCCCTTCCGGGGCGTCCGCACTTGATCGCCACGATCAGATCGCCGCGCTCGAGCCTGGTCTCGCGCAGATTGGCGCCGTCGGGCATCTGGCTGTCCATCTTCCGGCCGTCGCCCGCCCAGCCGTGGCACGCCTGGCAATTTCCCTTTTGCCGGAAAAGCCTCAGGCCTTCGGCGACGTCGGCCGCGTCGGGAGCCTGCGCTCGCGCGGCCGGGGCGGCCAGCAGCGCGGCAACGAGCGTAACCGGTATCGCTGACCGTGAAAGCATTCTCACAGGGTGTTCGTCCGTGCGGGGGTTTGCTGCCGTGCGCAAGCGCGAATCTTACCGCTGCCCGCTGAAACCGGTCTGCTTTTGATAAGGTATAGCTCTCGAGTGAAGCCCGCCCGAAATAAGGAGGACACCATGACGCAACGCAGTGTCGATCGCCGCCAGTTCCTGCAGTCGGCCACGCTCGTAGCCACGGCCGCGACTGCGGCGACCGGGGCGCTTGCAGCCGAAAGCAAATCGACCTCCGAGAAAAGCCGAACGCGCGTCGCGCAGGCGCCGGGCAGAAGCGGTGAAGTGCAGACGCGCCGCTGGACCGAGCAGCGCTGGCTGCTCGACAACACCATCCGGGCGGTCGGAGTGGACTGGGACCAGCCGCGCTCGGTCAATTACAACGCGCCCTGCGGCCCGGAGGCGAACGCCGATTTCGCCGCGATTCGCCAGCGCGTGCAGAAATTCGCCGATATCTCGCCGGCTTTCGAAGCAACCGCCCGCCGCCGCGAGGCTAAGGCGCACGCGGCGGAGGAGGCCGGAGAGCCCGTCACTGCGCGCGCGAACTATTTCATGGCGGCCGTGCACTACGCCGCTTCCCAGTGGCCTTTCGACGAAAACAACGAGAAGAACGTCTCACTGAACGCGCGCAAGCGCGACTGCTACACCCGGTACGCCAAGCTCGCCGATCATCGCGTCGAGGCGGCGTGGATTCCGTTTCAGGGCAAGGCGCTGCCGGGCTGGTTCCATCTTCCGCCCGGCTACCAGGGCGGCCGCATCCCGGCGGTGTGGACGATTCCGGGCATGGACGGCTTCAAGGAAGCGAACGTCGCCATGTACGGCGATCGTTTCCTCACCCGCGGCACCGCGGTGCTCGCCCTCGAAGGTCCGGGCCAGTACGAGAGCGCGGTGCTCGGCTTTCGCGTGAGCATGCCCAACTGGGCGGCGGCCGGTCGCGCGGTGATGGACTGGCTCGCGGCGCGGGCCGAGATCGATCCCGCCCGGATCGGCATCGCCGGCAGCAGCTTCGGCTCCTTGTTCGGCACGATAGCGGTTGCCAATGAACCGCGCTACCGCGCGATTGCGGTAGCGGCAACGTGCCTGGAGCCCGGGTGCCACACGATCTTCGAGGAAGCCTCGCCCACCTTCAAGAAGCGCTTCATGTACATGTCGGGATTCACGGACGAGGATCGCTTCGACGAGTTCTGCCAGACCCTCACCTGGGAGGGACACGCCGAAAAAATCCGCGTGTCCTATCTGTGCATCGCGGGTGAGGCCGACGAGCTGAGCCCGCTCGAACACACCGAGCGCCTATTCAAGGCCTTGCAGTGCCCGAAGCAGCTCGTCGTCTACCAGGATTCACGCCATTCGGTCGGCAACGTTCCTTCGACGAACCTCGGGCCGACGCCTTCGGTGCTGGCCGCGGATTGGATGAACGCCCGCCTCGCCGGCAAAGCTTTCCCCAGCGAGCGCTGGTACGTCGAAGCGAGCGGGCGCGTGGCGAAAACGGCGTACGCGTGAGGGCGGGTCATCGCGGGCCGCCTGCCAAAAAAACAAGGGGCTGGCGCAAGCCAGCCCCTATTTTCGTTTTTTAAGGTGCGCGGTGGGCGCGGATCAATCCAGCGCCGCCAGCGCAGTGCCCCTTACATCGGGCCGCAGCAGCTTTCGCGCTCCAGGCGGTAGCCGTTGAGGCGGGAATCGCCCTCAT
>WNGG01005544.1_pt1 | contig 16995 bp, 13 predicted proteins | sample 5400661 | NCBI WGS metagenome assembly WNGG01 (sample SAMN13153372, study PRJNA577476) | soil metagenome | isolation source: 100 cm soil or saprolite under Garry oak tree replicate 1 | place: USA:California | collected 2016-06-15 | reverse complement strand
CCCCGGGCGGACGCCGGAGCGCGCGTGCGAGCTCCGCCATCGCGCGGAGCGCGTTGTACCAGAGCGCGTTGATCTCGACGGGCTTGCCCATGCGGGGCGTTACGACCCAGTCGCCCACTTTGGCGTCCATCCACGTCAGCTGCACGCCGGGCTCGCCCGCCCGCACGAGGCCGTCGGCCGGGTCGACGCCGATGCCGTAGCGCGTGCCTTCGAGGTGGGCGCGCACGATCTGTTCGAGGACGGGATAGAGGTCACGGACGAGCCCGGCGTCACGCGTCGCGTGGTAGTGCGCGCGCACCGCCTCGAAGTACCAGAGCGAGGCATCGACGGTGTTGTACTCGGGCGTCTCGCCCGCGTCGGGGAAGCGGTTCGGGAGCATCCCGCGGTCCACGAAGCGCGCGAAGGTGCGGAGGATGCGCGCGCCGATCTCCGCGCGGCCCGTCGCGAGCGTGAGACCGGGAAGCGCGATCATCGTGTCGCGCCCCCAGTCGCCGAACCAGTGGTAACCCGCGATCACGGTCATCCCGTCGGCGTCGTCGGGCAGCGGCCGTCGCGCGATGAACTGGTCGGCGGCGAGGACGAGCTGGCGGATCCACGGGGGCGCCGTCCCGCCGCCGGCGCGATTCCAGCGCCCGAGCACGTCGGCCTCGTGACGGGCCCGTCGCCGCCACGCCGCCTCGACGTCGCTCGAGGGCCGAGCCTCGGCCGACGCGACGAGGGCCATCGTCTCTCCCTCGGCGAGCGTCGTCGTGAACGTGGCCACGTGTAGGTGGTCGTCGTAGGCCTCGAGCCCGCGCTCGGCCTCGCACGCCAGGTGGAACCCCCGGAACCAGGTGTGTGCCGGCGCGACCTCGGCCCAGCCGCCCGGCGCCGTCGCGAGCAGCTGGACGGGCCGGGCGCCGTCGTACGCGGTGACGCGCACGCCGCCGTCCACGCGCCCCACGTCCATGTGCCAGCCGTCGCCGCGCGTGGTGCCGTGATAGTCGCGGTGATTGACGAGCGTCTGGAGGCGCAGTGTGAGCGGCGCGCTGCTCCGGAGCACGCGGTAGCGGACCCACGTCGTGTTGGCGCCGGGCTCCATCCAGATCCGCTTCTCGAGCAGCGCGTCGCCGAGCGCGTACGTCCAGACCGGCGTCGTGCCGTCGAGCTCGAACCGCTCGAGGTCGCGGTAGCCGCGCGGGTCGACCGTGCCGTCCGCCCACCGGTTGGCGCCCAGGGCCCACGTCCGCTCCGCGTACTCGGCCACCTCGTCCACCTTCGAGGCCAGGAGCGTGCGACCGAGCGGCGGATTGAGCGCGGCGACGAGCAGGCCGTGATATCGGCGCGTCGCCAGTCCGGCGACGGTGCCCGAGGCGAAGCCGCCGAGGCCGTTCGTGCAGAGCCACTCGCGGGACTCCGCGGCCTCGAGGCACCCGCAGATCTCGCGGCCCCAGGCGAGGCCCACGTGCGCCGGACGGTCCACCATCAGCCGCCCCGCGCGAACTCGGGATAGAGCGTCATTCCGCCGTCCACGAAGATCGTCTGGCCGTGGATGTAGTCGGCCTCGTCCGAGGCGAGCCACGCGGCAACGCGGCCGATGTCCTCGGGCTCGCCGATCCGCCCGTAGGGGATCAGCCTCCGCAGTGCCGCGAGCGCGGCCTCCGTCTCCCACGCCGCGCGGTTGATCGGCGTGCGGATCGCGCCCGGCGCGATCGAGTTCACGCGAACGCGATGGGGCGCCAGCTCCTGCGCCAGGGTCTTCATCAGCAGCCGCACGCCCCCCTTCGACGACGCGTAGTTCGCGTGCCCGGCCCAGGGAATCTGCTCGTGCACGGACGACACGCAGACGATCTTGCCGGCCGCCCGCGAGACGTCGGGGCGCACCCCCTGCTTGACCATCGCGCGCGCGGCCCGTCGCGCGCAGAGGAACGTGCCGGTGAGGTTGACTCCGATCACGGCATTCCACTGCTCGAGGGTCATCTCGGTGAACGCGGCGTCACGCTGCACTCCCGCGTTGTTGACGAGGATGTCCAGCGCCGGCCAGTCGCCGAGCACCGCGTCGAACATCCGGTCGACGTCGTCCTCGCGAGATACGTCCGCCCGAACGGTGACCGCCTCGCCGCCGCCGGCCCGGATGTCGGCGGCGACATGCTCGGCCTCGGCGGCCGCGGCCGCATAGTTGATCGCGACCCGGGCGCCGGCGGCGCCCAGCGCTCGGGCGATCGCCGCGCCGATGCCCGACGAGGCGCCGGTGACGAGCGCCGTCTGTCCCGCGAGAAGCTGTCGCTCCATGGCCGATCCCTCTCCCGTCGAGCTCCCCCGAGATGGTACCCGAGGGGCCGGTTCATTTGACACGGGTCGCCGAGGTGCCTATGTTCGCGGCAGATGGCGCGAATCCTCGTGATCGACGACGAGCCGGACATCCGGGCGCTGTTGCTGGACGTGCTGACCGGCGAGGGCCACGAAGTCGAGGCAGCCGCGGACGGCCGGCGGGGCCTGACGGCGCAGCGGGCCCGGCCCGCGGATTTGATCATCACCGACATCTTCATGCCGGAGAAGGAGGGCATCGAGACCATCATCGAGGTCCAGCAGGAATTCCCCGCCGTCAAAATCATCGCCATGTCGGGCGGCGGCAACCGGCTCCGGTCCCTCGACTACCTGCCCGCCGCCAGCCAGTTCGGCGCCGTGCGCACGATTCCCAAGCCGTTCGACGTCGCTATGATGGTCGCGCTCGTCAGGGAGGTTCTGGGGACCTGACGCTACGCGGCCGGCTCGCCGCCGGCGTCCGCCTCGAGGGGCAGCACCACGGTAAACGTCGTGCCCGTGCCGATCTCGCTCTCGACCTCGATCGTCCCGCTGTGCTTCTCCACGATGCCGAGGCTCACGGAGAGGCCCAGCCCCGTACCGCTCACCTCGGGTTTCGTGGTGAAGAAGGGGTCGAAGAGGCGATCGCGCGAGCCGCCGTCGGCCATGGCGTAAACGGCGGTGTTGACGATGTTGAGGAAGACCTGCTTGATCTGGGGAACGTCGACCTCCACGGGCGGGAGGTCCGGCGCGTACGCCTCCTTGACCGCGATCGCGCTGAACGCCCCGTGGCGCCGCACCATCGCGATCACCTGGTCCAGCACCGTGTTGAGATCGGTGGGTTCCGGCATGAAATCGCGCTGGCGGCTGAACTGGAGCAGGTCGCGCACGATGTCGCGGGCCCGCGACGCCTCCTCCTGGATCAGGCCGAGCTCCTCGCGCATCGAGTCGCCCTCCGGCAGACGCTCGGCGAGGAACGACGCGAAGCCGAGCACGGTCGTCAGCGGATTGTTGATCTCGTGCGCGATGTTGGCCGCCAGCTCGCCGATCGCCGCCAGCTTCGTGGACTGGACCAGCTGCGCCTGGGTCTGCTTGAGCTCGGTCATCTGCTGCTTGACGTCGGCGTAGAGTCGCGAGTTCTCGATCGCCAGCGCGCCCTGGAGCGCGATGCCCTCGGCGAGGCGCAGCTCCTCACGGTTGAACCGGTGCATCTCGCGCGTCCAGACGATCGAGAAGCCGCCGATGACCTCGCCCTTCCAGAGCATCGGCTGCACGAGGATGGACTTGTGCGGGATCAGCCTGGCCAGCGGGTGGTCGAAGCGCGGGTCGGCCTGGCTATCTGCGGAGCAGATCGGCTCTATGAGCGACCGGGAGCGCCGGATCAGCGGATCGCCGACGACCACGGAGAGGGTCGCGCTGTCCGGAAGCAGGTTCTTGGGCACGTGATAGCCCACGAGCGGCAGGAAGCGGTGGCCGTCCGGCGCGAGCAGCCACGCGATACCGGTGTCGGCGCCGATCGCGCGGGCCATCTCGCGGGTCGTCCGGCGGAGGATCTCCGTGAGGTCGAGCGTCGAGCCGACCGCCTGGCTCACGCTCACGAGCGTCTCCGTGTGACGCAGCCGCAGCTGCGTCTCCTCGTAGAGCCGCGCGTTGCGGATGGCGACCGCCGCGGAGGTCGCCAGCGCCTCCGCGAGCTTGATCTCGTCCTCCTCGAAGACCCTGCGCTGGCGGCTCAGCCCCACCAGCACACCCAGGGGCTCGTTCTCGAGCCGCAGCGGAACGCCGAGGCACGAGACCAGGCTCTCGGAGCGTGCCCACTCCTGCTCGCGGAAACGCGGGTCCACCTGGAGGTCGGGCAGCGCGAGCGGGGTCAGGTGCTCCATGACCCAGCCCACGAGGCCCTGGCCCGGCTCGAAGCGGCGGCGGTCGTCGAGCCGCTCGGCGAGGCCCGCCTGTGCCGAGAGGATGAACTGGCCCGGCGTCTGCTGCAGCCAGATGCGCACCACGTCCAGCCCCAGTCGCGTGCGGAACAGCTCCGTGAAGCGCTGCAGGACCTCGGACATCTGGAGACTGGAGGCGAGCAGGTGCCCCGCCTCGACGAGGCTCTCCTGCTCCAGCGCGCGGCGGAGCGTGCTCTCGAACAGTCGGGAGTTTTCCACCGCGATCGCAACCTGGTTCGCGACGATGTTGAGGAGCTGTTCTTCGTCCGCCTTCGCGCCCGGCGGCAGGACGTTGCGGGCGACCATCGCGCCGAGCCCCCGGCCCCGGGCGACGAGGGGCAGCGTCCAGTCCACCTCCGCCCAGTCGTCCTGACGCCCGCGCGTGCCCGCGAGCACGCTGCGCGGACGGTCCGACGGCTCGATCTTCCCCGAGGCGGACACGCGAGCCCCACCGTCCTTGAGCTCGACGCTGAGGCTGGTCGTGCCGAGCGCGCGCGCGAGGCCGGGGAGTAGCTGCTCGAGCATCGCCTTGACGCCGACCTCGGAGGTGATGTCCTGCACGGCGCGGTGCAGGTCGGCGAGCTGGCCCGCCCGCCGGACGAAGTGCTGGTTGAGCCGCTTGAGCTCCTCGACCTGGTTGACGAGTCGGAAGACGAGCCGCTGGTTCAGCTCGCGGAGGTACTGTCCCTCCTCGCGCTCCTCGACGTGCTCGCGCTTGCCGCGCAGGAACTCCTCGACCTGCCTCGGGAAGGTGTCGACGTCGATCGGCTTTTGGATGTAGCCGTCGCAGCCGGCGACGAGCGTGCGCTGCCGGTCCCCCTCCATTGCGTAGGCGGTCACCGCGATCACGGGTGTCGTCGACATCGCGGGGAACGACTTGAGGATCGAGACGACCTCGTAACCGTCCACCGCGGGGAGGTTCACGTCCAGCAGGATGAGGGCGGGCGCCTCGCGGATCGCCGCCTCGATGCCCGACAGCCCGTCCTCGGCGTCGACGATGTCGTAGCCCGCCGCCTCCAGGACCGCGCGCACGAGCATGCGGTTCTCCGGGTTGTCCTCGATATGGAGGATCTTGCCCCGCCTGTCCCGGGAGCGGCCCGTCGGTGCCGGCATTCGCGTGCGGTCCTAGCTCGTCGTCACCGCGGCGAGCGGCAGCGTGAAGTGGAAGGTCGACCCGAGGCTCTCGCGGCTCTCCGCCCAGATGCGGCCGTGATGGAGCTCGACGAACTTCTTGCTGATGGCGAGACCCAGCCCCGTGCCGTCGGCCTGCTGCGCCAGAGGGTTGTCGAGCCGCTGGAACGGCTCGAAGAGGCGCTTGAGGTCCGGGTCCGAGATGCCGATGCCCGTGTCCGCGACCGAGATGTGGATGTACTGGATATCCTGGCGAACCTGCACGAGTACCCGGCCGGTCGAGGTGAACTTGATCGCGTTCGACAGGAGGTTCAGCAGCACCTGCTTGATGCGGGTGCGGTCCGCTTCGACGCGGGCGAGCTCCACCGGCACGTCCAGCTCGAGCTTCAGGCGCTTGTCGCGGACGAGGGGCAGCGACGACTCGATACACTCGTCCACGAGGTCATGCAGGTCGATCAGCTCGGGCCGCATGTCGAACTTCCCCGCTTCGATCCGCGAGAAGTCGAGAATGCCGTTGATCAGCTCGAGGAGGTGCCGGCTCGAGTTGTGAACCGACCGGATGTACGCTTCCTGCCGCTCGGTGAGGTCGCCGTCGAGCCGGTTCAGCAGGACCTTCGAGAAGCCGATGATCGAGTTGAGCGGCGTGCGCAGCTCGTGGGACATGGACGCGAGGAACTGGGACTTGAGCCGGCTCGCCTCCATCAGTTGCGCGTTCGAGTGCGAGAGCCCCTCGTACAGGCGCGCGTTCTCGAGCGAGATCGCGGCCTGGGTCGCGAGGAGCGTGAGCACGTCCAGCTCGTCGAGGTCGAAGATCTCGCCCGAGAGCTTCTCGCCGAGCATGAGGATGCCGCTCAGCGCGTTCTCGATCCGCAGCGGGACGATGAGTGAGGCACGGATCGCCTCGAGCTCGCCCTCCGCCGACTCGAAGTAGCGCGCGATCCTCGGATTGAGCTTCGCCTCCTCCTTGACGAGCAACCCTTCGTTCGAGGTGAGCCACTGCACGATCGGACTGTCGGCGCGGATGGACTCGATGCCGACGCCGTCCTCGAGCGTCGACTCCTCGCGGTACGTGACGTAAGAATTCGTCGCGGGATCGTGGATCATCAGCGCCGCGTGGGTCAGTGGGACACCGCGCACGAGGCCGTGGATGACGGTGTCCACGAGCTCGTTGAAGCTGAGGATCGAGCTCATCCGCTTGCTGAGCGCGATGAGCGTGTCGTAGCAGCCGTGTCGCTTGCTGAAGACCATGCGCTGGATACGATCCTCGAGCCCCTGGCCGAGCGGTCCGATCAAGAGGGTCATGACGAAGCCGACCGGAATGACGATCCAGACCGCGCTGTACTGCTCGAGGTCGAAGTAGCGCTCGATGGTCAACGTGAAGATGGCCAGGGCGCCCGTGAGCAAGGCGCCGCTGAGCGCGTAGACGGCCACCTTCTTCACCGCGACGTCCACCGCGAAGAGGCGGTAGCGGACGATCGAGGTGCCGAGCATCAGGGCGAAGATCATGTTCGCCGGGATGCCCATCGGATAGATCTGGTCCGCGGCCGGGATGACGCGCGCGAGGATGAACCGCGCGAAATCGATGCATCCGCCCGTGAGGCTGACGATCGTGCCGAGCAGGATCAGCGTGCCGCGGTTGCGGCGGAAGCTCGAGTCCACCGCGCGCTGGGAGCGGCCGAGGAGGACGAGACCGTACACCATCGCGAGGTTCAAGGCGACGAAGAACGGCATGTAGAGCGGGCCCGTGGCCGGGACCCAGCCCCAGTAGCTCATCTTCACGCCGTTCATGAAGAGGTTCGTCCCGGTCAGGTTGATCAGCGAATACACGAACGCGAGCCCGTAGATCGCCACGAGCGACGGGCGGTGCCGGGTCGTCGCGTCGAGGAAGATCAGGACGAAGTGGTAGTAGAAGGCGGGCACGAGGATGACGCCGACGTGGATCACGATCTCGGCGAAGTGCGCCGACGGCTCGTCCGGACTGGTCCGGAGCATGAACGAGCCGAAGTTCCAGAGCGCCATCGCCGAGGCGAAGTAGGCGAAGACGCGGTTCAGCCGGCTCCCCGGGTTGCGCAGCAACGACAGCCCGGCGAGCGAGACGTTGAGGACGAACGCTACGAGCGGGAGAAGACTATGCGGACCCACCCTCGTTCCCCTCGCGCCCCTCGAAGGGGAAACTGATCTTGTCCTTGGCTCGCTGCGTCTCGATCTCATCGCGCAGGATGCCGAAGACGAAGACGTCCCAGTACTGCCGGCCGTCGAAGCCCGCCTGGCGGAGCACGCCCTCCTGGACGAACCCGTTGCGCCGGAGTGAGTTCATGCTCAGCACATTGTACTCGTAGACCTTCGCTTCGATGCGACGCAAACCAAGCACGTCCACGCCGTAGAAGGCGATGAGCCGGCCGGCTTCCACGCCGTAGCCGCGCCGCATGGCGCGCTTGTCGGTGAGGATCGTCTCGAGGAAGCAGTAGCCCTCGAGCAGGTGGATGTTGAACAGCCGGACGAAGCCGACCGGCCTCTCCCAGCCCCGGTTGGCCTCGATCATCAGGCAGACCTGGGTCGGGTCCGTCAGAACGGCTTCGTAGAAGGTCGGGGACTTGTCGTAGACGTGCTTGTACGCGTGGAGGAACTCGCTACCGACCATCCGCTCGAGAAACGGATCCTCCACCCACCCGGAGAGGTGCTGGAGGTCGCCCGGGACCAGCGTGCGCAGGTGGACTCGTCGCCCCTGGGCGATCACCACCCCTTTACGCTCGGCGCTCAGCCCTCCCTCGACCGGCGCCTCGACCGGTGTCCCCTCGCCCAAGGCCTCACATCCCGGCGCCATTCCAAATGTCGAACGCCGGGATGGTGCCGGATTCCCTCAGCGCCCGGGCCACAATCCGATTGGCCCGCAGCACCAGGCGACCACCCCCTGCGTCCAGCGCGCGCTGTCCGTAGAGTAGCGCGGCCACACCGCTCGCGTCCATTGCCGCGACCGCCTGGAGATCGAGAATGAGCCTCGTTTCGCCCCGGCCCACCGCCTCCCGGAAGAGGTCCCGGAGGCGCCCGGAGGTCGCCACCGTGAGCTCGCCCCCGAACCGCGCGCGGACGAGCTCGTCGGGCAAGACCGCCGTACGACCCTCGAGCGTCTCGACCGTGGCCACGATCACCTGAAGAGGAACAGAACGGCCTTGGTGAGCGGGATGCCCAGCACGAACTCGGTCGGATCGAGCTGGCAGAGGCTCACACCACCCCCCACCGGTATCGCCGGGCCGCTGACGCACCCGGCGTTAAGCGCGTCCGGCTGGACGTACCAGTTTCCGCCGCCCGGGCCAAAGACCTCGGCCGCGATCAAGAACGCGCCCTGGAACTGCCCGCCTTGCGCAGTCGACAGCCTCCACTGGCCGCTCACCGGGGCGATCGGCGTTGGTTTCCCCGTCTTCCGATCCGGGATCAGCGCCGGCCGCAGGTCCAGCGTCCCGTCGATCCTGCCCCTCGCCACGACGGCGAGGTCCGAGAGGTGTTCCACAGCGCCGCCGTTGAAGTCGGTCAGCAGGTCGAACGAGCCCCTGATCGGGCCCGTACCGAACCGTGAGCTCAGCGGGTCGATATTGACGGTGGATGTCGCCTCGGCACCGATGAAGCTCGACGCTCCGAAGATCGGGTCGCCGAACGACACGACGCGGTTGCCGAGCAGCGCGGCTTCGGCAAACCGCCTGGCGAACGCCTGCGGGGTCGAGTTCTCGACCTCGATCGGCTTCTTGAACTGCAGCGCCTCGAGCACCTCGTACATCGTCACCTGGGCCACGGGCACCTGCGCCCAGGCCACCGCGGGAACGAACGCGGCCACGGCCATGAGGCCGACCAGCGCGCCCACTACCCGCTTCGTGAATCCCGCGTCCGTGCGCTCCATTATCGTCTCCTGCCCTTTCGTCCGGGTCAGTTCCCGGCCATCACACCCGGTCAGTCCGCGATATCTTTCCGCGCCCACGCGAGAACGCTGGCGTCGTCGAAGAACGTTCGCCGCATCTCGAGGACCGTGAAACCGGCCCCACGCAGCCGCGCGGCCAGCTCGTCTTCACTCCAGTAGTGCGGTCCGATCCGCTTGCGCATCGACTCGAACAACGCGTTCGGGAACACCCACAGGAGGCACATCAGCGCCGCCTTGAGCCCGAAGCGACTCTTGATGTCGCGCCAGGTCGCACGCAACTCGACCCGTCGCGTGAAGTTCACGAAGATTGCGTGCCCGCCCGGCTTGAGGATCCGGAACGACTCCGAGAGCAGACGGTCGGGCTCGGGGTGCACGTAGAGCGAGTGGATGTTGACGATCTGGTCGAACGCGCCGTCCCGGAACGCGTTGCTCTTCGCGAGGTCCGTCTGGCGGAACGCGAGATTCGGCACGTGCATCGCGCGGCGCTTCTCGCGCGCCAGCTCCACGAGCGCGTCGTAGGCGTCGATCCCCGTCGCCAGGAAGCCGGCCTCGGCGAGCTTGAACGTGAAGTTGCCGGTCCCGCAGCCGATGTCGAGAACCGTGAACTCGTGCGGGTTCGTGTGGTTCACCGCCGCCCGCTTGACGAGGGCGAGCACCTCGGTGCGCAGGCCCTGATAGGGCGCGAAGCGCTCGAAGATGTAGTCGTAGACGAGCCCGTAGCCGACGGAGACCATGCGATCGATGCCCCAGCGGAGCGCGCCGAGCAGCGAGCCCGCGAGAAGCTCCGGCACCCCCATCGAGCCATCAGACGCCAAGCGTGTCTTTGCCACGACCAGAATCAGAGCAAGGGAAATACCAACGGGGTCAAGCGGCGTAAGTCTATGTAATAGATGATATTTTTTATCGGAATCGGGAGCAGGAATCGGCACAAGCGGATGATTTCTGTTCGATTGATGCCACGATGCCTCTTCCGGCGGGGAAAAAACATCCAGGGGGTCGTAGCGCATCGAAAGACTTCCGAAAATCCAGTCAGGCCTTGCCGCCGAGGACTCTCTCGACGGCCGACCGTAGCTCGTCTGACGTAAAGGGCTTCAGCAGGATCGCCTTGAAGCCCAGGCGGTTGGCCTCGTTGAGAATCTCGGGGGTACCGTGGCCGGTGACCAGGATGACCGACATGTTCGGATACAGCCGCCGCGCCTGCTCGTAGACCTCGAAGCCGCTCATGCCGGGCATCTTGTAGTCGAGCACCATGAGGTCGAACGGCTCCTTGCGCATGATCTCGACGGCTTGCTCACCGCGGCTGGCGCCCTTGACGGCGTAGCCGAGCGCCTGGAGGACGTTCACGCAGAGTACGACCACGGGGCCCGCATCGTCGACGATGAGGATCCGGGTCTTGGGCGCTTCGCTCACTTCCGTCCGCTCAATCCGTGCCGACCAGCGTCCGGGGCGTGGGTTCCTCCGGCCACAGGCTCGGACTCGTCAGAGACTCGTAGTGACGGTTGATCTCGCTGAGCCGCACCAGCGGAATCGTGGCGAACGCTTCGGCGGCGACCGGATCGAAGTGTGAGCTTCGCCCGCGCGCGACCTCCTCGCGGCCGAGCTCGAGCGGGAGCGCGGTTCGGTACGGACGGTTCGACGTGATCGCGTCGAAGACGTCGGCCACCGTGACCACCCGGGCCACCAGCGGGATGTCCTCACCCTTCAGGCCGTCCGGATACCCGGCGCCGTCGAACCGCTCGTGGTGATGGCGGACCGCGCAGGACTCACGCTGAAGGAAGCGGAGCGGCTTGAGGATGTTGTCGCCGATTACCGGGTGCTGCTTGATCAGCGCGAACTCCTCCGGGGTGAGCCGGCCCGGCTTTCTCAGGATGGAGTCCATGATCGAGAGCTTGCCGAGATCATGCAACATCGCGCCCCGTGCCACAACCTGTACGGTGTCGGGCGGGAGGCTCATCGCGAGCGCGACCTCGGTCGCATAGAGGGACACGCGCGCCGAGTGACCCTTGAGGTACGGATCCTTGGACTCGATCGCGTTGACGAACGCCGTGATCGTGTCGACGAGATTCCGCTCGAGGTTGTCGCGCAGGATCAGCTTCTGGAGCGCGACCGCCGTCGTCTGCGCGTAGCCCTGGAGGAGCTCGCGCTCGTCCGGCAGGAAGCCCCCGTGCTCGACCTTGCGCGCGAGCGCCAGGATGCCCATGGAGCGGCCGATGCCAGGGACCAACGCGGCGAGCGCCTCGACGCTTTGGCCGCCCTCCGTGAGCCGGATCGGCGCCATGCCGCCGCCGGCGATGAGGCCCTCGAACGAGACCTGCAGCATGCGGAGCATGTAGCCGACGAGCGTCGCGTCCCCGTGCTGGCTCGAGGTGAAGTTGCCCTGCTCGTCTCGGAGCAGGATCAGCGCGCCGTCGCACCGGATCGACTGGACGGTCGAGTCGAGGACCTTCTCCACGAACACCCAGGGCTCGAGGCCCTGCAGCGCGAGGTCGCCGATGTGGAAGAGCGTCTCGACGCCGAACTGTCGCCGCGCCAGCTCCTCGGCCAGCCCCGCGGGAACGCCGACAGGACCGTTCCAGCGCGCCCGGTCCGCGCGGATGCGCGCCACCAGGTCCTGGATCTCCTTGATCGAGAACGGCTTCGGCAGGTAGTCGTAGGCGCCGTGGCGCAGACCGAAGACCGCGGAGTTCAGGGACGGTGCGCCCGTGATGAGCACGAACGGCGTGCCCGGCTGCTTGCCCTTCACCGCCCGCAACAGGTCGAGCCCCGAGAGGCCCGGCATCTTGATGTCGGACACGACCAGGTCGAACGCCTCGCCGGACAAGAGCTCGATCGCCTGCTCGGCCGCGGACGCCTGCGCGACGTTGCAGCCGTTGGCCGTGAACGCCGAGACGAGGAAGCGCAGCAGCGACGTGTTGTCATCGACCACGAGCACCCGCATCGCATCCGCCTGCGTCACGATCGCCGGTCCGGACATTCGGGCTGTCTCCCGTTACTTCTTCGCCGCGGCCATCTGGTTGAGGAACTCCATCCACTGCCGCGTGAGCTGGCCGTCACCGGGGAGCTGGAGCCCCTCGAATCCGGGCGGGAGCGCCGCAACCGGCTTGGGCTGGGCCGCTGCCTCGGGCGCGATCTCTTCCACCTGGGCGGGCGCCGCCGGTCGCGTCTGCTGGAGCAGCGCCTTGGCGGCCGCCTCGGCAAACGAGACGCGCTTGGGCTCGGCTATGCTCGGCGTGGGCTGCGCGGTCTTTGGCTCCGTGACCTGGACCACCTCACGGAACGCGACGGGCTCGGGCTTCAGCTCGACGACCGGCACGACCCGCGTCTCCGCCATCGGCTCCTGCGCCACGTGGCCGTTCGGGGCCGCCGGCTCGATCGCGATCTCGAGCGGAATGGCCTCGACGATCGGGCTCGGCTCGACGGCCACAACCGCGGCCGGTGCCTCGACGTTCGGCTCCACGCGCGGCGCCGGCTCGGGCTCCGGCACTAGCTTTACGACTGCGACCGGCGCCGGCGCCGCCTCGACGACGGGCGCGGCGCTCGTGCGGCTGATCATGCTCACCACGGGCGCGACCTCACGCACCGGCGCCGCCACCTGAGTGGGGCGCTCGGCCGGCCGCGCCAGGATGGAGTCGACGTTGGCCTGGCTCAGGAGCTTCTGGACCCGCGCGCTCGCCGCGCGCTGGGCGCCGCCCGCCGCGCGCTGGGCGCCGCCCGCCGTCACCACGTTCTCCGTCACGGGCTCGACGGCCACCGGGCTGGCGACCTCGTGCCGCGGGCTTGGTTCGCTGATGGACGTGCGGCGAAGCCGGGCGAGGCGCTCGAAGTAGACGGCGGGCGTGCCGTCGACGTCGAGGAGCCGGAACTCTATGCAGTCCACGTCGGGGAAGCCGAGCTGCTTCATCTTCCGATGGAACGAGTCGGGCATGCGCTCGATCACGAAGACCAGCCGAGGCGGCCGCGCCTCGGAAAGCTCCACGCCGGTGTAGAGGCGGCGGATCGCGTCGGGATATTCGAGGCACCAGGAGTACGCCTCGACGGCCTTGAGGAGCATTTCCTCGTCGGCGGTGAAGCCGATCGCCATCAGGACCAACGAGCCGCTGGCGTCTCGCGCGACCGCGTCGATCGTCGCGTGGCCCAGGAGCAGCCGGTAGTCGAGCACGGTGAGACCCGTCTCCAGGCCCGCGGCGTTTTCGATCACGAGCGCGTGCAGCTTCTCGATGTCCTTGACCTCGAGCTTGACGGCCGTCTTCATTCGCTTGCTCCCATTGATGTTGAAGTCTTGAACCGCTACCCGCCCCCTGATAGAGCAGGAAGGGTGCCAAGGGGGTCAAGTGGCCGTCAGAACAGGCCAAACGTCTCGGCGCTGCGGCCCAAAGACCGGGGCGGCTGGACAATTACCGGACGAAGCGAGCCCCTGGACGGAAAGGAATTAGCCAGCCTCGGTGAGCTTTTTCCGGAGGGTCTGACGGGTGATTCCGAGAACTTTGGCCGCCTCGCTCTTGTTGCCTTTCACCTGGTCCATGACCTTCAGGATGTAGTCGCGCTCGACATCGGCGAGGGTGAGGGGCTCCTTGCGCGCCGGGGCCTCCCCGCCGCGGCCTGCGCCTCCGCCCGTGAATTGCGGGGGAAGGTCGCGCGGCTCGATCGTGTCGGCGGTGGACAGGATCACCAGCCGCTCGATCAGGTTCTTGACCTCGCGGACGTTGCCCGGCCAGTCGTGGCTGACCAGGAGCGCCTCCGTCTCGCGCGACAGACGCTTGACCGATTTGTTCAGCGTCGCGTTCGCCTCGGCGAGGAAGTGGCGCGCCAGCGGTAGGATGTCCTCGCGCCGCTCGCGGAGCGGCGGGATCGTGAGCGGGATGACGTTGAGCCGGTAGAAGAGGTCCTCACGGAACTTTCCCCCCTTCACCATCGTCTCGAGGTCCCGGTTCGTGGCGGCGACGACGCGCACGTCCACCTTGATGTCGCGCGTGCCGCCCACGCGCTTGAAAGCCCTCTCTTGCAGACAGCGGAGGAGCTTCGCCTGGCTCCCCGGCGCCATCTCACCGACCTCGTCGAGGAAGAGCGTTCCGCGGTCGGCCATCTCCATGAGGCCCTTCTTCGTCGTCTTGGCGTCGGTGAAGGCGCCCCGTTCGTGGCCGAAGACCTCGCTCTCGAAGAGCGTCTCCGTGATCGCCGCGCAGTTGATCTCCATGAACGGCAGGCTCCGCCGTGCACTCTCGTAATGGAGTCCCTTGGCGACGAGCTCCTTGCCCGTGCCGCTGTCGCCGTGGATGAGGATCGTGTGCGCCTCGCTCTGCGCGATCTGGCGGATGATCTCGCGCATCCGCCGCGTCGCCTCGGATTCGCCGATGAGCTGATACTTGCTCTCCTCGCGCCGGTGAAGGCGCGTGATCTCGCGCCGCGCCTTGACCTCTTCGAGCGCCCGGCTCACCGAGATCCGGAGCTTGTCGAGGTGCTGGAACGGCTTTTCCAGATAGTCCGTGGCGCCGGTCTTGATCGCGGCGACCGCGCTCTCGATGTGCCCGTACCCCGTGATCATGATCACGGCCGTCTCCGGGTGGCGCGCCTTGAGGTCGCGCAGCACCGCGATGCCGTCGGTGTCGGGCAATCTCAGATCAACGAGCGCCACGTCGGGCCCCATCTGGTCGGCCATCTCGAGGCCTTCGCGTCCCGTGCCCGCGGAGTGGACCTCGATGTTTTCCTCCGCCAGCACCTTCGTGACGAGCGTACGGATGTGACGCTCGTCGTCGATGACCAGAACGCTGTCCATGTCGCCGTCAATTCTAGTCGAATTGGACCGCGTTAAGAAACTAGCCAACCGCAATGAAACTAGCCAGGGATGCCGGCCACGTGTACGGCGGGCCCGATCACTCCAAACCGTCGGGATTCCAGGGGCTTACCAGAGAGCCCCCGACTGCGGTATGGTGGCATGTCTCTTGACTGTTTCTGGAGATGGAAGGAGCGGAACGCATGTCGGCCGGCGGCCGAGACATCACGCAGCGACTGCAGCAGCTCATCCAGATCGGGATCGCGCTCACGAGCGAGCGAGACCTTTCGGTGCTGCTCAAGCGTATCGTCGCCGAGGCGCGACGCTTCACGGGCGCCGAGGCCGGTACGCTCTTCCTGCGCGAGGGTGCCGAGCTGAAGTTCATGGTGGTGCAGAACGACGCGCTCAAGTCCCGGCTCGGCACGCGCGAGATGCGGAAGCGGATCCAGTCGGAGCGGGTGCCGCTCGATCGTCCGAGCCTGGCGGGATGGGTCGCGAGGTACGGCGAGGCGATCAACCTCGACGACGCTTACGCCATCCCCGCCGACCGCGGATACGAATTCGAGCCGGTCATCGATGAGAAGCTCGGGTACCGGACCCGGTCGGTCCTCGTCGTGCCGCTGAAGGATCCCTCGAACGAGGTGATCGGTGTGCTCCAGCTGATCAACGCGCTGGACGACGAAGGATTCGCCGTCCCGTTCCCCGCGGCCGACGAGGACCTCGTGCGCTCGCTCGCGTCGCAGGCCGCGGTCGCGGTACGGAACGCGCTGCTCGAGAGGCTGTCCTTCAAGGACCCGCTCACCGACGCCTACAACCGGCGCTATTTCGCGCTGCGCATCGCGGAAGAGGCGAAGCGCCACGAGCGCTTCGGCGAGCCCGTCTCGCTCGTGCTGCTCGACATCGACCACTTCAAGGAAATCAACGACCGGTTCGGCCACGCCGCCGGCGACACCGTGCTCCGCGAGCTCACGCAGATTCTCATGGCGCACTCCCGGTCGTTCTCGATCGTCACGCGCTACGGCGGCGACGAGTTCGCCGTGCTCCTCGTGAACACGCCGAAGATGGGCGCGGTCAAGTACGCCCGGCGCATCAAGGGCCTGATCGAGAGCCACGCGTTCGCGAACGGCCGCGTCACGGTGAGCGTCGGCGTGGCGAGCCTGCCCGAGGACGTGACGGAGAGCGATGAGCTGACGCTCGCGGCGGACCGCGCGCTGTACGTCGCCAAGCGCCTCGGTCGCAACTCGGTGGAGATCGCATAGCGCGCTCCCGGCGGCGCGACCCGCCGCATATACTCCGGGCATGGCGGCTGACCCATCGGCGCTCGCCGTGCTCGACTCGATCCAGCGTCGCGTGCTCTGGCTCTCGACCTTCATGGTCCACCACGCCAACACACGGCCGGGCGATGGCACGAAGGTCGGCGGTCATCAGGCCTCCTCCGCCTCGGTCGTGAGCCTCCTCACCGCGCTCTATTTCGGCGCGCTCCGGTCGGACGACATCGTCGCCGTGAAGGCCCACGCCTCACCGGCCTTCTACGCGATCCAGTACCTGCGCGGGCGGCTCCCCGTCGAGCGGCTCTCCGCGCTGCGCGAGTTCGGCGGGCTGCAGGCCTACCCGAGCCGGCGCGCGAATCCGGAGATCGTGGACCTCGCCACGGGCTCGATGGGCCTCGGCGCGGTCGCCGCGACGTTCGGCGCCCTCGCGACGCGCTACGCCGCCGACCACGGCGGTGCGACGGCGCCGGGCCGGTTCGTCGTGATGGTGGGGGACGCCGAGCTCGACGAGGGCAACGTGTGGGAGGCGCTCGGCGAGGAAGTCGTCGGGCGCCTCGGCAACGTGCTCTGGATCGTCGACGTCAACCGGCAGAGCCTCGACCGCATCGTGCCCGACGCCCGCCCCCGTCAGCTCGCCGACATGTTCCGCGCGTGCGGCTGGCGCGTGCTCGAGCTGCGCTGGGGCCGCCG
>WNGG01004682.1_pt1 | contig 17000 bp, 17 predicted proteins | sample 5400661 | NCBI WGS metagenome assembly WNGG01 (sample SAMN13153372, study PRJNA577476) | soil metagenome | isolation source: 100 cm soil or saprolite under Garry oak tree replicate 1 | place: USA:California | collected 2016-06-15 | reverse complement strand
ACCAACGCGCGAGTGCGCGGCCCGATGAGAGGTGCGAGGCGCTCAGCATCCAGTCCGCCCGATGCATCGAGCGGGTAGCGCACGGGAACTGCCCCCGCGAACCGCACGACCGACGGGTAGATCGGGAAGCCGGGATCCGGCACGAGCACTTCGTCACCCGCTTCGAGCACGGCAAGGAGGGCGTAGAAGAGCATCGGCTTGGCACCCGGAACGACGACGATGTTCTCTGCCCCAGGCCCACGTACCCCGCGCCACGCGAGCGACGCGTCAATCGCATCGCGCAGGGAGGGCAGGCCAGCCGGGTTCACATAGCGAGTCTGGCCATCGTGCAGGGCGCGGACGGCTGCCTCGACCACGTGGGGCGGCGTCGCTCCATCCGGCTCGCCGATCTGGAGGTGCACCACGTGGCGGCCGGCGTCCTCGAGGCGGCGCGCGGCCACCAACACCTCGAACGCGCCTTCGCCCGAGAGGGCGGTGACTCGACTGGCAGGAACGACCGGCATGGTCCACCCCCGAAACGAAAACGGCCACCCCAAGTGGGCGGCCGCGGGAAGCGAATCCCTGAAAACACCATCGCCCGGACTAATAAAGCCGCGGGCGAATCGCTTTTTAGCACCTTGTTTAACGTGGCGGCAATACGCGGCAAATCACCACGGGTCTTCAGTTGTTGTGATAGTCTAGTCCCGGCGTTCGGGTGCCGTCAGGGCCTCGAATGCGGCGCTAGCAACGGCGTGCCGATCGTCCGTATAACAGGGCGTGGTGTTGGAAGCGTGTCCTCGGCCGACCGGAGGGACTATGCTCGCTCTGCGCCGTTCCTGCCTATGGATGTCCGTGTGCTTCGCTGCCTTTGGTTGCGATGGCAACTCGCCGCTCGCGCCGGGCCCGGCAGGCAACGCCTCGGTCGGTGCTGGATCCTCCCCGAGCGCGCCATCCAACGCGACTGCCGTCGCGGCATCTCACACTCAAGTCAACATCTCGTGGCGAGACAACTCGGCGAATGAATCCGGATTCGAGATACACCGCTCGACAACTGGGGCAGGCGGCGTTTTCTCGCTCGTATCTTCGACTGGCGCGGACGCGACGAGCTACAGCGACGGGGGGCTCACACCCGCTTCGGAGTACTGCTACAAGGTCCTGGCCTTTCGTATGCTCGGGGCGACGAGGAAGCTCTCCGACTTCTCAAACACCTCCTGCGCGAAGACGCTGCCACCTCCGGCACCGAGCGCCCCTTCGGCGACCAACGCTGTGCCGCGCACCAGCAGCAGCATCGACGTCGCGTGGGCCGACAACTCGGCCAACGAGGACGGGTTTCGCGTGGAGCGCTCGCCGGATGGTGTCGCGACTTGGTCCACGGTGGCGACGACTGCTGCCAACATGACATCACTGCAGGACGCGGGGCGCCCGAGCGAGCAGCAGGTCTGTTACCGCGTGATCGCTTTCAATGCCGGCGGCGATTCCCCGGCCTCGAACAGCGACTGCACAACGCCTCCGGCGTCTCCTACCGGCTTAACCGCAACGGGGCTCGACGGCCCGGTGATCAATCTCGCGTGGACGGACAACTCGGCTGTCGAAGACGGTTACGAAGTCCGCCGCTCGAGCGACGGGGTGACGTTCAATGTCGTCGCACATGTCCCAGCCAACAGCGCGAGCTATAGCGATCGGGCAGTCAGCGCGAATGCGACCTACTCGTATGTCGTGGGCGCAACGAAGGACGGTGGCTTATCCGATTTCTCGACGGTGGCGAGCGCGCAAGCGGGCGTTCTCCAGCTCGGCCGGATCGTCACCTGGGGGAATACGATGATGAAGTTCGACGGATCAGCCGCGTTCCGCGCGTTGCTTGGCGATGAGGGCGGAGACACGGACGACTACATACTCGTCCGCAACATTCTCCAGCACCTCTCGGGCAAGTCGTCCGATGTCCGTATCCTCTACACGGACGCGTGCGACCCCCGCACAGATCCCGATGTGTGCCTGATTGGTGGTCTCGAGTACCTACAGCCCTTCTATGACATGATCGCGAGCATTGGGACGATCACCTACACGGACATTGCCTCGGCACAACTCGCCGATTTCGATGTCGTCATAGCCGACTTCTGCAGCTTGCCGAGCCAGGACTACGATTTGCTGAGGTCCTACCTCTCCAGCGGCCGGCCGGCCATGGTCCTCGGCGACAACTTCTGTTGGCCGGGCGGCGAATTCTCGTCAGCCGATCTCGCAAACTCGGTGATCGGTGATCTTGGCGTCTCTTTCTTGGGCTACGAATTGGACGAGTATGAGCGCCTGTTGATCGCGCCCAGCGAGCAGGTAGGCCTGTTGAGCGGCGTGTCGAACCTAAGCCTGTGGAGAATCGCTCCTCAATACATCAGCGAGGGCTTCGTGCCCATCGCGACCTGGAACGACGAAGTGCTGTACACGGTCCGTACGGGAACGCTCGCGTCTCACATCGCTGCCGCGGCGCCGGCAGTGACTCGGCGGAGAGCAGCGGGACCGCTTCGGACTGCGGGGCCGGGACAGACGTTGGTAAAGAGTCTTCTAAGGACTGAACTCCGTGTCGATTTGCGCGCGTTGAAGGTGCCCTGAGTAGTCGACGTAGATAGTCTTGGTTTCGGAGTAGAAGTCGTAGACTTCCCATCCCCCTTCGCGGTGGCCGTTGCCGGTCTGCTTGACGCCGCCAAAGGGAAGGTGCGCCTCGGCGCCGATCGTCGGCGCGTTGACATAGGTGATGCCGGTGTCCAGGTCGGTCATCGCCTGGAACGCGCCGTTGATATCGCGCGTGTACAGCGAGCTCGACAGCCCGTACTTCACGTCGTTGTTGACGCGGATCGCCTCGGTCAGGTCTTTCGCCTTGAGGACCGCGAGTACAGGGCCGAAGATCTCTTCCTGCTCGACCCGCATCCCGGGCTTCACGCCGGTGAGCACGGTGGGCTCATAGAACCAGCCACACTCCAGGCGTTTGTCGCCCTGCGGGATCCTGCCGCCGAGCGCGACGCTCGCGCCTTCTTTCTTTGCGATATCGACGTACTCCGCCACCTTCTGCCGCGCCTCCTCGTGAATCAGCGGCCCGACGTCGGTCTTGTCGTCGAGCCCGGGACCGAGCCGCAGCTTGGCGGCGCGGTCGGCAAGCATCTGCACGAATCGGTCGTGGATCTTGTCGTGCAGGATGAGCCGGCTCGTGGCGGTGCAACGCTGGCCCGTGGTGCCGAAGGCGCCCCACAGGACACCGTCGAGCGCGAGATCGAGATCCGCGTCATCCATCACGATCATCGCGTTCTTGCCGCCCATCTCGAGCGACAGCCGCTTGTGCATCTTGCCGCACGTCGCGCCGATCGCCGAACCGGTTTCGGTCGACCCGGTGAACGAGATCACCGGCACCTCGGCGTGCTCGACCAGCGCCCGACCCACCACTGAGCCCTGGCCGTGGACCAGCTTCACGACCTCGGGAGGTAGGCCCGCCTCGAGCAGCACCTCGACGAGCAGGTGCGCGGTGTGTGGCACGTCTTCAGCGGGTTTGAAGATGACGGCATTCCCGCACAGCAGCGCGGGAAACATTTTCCAGGTGGGAATCGCGAGCGGGAAATTGAACGGCGTGATGAGACCGGCGATCCCGATGGGACGGCGATAGCTCATCGCCCACTTGCTGCGCAGCTCCGAGGGGACCACGCGACCAAACAGCCGGCGGCCCTCGGTCGCCGCGTAGAACGCCGTGTCGATCCCTTCCTGAACATCGCCGCCCGTCTCGGCGACCACTTTCCCCATCTCGCGCGTCATCGCGCGTGCAATGTCATCCTTGCGCTCGACGAGCAGCTGGCCGACCCGCTGCAGGACCTGGCCCCGAATGGGCGCCGGCGTCTTGGACCACTGCGCGAAGCCGCGCTTGGCCGAGGCGATCGCGCGCTTCAAGTCGTCGGGGCACGAACGCGGGAACCGGCCGATTACATCGTTCCAGTCCGCCGGGTTGCGGTTCTCGAAGTACTCGCCCGTCGAGGGAACGACCCAAGCGCCGGCGATGAAGTTCTTGAAGTCCATGGCTTTCACGGTTCGGGACAGAAGAATGGAACAGGAGTCTTACCGTACACGCGCGGTAACAGTTGACGACCAGCCAATGCGAGACCCCAGATCATCAGGATGATCGAGAGCGTGTGCGCAATTCCCAGCCGCCGTTTCCACGACGTCAACGCGCTCCAGACACCGGCGACGGTGACCGTCGTCGCGCCAATAAGATAGAAGACCAGCTTGAGTCCGCAGGCATGGGTGTACGGCCACACGAGCATGCCGACGCCGAGGCCCACGCCGAGCCCCACGCGGAGCCAGGTCGTGAGCCACGCGCGCCCCCGCGCCGGACCGGCGGGATGGAGCGCGCCCGCGCCCGCCACTCCCGCGACCCCAGGACGCGGCGAGACCGGTACCGTCGGCACGCCGCGGCCGAGCGTCGGATCCGCCTCGGGCAGTTTCGCGAGCAGCTTGTCCACCTCTCGCATCTCGCGATCCCAATCGCGCTCTTTGGGATCCTTGTCTTTCGCCACTACGCCGCGCCTCCTCCTTCGCCACCGCGGGCCAACCCGTATCGCTCGATCTTTTTGTAGAGATTGCTCCGCGGCATCTGCAATGTGCGCGCAGTCTCCGACACGTTCCAGTCGTGCTCTTGCAGTTTCCCGAGCAGGAACGCGCGCTCGGCCGCCTGTTTGAATTCCTCGAAAGTCGCGGCGCGCAACCAGGCCGCGTCGCCGCCGCCGGCGCCGACGCTGGTACCCTTCCCGCGTCCTCCGTCCCCCTTCCCCACAATCCGTTCGACGTCGCTTTGAGTCACCGTCGGGCCGGACGCGAGGATCAGGAGCCGCTCGACCGCGTTCTTGAGCTCCCGGATATTGCCGGGCCAATCGTGCGCCGCGAGTCGCTCGACCGCAGCAGCGTCGAATTCCTTGGCGGGAAGGCCGCCCCCCTGGGTCAATTCATTCGCGAAATGCGTGACGAGCTGCGCGATGTCGCCCCGCCGCTCGCGCAGCGCCGGCACATGGATCGGCACGACGTTGAGCCGGTAGAGCAAGTCCTCGCGAAACCGGCCCTGCTCGATCTCGGCACCGAGGTTCTTGTTCGTGGCCGCGATCACGCGCACGTCCACCGGCAGCGCTTTTCCGGATCCGACGCGCGAAATCACGCCTTCCTGGAGAGCGCGCAGCACCTTCGCTTGCGCAGAGAGGCTCATATCGCCGATTTCGTCGAGAAACAGTGTGCCGCCGTCCGCGAGCTCGAACTTGCCGGCACGATCGGCAAACGCGCCGGTGAAGCTGCCCTTCATGTGGCCAAACAGCTCGCTCTCGATGAGCTCCGTGGGAATCGCCGCGCAGTTGACCTCGACGAACGGACCGGCGTTGCGCGGGCTCAGCGCGTGAATCGCGCGCGCCACCAGCTCCTTGCCGGTGCCGTTATCCCCTGTGATCAGGACGCGCGCCGGCGTGGGCGCGACCTTCTCGATCAGCCCGATCACGCTGCGAATCGCTTTGCTCGAGCCCACGATCTCATACTGCGCGCGGACTTCCTGCTTGAGCCGCACGTTCTCGTTGACGAGCACGACGTGCTGCAGCGCGTTTCGCAGCGTCAGCAGAATGCGATCGGTATCGAGTGGCTTCTCGAGGAAATCGTATGCGCCTAGCTGGGTCGCTTCGACCGCCGTCTGGATCGTGCCGTGGCCCGAGATCATCACGACCTGCGCCTGCGGGTCCAGCTCCCGAATGCGCTTCAGCGTTTCCAGACCGTCCATCCCTTCCATCTTCACGTCCAGAAACACGAGGTGTGGCTTGAACTCCGGATAGAGGCGGAGGGCTTCATGCCCCGACGCGCATGCCTGGACCTCGATCTCCTCGTATTCGAGGACCTGCTTCAGCGCCTCGCGGATCCCCTTTTCGTCATCGACAATCATCACGCGGCGGGGACTCATCGGGCCGTCCCCCGTCGCTTATAGAGCACGACGCCCGTGGTGTGCACTTTCACATCGGAGACGGCGGGGTCCACCTTCAGCGGCACCGCACCGTTCGCCGATGCTCCGGCCATTTGCTTCGTGATCTGCTTCACGAAGGGACCGGGAATCTCGATACCGCGCAGACTGATTTCGGTGATGTCGTAGAGCGCCCGCCCGGGCCGATCAACGGACAGGGTGCCGGCCATCCGCAGCGGCTCACGCTCGCCGAACATTCCCGCAAATGGTCCCAGTGTTCCTGACGGCAGGGCGCGCGTATCGAGGCGCGCGTGCAGGATGAGTTTTCCTTCTTGGAGCTCGACGCGCAGAGAGTCGTACATCTTCCGCACGTTCCAATCGATTGCCGCGCCGATCAATGACGCGACCTCGTTGGGCGTGAGCACCACCGAGTCGGGGCCGGCGCTGGTGCGAAGGTTTCCGACCTTGGCCTGGCCCGACGCGGTCGCCTTCGGTGTCGGCGCGCCCACCGCGGTGTCGGAGACGGGCGGCAACGCCGTCGAGCGCCCGAACCAGCTCGCGAACGTGTGGATGATCGGCTCGCGAAACCACCACGCACACGCGAGCACGCCGATCACAAGGATCGCGCAGCCGAGCTTGAAGGCGCCTTTAAGACAGCCGTCCATGAGCCATGACCTGATACACCGGGCCAGTGGGTTGGAGCGTGCTTTGCATCAGGTGTACCTCAGAGACGGTGACTGTTGCATCGAAGTTCGTTCCCGCAAGGCTCTCTTCGAGACCGGTGAAATCGCGGGGCCGCGCATCGCGTGCCGCGCGCCCCAGCGTGACGTGCGGCTGAAACGCCCGCGCCTCCGTCGGAAAGCCCAGCGGGGCGAACGCTTGCTCCACGCCATGCTGCAGTAGCTCGAGGCCGGGATCGGGCGTCACTCCAGCCCACAGCACGTGCGGCCGGTGATAGTCTGGGAACACGCCGAATCCGGTGATCTGCAGCGTCAGCGGGCGTGGCTCCTGGCCCGTACCGGCGGCGCGTTTCAGAGCCGCCACGAGCTCCGGCTCTCGCGTTTCCTCGACGTCGCCCAGGAATTTGAGACTCAAGTGAATGTTCTCGGGGCGCACCCATTTCACCGGCAGCTTCTCGGGACGCTCGCGCAGCGGCGCGAGCGCTTCCCACAGCTCGTGCCGAAGCCGGTCGGGAAGATTCAGGGCGACGAACGCTCTAACAGGCTCCCCCGTCGGTAGCCGCGCGGGTCGATCTCGACCCGCGCGAATCCTAAAGCCGCAAGTTGTACGCTGACTTCTCCCCGACGCGCTTCCAACCATGGAATCCACGCCGGCTCGACTTCTATGCGAGCAAAGTCGCCGAGGTGTCGAACACGCAGATCTCCACTGATGCCGAGTCCACGCAGATACGCTTCTCCCTCTTCAACCTGTTTCAAGCGCGACGGCGTGATCGAGAGTCCGTACTGCACGCGGCTCGAGAGGCACGGCGCCGCCGGCGCATCCCATGTCGGCAGTCCGAGGTCGCGCGACGCGGCACGGATCTCCGCCTTGGTGAGTCCCACCTCCGCGAGTGGCGATCGTACACCGGCGCCAAGACCCGCGGCCTTGCCTGGCCGGTGTTCGCGCAGATCGTCGGCGTTCGTGCCATCGCACACGACTGCGAGTCCCCGCTCCCGCGCGAGCGGCACGAGGCGGTGCCACAACTCCGTCTTGCAGTAGAAGCAGCGATTGGTGGGATTGGCGAGATAGTTCGCGTCTTCGAGCTCGTGCGTCTCGATCTCGACGAGCGGAATGTCGAAGCGGGCGGCCACATCGCGCGCCACCTGCCATTGCGCGTCCGGGTACGACGCGCTACGACCGATGGCAGCCAGCATCCGATCCCTGCCGAGCTCCTGGCGCAATACGACGGCGAGGAGTGCCGAATCCACTCCGCCCGAATACCCAAGCAGGACTGAGGGATAGCTGCGGATCAGGGCGCGCAACGACTCCATGGCCCGAATAGTACCCCTGCCACTGTCCTAATCCAAGGACAATTCGACGGTCAAAACCGGTTATTCCGTCGGGGAGGAACTGGTTACACTTATGATGCGTTGACCAACGAAGCAATCCAGCAACGGATAGTCTGACAATCGCGTGGAGAGCCTCCCAAATGCCCGCCAAGACTGAGCTCGACGCCACCGACCGACGGATTCTCCGCATTCTCGGACAAGACGGCCGCGCGAGTTACCAGGCCGTCGCCGACGAAGTCGGCCTCTCCCGACCCGCCATCATGGAGCGCGTCAAACGCCTCGAAGAGGCGGGCTACATCCGCGGCTATCGCGTCCAGCTCGATCGCGGCAAGGTCGGTTTGCCGGTGACGGCGTTCGTGGCGGTCCGGTATGGCTCGAGTGACTACGTCGGCGACGAGCCCCGCATGCGCGAGATGGAAAAGCATCCCGGCGTGCTCGAATGCCACCACATCGCCGGCGACGACTGCTACATCCTGAAAGTCGTCGCGCCTGATCTCGAAGGCGTACAGGAAATCCTGCGCGACTTGCGCGGGCCGAACCCGCAGATGAACACGCGCACCACGATCGTGCTGTCCACGCTGTTCGAAAAGCCGGGCTTCATTCCCACGGAGCCGGACTGATGGCGCTCAAGGGCAAGGCGCTGATCGCATATCTGATCGTCTGCGTCTTCTGGGGCTCGACCTATCTCGCGATCAAAGTCGGTGTCACGGAGCTGCCGCCGTTCCTGTTCGCCGGCCTGCGGTTTCTGGTGGCGGGACTCATCCTGCTCATCCTGGCCCGCGCGCTCGGCGATCCACTCCCACGCAAGAGCGACTGGCGCACCCTCGCGATCGTGGGTCTGCTGCTGCTCGCCGGCGGGAACGCGTTCGTCGTGTGGTCGGAGCAATACATCGGCTCCGGCATCGCCAGCATCTTCGTCGTCACGGTCGCGATGTGGACTGCGTTATTCGACGCGATCATCCCCGGCGGCTCGAGCGAGCTGAACTGGCGCGTCATCGCCGGATTGCTGCTCGGCTTCCTGGGCACTCTGCTCCTGGTCGGCGCCACGCCCGCCGAGATTCTTGCCGCGGATAAGCGGGGACCGCTCGCGCTCACGATGGCGAGCGCCTCGTGGTCGCTCGGGACCGTGTACGTGAAACGTCATCCCACGCAGGCCAGCCCGTACATGGGCGCCGCATTTCAGATGATCGTGGGCGGGGGCGCCGTCGCGCTCCTGGGCACGGCGCTCGGCGAGTGGGCATCGTGGCATCTGAGCTCGCGCGGGATCGGCGCCATCGCGTATCTCGTGATCTTCGGATCGATCCTGGGCTACAGCGCCTATTCGTACGCGCTGCGGCACGCATCGGCCACGATCGTCGGCACCTACGCCTACGTGAACCCCGTGATCGCCGTGTTGCTCGGTTGGCTGCTGCTGCACGAGCCGGTGGGTGGCCGTACTTTCATCGCGATGGCCATGATACTCGGAGCGGTGATCTGGATTCAGTTCTCGCTTAGAGTGAGACGGTCGGACGGCCGGACGGCCGGACGGACGACTGAGACCCGTGATCTGGGACCGTCCGACCGTCCGACCGTCAGACCGTCCATTCCCGAGCCCGAGGCTAGCACATGACTCCGCCCCTTCCCCGCGATGCGGTTCTCTTGGTCGTAGACGTCCAAAAAGGGATGGATGTCTACGCCGACCAGTACAATCGCAACAATCCGGATCTCGAGAAGAACATCGCGCGGCTGCAAGCGGCCTGGCGGAAGACGGGGCGACCCATCATCCACGTTCAGCACCTCTCCACGGAGCCGAAGTCTCCGCTCCGGCCGGGACAGCCGGGCGTCGAGATCAAAGACGAAGTGCGTCCCCTGCCCGGCGAACCGGTGGTGCAGAAGTCTGTCAGCAGCGCCTTCATCGGCACCACCCTCGAAGCGGATTTGCGGCGCCGCGGCCTCACGACGCTGGTTGTGGTCGGCATGCAGACGAACATGTGCGTCTCGACGACGGCCAGGATGGCGGGCAACCTTGGCTTCAACACCTACGTCGTGTCTGACGCGACTGCGACGTTCGACAACATCGGGCCGAATGGCAAACGTTACGCGTCGGAGCTCGTGCACGACGTGGCGCTCGCGGATCTGAACGGTGAGTTTTCCACCGTCGTCGATACCAAAACCGTGCTGGAGCGTGCCTCATGAGCCCCCCCGTCCGCAAGGTCAACCTCGCCGAGATGTTCAGCCGGTTTCAGGATCAGTGGAGTCCCAAGATCGTCGGCGCGGTGAACGACAACCTGGTGAAGCTCACCAAGCTCAAGGGCGAGTTCGTCTGGCACCACCACGACCGCGAGGACGAGCTGTTTCTGGTCGTGAAGGGCCGGCTGCGAATGAAACTGCGAGACAAGGACCTCGTGATCGAGCCGGGCGAGTTCGTCATCATTCCGCACGGCGTCGAGCATCTGCCCGTGGCCGAAGAAGAAACGCACGTCCTGTTGTTCGAGCCCCATTCGACCTTGAACACGGGAAACATCCGTAATGAACGCACCGTCGCGAAGCTCGACCGGCTCTAGGTTGATCGCCCGCATCTGGCATGGCGTGACCGCGGCCGCGCGAGCCGACGAATACGCCGACTATCTCGAGCGCACCGGTGCCCGAGAGTGCCGCGCGACCCCCGGCAATCGCGGCGTGTACGTGCTGCGGCGCATCAAGCAGGATCGCGCCGAGTTCACGTTCATTTCGTTGTGGGATTCATTCGACGCGATCCGGCGCTTCGCCGGAGAGGACTATGAGAAAGCCCACTACTACCCGGAAGACCGCGACTTCCTCGTCGAGCTCGAGCCCTTCGTCGACCACTACGAGGTCATCGCCGGAGATTAGCCTCGACCCAGCCGACCCGCGCGGCTGGGAAGAGCTGCGCCTGCTCGGCCACCGCATGGTGGACGAGATGCTCGACTACCTGCGGACCGTGCGGGAGCGCCCCGTGTGGCGGCCCGTGCCCGCGGACGTGCGGAAACGGCTGTCCAGCGCCCCCACGCCGCGGCAGCCGACCCCCGCCCGCGACGTCTACGAAGAATTCAAGCGCGACGTATTGCCCTACCCGACCGGTAACATCCATCCGCGCTTCTGGGGCTGGGTGATCGGGACCGGCACGCCCTTCGCGATGTTGGCGGATATGCTGGCCTCCGGCATGAATCCGCAGGTCGCCGAATTCGATGACTCGCCGGCGGTGGTCGAGAATCAGGTGATCGGGTGGCTGGTCGAGCTGCTGGGACTCCCCGCCGAGACGCACGGCCTGCTCGTCTCCGGGGGTTCGATGGCGAACTTCGTGGGGCTGGCGGTCGCCCGGAACGCGCGCGCGGGCTTCGACATTCGCGAGAGCGGCGTGCACGCCGGACCGCAGCTCACGGTTTACGCGTCGAGCGAAACCCACTCGTCCGTGCGCAAAGCAGTCGAGCTGCTGGGGCTCGGTCACGACGCCCTGCGGTGGATTCCCGTCACCGCCGACTACGCGATCGATCTGAAGGCACTGCGCGAGACGCTCGCCACCGACAAGGCCAGGGGCCTTCGGCCGATTTGCATCGTCGGCAACGCGGGGACGGTGAACACCGGAGCAACCGACGATCTCCGCGCACTCGCCGAGCTGTGCCGTCAAGAGGGACTCTGGTTCCACGTCGATGGCGCCTTCGGCGCGCTCGCCGCGCTCGTGCCGGAGCTCCGCCCGTTGGTCCGAGGGCTCGAGCAGGCCGATTCCGTCGCGTTCGATCTGCACAAGTGGCTGTACATGCCCTACGAGGTCGGATGCACGCTGGTGCGCAACCAGAAGGCGCATCGCGCCACGTTCAACGTGACCCCCGCGTACCTCGCGTCATTCGATCGCGGCATCGCGGCGGGCGGGTTTCCGTTCGCCGAGCGTGGCGTCCAGCTATCGCGCGGATTCCGGGCCCTGAAGGTGTGGATGTCGTTCAAGACGCACGGCCTCGATGCATTCACGCAGCTGATCCACCAGAACGTGCGCCAGGCACAGTACCTCGCGGGGCTCGTGACCCAGCATCCGAAGCTCGAGTTGCTCGCCCCGGCGCCGCTCAACGTCGTCTGTTTCCGCTACGTCGTGGCCGGGGCGGATGACACCAAGCTGAACGAGGTGAATAAGGAGATCCTGCTCCAGATTCAGGAAAGCGGGCTGGCGATTCCTTCACAGACGACGCTCAACCGCAAGTTCGCGATTCGCGTCGCCATCACCAACCATCGCAGCCGTCGTGAGGACTTCGACATGCTGGTGCGCGCCGTCGTCGAAACAGGAACGGCGTTGCGTTGATTTAGCCCTGCGGTTCGGGCGTGCCGATGATTTTGCCTTCGATCGGATTGCTGAACGACCGAACGGTGTGATACGCGAGATCGATGTCCTTGGCCTTCCCGAATTCGGTCAGAATATCGTCCCAAATGGCCGACACGGTGCCGCGGCGGCGGCGGGGCTCGATCAGATAGCGAATCGTCAGCAGAATGCCGGAGGCCGTTGAGCTGGTATAGACGATCGGGGTCAGCTTTTTGTAGTTGATCAGAAACTGCTGTGAGGCCGCCAGCAGGTCGCGCTCTGCCTCCGCCGTCAGATGCTCGGCGTGCTTGAAGGCGATGGCGGTCAGAATCTCTTTCGCCTTTTGCCAGTTGCTCTCGTACGTCACCAGCACCGGAACTTCGTTCCAGATGTACTTGAAGCCCTTGTCGTAGTTCGCCACCGGTTCGGTGAAGACCTGCTGGTTGGGCACGTGGACGATGCGGCCGGTGCTCTGATCGGCATCTACCCACACACCGATTTCATTCAGGGTGAACTGAAATAGACGGATGTCGATGACGTCGCCTTTGTGCTTGGCGATTTCGATGCGATCGCCCACGTCAAAGGGGCGCCGCCACACGATGAAGGCCCACCCGGCCAGATTGGCCAGCGGATCTTTGAGCGCGATGGCGATCCCGGCGGACACGAGCCCGAGGTATGTGCCGAGCGCCCCGAAGCCCTCGAGCCATTGACGGCCGATCACCAGGACGCCGATGGCGAGCGTGAGATACGTGATCGTCTTGCGCCAGCGGTACCGCGTCCACGGATCCGTGAAACGTCGATAAACCACCGCGAGCACGAGCCGTTCGACGATCCACAGCACCGCGATCACGATGATCGTGACCAGCAGGTGCATCTGCACCGCGGGGCTCAAGCCAATGCGGTTTTGCAACCAGTCGCGCACGGTGGCCAAAGCTACGGGTCCTCCTACCTTTAGGCCACCGTGGAACAGCTTCACATCCTGCGCGACCTCGCCGTCATCTTCGCCGGCTCGCTGCTGGTCATTCTGGTTTTTTATCGACTCAAGCTTCCCGCCCTTCCTGGCTTCATCGTCGCCGGCATTCTGCTCGGCCCCAATGCGCTGGGGCTCGTGTCAGATCCGCACGATGTGGAAGGACTCGCCGAAGTCGGTGTGATCCTCCTGCTGTTCACGATCGGGATCGAATTCTCACTGAGCCGTCTGAAGGAGATGGGCCGCCAGATCCTCGTGGGCGGCCTCTCGCAGATGGGCTTCACGATCCTGGCGACGCTGGCGGCGGGACTGGCGTTGCTGGACAGCTGGCGCGTGGCCCTGTTCCTCGGATTCCTGATCGCCCTGTCGAGCACTGCCATTGTGCTCAAAGTGATGACGGACGCGGGTGAGATCGACGCTCCGCACGGTCGCCTGGCGACGGGCGTGTTGATCTTTCAGGACCTCTGCGTGGTGCCGATCATGCTCGTGCTCCCCTTCCTCGCGGGGAAGGCGGAAGGGGGCATGATCGGGCTGCTGATCGCGCTGGGCAAGGCCGCGCTCGTCGTCGTCGGGGTGATCATTGCCGCACGGACCATCGTGCCGCGGGCGCTGCGCGAGATCCTGAAGACTCGCAGCCGCGAGCTGTTTCTCATCGCGGTGATCCTCATCGGCACCCTCACCGCCCTCGGCACGGCCGCCGCGGGTGCCTCGCTCGCCCTCGGCGCCTTCCTGGCAGGTCTCATCATCTCCGAGTCCGACTACGGTTACCAGGCGCTCGCGGAGCTGATGCCGTTCCGGGACATCTTTATTTCGCTGTTCTTCGTGGCCGTTGGCATGCTGGTCCAGCTCGACATCATCCGCGAACACATCGTCCTCACGCTCGTCGCCGTCGCGGTGATCATGGGCGGCAAGGCGCTGGCCGCGGCGGTGGGGCCCGCTTTGCTGGGGTATTCCGGCCGCGTCGCGCTGCTCGCTGGTGTCGCCGTGTCGCAGATCGGCGAGTTCTCGTTTGTGCTCGCGAGGGAAGGTCGCGTCGCGGGATTATTGCCGGACCTCCTGTATCAGCAGTTCCTCGGCGTGGCGGTGATCACGATGCTGGTGACGCCGTTCCTGCTGCAAGGCGGGCCGGCGATGCTGGACGCGGTCGAGAAGCTGGTCCCGCTCGATCGATTGTTGCCAGGGTTCAGGCCCCGTGACCTGGCGCCCGTGCACGAGCAGATCAAGGATCACGTCATCATCGCCGGGTACGGCCTCAACGGCCGGAACGTGACCGCGGCGCTGCGGTCCATCCACGTGCCCTACCTCATCGTCGAACTCAATGCGCAGACAGTCCGGAAGGCGCGAGCGGATGGCGAGCCCGCGTTCTACGGTGACGCGACGCGGGAGGAGATTCTTCGAGCTCTGGGGGCCGAGCGGGCCCGCATGCTGGTGATCGCCATCTCCGATCCGGCGGCGACGCGACGCATGGTGCGCGTGGCCCGCGACATCAATCCTGGCCTCTACATCATCACGCGCACGCGCTACGTGGTCGAGATTCCCGAGCTCACGCGGCTCGGCGCGAACGTCGTCATTCCCGAGGAGTTCGAGACCTCGATCGAGATCTTTGCGCGCGTGCTGGCGCATTACAAAGTGCCGCGCGAAGAGGTCGAGCGTCTCGTCAGCGAGATCCGCGCGTCGCATTATCAGGCGCTGCGCCCCGGCGCCCGTCCACGGCTCACGCTGACCGGGACGTTCCGAACGATCCCGCAAATGGATGTCGAGCGGATCGTGCTCGGCTCCAACGCACCTGTTGTCGGACAAACAATCGCCGATACGGCACTGCGCTCGAAGACCGGCGCGCTGATTCTCGCGGTGCGGCGTGGCGAGAGCGACGTCGCCACGCCAGACGCAGACTTCCGGCTCGCCGCGGGCGATGTGCTCGTCGTGGTGGGGCAGCCGCAGCAGCTCAAGAGCGCCTACCGCCTGCTCACTGGGGACGAGCCGAGCTAGATTATGCCATCCCCGTGCACGACCAGGCCAGGCCTCGTCAGGATTCATCGAGGTACCGGCGGGCAGCGACGCGGCGACCCGGATTCCGATCACGATCGTTCGCGGCGCTCAGTCCGGGCCGACACTGGCGTTGATCGCCGGCACCCACGGCTCCGAAGTCGCGCCGATTGTCGCGCTGCAGCGCGTGCGCGCGATGATCGATCCTGCCGTGCTGCGTGGCACGGTGCTCATCGTCCACGTCGCGAACATGCCGTCGTTCCTCGGCCGAACGATCTACTACAGCCCGATCGACGGGAAGAACCTGAACCGCGTTTATCCCGGCAAGCCGGACGGCACGGTTTCGGAGCGCATTGCCTACGCGATTACCAATCAGATCATCGAGCGCGCGGACTACCTCGTTGACATTCACAGCGGCGACGGCAACGAGTCGCTCCGGCCCTACAGCTATTGGAGTCCGCTCGGCCTCAATGCGCGGGCCGATTCGATTGCGCGCGAGATGGCGCTGGCGTGGGGCAGCGATCACATCGTCGTCGATACGATGCGCCCCCGCGACGTCCGCGCATCGGTCTACACGCAGAACACGGCGCAACTGCGGGGCAAGCCCTCGATCACCACGGAGACCGGATACCTCGGCATCCCCGCCGAAGACATGGTGCAACGGAACGTGGACGGTGTGTTCCGGCTGCTGCGCTATTTCCACATGGTGCCTGGGGACGCAGAGCTCGTTCGACAGCCGCTGTTTTTCGAGCGTACCGAAGTGCTCCGCAGCCCCGCCACCGGCGTGTGGCACGCGCGCGTCGAGCGCGGCCAAAGCGTCCAGAAGGGTAGCGTGATCGGAGTGCTTACCGATTTCTTCGGCAATCCACAGGCCGAGATCCGGGCGCCGTTCGGCGGCATCGTGCTGTATGTCGTCGCGACGCCCGCCATGTCGCAGGGTGAGCCGATGGGGATGATCGGAGAGCCTCGGCTGGAGCGGTGAGCGGTTAAGCATCATCCCACGCCACCGCAAACACGCCATCGCACCGCGAGCACCGGATCTCGGTCGGGTGTCCGTGCAGCGGTGCTCGACCGAGACAGCCCGGGCAGACGGCGTACTGGGAGCCCCAGCTCAGCGGAACCATGACCGCGTCCGACGGGCGGGCGACGACGGACCACCGTTGGGGCCGTAGGGGCACGATCTGCAGCAATGCAGACCTGGGCACACTGAAGGGCCGATTAACTACCTCGAGGATGGCTTCGTCTGGAGTGAGGCGAAGGACTTCGTACCACGCACCCCGCCGCACGTGGCAGTTCACATCGCCGCGCACACGAGCCCATTGCGGTACCTCGGGCATGCTTGCGCCTCCGCAGCGTCTTCCTATACCTAGGTAGACGAGCGGGGCGTCGTCAACCGCGACGACGTGCGCTCAAGGCGAGCACCGCCGCCAACCACAACCCGAAGGCGAGCATCGCATCGTCCCACCACGCGAACGACCTGCGCCTCATCAGAGCTCCCTTCGCCTTTAGGTGAGGCAATTCGTGTGCCCGGAGCCTGCGGCACAGCGTCGGCCGTGGACCGGGCTCGATGTCGTGGCGGCACCGCAACGGGGCGATTCCGCGGGCTAAGCCACGCCACGCCTGTCCAGACTCCGGTACTGAATCGCTTCACTCACATGTTTTGGCTCGAGCGCCGCAGTCTCATCGAGGTCGGCGACGGTTCTTGCGATCTTGAGGATGCGGTGATACGCCCGGGCCGATAAGCCGAGCCGGGTGATCGCCGTCTTGAGCAACGCATCCGCGCCGTCCGACACCTTGCAGTGCGTGCGGATGTCCCGC
>WNGG01005467.1_pt1 | contig 17003 bp, 19 predicted proteins | sample 5400661 | NCBI WGS metagenome assembly WNGG01 (sample SAMN13153372, study PRJNA577476) | soil metagenome | isolation source: 100 cm soil or saprolite under Garry oak tree replicate 1 | place: USA:California | collected 2016-06-15 | reverse complement strand
CGGCGAGGTGCTCGACCGCGCGCTGGCCGGCGTGGGACTCGATCGCGAGCGGCTCTACGTCACCAACGCGGTCAAGCACTTCAAGTTCGAGGAGCGCGGCAAGCGCCGGATCCACCAGACGCCTCGGGCGAACGAGCTTGCGGCCTGCCGCCCATGGCTCGACGCCGAGCTCGCGGTGGTCGAGCCCGCGGTCCTGGTCTGCCTCGGCGCCACCGCCGCGCGCGCGATCCTCGGCGACACCTTTCGCATCACAAAGGACCGCGGCCGCTTCGTGGCGACGCGCTGGGCGCCCAGGACGATCGCGACCTACCATCCCTCGGCCGTGCTGCGCGGTGAGGACGAGGCGCAGCAGGCGCGGCTCTACGAAATGCTGGTCGAAGATCTCAGGAAGGTCGCGACCGCCTAGCGAGTGGTCAGCGAGTCACGGACGCGACGCCGAGCACCCAGCCCAGCCAGGCGGCGATGTCGGCGAGCTCCTCCGGGCACACGGAGTGCGGCATCAGGTACTCGTGCCACTCGACGCGATAGCCGAGCCCCGTCAGCACCTCGCGCGCCCGGAGAGCCCGCGCGAGCGGAATCATCGGGTCCTGCGTGCCGTGAGCCATGAAGATGGGCACGTCGCGATTCGCGGGAGCGGCCTCGGCCGCCAGCGTGTCGGCGAGCGGCAGCGAGCACGAGAGCGCCATGACGCCGGCCAGGCGCTCGGCGTGGCGCAGGCTGGTGTGGAGCGCCATGGCGCCGCCTTGCGAGAACCCGGCCAGCACGATCGCCGCGGCGGGGACGCCGCGTTCCTTCTCGCGCTGGATCAGCGCCTCGATCGCCTTCTGGGAGGCGCGGACGCCGTCGGCGTCCTCGCGCCGCTCGCCGCGGACTTCTCGGATGTCGTACCAGGCGCGCATCACGTAACCGCCGTTGATCGTCACCGGCCGCATCGGCGCATGGGGAAACACGAACCGCACGCCCGGGCGCGCGGGCAGGCGCAGCGCGGGCACGATGTCCACGAAGTCGTGGCCGTCGGCGCCAAGGCCGTGCATCCAGATGATGCTGGCGGTCGGCGCGGCCCCGGTCTCGATCTCGATCGCGTCCAGGAGGTCGGGCACGGTCAGGGTCTCCGTAGACTCTTCACGGCAGCGCGACGGGCGCGCGCGGCGCCTGGGTGAAGTCGAACGCCTCGAGCGGCGCCGCGGCCCGGCGGTCGCGATCGGTCAGGGGCGCGAGCCCGAAGCGCCACTCGATGAGCTTCAGGACCGAGGCGTGATCGTACTCTCGATGGCCGACGACGCCGCGTTTCGCGTAGGGCGACACGACGAGCGCCGGCACGCGCGTGCCGAGCCCGAAGCGGTCCACCGCGGGCGGGCGGACGTGATCGAACCAGCCGCCGCCCTCGTCGTAAGTGATGACCAGGGCGAGGCGCGGCCAGTAGCGGCTCGACATCGCCTCTCGCACCATCTCGCCGACCCACCGGTCGCCCGCGCCCACCGTCGAGGACACCGCGTGAGCGTTGTCCTTCCAGTGCGGCTTCACGAACGCCACGGATGGCAGGCCGCCGTCGCGGAGCGCCCGGCTGAACTCGGAGGCGTCCCTGATGTGGGTGCGGCCCTCGGGCGTCTCCATGATGCGCCGCACGTACTGGAACGGGTTGTGGTGGGGCATGAGGCCCTGTTTCACGGCGTCGGCGCCCCCGCCCCAGCCGGTGGCGTACCAGATCCACGTGATTCCGGCCGCGTCCAGCCGATCCGCGATCGTCGGCGTGGCCTGCGGCGCACGCAGGATGTGCTCCGTGCGTTGCGGTGGATACGGCGGATCGAGATTGTTGACGACCCAGCCTTCGGGGTCCACCTCGCCATCCTTGTCGACCCGACCGTCGGGCCCGACGCCCGCCGCGCGCTCGGCGGCGGGCGCGTCCGGATACCGCGCCACGCCCGCCGAGATCAGATAGAAATGATTCGCCAAGGAGCCGCCGTGGATCCCCTGGAACCAGCGGTCGAGGAGCACGAACTCCTCGGCCAGGCGCCATTGCACGGGGCTCGCCGCGCGGTCGTAGTACCCCATGGTGATCCCGCCGCTCGTCCCCTCCGCCACCCACTTGCCCATCGGGACACCGTCCGCGCCAGCGCCGTACTGCCGTTGCATGTGAAAGAAGCGGTGGACGGGATTGTTGGTCTCGGCGAACGGCCCAACGTACCTCTGCAGGAGAAACGGCGCATTCGGAAGATCGGCGGGGAAGCGCGGATCGGCCTTGCGGTCGCGCCCGAGCGGTTGCGGCAAGGTGGCGTACGTCACCCCGCGCGGGTCGGCCTGCCGGCCGCGGTAGCCCGCCAGCCCGTCGGCGCCCGGATAGGTCCCGAAGAGATGATCGAACGAGCGGTTCTCGAGGAAGAGCACGACGATGTGATCGATCGGCGCGCGGCGATCGTTCAGCGGCTCCCCGCCGCCGGAGAGTCCGGCGGCGTAGGCGGCCAGGACGAGGCCGACGAGGGGCACGGCCAGGAGTCCTCGACGGCGACCGCGCATGGGGTATTCTAACTGACCATGGCGACTCCAAGACTGATGGGCGCGGAAGTCAAGCGCAAGGAAGATCCCCGGTTGATCACGGGCACCTCGAGTTACGTCGGCGACCTCGCGTTGCCGGGCATGCACTACGTCGCGTTCGTGCGCAGTCCTCACGCCCACGCGCGCGTTCGCCGGATCGACGCGTCGGCGGCCCTGCGCCGCCCGGGCGTCTTCAAGGTGGTCACCGGCAGCGACATCCGCAAGCTCTGCGCGCCGCTGCCGCTGGCCGCCGCAGGCGAAGGCGGCGGCGGCGACGCGTCGGCTAACACGGGGCGCAAGCACTATCCGCTCTCGGTGGACCGCGTGCGGCACGTCGGCGAGGCCGTGGCCGCCGTCATCGCGACGTCGGAAGCGATCGCAGTGGACGCCGCCGCCGAGGACGTCGTCGTCGACTGGGAACCGCTGCCGGCAGTGAGCGACCCGTTCGCGGCGATGGCCAAAGGTGCGCCGCCGATCCACGACGACGCGCCGAACAACATCGAGCACCAGAACACGATCAAGGCCGGCGACCCCGACGGCGTCTTTGCCAAGGCCAAGCGCGTCGTCAAGCAGCGCATGGTGAGCCAGCGGCTCTGCGGCGTTCCGCTCGAGGGGCGGGCGACGCTGGCCGCGCCCGACCCGACCAGCGGCGGACTCATCGTGTGGGCGACAAACCAGGCGCCGCACGGCCTCCGCAACGATCTGGCGACGGCCCTCGGCATGCCGCAGAACTTGATCCGCGTGATCGCCCCGGAGGTGGGCGGAGGCTTCGGCGTGAAGTTCGGGTGCTATCCCGAGGACGCGATCCTCGCCGCGCTCGCGCGGCTCTATCGGATGCCGCTTCGCTGGACCGAGACGCGGGTCGAGCACATGATGGCGACCACGCACGGGCGCGCCCAGGTCGCCGATCTCGAGGCCGCCGTCGAGGACGACGGCACCATCACGGCGCTCCGCATGCGGGTCACCGCCGACATCGGCGCCTATCCCGTCTTCACGTTCATCCCCGACCTCACGCTGATGATGGGCATCGGCGTCTACAAGATCGCCAACATCGATCTGCAGTCCACCTGCGTCTTCACCAACTCGACGAGCGTCGCCGCGTATCGCGGCGCCGGCCGGCCGGAAGCCGCCTATTATCTCGAGCGCCTGATCGACGTCATCGCGACGGAGCTGCGCCGGACACCCGAGGAGGTCCGGCGCCAGAACTTCATCCCGCCGAGCGCGTTTCCGTACGCGGCGCCGACGGGCCAGAACTACGACAGCGGCGAGTACGAGCGGGCGCTGGCGAAGGCGCTCGAGCGGTCGGGCTACGCGAAGCTCCGCGCCGAGCAGAAAGAGCGCCTGCAGCGGAAGGATCCGAAGCTCCTCGGCATCGGCATGTCCTGCTACGTCGAGATGTGCGGCTTCGGCCCCTTCGAGAGCGCGGTCGTGCGCGTGGAGCCCGGCGGCACCGTGACAGCGTACACGGGCACCTCGGCCCACGGCCAGGGACACGAGACGGCGTTCTCGCAGATCCTCGCCGACCACCTGGGGGTGCCGTTCGACAAGATCGTGGTACGGCACGGCGACACGCTGAACACGCCGATGGGCAACGGCACGGGTGGCAGCCGCAGCCTCGCCGTGGGCGGGTCCGCGATCATCGGGGCCTCGCTCAAGGTCCAGGAGAAGGCGCGCCGGCTCGCCGCTCACATGCTCGAGGCGGCGGCCGACGACGTCGTCTTCATCGACGGCCGGTACCAGGTGAAGGGCGTGCCCGACAAGGCCCTCTTGCTCGAGGCGATCGCGGCGCGCGCCTACGGCGAGGGGCTTCCCGACGGCATCGAGTCAGGGCTGGAGGCGACCGAGTTCTTTCGCCCGCCGGCGCTCGTCTATCCCTTCGGCGCCCACATCGCGGTCGTGGAGGCCGATCGCGAGACGGGACGGGTCACCGTGCGGAGCTTCATCTCGGTCGACGACTGCGGCGTGCGTATCAGCCCGACGCTCGTGGCCGGGCAGGTGCATGGCGGCCTCGCTCAGGGCATCGCGCAGGCGCTCCTCGAGGAGCTGGTCTACGGAGCGGACGGCCAGCTCTTGACGGGTACGCTCATGGACTACGCGGTGCCGCACGCCGACGATCTGCCGTCGTTCGTGACCGATCAGACGGTGACGCGCTCGCCCCGCAACCCGCTGGGGGCCAAGGGCATCGGCGAGGCGGCCACGATCGGCGCCACGCCGGCGATCGTCAACGCGGTGGTGGATGCGCTCCGTCCGTTCGGCGTGCGGCACCTCGACATGCCGCTCCGTCCCGAGCGCGTCTGGCAGGTGCTGAAGGGGCGCTAGGACGCGCCCGGGGGGCGCGCGGACGCGCCCGGGCTCAGCGGCTGCTGCTCGTGGACTCGAGGAGGCCCGTCGGGCACGCGACGCCGGTGCCGCCGAGTCCGCAGTAGCCGCCGGGGTTCTTGGCGAGGTACTGCTGGTGATAGTCCTCGGCGTAATAGAACTCCGGCGCGTCGAGGATCTCCGTCGTGATCGCGTCGTGGCCCGCGGCGGTCAGCGCCTTCTGATAGGCGTCGCGCGAGGCTTCGGCAAGACGACGCTGCTCCGGCGAGTAGACGTAGACGCCCGACCGATACTGCGTGCCGACGTCGTTGCCCTGACGCATGCCCTGGGTCGGGTCGTGGCTCTCCCAGAAGATCCGGAGCAGCGTCTCGTACGACACGACCTTCGGATCGAAGACGACGAGCACGACTTCGTTGTGGCCCGTGTGACCCGAGCAGACCTCCTCGTACGTCGCGTTCGGCGTGAGCCCCGCGGCGTAGCCGGCGGCCGTCGTCCAGACGCCCGGCGCCTGCCAGAACTTGCGCTCGGAGCCCCAAAAGCAGCCGAGACCGAACATCGCGCGCTCCATCCCGTCGGGGAAGGGCGGGATGAGCGGCCGGCCGCTGACGAAGTGCGCCCGCGGCACGGGCATCCGCTCGGCGCGGCCCGGCAGGGCCCGGTCCGGCGTCGGCATCGCGAGCTTGGCCTTCGGCGCCCAGAATCCCATCCCGTCCTCCTCTGGCATCGCGTCTGGAACAACGATAGTCTACCGCGTCGGGATAGAGATATGGACGAAGCGCGACCGTTCGCCGGCGTCGAGGTGGTCGAGTTCGGGCAGTTCATCGCGGCGCCCTTCTGCGCCCAGGTCCTGGCCGAGGGCGGGGCGCGCGTCATCAAAATCGAGGCGCTGGAGGGCGATCCCGTGCGGCAGCTGAGCCCGCTGGCGCCGGGTGAGACGCGCCACTTCGTGTCGCGCAACCGCGGGAAGCACTCGCTGCCGCTCGACCTGCGCCACCCGTCGGCCCGGACCATCATCGACCGGCTCCTCGCGCGCGCCGACGTCGTCCTGACGAACTTTCGCCCGGGGCTCGCGGCCGAGCTCGGCCTCGACTACGAAAGCCTCGCGCCCCGCTATCCGCGCCTCGTCGTGGGCAACGTCACCGGTTTCGGCCGCCGCGGCCCCGACGCAATGCTCGCCGGCATGGACCTCGTCCTCCAGGCGCGGAGCGGCTTCATGGCGGCGGGCGGGCGCGTCGACAACGACGTGCCTGCGGCCGGCGACTCACCCGTCGCCGACTACACGTGCGCGATAACGCTGGCCTTCGGCGTCGCCTCGGCGCTCCTGCGCCGGACGCGCACGGGGCGAGGCGGCCAGGTGGATGTGGCGCTCCTGATGGCCGCGCTGATTCCGCAGAACAACTCGATGGTGAGGGTCGAGCGCGCCGACGGCCCGACCCACGCCGCGGCCCGCGCGCGCCTCGCCGAGCTACGCCGGGAGGAGCGCCCGTTCGCCGAGCAGACGGCGCTGATGCTGCAGATCCGGACGCCGGGCATGGTCTCCGTCTACTACCGCACCTACGCGACGAAGGACGCCGCCGTCGCCGTCGCCGCGGTGAGCCCGGGGCTCCAGCGGGCCTTCATGAAGGCGCTGGGTCTCACGGACGACGTCGGTGACGCGCGCGGCGACCGTGAGAAGGAGGTGCGACACTACGGGGCGTTCAAGCCGAAGGTCGAGGCGGTGCTCGCCTCGAAGACGACCGCCGAGTGGAGGGTGATCTTCGACGGGGCTGGAACGCCGGCGTCCGGCGTGCTGCTCCCTTTCGAGCTCTTCGACGACGAGCAGGTGCGGGCGAACGGGTTCATGCACGACCTGCAGCACCCGACGCTGGGCCCGGTGCGCGTGCTGGCGCCGCCGCTCCAGATGGACGGCCCGGGCTTCGTGCCCGGGCAGGCGACGGCTCCGTTCGCCTCCGAGACGCGCGTGATCTTGAGTGAGCTCGGGTTCTCGGACGCCGAGGTGGAGGCCTTCGTGGCGACGAAGGCGACCCGCGCGTCCTGAAGGGGGTCAGCTTAGTAGATCCAGCCCGAGCAGCGCGCCCAGCTCGCGCAGCGCCGCGTCCGGCTCCACCACCTTGATCGTGGCCATGCCGAGCGCGCGCGCGGGTTTCAGGTTGAGGCCGAGCGGCGAGTCCATGACGACGCCGCCGATGTCGAAGACGACCGCCTCGAACTTGCTCACGCGGCGCGATTCTAGCAGGATAGGGTTCCTCGGGAGGATCCATGGACCATCGTACGCTCGGCAAGAGCTCGCTTCGTGTCTCTCCGATCGGCCTCGGCCTCATGTCGCTCTCCGGCGTCTACGGTCCGGCCGACGACGCCGAATCGGTCGCGCTTGTCCACTCGGCGCTCGACCACGGCGTCAACTTCCTCGACTCCTCGGACGCGTACGGCTCGGGTCAGAACGAGGAGCTGCTGGGGCGCGCGCTCAAGGGCCGCCGGCAGCAAGCGGTGCTCGCGACGAAGTTCGGCAACATCCGCACGCCGGATGGCAAGCCCGCGGTGAACGGGCGGCCCGAGTACGTGCTGCAGGCGTGCGACGCGAGCCTCAAGCGTCTCGGCGTGGACGTCATCGACCTCTATTACCAGCATCGCGTGGATCCCGGCACGCCGATCGAGGACACGGTCGGCGCGATGAAGCGCCTCGTCGAGCAGGGCAAGGTGCGCTTCCTCGCGCTGTCCGAGGCGCGCCCGGAGACGATACGACGGGCGCACAAGGTCCACGCGATCACCGCCGTCCAGAGCGAGTACTCACTACTCTACCGGCGCGACGCGGAGGAAACGCTGGCGACCACGCGCGAGCTCGGCATCTCGTTCGTCGCCTACTCGCCCCTCGGCCGGTCGTTCCTCACCGGCCAGGTGCAGAAGCTCGCGGACATCCCCGAGAACGACCGGCGTCGCGATCACCCGCGCTTCCAGGGCGAGAGCTTCGAGAAGAACCTCGAGCTCGTCCACAGGCTCGAGGCGATCGCGCACGAGAAGCGCTGCACGCCGGGGCAGCTCGTGCTGGCGTGGCTTCTGGCGCAGGGGCCGGACGTCGTGCCGATCCCCGGGACCAAGCGGAGGCATCGCCTCGAGGAAAACCTCGGCGCGCTCGCGGTCCGGCTCAGCGCGGAGGACGTGCGGCGGATCTCCGACACGGTGCCCAGCGGTGCCGGCGCCGGACTCCGCTACCCCGAGGCCCAGCTCAAGGCCGTCTACCTCTAGGGCGCCGTGAGCGCCGTGCGTCGGACCGCGATCAACGCCGGCTGGATCGTCGCCCACGACGGCCGAGGTCACCGCAGGCCATTCGATGGCCGAGGAGGAGCAACGTGTCTGAGAACGGGAGCGAAGAGGGCCAGACCAAATCGGTGACGATCCGCCAGGGCGGGACCGAAAGCGTCGTGGCGGAGGAGGTCACGATCCGCCAGGGCGGTGCGGGCCGCGTCCAGGCGGACCGTGTGGACGTGAAGCAGGGCGGCATCCTGCTCACGCGGGCGCGTGAGGTGAACGTCACCGCCGGCACGCTCGGCGCCGTCATGGCGGAGGAGGCGGATCTCCAGCTCAGCGCGGCGACCACCGTCGTCGCGCGCGAGGCCCGGCTTGACCAGGCGGCGGTGGGCGTCGTGGTCGCGGAAACGGCGCGCGTCAAGGACAGCGCCGTCGGCTTCGTCGTGGCCCGCGAGATCCACGGTGAGAACGTCCGCGTGCTCTTCGGCCCGCGCGCGGCGTTCGCCTTCGGCGCCGGCCTCGGGCTGGCCCTCACGCTGCTCCGAGGTCTGCGCCGCCTGAGGGGATGACCGGGCTCGATGACCGGCCGCACGCCTACCTGGACGACGGCGTGCGCTCCGCGATCTCCACCTTTTCCAACATCGGCAACGTCGGGCCCGGTCTCGCCCGGCTACGCTGGGATCTCGAGGACGGCACCTGGGAGCGCCGCCACGGCGATCTCCTGGGCCGGACGGAGCTCGACCTGGGCTACCGGCTCGTGATCGGGCGCGGCCGCTAGGCGCGCCAGGGTTCCGGTAGACCCACCGGCAGCCTGCACCCGTCGGCGTATACGCGCAGCACAGGCCATATCCATTTACGATTGTTTATTTTCGTATATACCTAATCCGGGAGGTTTATTCATGAAAACGACAACCGTGAAGCTGGACGAGAAGCTTCTCGAGGAGGCCCGGGAAATCCTGGGGACCTTGACCATCAAGGATACCGTCTACAAAAGCCTGCGGGCGGTGGTGCGGCAGCGGCAACTTCGCGCGCTCGCGGAAGCGCTCGGCACCGTGAAGCTCGATCTTACTCCCGCGGCCTTGCGGAAACAGCGTCGTAAGCGATCGGCAAATGTACCTCGTTGACACCTCCGTCTGGATCCACGGTCTTCGTCCGGAGGGCAGCGGCGCGATCCGTTCACGACTGCGACCGCTCATCGTGGCCGGGGAAACTGCGATCATCGAGTGGATCATCCTCGAGCTGATGACGGGCCTACGCGGCAACGAGCGGCGCGCTTCACTCCTTCGGGCCCTCGCGCCGGTGCAGCGCCTTCCGGAATACAGCACAGACTGGAGACAGATCTGGGAACGAGCTTGGGATAACGCGGCGTCGCTCCGCAATCGCGGGGTATCGCCCACAGCGGCTGACTACCTGATCGCGACGATCGCGATTCAGTACAAGGTGCCGCTGATCCACTGCGACTCGGATTTCGAGACTATGAAACGGGCGCTTCCCCTTCAGACGGTCGACTGGAGCAGAGAGATTCGCTGACAGGCAGACAGAAGACTGCCTAGCTCGGCGAGGCGCGGCGGGCGCCAACGAGAGCGCGGACGCGCGCGGCGGCCTCCACGAGCCCCCCCGGCAGCAGCAGGACGATCGCGATGAACAGGATGCCGAAGATCAGCAGGTGGAAATCCACCCAGCGGATCGCCAGATACTCCTTCAGGAAGACGTAGAAGAACGCTCCGACCACGGGGCCGTGCACGGTGCCGACGCCGCCGATGTAGGTGATCAGGAGCGCGTCGAAGGTCCAGTGGGGCCCGAACGGATGGGACGGGTAGTAGGAGATGTGATAGTAGGCGAAGAGCCCGCCCGCGAGCCCCGCGAGCGCCGTCGAGAGTGCCAGCGCGCGGAGCTTGAGGCCGAGCGCGTGCACGCCCGCCGCCTCCGCCGTCGCCTCGTCCTCGCGGATCGCCTGCATACCGAGGCCGGCGCGCGAGCGCTCGAGCGCCGCGACGACCGCAACCGACACTGTCGCCAGCGCGAGCGCGGCGTAGTACCGAGGACCGAGGCGGTAGCCGCCGATCACCGCCGAGGGAAGGGTGGAGACTTCGGGCAGCACGTTGCCGACCGTGATTCGCAGGATCTCGCCCAGCGCCAGCGTGCCGATCGCAAAGTACGCGCCCCGGAGCCGGAACGCGACCGCGCCGACGAGGAGCGCGAACGCGGTCGCCGCGACGGCGCCGAGCGCCATGCCGGCGGCGACGGGCCAGCCGGCGATCCAGAGCGTGCGCGTGACGAGGGCGCCCGTGCCGAAGAAGGCGGCGTGGCCGAGATTCACCTGGCCCGCGTACCCGGCGACGACGTTCCACGACTGGGCGAGCGCGACCGACAGGAGCGCGAGGAAGAAGAAGTTCAGCACGTCGTCACGCTTCGTCACGAGGGGCACCACCGCCAGCGCGGCGAGCGCGATGAAGCCGAGCGCCGCCTCCGCGCGCCGCCTCATCGCGCGAAGAGTCCGCGGGGCCGGGCGACGAGGACGACGAAGAAGATCACGAGGCCCACGACCTCGCGGTAGGGCCCGCCGAAGGTGAAGGCGCTGGCCGCCTCGGCGAGGCCGAGGACGAGGCCGCCGACGAAGATGCCGGGCATCGAGCCGAGACCGGCGAGGACGATGACGATGAGCGCCTTGAGAGTCCACTCGAGCCCGATGGACGGGCTGACCGAGTAGCCGACGCTCACGAGCGTGCCCGCGGCGCCCGCGAGCGCCGTGCCGAGGGCGAAGGCCAGGAGGTAGGCGCGCCGGATGTCGATGCCGGTGAGCGACGCCGCTTCCCAGTCCTCCGCGGTCGCGCGGATCGCCCGCCCCCAGCGCCAGCGCTGCAAGAGCACGTGGAGCACGCCGATCAGGACGAGGGCGAGCACGAGACTGCCGAGACGCGCGAGCGGGATCGTGATCGGCCCGAGCGTCAGGACGGCGCCGCCGTAGCCGGTCGTGATGGAGCGCTCGTCGGCCGTCCAGAGACGGACGGCGAGCGCCTGCATCGCCAGCGACAGGCCGAAGCCGATCAGCAGCGAATTCTTGATGCGCGTCTCCTCGTGGGTGCGCACCACGAAGCCGAAGAGCCCGAGGTAGAGCAGAGCCCCGGCGCCGAGCGCACCGGCCACGACGAGCGGCAGCGCCAGGAACGGATCGACGCCGAGCAGTGCGAAGAGCCAGAAGGCGCCGTACCCGCCGAGCATGATGAGCTCGCCGTGGGCGACGTTGAGCACCTTGAGCACACCGAAGACGAGGCCCAGTCCGGCGGCGGCGAGGCCGTACAGGCCTCCGACGAGGACACCCAGGACGAGCTGCTGGAAGAGCGACGTCACCGGTCCGCCGCGAGCGGGCCGAGATACGCGCGGCGCACGTGCGGATCACCGAGAAGCTCGGCGCCGCCGCCTTCGCCGGCGACGCGTCCGCCTTCGAGGATGTAGCCGCGGTGGGCGAGGCCGAGCGCGGCCTGCACGTTCTGCTCGACGAGGAGGACGGACACGCCGCCCCGGTTGATCTCGGCGACGACGCCGAGGATCGTGTCCACGACCCGGGGGGCCAGCCCGAGCGAGGGCTCGTCCAGGATCAAGAGCCTCGGCTCGGCCATGAGCGCGCGCCCGATCGCCACCATCTGCTGCTGACCGCCCGAGAGCGTGCCCGCGAGCTGTCGTCGCCGCTCGCGCAGGATCGGGAAGATCGCGTAGAGGCGCTCGCGGCGCGGGGCGAGGCCGGCACGCGCGTGGGGCGCGAAGGCCCCGAGATCCAGGTTCTCCTCGACCGTCATGCCGCCAAAGAGGCGGCGCCCCTCGGGCACGACGGCCAGGCCGCGCTCGACGATCGCGTGCGGCAGGAGTCCGGTGAGCGACGCGCCGTCGAACCGGACGCGTCCCGCGCGCACCGGCAGGAGGCCGGCGACACATCGAATGAGCGTGGTTTTGCCGGCACCGTTGCCGCCGACGAGCGCGACGATCTCGCCCGGCCGGACCGCGAGCGTCACGCCGGCGAGCGCACGGAACGGGCCGTAGGCCGCCTCGACCGCCTCGACCTCAAGCACGACGCCGGCTCCCGGTGCCCGTGCCCAGGTAGACGTCCACGACGGTCGGGTCGGCGGCGACCCCGTCGGGGGGCCCCTCGGCGATCTTCTCGCCGGCACTCAGCACGACGACGCGGCGCGAGAGGTCGAGCAGCGCCCAGACGATGTGCTCGACCATGAGAATCGTCACACCCTCCTGCTGGAGGCGGCGGAGCAGTCCCATCACGCTCTCGGTCTCTGTCGGGTTGAGGCCGGCCATGAACTCGTCGAGGAGCAGGAGGTGCGGCTCGGTCGCGAGCGCCCGCGCGAGCTCGAGGCGCTTTCTGTCCATCAGCGTGAGGGAGACGGCGGGCACGTGGCCCCGACCGCCGAGGCCGACGAGGGCCAGCAACCGCTCGGCACCGGCCGACGCCGTTGCCCGCCGCTCGCGGGCGCGGCCGTAGAGCCGGCCGACCAGCACGTTGTCGAGCGCCGAGAGCCCGCCGAAGGGGCGTACGTGCTGGAAGGTGCGCGCGATCCCCTCGGCGCAGACGCGGTGGGGCGGCCAGCCGGTGATGTCGCGTCCGGCGAGGCGGATGCGCCCCGCGTCGGGGCGGAGCGCGCCCGTGATCAGGTTGAAGAGGGTGGTTTTCCCCGAGCCGTTGGGGCCCATGACCCCGACGAGCTCGCCCTCGTCGACGGTGAAACTGACGCCGCTGACCGCGCGGACGCCGCCGAAAGCCTTGGAGACGCCCTCGAGCTCCAGAAGCGCCAGCTAGCGCCTCACCGAGTCGCGAAGGGCGGCGCCGGATAGCCGAGCTTCGCCGTCGCGCCCTCCCGCGGCCACACCAGCTCCTGCTTGCCGTGGAGCCACTGCACGAAGACCGCGCCGACGGTGCCGGTACCGTCCCCGCGGAACTTCATCGGCCCGACGACGGTCGGCATGTCCGTCGCGGCGATCGCGTCGCGGACCTTGTCGCGGTCCGTCGAGCCGGCCTTGGTGAGCGCGGCCGCCAGAATCTGCACGCACGCGTAGGCGGGCCCGGCGATCGGATCCGCCGGGCGTCCGATCTTCTTTTCGTGCGCCTCGTTGAGCTCCTTCACGCCCGGCGCCCTGAAGCCGTAGTGCCAGCCCGGGCCCAGAACGACGTAGTCGCCGTCCTTGCCGAGGTTCTTCGACCAGACGGGCGGATCAGGCGCGCGGATGAACATCGTCATCTTCGGGTTGTAGCCGAGCTCCTTCATCTGCTTGACCAGCGTCATGCCGTCGGGCGGTGTCGGCAGCCCGAAGACGATGTCCGCGTTGGCGCTCTTCGCCTTCAGGATGAGATCGGAGAAGTCTTTCGCGCCGGGCGCGTACTCGGCGTTCATGACGACCTGGTAGCCGGCGCCCTTGGCCGCCTCCATCCACGCCGTCGCCATCTCGCGGCCCCAGTCGGTCTTTTCCTGGAAGATCGCGGCGGCCTTCGGACGGTCCGCCGCCGGAATCGACGTGAGCAGGTCCACCGTGCCCTGGCGGATGTCGGGGGACTTCCAGAAGGGCGAGAAGAGGTACTTGAAGCCCTGCTGGTGGATCTTGTAGAGCGCGAACGCCACGCCGAGGTAGGGCGTCTTGTTCTTCTCGGCAACCGACGCCGCCGCCGCGTGGAGGTCGGAGCCGAAGCCGCCGAGGTAGGCGACGACGCCCTGCGCCGCGAGCGTCTCGAGCCGCGCGACCGTCTTCGTCGCGTCCGACTCGTCGTCGAGGATCACGAGCTCGAGGGGCATCTTCTTCCCGCCCACCATCACCCCGCCCTGCCCGTTGATGTGCTCGACCGCGGCCGATCTTGACGGTCTGGGCGACGGCCCCCGCCGGCCAGCCGACGAGCAGCGCGAGCAGGAGGACGCCCACGACCCGGAAGGCGCGATTCATGATTGCGACTCCCCTCAGTATTTGTTGGCGATCGGCAGCGTCTGAGCCGGGAAGAGCGTGATGATCTGCACGCCCGACGGCGTCACGATCACTTCCTCTTCGATGCGTGCCGCCGACACGCCGTCGGTCGCCGGACAGTAGGTCTCGACGGCGAACATCATCCCGGCCTCGAGCTCCATCGGATCGTCGAAGGAGTTGAGCCGGCTGATGATCGGCCGCTCGTGAAGCCCGAGCCCGATCCCGTGGCAGAAGTTCAGGCCGAACGCCGCCATCTCCGAGTCGAAGCCGATCTCCTGGGACGGGGGGAAGGCGCGCGCGATCTTGTCCGTCGCGACGCCGGGCTTGATGAGCGCGATCGCGCCGTCCATCCACTCGCGCGCCTTCGTGTAGGCGTCCACCTGGGCGGGCGTCGCGCGCCCGACGCTGAAGGTGCGGTAGTAGCACGTCCGGTAGCCGGTGAAGGACATGATGATGTCGAAGAACGCCTGGTCGCCCGGGCGGATCAGGCGGTCGGTAAAGTTGTGCGGGTGCGGGCTGCAGCGCTCGCCCGAGATCGCGTTGATCGCCTCCACGCAGTCCGAGCCCATCTCGTAGAGCCGCTTGGTGGCCAGACCGACGATCTCGTTCTCGCGCACGCCGGGCTTCAGCGCCTCGAAGATGTCCTGGTAGACGCCGTCCACCATCGCCGCGGCCATGTTGAGGAGCGTCAGCTCGTCCTGGCTCTTGAGCATCCGCGCCTCGAGCATCACCTGCTGGCCGTCGCGCACCTCGACGCCGAGATCTTGAAGACCGAAGAGGAACGGCGGCTCGACCAGGTCGATGCCGAGCGGCATGCCGGCGACGCCCTCGGATCTCAGAATCTCCTTGATCTCCGCCGCCGCCTTCGTGAAGAGTCCCGCCTTCGGCGAGACGGCGCCGCGCAGGCCGACCATGCCCGCGAGGGACTGCCGTTCCGGGATCCACGGGGCGTAGAGCTTGTGGTGGCGCGCCGCCGAGCCGAAGTCCCACACCCACGGCTCGCCGTTGCCGGTGAGGAGCGACCAGCGGGTCAGCTTGTCGCGCGCCCACTCGCCGATGACGGTGCCGGAGAGATAGCGGATGTTGTACTGGTCGAAGCAGAGCAGGGCACCGAGCCCGGACTTCGCCAGCGCCTGCCGCGCGCGGCCGAGGCGATACGCGTGCAGCCGGCGGAAGTCCACGCGCTCCTCGAAGTCCACCTGGATGTGGCCGGGCGCCTGGAGCGGGCGGTCCCAGCGGTGGCGGGGGTTCACGTCGTCCATGCCGCGACGACTATAGCAGGGGGGCGCGAACTGTCTAGCGGGGCCTCACCGCCGTCGACGGGTTGCCAGGATAAGGAAGTACTGGTACGGAAGCAGGTGACGCTCGGCGACGAGACGCAGACCGGCGCGCCGCGCGTCGCGCAGGAATCGCGTCCGCGGCACACGACGGCGGGGCGGCGGGCCGAACTCCGAGTCCTCGTTCCAGTCCACGTTGACGACGCGCGCGCCGCGCGGAAGGGCCGCGACGAGCCGGCGGAGGAACGGACCGGCCCCGTGGAGGTGGTGGTACACGTTGATCAGCACGGCGACCTCGCAGCGGCCCCGCGGCAGCAGGGGATCGTCGTCGCGACCGAGCACGGGCGTCACGTTGCGCGCGCCGCTCCGCGCCACGCGTCGGCGCAGGACGTCGAGCACGGCGGGCTCCGGGTCCACGGCGAAGACGTGGCCCGATGGGCCCACGGCCCGCGCCAGCCGCGGCGTGAAGTAGCCGGGGCCGGCGCCGATCTCGGCGACCATCTGGCCCCGACGCAATCCGAGGGCTCGCACGAGCGCGGCGGGCTTCTGCCACGTCGCGCGTCGCGGATTCAGCTGCCGCTTCAGCGCGCCGGCGAGCTCCTTCCGGGTCATCGCGGGGCTCCCTGAGCCCGGAGGAACGCGCCGACGGCGCGGTTGTAGCGCTCGGAGGCGATCTGCGGCGCGAAGTGGCCGCCGCTCTCGAGGACGACGTACCTGGCGCTCGTGATCCCGCTCGCCAGCTCGTCGGAGTAGAACATCGGCGTCACCATGTCGTCCTGCGCGACGATCACCAGCGTCGGCACGCGGATCTCGCCGAGGCGCGCCCGGCGGTCGAAGGCGACGATCGCGTCGATCCGGCTCGCGATCACGTCCACCGGCGCGGCCGTCGCCGCCGAGACGCGGTGCAGCTCGGCGATCGCCGTGTCGTTCCGACTGACCCAGCGGGGCGGCGCCAGCACGAGCACGGATGCGCGCAGGTAGGCCTCGACGCCCGAGGCGAGGAGCGTCTGCTTGCGCGATTCGAACAGCCGACGGAAGTACGGGTCCGGCCCCGCCCACGTGGCCGACAGCACGAGGCTGGCGACGCGGGCCGGATGGTCCTGCGCGAGAACCTGGCCGATCGCGCCGCCCGTCGAGTGACCGGCGACGTGCGCGCGCTCGAGGCCGAGCGCGTCCATGAGCCGGACGACGTCGCCCGCCATCTGCTCGACGGAATACTTGATGCGCGAGTGGGTGGACTGCCCGGCCCCGCGATGGTCGTGGACGATCACGCGGAAGTCGCGCTTGAAGTCGGCGACCTGGGCGGCCCAGAACGCCCCGACGCCCGACAGGCCGGGCACGAGCAGGAGCGGTGGGCCCTGGCCCGCGTCTTCGTAATAGATCTCGGCGTCGCCGATCGAGGCCCTGGGCATGGCACCTCATGCTAGCATCTGCGGGCCAAGCGATGACCTGGATCGGCGCATCACGGCGCAGAGTCGAGGATCGCCCGCTGCTCATCGGCGCCGGTCGCTTCACCGACGACCTGAGCCTGCCGGGCGCTCTCGCGCTCTTCCTGACGACGACCGCGGTGCTGGGGTTGGAGCTGCTGCAGATGCGGCTCCTGTCGTTCATGCTCTGGCATCACCTCGCGTACATGGTCATCTCGATGGCGCTGCTCGGACTCGGCGCGGGCGG
>WNGG01008533.1_pt1 | contig 17004 bp, 15 predicted proteins | sample 5400661 | NCBI WGS metagenome assembly WNGG01 (sample SAMN13153372, study PRJNA577476) | soil metagenome | isolation source: 100 cm soil or saprolite under Garry oak tree replicate 1 | place: USA:California | collected 2016-06-15 | reverse complement strand
CGAGGCGAGCTTGCTCGAGTCGGGCGCCCGCGGTGCGCTCTGCGGTGCGAGTCGACCAGAGATTCCACACGAACAGCACCGCGCCCACACCGACGGCGATCCCGAGGTAGCCGGACGCCTGTCTGTGCCCCTTTATCCAACGGACGAATCCCGCCAGCCTGCCTGAGTCTGCCGCCGCGACGGGACGTCCCGCCGTGGTCACCGATGTCGCCATGCGGTCTTTGACGTCCTTTCGTGACGTCTTCGCGTGACGTCTTTGCGCGACGTCTTTACGTGACGCCTTTACGCGACGTCTTTGCGTGACGCCTCTTGATTCTTACGCCCCTGGGGTGACTCGAACACCCGGCCAACGGTTTAGGAAACCGCTGCTCTATCCACCTGAGCTACAGGGGCTAAGCGCTGGAATGTAGCGGGGTTACGTATAGTGTAGCAAGGCCTCGATGCGCTCGCCTTGCAACCGCGCGCGCCCGTCCAAGAAGTCGAGCTCGATCAAGAAGGTGAACCCCACGACCTCTGCGCCGTGCGCCCGCACCAGCTGCGCCGCGGCAGCGGCCGTGCCACCGGTCGCCAGCACATCGTCCACGACCAGGACGCGGTCCCCGGCGCTGACGGCGTCCTTGTGCATCTCGAGCGCGTCGGTGCCGTACTCGAGGGCGTATTCCACACGGCCCCGTTCGGCGGGCAGCTTCCCGGGCTTCCGCATCGGCACGAGTCCCGCTTTGAGTGCCAGCGCGATCGGCGCGCCCAGCAGGAAACCTCGCGACTCGATCGAGACCACGCGCGCGATCTTGGCGCGACGGAACGGCGCCGTCATCAGCTCGACGGCGCGCCGGAACGCCGTCGGGTCGAGCAGCAGCGGCGTAATGTCCTTGAAGACAATTCCCGGCTTGGGGAAATCAGGGACGTCCCGGATACGGCGGGCGATGTCGTGCACGGTCACGGGCCGGGTCAAGGGTAGACCTTGCAACTAGTTGATTTCGAACTCGTTCGACAGGTTCATATCATGTGGAACCTCGGTTTTTTCCACACGGTCGACCCGCGCGCCCGACGGTCCCCGGGTGAGCGCTCGCTCCAGCCGTTCAAGTACTTCCTCAACCCCTTGAGCAACCACTTCAACCGAGCCGTCGGGGAGGTTGCGCACGCTGCCTCGCAATGCCAGCCGCTCGGCCTCCCGCCACACGAACCAGCGGTACCCCACGCCCTGCACGCGACCCCGAACCAGGAAACGGACCGCTGGCACCGAGCTTACTCCCCGCTGCGCTGCGCCACCCGGCGGCGATGCCACCAGACGTAGACGGCGGCGATCGCGGCCAGCACGGGTAGGAGGATGAGCACGGCCCGTCCGGCGTAAGTCTGCGCTTCCTGGTTCAAGACGGTGAGGATCACGTCCTCCTTCCTGCCGATGAACCAGCCGATCCACGTGAGAACGGTGCACCACACGAGCGCGCCGAGCCCCGTGAACGTGACGAACTTCGCCAGGTTCATCCGGGCGATCCCGGCGGGAATCGAGATCAGGTGCCGGATCACCGGGAGCATGCGCCCCATGAAGGTGCTGATCTCGCCGTGCGCGGCGAAGTACCGCTCCGAGCGCTCGAGGCTCCGCTCCGAGATCCAGAAGTACTTGCCGATCCGCCGCACCACGGCCCGTCCCAGCCAGTGGGCGAGACCGTAGTTCGCGAGCGCGCCCGTGATGCTGCCGGCAACCCCACAGGCGATGGCGAGCGCGAAGCTCATCTCGCCTTTCGCCGCCAGATATCCCGCCGGGGGCATCACCAGCTCGCTCGGCAGCGGCAACAACGAGGACTCGACGGCCATGAGAATCACGATGCCCGGATAGCCCAGGTCGCGGAAGCGGTCGAGCAGCCACTGGACGAAGCTCTCAAGCATCGAAGCCGTGCTCTCCGACGAGGGGAACGAAGCGAGCGTCGCCCAGGGGGATCCGCCGCAGACCAGCCTCGCCCCGCTCGACGAGGGTGAGAACCTGAGCGCCACGGGCGCCGACGGGGATCAGGAGTCGGCCTCCGGGCGAGAGCTGCTCGACGAGCGGCGGGGGGATCTCGGGACCCCCTGCGGCGACGAGGATGGCATCATAGGGCGCGTAGGCGCTCCACCCCAGCGTCCCGTCACCGTGCAGCACGGACACGTTTGTCACGCCTGCCTCGCGCAGGGCGAGCTGGGCGGTGCGCGCGAGCGTCTGCACCCGCTCCACCGAGAGCACCGTGGCAGCCAGCGCGCCCAGCAGCGCGGTTTGGTACCCCGAGCCCGTGCCGATCTCGAGCACCCGCTCCCTGCCTGTCAGGCGCAGCGCCTCGACGTGGCGGGCCTGGGTGGACGGCTGTGAGATCGTCTGGCCGTTGCCGATGGGGAGCGCGACATCTTCGTAGGCCCGGTGCCGCACTGCCTCGGGCACGAACAGATGCCGCGGCGTCTCGGCGAACGCCTTGAGCACGGCGAGGTCACGGATGCCCTTGGCCCGGAGCGTTTCGACCAGTCGCGTCCGGTACCCGGCGTAGCTGTCGCCCGCCCCCGCCCCCCCCGCCCCCTGGCCGCTCAATCGCCGGGGAACCATTTGCGCACGACCTCGATCAGGTCGTAGTTGGTCATGTCCATGTGCAGCGGCGTCACGGAAATGTAGCCGTCGCTCGTGGCCCGGAAGTCGGAGTCGGCGTCCCCGGTCCACGTGATGTGGCCTCCGCCGATCCAGTAGATGTCCTTCCCCCACGGGTCCTTCATCAGGGCGATTTCCTCGCTGAACACCCGGCTGCCCAGGTGAGTCACCTTGATCCCTTTCACCTGGTCGCCGGGGATCGCGGGAAGGTTGATGTTGAGCAGGGTCTCCTTAGGGAAGTCCTTCACATCTACGATGTGCTGGAGCAGCGCGCCCAGGCCGTCTCTGTGGGTGGCGAGGAGGTCCAAGTCCGAGCCCGCGTACGACACCGCGATGCTCGGGATACCCGCCACCAGGCCCTCCATCGCGGCGGCGACCGTGCCCGAGTAAAACACGTCCTCGCCCATGTTCTGGCCGTGGTTGATCCCGGAGATGACGAAGTCGGGTTTGTCGGGCATCAGCATACCGATAGCGAGCAGCACGCAATCGGTGGGAGTTCCATCCACCTGGAACGCGCCGTCCGGGCGCCGCGTGGCGTGTAGCGGGCGGTGCAACGTGAGCGAGTGCGAGGTGCCGCTCTGCTCGCGGTCGGGCGCGACGACGGTGACCTGGCCCAGCGACGCGCACACCTCGCCCAGGACCGCGAGGCCGCGGGCGAGGATGCCGTCGTCGTTCGAGATCAGGATGTTCATCGTGCTCCGAACATGATGCGGCGGCCGTACCGCGTGAAGACACGCGCCAGGCGCCAGGTGTCCTCCCAATGCCGGAAGTGGCTGGGGCGCCCGCCGTAGATGGTGGCAATCGGCACTGATCGCACTCGCAAGCCCCGCGCCAGGGCCTCGAGCAGAAACGCGGCTTCGAAGTCGTAGCGCACCTCGCTGGGGCGGACCAGCTCGGCGGCCTGACGCGCGAGCGCCCGGAACCCCGTCTGCGCGTCCGGCACCGCGCGCCCCGCGATGCGCGACGCGAGCGTGGCGGAGAGCCAGTTCGTGCAGCGGCGGCCGAGCGGCATCGCCCGCGTGCGGGCCCGCGCGCCGAGCACCAGATCCGCCTCGCCCGCGGCGATCGGGGCCACGAGCCGGGGGATCTCCTCGGGTGGATGCTGCCCGTCGGCGTCGAGGGTCACCACGATCGCCGCGCCGTCGGCGAGCGCCCGATCGATCCCCGTACGCAGCGCCGCGCCCTTCCCGAGATTCCGCGGGTGCACGAGTACGGTGGCCCCGTTCCCCCTTCCCCCTTCCCCGGTGCCATCCCGCGACCCGTCATCCACGACGTACAGCGCCGCGCTGGGGAGCGCACGGACGCTCGCCGCGAGGACCGCCGCGATCGTCGCGGCGGCCTGGTAGGCCGGGATGACGACGGCGACCGCGCCGTCAGCGTGCCCCGGCATTCGGCGCGACGGTTCCCTCGAGGATGGCGAGAATCGACTTGAGCTCGCTGCGCAGGTCTTTCACCGTTTGCGTGGCGAGCGCGCGCCGTGCTTCGGGCTTCAGCTCGCCCGAGCGGCGATATTGCTCGATTTTCTGGCGCGCGCCTTCGATCGTGTATTTCTCGGTGTACAGCAGGTGCTTCACCAGCATGATCAGCTCGATCTCGCGTCGCTGGTACACACGATTGCCGGAGCGGTTTTTCGCGGGGTTCAGGAACCGGAACTGGCTCTCCCAGTAGCGGAGCACGTGGGGCTTCAAGTCGGTGAGCTGGCAGACCTCCCCGATGGAGAAGAATTCCTGGATGGGCTGTGGGACGCTCATCGGCTCCCCCCTCCCCCCCCCCACTGCTCCGCTTTCAGTTCCCGCTCCATCAGGTCGGCGATCGCCTGGCGCGGCGGCTTGCCGTCGAACAACACCGCGGCCACCTGCTCGGCGATCGGCAGCTCCACGCCATGCCGCGCACCGAGCGTCACGGCGGCGCGCGCGGTGTTCACACCCTCGGCGACCGAGGCGCGGCCGGCGAGGGCGTGCGACAGCGCCGTCCCACGAGCCAGCTCCACGCCCAGCGAGCGGTTCCGCGACAGCGGCCCGGTCGCGGTAAGAATCAGATCGCCCATCCCCGCGAGGCCGGCGAACGTCGCGGGCTCGGCGCCGAGCGCCACACCCAGCCGCGTGATTTCGGCGAGCCCGCGGGTGATCAGCGCCGCCCGGGTGTTGTGCCCCAGGCCGAGCCCCTCGAGGATCCCGGCGGCGAGGGCGATCACGTTCTTCAGCGCCCCGCCGAGCTCCACGCCCAGCACGTCGGTGTGTGAGTAGACGCGAAAGTAGTTCGTCGAGAACACCTGTTGCACCCGCTGGGCCACGTCGTGATCGCGCGCGGCGGCTACGACCGCCGTGGGCTGGTGCTGGTACACCTCCCGCGCGAAGGACGGGCCCGACAGCACGGCGAGCGGGATGCCCTGCGGCAGCACCTCGCCAAGCACGCAGGACAGCGTCGTGAGGCGTTCGGGCTCGAGCCCCTTGGACACGCTGACGACCATCGCCCCGCGCCCGAGCGCCGGGCTCACGCGCGCCATCACCTGCCGCGCCACGTGCGAAGGCGCGGAGGACACGATCACCTCCGCCCCGCGCACGGTCTCGGCCAGGTCCCCGCTCGCCCGCAGCGTCGGGTCGAGGGGCGCGCCCGGGAGGAAGACGTGGTTCAGGTGTTCGCGGTTGATGCTGTCGACGACCTCCGGCTCCCGCGCCCACAGCGTGACCGACTCGACCCCCCCCTTGCGCGCGAGCAGGTCCGCCAGCGCCGTGCCCCACGCGCCGCCGCCCACTACGGCGACTCGGGTCACGGGAGTGCGCGGCTCACGCCGCGGCTCGGCCCTGCCGCTGAAGCGGCGCGCCCGTTTACGGGCAGCCGCCGAGTCGCGAGTTCACTCGCGGATTTCACGCCGCCACGCCCTTTCTCGTCCGAAACCGATTCTCCGTTCCGCTCATCAGGCGCCGGATGTTCGCCCGATGCGAATACGCAATCAACAGGGCAAGCGCCACGCTCGCCCAGAAGCTGTACGGCGCGCTCGGCGCGGTGAGCCGCACCCAGAGCGGGAACAGCGCCGCCGCGGCGAGCGACGCCGCGGAGACGTACCCGAAGAGCCACAGTGTGGCGGCCCAGAGGGGCAGCGAGATCGCGAGCGCGAGCGGGGCGAGGGCCAGGAACATCCCGGCGGCGGTCGCCACGCCCTTCCCTCCCTTGAAGCCCACGTAGGGCGAGTACACGTGCCCCACCACCGCGGCCACGCCGAGCGCGACAGAGAACCAAGCGGGGCCGTTCGCCCAGGGACCGAGCACTGCCACGGGGAGTGCCCCCTTGCCGAGGTCGACGAGGCCCACGGGAATCGCATACCTCCACCCGAGCACGCGGTACACGTTCGTCGCGCCCAGGTTCTTCGAGCCGTGCTCGCGCAGGTCGATCCCCCGGCCCAGTTTGCCGGCGAGGTAGCTGGTCGGCGTCGCGCCGATCAGATACGCGAGGACGAGCATGACCGCCAGCCCGAGCGCGCTCACCGGTGCGCCGCCTGTTCCCGCTTGCGGCGGAATTTGATGCTCACGGGAGATCCCGTGAACCGCCATGCCGCGCGGAAGCCGTTCAGGAGGTAGCGGGTGTACGACTCGGGGATCGCCTCGGGGCGGTTGGACACGATCGCGAACCGTGGCGGCGCGGTGCCGATCTGGGAGGCGTACAGCAGCCGCACCGACTCGCCCACAGGCTGGGGCGGCTGCTGGCGGTCCACCAGAGCTTCCAGCACCTCGTTCACCTCGTGCGTGGGGATCCGCTTGTCGCGCTCCGCCGCGACGGCGAGGATCAGTTCGAGGAGCTTGGTCGTGCGCTGTCCGGTCTTGGCCGATACGTAGAGGAACGGGATGAACTCGAGAAACGGCGCGCGCGCCTTGATCTCCCGCTCGCCCCGCACCGCCGTGTTCGTGTCCTTCTCCTCGATGAGATCCCACTTGTTCACCGCGATGATCAGCGCGGCGCCCCGCTCCCAGGCGTCGTTGGCGATCTTCAGGTCCTGCACGTGCATGCCGTCCTGCGCGTCCACGACCAGCACGCACACAGCGGCGCGCTCGATCGCCCGCGCGGTGCGCAGCGTCGCGTAGAACTCGATGTCGTCGTCCACCTTGCTGCGCTTGCGCAGCCCGGCCGTGTCGATGAACACCAGCGTGCGGCCCTCGTAGCGCAGCGGTGTATCGATCGCGTCGCGGGTGGTGCCCGGCTCGTCTGCCACCACCAAGCGCTCGCTGTCCAGCAGTCGGTTCACGAGGCTCGACTTGCCCACGTTGGGGCGCCCCACCACGGCCACGTCGACCTCACCCCCTGGCCCCGTCTCCGTTTCGCTGGCGGGGAGAACGGCGGCGAGGGCCTCGACCACGCGATCGAGCAGGTCGCCTGAGCTCTTTCCCACCGCCGCCGACACCGGAAACGGGTCGCCCAGGCCCAGCTCATAGAACGCCAAATGCCGGCTGTCCACCGGAAGCTGATCCGCCTTGTTGGCCACGAGGATCACGGGGCGCCGGGACTGCCGCAGGTATTGCCCGATCTCGAGGTCGGCCGAGTGGACCCCGTGCTCCACGTCGACGAGGAAGAGCACCACGTCGCTCTCGGCGACCGCCAGCTCCACCTGGTTGCGGATCGCCCGATTGAGAGCATCCCGCGCCTGGGGGATCAGGCCGCCCGTGTCCACCAGCCAGAACCGCCGCCCATTCCATTCGACCGCTCCGAAATGGCGATCCCGCGTCACCCCCGGGCGCTCGTCCACGATCGCTTCCCGGCGACCGACGAGGCGGTTGAACAACGTCGACTTGCCGACGTTCGGGCGGCCGATGATGGCGACCGTAGGGGTGCCCTTCATCCGTGGCCCCCCCTGATTGCGGATTGCGGATTGCGGATTGCGGATTGGAACGAGCCTGTTCGAGCCCGGGGGTCTACCTGCGGGATCGAGGCGTGCCTATCTATTCCGCACTCCGCAATCCGCAATCCGCAATCGGACAGCGCGTCCGCAAAGTCGTACGACAGCTTCACCGGCATCGGCAGGCGCGCCGCCATATCGTCGGCGCGCACGTCGTCCATGAAAATCAGGTCGTCGTTCACCGCCTCGGCGGGCAAGAGCGCGAGGTCCAGATCGCGCCGTGCGCGCAGCGCCCCCTCGATCGCCGCGGCGGGCAAGAGCCCGGCCGTCGTGACGGACCGCCCGAACAGCGCGTTCTCGACCACCACGAGCTCGAAGCGCCCCCCCGTGACGGCGGCCACGTCCGCGAGCACCTGCGGCATCAGCGGCCCCATCGCCGTCCCCGTAACGACGCCGATACGCCTGCCGGCCAGACCGGGAAGCCGGTCGCGCGCCGCCGCGATCCGGGTCTGGAGGTACCGCACGGCGCCGACTCCGTTCTCGCGCTGCTCGAACTCGCCGTACCAGTCAGCCGGCGGGAGCGGCTCACCGGCTTGCAAGTACAGATCGTCCGCGCCATAGCACCATGGGGACCCCCGCTCCGCCTTGGCACGGGTGGCGAACCGGTGGACGGTCGCGAGCGCCGCGCGGCACTCCCCCCGCCTGAGCTCGCGGACCAGCTCCCGCTTCGAATACTCCGTGAGCGCGACCGGCACAACGGAGACTGAAAGGATCGGCTCGCCCAGCTCGAACAGGTCGGTGAGTGTGCGCGCCAGTTCCGCTCCGTCGTTCGCACCGGGGACCAGCACGACCTGGGTGTGAAACCTGATCCCCTGCCCCGCGAGCGAGCGGAGCTGCGGCACGATCTCGGGCGCCTCAGGGTTGCGGAGCAGCCAGCGACGCACCGTCGGGTCGGTGGCATGTACGGAGACGTACAGCGGCGACAGCCGGTACTCCACTATCCGCGCCACGTCCCAAGGCTTCAAGTTCGTCAACGTCGCGAAGTTACCGTACCGAAACGACAGGCGATAATCGTCGTCGCGGATGTACAGCGGCATCCGCATGCCGGCAGGATTGCCGTCCACGAAACAGAAATCGCAGTGGTTGGCACAGCGGCGGATACGCGGCGGCTCGAGCGTGACCCCCATCGCGAGCCCCTCGGGACGCTCCACGTCGTACTCCACGGCGTCCCCGTCCGGCCGGGTGACGGACAGGAGGAACCGCTCGTCCGCCGTCAGGAACTCCCAATCCAGGAAGTCCTCGAGCGCGCGGCCGTTGACCGCGTGGAGCTCCATTCCCGGGACGAGCCCGAGTTCCGCGCCGAGTGAGCCCGGCGCCACCGCCTGGATCCGAACCACCGCGCCTGCCTGGACTTCAAGGACTTTGTGAAGCCTGGCGTCGCAACCTCAACGCAGGCTGACACTTCCGCCGAGCGATTTAATATCGCTCAGGAAGCGCGATAGCGCCAGCCGACGATGCCCTTACCGCTCACCTTCAAATCGATCTGCTGGCTCTCTAGCGGGGCGATGGCGGGGACTTCGCGAGTCTCGCTCGCGACCGGCTTCCCTTGACGATCGAGAAACTCCACCGTGAGCCGGAACGGCTTGGAGGGGGCGGGCTTCAAGTTCGTGGCCAGGAGGGTGACCGCTGCCCCGGCCGAATCGGGAACGAAACTCGACACGGTCACCTCCACGGCCACGAGCGAGTCGGCCTGAGCGACGTACTTGAGCGTCGAGTCGCGCTTCCCTTGCAGGTCCCACGCGGCGGCCAGGAGTTTGAGCGAGCTCCGGTTGAGCGGGTCGAGCTGCACGAGTTGCTGTGCTAGGTCGAGCAGCCTGGTCGAGTCACGCAGCTGGTAGTACCCCACCCCGAGCGAATACAGCGCGTCGCGGCGGAAGGGGTTCTTCGTCAGCGCGACGGCGAGCGCCCTGGTTCCCGCCCGATACAGCCGCTGGCCCATGAGTCGCTGGCCGGCGGTGAACAGCTCTTCCGGATCGAAGCTCCCGGCATGAGCGGCGAGGGAGTCGAACACCGCGACGGCATCCCCAGCGCGGCCGCTCTGGGCGTACAGCGTAGCGAGGGAGGCGGCGGCATCGACCTCTCCCGGGTAAGCCGCCAGATAATCCCGGAGCGCTGCGATCGCTGGGGCGAACGCCGCCTGGAGCTTCCCGCTGTCGGCCGTCATCTGCTGAAGCAACGTCGCGCGGCCGGCACGCGCCTGGGCCACGGCCTGGGCACGGGTGGTTGAGTCCCGCGTGAACGTCTGCTGGTCCGCCGGCGTGAGTCTCCGCCCGCGCGCCCTGCGTGACTGCGACGAGGCGATCATGCGTGCCAGCGCCGTCGAATCGGTTTCGAAGCCGCGCTCGATCGAATCGACGCTCGCCCGGAGCCGTGCGTAGTTCTGTGCCGCGGGATCGCTTTGGGCGCGGCCGACGAGGATCCGGGCGGCGTTGCCGAGTGCGTCTTTCTTGTCCTTCGCGAACGCCGTATCGTTGCCTGCCGTTTGCGCTGTGCGGCGGTAGTAGGCGAGCGCAGAGTCGTAGTTGTCCTTCCCGGCATACAGGCCCGCCAGCGCGACGAAAGCCTTGGGATTTCCGGGCTGCAAGTGGGCGGCGAGGCGAAACAGCAGGGCCGCCGAGTCTTCCTTCCCGCCCTGCCACGCGGCGAGGCCGCCGTTGAGGGTGTTCGCCCACAGCCGACGCCGGTAGCCGTCGATGTCCTGCTTACACTGGGGCGCGAGAGCCAGCGCGCGCGTGAGCGCGCTGTCGGCACCGGCGGCGTCGGCGGCTTCGACGTAATAGCGGCCGAGGTAATACCAGGCGGCGGCGTTCTTGTCCTGGGCGTTCTGCACGATCGCCTCGGTGAGAACCTTCCGCGCCTGCTCGAGCTGCTGGTCGCGCCGCTCCGGCTTCTCGGCGGCAGTCTTCAGGTACAGGATGCCGCCGTTGACCTTGAAGTGGCCCGCGCTGAGCTCGCAGGGAGGCTGGGGCGTGACCCACCCCCCCTGGGCGACCAAGGGGCCGGCCAGACCCACGCAGCACAGGGCCGTGAGAACGAGGGGGGTGCACCGCATAGCTGGGCGAACAACCTACTGAAAACCCGAAGGCCGGCAAGCAGCGTCGCGTGCCGGCCTTCGGGTCCACTTCAGAGCGGGCGACCGGATTCGAACCGGCGACGTCCAGCTTGGGAAGCTGGCATTCTACCCCTGAATTACGCCCGCAAGTACTGCAAAGATGCCCTCCCGCCAGCCTCTCCGTCAACGCCCGCGGCCTAGTGCGGTTCCAACTACTCGTACTTGGAGCGGAACCGCCGACTTGAGCGAGGGCTCTCTAGCTCAGTAATGAACAAAAGATGGCAGGGTCTCCGTTCGGGCCGAAGGCGTGAGGTCCACGACCGAATTGGTCACCGTGTTGTGCTCGACAACATGGATCGCCACGCTTACAGGAGCTCCTTGCTGGTCGAAGAAAGTCTTGATGCTGACGTCGTCCACGAGATGACGTATGACGTCAAAGCCGTCGCATCAAAACAATCGAGAATGTGAGGTCCGCGGGTTGCTGGGACCGTCTGCGCCGCGGCCGGCGACGGGACCCTGTCATGGGAAGGTCGAAGAGCTCCAAGCCGTCGCGCGAAAAGGTGCGAGCACATCGAGCGCGCTTGCGCCGGCAAGGACTGCGGCCCATCCAAATCTGGGTACCCGACGTTCGCTCGCCCGCCTTCACTGCCGAGGCGCATCGGCAGTCGCTGGCCGTCGCCAGAAGCCTGCGGGCCGCGGAGGATCAAGGTTTCATTGACGCGGTCTCGGAATGAGACGTGGGGAGATCTGGACCGCTGCTGGCGGTAAGGACTATGCGGGGAAGCCTCGACCCGTCGTGATCGTGCAGGATGATCGGTTCGATGCAACAGACTCCATAACGGTCTGCGCCTTCACGACGGACCCCACCGATGCGCCTCTGTTCCGGCTGCAGGTCGAGCCTGACGAACGGAATGGACTGCGATCGCCGTGCCGCCTGATGGCGGACAAGATCACCACGGTACCGAAAACGAAGCTCGGGCCTTGTGTTGGTCGGCTCGATGACGAAGATATGCTCCGGTTGAACCGGGCCATGCTGGTGTTCCTGGGGCTGGCCGGAGCAGCTCCCAGGGCCTAACGCGCCGTGGCTCCACTCCCCCTTTGTCTGCGAACCACTTCCTGTGTTACACTCTCATACATGAGCGCCGTGACCATCCGCTCGGACTCGAAGGTGCAACGCTTGCGCGTCGTGTTGGGCTGGGCGGCGATTCTGTTCGCCGCGTCAGCCTGTGCTGCCCGTCCACCCCGGGACACCACCCTCGCGGCAGACCGCAACCTGCTCACACAGGAAGACCTTCGCGAACACGGGTTCGCCACGGTGTTCGACGCGATCGAAGCGCTGCGCTCACACTGGCTGCGGGAGCGGGGACCGGACAGTTTCTCCAGCCCCGGCCACGTCCAGGTCTATCTCGACGATTCCCGACTCGGCGGCGTGGAGGCGCTGCGGACGCTGCCGCTGGCGAACGTGCTGTACATCCGCCACGTCAATGGGGTCGACGCCGCCGCGCGCTGGGGGCTGGACCACGGCCAGGGGGTCATCCTAGTCTCGACGCGCCGCTGACGGTGCTCGCCCGTCCCCCGATTCAGGCCACGGGGTGATGGGCGGGATTCCATCTCAAGATTGCGTCCTCGACGCCCTTCAAGTGCGCCCGCATCCGTTTCACCCCAAGCTTCGCATCGCGCCGCTCCAGCGCTTCGAGGATGGCCAGATGACCCTCGTGATCGCGCTCGCGCGACCCGAAAATGTTCAGGATCAGCCGCTGCTCTTCGGTGAACAGCTCGCGCAGGACGTCGAGGAGCTGGACCAGGACGGCGTTGCCGGAGGCCTGCGCGATCTGCCGGTGGAAGGACATGTTGACGGTGTTCAGGACGTCGTCGTTGGCGAGGTTCTCGCCCGCCGTGGTGAGCAGCCGGCGCATCTCCTTCAGGTGCGCGACCGTCGCTTTCTGGACCGCATCGGCGACCGACTGCGCCTCGAGCGCCATGCGGGCCCGAATGAGGTCGAGCAGCAGCTTCTTGCTCACCGTCCCCGGGTAGTCCGGGCTGGCCAGCACCAGGACCTCTTCGCTCCGGCTCACGTACACGCCGGACCCGTGGCGGATCTCGACCACGCCGATGGTCTCGAGCTTCTTCAGGGCCTCGCGCACCGTCGGATGCCCCACGCCGAACCGCTTCGCCATCTCCATGATCGCGGGCAGCCGATCGCCTACGCGATACTGCCCCCGCGCCAGCCTGTCCGACAGACTCTGCTTCAGCTCTGGTGCGAATGCCGTGTGCGCGGCCTCGCTCGCCGTCGATCGCCGAGCCACAGTACCTCCCGGGCGCCACGCCCGATTCAAAGCTAACGGCGCGTAACCCCGATCACCGCATCGAATGCCGGCTTCGGACGGCGCTGCCGGTCGAACAGCAGCGGATAGTTCGTCCGTCCCGGCACGGGCCAGTTGTTGAGCCAGGAATCCCCGTCCGCCACACCCCAGAACGTCACCCGGCTGATGTCACCGGCGTGGCGCAGATACACAGTGAACAGGTCCGCGTAGCGCTGCGCCAAGGCGCGCTGCACCGAGTCCGGCAGGCCACCCCGATAGGGGTTCAGGTCGGCGGCCGACTCACGGGGGCGCGGCAGCACGTCGATGTCGAGCTCCGTGATCATCACGCGCACGCCGAGCGCCGCGAAGGCGGCAATCGTGGTGTCCTGCTGGGCCGGCGTGGGCCAGTCCATCCGGTTGTGGCCCTGCAATCCGACGCCGGTCACGGGGACGCCCTCAGCCCGCAGCCGTCGCACCAGCTCGAGTGCGCCACGCCGCTTGGGCGCGTTCTCCAGCGCGTAGTTATTGTAATACAGCTCGGCCTCGGGATCGGCCTCGTGCGCGAAGCGGAACGCCTGGGCGAGGTAGCCCTCGCCGATGATGGTCAGCCACGGCGTGGGACGGAGCGTGCCGTCGTCGTTCAGCGCCTCGTTGACGACGTCCCAGCCGCGAATCCGCCCACGGTAACGCCCCACCACCGTCTGAATATGATCGTGCAGGCGCGCGAGCAGCGTGTCACGGGTGACCGGTTGACCATTCGCGTCCTGAAACACCCAACTCGGCGTCTGCTGATGCCACACGAGCGTGTGACCGACGATGAACATGCCGTAACGCTCGCCGAAGGCGACGTACTGGTCGGCCACGGTAAAATCGTAGACTCCGGGACGTGGGTGCACCGATGTCCACTTGAGGACATTCTCTGGAGTGATCGCGTTGAACTGGGCGCTGACAAGGGCGGCGCCGAGCGTGTCCCGCCCGGAGAACTGCGCCGCGTTGAGCGCCGCCCCGACCAGGAAGCGGCCCTCGAACGCCGCGCGGAGTGTGCGTGGTGTGAGCGCGACCGGCGGTGGCTGCGGCTGGGCGCAGGCGATTGCCACCGCGCCCATCAGGACGCGGCGCGCCCGGCACCATCTACGGATGCTCGACGACATCCAGGGCGGCGCTCTGCACGTCGACGGAGTTGCCCCCGACCATGACCTCGAACCGCCCCGGCTCGACCACGCGCTTCATATCGGGGCCATGGTAGGCCAGATGCTCCGGCCCGAGCTCGAACGTGATGGTACGCGTTTCTCCCGGTTGCAACGTGACGCGCCGGAACCCCCGCAGCTCTTTGACCGGCCGCGTCGCCAGGCTGACGGCGTCCCGGATGTAGAGCTGCGCCACCTCGTCGCCCGACCGCGTCCCCGTGTTGGTCACGTCGACCGAGACGGTAGTCCGCGCTTCGGGCCCGATGCGAGCGGGCGTCACGCGCACGTTGGCATACGCGAAGGTCGTGTACGACAGGCCGTACCCGAAGGGGAACAGTGGCTGCGTCGTGTCGAACAAGTAGCCCCGCCGGGCGGAGGGCTTGTGATTGTAGAATACCGGCAGCTGCCCCACGTGGCGGGCGACGGTGACGGGCAGCTTGCCGCCGGGATTGATGTCGCCGAATAGCGCCTCCGCCACGACCGTGCCGGTTTCCTGCCCGAGGTACCATCCATCGAGAATGGCGGGCACGCGATCGACGAGGGCGGGAATCGAGAGCGGGCGACCGTGGATGAGCAGCAGGACGGTCCGTGTGCCGGTGGCGAGCACCGCGCGCACGAGTTCCTCCTGCTGGCCCGGCAACCCGAGGTCCGCGCGGTCGCCGAGGTGCTGCGCTGCATACGCCTCGCGACTGGTCATCTCGTTGTCCCCGACCACCACGATCGCCACCTGGCTGCGCCGGGCGAGCGCGACTGCCGCGGCGCGGCGCCGCGCGTTGGACGCGAGGTCGGGCACGACGACGCGATCCGCGCCCCACCGGGCGTGCGAACGGGTCCCGCCGAGGTGCGGTTGCGGTTCCCGGGTGAACGTGGAGTCCTCGGTGATGCGGGTCCCTTCCGCGTACTCGACGGTAGCCCGGCTCCCCAGTCGGGCCCGGATGCCCTCGAGGATGCTGACCGCGTGGCGCGGGCCGCCGGAATAGCCGCCCAACAACACTTCGGCCGCATGCGGCCCGATCACGGCGACGCGCGACAGCCGGTCGGCCCGCAGCGGCAGAAGCTGCGGCTCGTTCTTGAGCAAGGTGATAGCTTGCCGGGCGGCAGCGAGCGCCAGGCTCCGGCTCGCTTCCGACCCCGACAGCCGGTCGGCCCGGTCGGGGTCGACGAACGGGTCGTCGAACAGGCCGAGGTCGAACTTCGCCCGCAGCAGGCGTCGCACGGCGTCGTCGATCGCGGCCTCAGTGACGCGACCCTCCCGCACCTGGGCGACCAGCGTCGGGTACGCCTGGACGTCGGGCAGCTCGATGTCCACCGTGGCGGCGAGGGCGCGCCGAGCCGCTTCCCCGACGTCGGCGGCGACGTGATGGACCTCGCCGAGCTGCGCGATGGCGAACCAGTCGGAGACGATCACCCCGTCGAACCCCCACTCCCCGCGCAGCACGTCGTGCAGCAGCCACCGGTTGGCGTGGGACGGAAGGCCGTCCACCTCGTTGTACGACGGCATCACGCTCCGCGCGCCTCCCTCCTTGATCGCGACTTCAAAGGGGTAGAGAAACACATCCCGCAGCGTGCGCTCCCCGTAGGGCGCTGGGCCGACGTTCGTCCCTGACTCGGGTTGGCCATGCCCGGTCATATGCTTGAGCGTGGCGAGCACGTGGGACGGCCCGACCACTGCCTCGGTCCCCTGGAAGCCATGCACCGCCGCCACGCCAATGCGGGCCGCGAGATAGGGGTCCTCTCCGTACGTTTCCTCGATGCGCCCCCAGCGAGGGTCGCGCGCGACGTCGACCACCGGGGCGAGCACCTGGTGCACGCCGCGCGCGCGCGCCTCCGCCCCGGCGGCAGAGAACACCCGTTCCACGATCTCCGGGTTCCAGGTGCTGGCCAGCGCGATCGCCTGCGGGAAGCTCGTGGCCTGGTCCGCTTCGAGGCCGTGCAGGGCTTCCTCGTGAAACAGCACCGGAATCCCGAGACGGGTGTGCTCCTTCACCCAGCGCTGGATGGCGTTAGTGTACTCCGCCTCCGCCCGGGCGCCGTGGCCTTCGCCCGGTCGCTCGATGCGTCCGACGCCGATCCGAAACCATTCGGGCGCCCGCGCTGGATCGAACCGGCCCTCTCGATCGGTGATGGCCCGCTTGCCCTGCCACAGGCACAGCATCTGGCCCACCTTTTCTTCGAGCGTCATGCGGGCGAGCAGGTCGTCGATCCGGCGCTCGACCGGGAGGGTGGGATCCAAGTAGGGCGCGTGCTCCTGCCTGGCCTGAGCTGACGCCACCCCAGCCCACGCTGCCGCGCTCAGTAGAGCGCGATACAACGGGCGACGCGGTCTTCCCGAACCCCGGGCCATCGGCCCGGGGTCAGCCGAGCAGGCTGGGTCCCGGGCGGCTGACCCCGGGGCGGTGCCCCGGGGTTCAGGGACGACTCGCCGGGCCATCAGTACCCCGGGTTCTGCGGGAACGCCCGAGTACCGCCGGCGGTCAGGTCGATCTGGGCCTGCGGGATCGGCCTGAGGTGGTGCTTCGCCTCGTTGAAGAACCCGCCGTGTGACGGCGAGGCCTGCCAATTGTCGTCCACGATGCGGTGCCACAGGCCGGTGCGGGCAAGGTCGAGCCACCGCGTCAGCTCGCCGTACAGCTCGCGGCCGCGCTCGTCCAGGATGTACTCGAGGTCGATCGTGGCCGGCATGTGCGTGGCGTCGACGATCAGCACGCGGTTCGCCGCCTCCGCCGCGCAGCCGCCGCAATTCGCGGCCCGCTGGCGGAGCGTAACGATGTACGCGCGCGCGCCCGCCTGGTCGCCCGCCCCCAGCGCGGCCTCGGCGGCGAGCAGGTACGTCTCGCCCAGCCGCATCAGGAGCACGTCGCGACCGCCGTCCAGGTTGTTGAAGTCCGGCCGCGCCTCGTCCTGCCATTTCTTCATCGTCGGGTAGCGGAAAATATCGTACTGCCCGACGGTGGTCTGGTTGGGAC
>WNGG01003793.1_pt1 | contig 17021 bp, 23 predicted proteins | sample 5400661 | NCBI WGS metagenome assembly WNGG01 (sample SAMN13153372, study PRJNA577476) | soil metagenome | isolation source: 100 cm soil or saprolite under Garry oak tree replicate 1 | place: USA:California | collected 2016-06-15 | reverse complement strand
TCAGGGCGTCCGCGGTCTCGTTGAGGATGGCCAGGTCACGGGCTTCCCGGGCTGCCCGGGCGCGTCGCCCCAGGAACTCCCGCGCCGCCTCTTCGATGACCCGGGAACGGCTTCGATGGCGGCTCGTGGCCTTGTCGATCGCTCGGAGGACACGTTCGTCGATCGTAACCGATGTCTTGACTCTCATACTGACTAATATACCACCTCCTGCCAGAGCATTCGGGCGGAGATGGAGACGTTGAATCATGACGCTGACCCTCGGCGCGAGATATATGGTGCCGGAGGTGGGAATCGAACCCACACGGGCCGTGAAGCCCTCGGGATTTTGAGTTCGTTCCAGGGCTGTCCCCTCGGGTCGCCTCGGCACCATCAAGCCTTCAAAGCCAGCGACTTCCGGCGAATCATCCCGGGGGCTTCGACCCGCCGCAACCCACCGCGACCCGCAGAACCAGCACAAAACCAGCACAGGCGGGCGCGTATCCGCGTTCACCTTGGCCGCGTCCTTCAGCCGCCGGTCGGCTCGTTCACACCTTAGGGCGAACTGATGTGACTTGGACAAGGCCCCAGGCATTGAGTCGGCTGGCCTTCACGCAGCGGCTACATAGATCCACGCCCAAGGGTCCACCCCTTCCGCTCCCGTCTAGGCGCACGCACTCGTCATGATCGGCTAGGAGCTGAGCTGCTCCAGCCAATTCGAGTGCACAGGCCCACGGAGGCCTTATATCATCGGGGCTTTGGAGACGAGTCGGGAGTAGTCGCTAGCTGTGGTGTTGCCCGTCCACCCCGCTGTTGATGGTCCCACCATGCTTGGTGATCGCGGATGAAGGTGTAGTCCTTTTTGAGCCTCTTCCAGCGCTCCTCCGCATCGAAGCCACGAAGCTGGCCGAACAGCGTGTCCACCCACCGCGTGTAGGCGGGCATGTCACGATTGCCGCTCAGCAGCCGTTCAAACGTAGCGTCGAGATGCATGCCGTAAGAGAGGGTTAGGTACTTCTCCTGGTTCTCGTCGATTGATGCTGCGATGAGAAACCCGAGGGCACCTCCGCCGACCATAAAGCTCTCCCACTCTACGGTCACTGTCACGGTTACAAAGGGATTCGACATCGTTAGCACGCGCTTAGACGGCTCCTTCGAGTCCCACCAAGCCTTCGTTCCTGGCGGGACGACAAGCTCGGTGGTAAAACCTTCCATCCCCCTGGCCACTTCTGCGTGGGGAAGGCCCTTGACGAGATCGTTTCTTTGAAGGAGCAAGCTGCCTCGGGTTGGATTGCGTCCCCGATATCTTGTAGTCGTCACTGAGGCTGTCTCAGAGCGGCGGATCTCCACGTCCCAACTCTTTGAAAAGGTCCCGGCCATGGCGTCCATGACATAACTCACGAGAACGTCCAAGTAGACGTTCTGCAAGCTGCTAATGTCATCGGGCTGGATCGCCGGCAGCGTCTGATCCGTCAAGCCTTTGATGAGTGCCGCCTTGCCCATTGTTGCGGCGGTCCCTTCCGCAGGGTCGGCGTACTGCGTCGCCAGAGAAAATGGCGGGATCAGAAAAATTGGGAGCCGCCTTGCCTTCTCAAGCACGAATACCACAGGGAAGTGAGCCTCCTTTTCATCTGAGGCCTTGAGGCTGAACCACAACGTAGCAAGGAGCCCTGCGAATCCAACGACGACGGCCGTGACCCCGTTCGAGCGCAGCGTCTCGGAAGCGAAATTCAGGTAGATCAGCGAAGCAGCGACGCCGAACAAACAAAGGCCCCCGACGATCACAAGAGCGAGCAGCATAGGCTTCCCTCTGGAGGTCCAAGGCCTCATAGCCGCGAACGGTACTGCTGTCGGGAAGGGGATACAAGGCCATCGGGCGTTGCCGAGCGGGTGTAGACTCGGGGCTCCCTCCGGCAATGACCGAGAGCGCCCATGATGACGGACGAGGATCTACAAGCCCTAGTGCGTGGCGGCGAGGGCTCGCGGGTCGAATTCAAGACCACCGCTCACCGAGATGACGTGAAGCAAGCCGTGGTGGCGTTCGCCAACACCATCCGGGAGCCCGATCACGGCGTGCTCTTCATCGGGGTGAAGGCCGACGCCACGATTGTCGGAGTGCCAAACCCAGACGAGGTGCAGAAGAAGATTCGCATTTGGATCGGGGAGTGCTACCCGCTGATCGAGGGATGGGAGATCAAGAACCTCGTGGTGAAAGACCGCGTGGTGCTCGCGGTCATCGTTCCCGAGAGCCGGACCTCCCCGCACTTCACCGGACCCGCCTACGTCCGCAAGGGCTCGGAGAACGTGAAGGCGTCGGCGGTGATGTACGAGCAGCTCATGGTGGACCATGTGTCTGCCGCGCGCCATCTACGGCCCTGGGTCGGTAAGGAAATCCGCGTGGAGCAAGAAGTAGAGAGATGGCGAGCGCCACGCGGGTGGGCCGGCCTCATCCAACTTTGGAAGGTGCTCTCGGTTGATTCGATCGGCATCACCCTTCAACAGCCTAGCGCCGGTCCCATCGTCGCGGACTGGAAGCGGGTCGCATTGCAGCCTGATATTCCCGGCCAGCCTCCCTTCGTGAGGATCTCGCTCGGTTGAAAAGGCTACGGCGCGACTCCAAGAAAGACTCTTGCCGAGGGGAGGGACTCGATGGCCTCACTCGATACCTTGCGGGTGATAGCCGACTTCGCAATTGTCGGCACCTTCTTCGTACACCTGTCAATGCTCAGGGCCATGCGAGAAGCCATGCGAAATCAAAACGCCATCACGGTTCACCAGATTATCGTTGACCCGGACTTTCGACACGATCGGGGTGTTCTCATCAACCTTCAGGGTAGGGCGCTGAAGGAATAGGAGAGAGGGAAAGGGCGAGACATGACGCGCCAACAGCCAAGAGGTCAGCGGGTGAAACTGGAGCGTGATCCTGTCCCCGCGCTAATGATCCACGTCCCGATGGATCTGCGCTACAGCAATCCCACGCTGGCCCTGCGCCAGTTGTCTTACACTGCGGCGCAGAAGGATCTTCCCGACCCTAGCGGCATCGACCTGTGGGCCGCGTCCCGTAAAGGTTGAGTATGGCGAACCTCAAGCCGCTCGTCGTAACGGCAGGCATGGGAGCCGTGACCCGGCCCAATGACCTACGAGACCACCAAGCCTCTTTCGACCTCCTGACAAGAGACACGATGGAGATTCTTGAGTACGTTGAGCCAGTGGACTCCAATGCCAGCACCTACTCCCATCGGATCTATGGTGTCATTCTGAGGGCATGTACTGACTTCGAGAGCCTAGCGAGAGACCTCCTGGTGGCTGCTGGCGAGACCAAGCCTCGCGAGAAAATGAATGTCCTCGATTATCGGAAGTTGGAACCGCAGCTTCACCTTCAGTCCGTGGAAGTGCATTTCCTCCCCTGGCGACCTAATCCATTGGCCAAAACGCCTTTTAGGGACTGGTCAACACGGGAACCGCCTCTCGCTTGGTATGCCACCTACAACGCAGTCAAGCATGATCGAGGCTTGAACTTCACGCGGGCCACTTTGGACGTCTTGATGGAGGCTCTGGCGGGCCAGTTTGCCCTCCTTGCCCGTGCCTGTGATTGCAGCAACTGGAACGACTACTCTTGGTCGGACGAAGGCGGCGGAAACTTCCTATTTATGCGGCAACCGTTCGTGATGTACTGGAAGGACACAGAAACCAAAATCGCCGCTGCTACAGGGAATAAAGAGCCGAGCAGATGAGTAAAGACAGTGAGCCTTTGGCCACGACCGTGAAGGAGGCTAAGCGGGCTTTGGCTGCCAAGAGGCTTCTTCTGCGGTTGCTGGGGGACACTTTGCGTGAGATCGGCCTCCTCTTCGTGGTGTTCGCGCCCCTCGACGTCTTGCTCGGTACCCATCCAGGGAAGAACCTCGAAATGTTCGGTTTCCTCATTGTCGGAGTCGCTTGCATCAAAATGGGCATATCCTTACAGATGCGAGGAGAGTTGGAGCAATGACGCCCGTACTGATTTATCTGTTCGTTGTCTTGAGCCTTGCCTTCTCAACCACGGTTGCAGCAAAGCGCTGGCAGAAGGCCAAGCCCGGTACGTCACTCAAGAGCGTTCTTGCTCCTTCCGTGGGGATCTTGATCGTGACCGGAGTTCTTGTTGCCGTGGCGATAGGGGTCTCGAACCCCGAGTTCCTCAAGGAGGGCACGGCGGCCAAGGCCGGCCGCGGCTTCAACGAATTTTTGAGACTGGAGCCACATGACTATGCTGGGGGCAGCACACAAGTCTCGGGGTCTTCCGGAAGTGAGAATGCGTTTGCAGTGAGGGATCTCTTCCGAGACTACACTGACTGCGTCTTTGTGCGGCAGGAAGGGGGGGCCACCTTCAAGGATGCAAAGCGCTCCTGCTCAGCGAAGGTTGCGCCGTCCGCCCCGGCTAGCACCCCGCCATCTCCGCCGTCACCCGCGCCAAGCAAGAAAGACTAGGGACGGGCGAGCCCCGCTCCTTTTCCCATCAAGCCCTGTCTCGCTTGGATTTCCGGGCTGGGATATTTATGGGGTATCCGGCTCGGAGCCTTGACAGCGTTTGGGGGTCTCCCCCCCCCCCGGGTCTAGGGGTCGGCTCGGAGGCTCACACGGGCTCTTGCTTCCCTTCCGAAACAAGGCCCAGGTAGCACTCGTAGGCAGCACAGTTCCAGCACAGGGGGTCGTCCTGACCACAACTGGCGCGGCAATCCACCCGCCCCAAGGATGTAGAATCCCGCGCGTTCCGGGGCAGAGTTATTTGTTAGGAGTTGCTCTACCTCGGTCTCAACAGCCGAGCCAATTGCACCAGTTGTCCCAACCTTGCCCGGTTACTAGCCTCACCTGGACAGTGCTGATCGCCCTGGAAGGGCTCAGAAGCGAGCCGGGTGTGCGGCGGGGCTGGGACGGTGGCCTGGGCCCGTGGGCGTGGCACTGCGTGCATGTAGAGCGGATCTAGGAGGCCCCTAGCGGTTGGTGAGGTGCTCCAGTTCCGAGACGACGCGGTCAAGCTCCTCGGCTGGAAGCCAGCGCGTGCCTGCCCAAGCACCGACGCCAGGGCGCGGTAGAACCAAACCGTGGCGTCCCGCCAACCGCTGAATCGTTCCCAGAAGTCCTCGGCGAGCGCACGGTAGTCCGTGTAGGTCAGGCTGAAGGGGATCTTCAGCGTCACTCGCTGGGGGACCTCCCCGTCCTCGGGTCCTTGTTGAAGAAGGCCTGCGATTCCAATTTGCGTGGACATGTGCGAACTAGTCGGCCGCTCCCAGACGGGCCGGCTCGGTAACTGACAAGCCATGCAAGGGGCGAACCGCCCCGAGCCTCAACGCTGTATCATTCAGGCTCACAAGCATGCGGCATGATCGTAAGCTCGCTTTCCTTCATCCCTGGCTCACCTTCCTCTACTGGGTCGCGATCACAGTAGGCGTAGGGTTCAGTCTGTCCGGTCTGCTCTCCAATCTCCCCATGCTGCCATCGGCCCTTCAGGGTCGCGTTGCGTGGGCAAAGGATCACAGCAGCGAATGGACACCCGTCGCGATTCTCGCCGCTGTCCTAGTAGACCGCATTCGAAAGGTGGTTCCGCAGCCCTGGCTTTGGACAACCGTTCACAAGCTGCTGACGAGCTTCCAGCGAGACATTTTCCAGGCAGAGTTATCGCGCGGCGATCCCATGGACCTCCATCGGCTAACGTTGTTCAAACGCCTCCGATTCCGCTGCTGGGTGTGCAAATGGCCCTGGTCAGGTTGGCTCGTACCGATCGAGCGGTCGGGCCATACGACACAGTCCACCGCCGCTGTGTTCCGGGCACCCGACGAGGCGAAGCGCGCGGAAGGCGTCGCGGGAAACACGTGGCGGGCGAGTGTCGTCATTTTTCGAGAGAATCTGCCGGACGTGTCATCCGCCGCCGCTCCGCCTCAGGACGTCGCCGACTACGCTAGGCAGACTTGGACCACGCCGGAACTCGTAGCTCGCCGCCGCCCCTCGGCACGCTCATACGTGGGCATCCCCCTGGACGTCAATGGGAAGCCCTGGGGCGTAGTGGTGCTGGACAGCACTGATGCCGCGTGTAAGCGTTCGGATGCCGACCTTAGGGCGTATGCCTTGCTCCAGGCTGTGCTAGGGAAGATACTAGAGAGGGAGTAGGGCTATGGGTGATTGGAAGGTGCTTAATCTCGGCGAGTTCCAGAAGCCATACAGCCGCGACATCGATGGTGTCACTACAGACGTCATGGCCTCCCCGTTCGACGTACCAACCGCGGTCAAGTCCAGCTTCGATCCCCAGCAAGGCTATTGGTCCATCTTGTTCCGCTACCTCACTGATCTTGCGGAGCCGGTGCTTACGCAGCAGCTAGCGCCCGACATCGTACTGAACCTCGGACGAGAGACAGGGCGCGTCGTTGGCGTTCAGGTCAAGCGTGTGGGTTCGACTGGACCACAAGGCCCGAACGACTATACGTCTTGGCAGGCTAGGGTCGCCGAGCTTCTGGACCAGATCTTGACGACGAAGCACCTCGATTTGTCACCGGCCAAGAAGGAAGCAGTGCCGAACGTGCGGCCAGAGAATCTCCGAATTGCCCGCGATGTCATCGCCGACCTCGAAGCTATCACCGCGCAGCGATCCCGATAGCCACGCCTGTGCTGTGGCCGGCGCGAGGGCCCACCTCGGTGAGTACTTGGGTCTAAGGCACCGCGTTCGTCCGCTGAACCTCATTCCGGGGCTGCGGCTGCTGCCGACTGGCCCGCCGTTGTGATCATTACCGCGTCCGCCGGATGGAGCGGGCAGGAATCTCCCGGCCCGTGGCCATGAAGGTCACCGGCCACAAGACGGAGGCGGTCTATAAGAGGTACGCCATCGTGAGCGAGAGCGACATCGCCGAGGGGCTCGCCAAGGTGGCGCAGTTCAAGGACGGTCAGCCCGTGTCGAGCGTGAGCGCCTTCCGGCAGGGCAAGTAGAAGATCCCCGGCGAGAACCAGCACAAAACCAGCACAATTTGGGGTTCGCGGCCCTCTTCGGGGTCGCGGGCCCTTTCCGTAAGTCATTGGTTTCTGTGGTGCCGGAGGTGGGAATCGAACCCACACGGGCCGTGAAGCCCTCGGGATTTTGAGTCCCGCGCGTCTGCCAGTTTCGCCACTCCGGCGGCCAGAGGCGTGACGAAGGCCAGTCTACGGGACGGGGGAGCCGGATGCCAGCGGCCGGCGGTGCCCGGCCCGCCGTTTACCTGTAGACCTTGAGCGCCTTCAGGATGGCGATGAGGACGGCGGCCCCCGCCACGTACATGATGAGCCGGCCCACCACGCCGTAGGCCGCGAGGCCGAAGATCCCGAAGATCCAGCCGCCGATCGCGGCGCCCACGATGCCGACCACGATGTTGGCGATCACGCCCATCTGGGCGTTCGTCTTCATGACCATGCTGGCCAGCCAGCCCACGATCCCGCCCACGATCAGCGTCATGATCAGGCTTTCCATTGTCGACCCCCCAGGAAGGAGTGGAGCGAGTCTAACCCGGCGGGTGATCCCCGTGCTGTCGCTCCACCTGGAGTATCCTGAGGCGCCATGGCGGTGCTCTGGGACGAGGTTCGACGCGACTTCCCCGGCCTCGAGGGCAAGGTCTACCTGAACGCGGCCGCCACGTCGCCGACCCCGCGCCCGGTGCGGGAGGCGGTGGAGCGCTTCTACCGCCAGATCGAGGAAGAGGGCGACGGGCCCTGGGATGAGTGGATGGCCCGCCGCGAGGCGGTGCGGGCCAAGGTGGCGCGCTTCGTGGGGGCGGAAGCCGACGAGATCGCGTTCGTCCCCAACACCTCGGCCGGGATCAACCTGGTCGTGGACATGCTCGAGACCGAGGGCCCGGTGCTCTCCGGCGAGATCGAGTTCCCGACCGTGACCCTGCCTTGGATCCACCGCGGGGTCACCGTGCATTTCATGCCGGCGGTGGAGGGCATCCTGCGGATCGAGTCCTTCGCGGCGGAGCAGGCGCCCCGCGCGGCCACCATCTGCATCAGCCACGTGCAGTACTCCAACGGCTGCCGCCAGGACCTGGACGCCTTCGGGGCGGTCAAGGACACTCGCCGCCTGGTGGTCAGCGGGAGCCAGTCGGTGGGAGCCTTTCCGATGGACGTGCGCCGGAGCCGCGTCGACGCCCTCGCCACCGCCGGGCACAAGTGGCTCTGCGCGGGCTACGGAGCGGGCTTCGTCTACGTGAGCCGCGAGCTCCTGGAGAAGCGGCCGCCGCGGGCCATCGGCTGGATGAGCGGGGAGGACCCGTTCGCCTTCGACAACCGGCGCTGCCGCCTCAAGCGGTCGAACGCGCGCCACGAGCTGGGCTGTCCGTCCTTCGGTCCGATCTTCGCCCTGGGCGCCGCAGTGGACTACCTGGGCGGGCTCGGCATCGCGGCGGTCGCCGAGCGGGTGCTCGCCCTCAACATGTACCTCACCTTCCGCCTCGGCCGCGAGGGGTTCGAGGTGCTGTCGCCGGGCGGCGAGCACCGCTCGGGGCAGACCCTCGTGCAGGTCGCGGAGCCGGCCCGGGCGCGCGCCTTCCTGGCCCAGAAGGGCGTGCACGTGAGCGACAAGCCCGACGGCTTGCGCATCGCCACCCACTTCTACAACCGCGAGGCGGAGGTGGATGCCTGCGTGGAGGCCCTCAAGGCATACCGCCAGACCCTGGGGGGCTGATCCCAGTTGCCCGGGCTCCGGGCCTTTGTTACACTGGACGTGCATCGGTTCACTTCCTTTCCCCACAGGCCGCCCGAGCGTCAAAAAGAAATACGAGGAGGTCAGCGTGGTTTTCCAGGTCGGTGAGAAGGTCATCTACCCGAATCACGGCATCGGGATCGTGGAGAGCATCCAGACCCGACCCACCCCGGCGGGCAAGATCAGCCTCTACCAGCTCCGGATCCTGTCGAACGATTCGCGGGTCTGGGTGCCCCAACAGAACGCCGACGGCGTCGGCCTCCGCCCCGTGATCAGCGCGTCCGACGTGCGCAAGATCTTCAACCTCCTGGGCGACGGCACCGTCGAGCAGCCGTCCAACTGGAAGGGCCGCTTCAAGGAGAACTCCGACAAGATGCGGACGGGCAGCCTCTACGAGGTGGCCGTCGTCCTGAAGGGACTCACCTACCTGTCCCGGAAGAAGGCCCTCTCCTTCCGCGAGAAGCGCATGCTCGAGCGCGCCAAGTTCCTGCTGGTCAGCGAGATCGCGGAGGTGGAGGACAAGCCCCGCACCGCGATCGAGGAGAAGGTCGACAAGGCCCTCGCGAAGACCTTCGGGATCGGTGCGCGGCCGGCTCAGAAGCCGGTGGGCCCCCGCCGCACCTCCGACGCCTAGGGGACGGATCTCTAGAGGGTTCCTTGACTTCGGCGGATTCTCGGACTAGAATCCGCCGATTTTCACACCACTAGGTCGCGCCGCGCGAAAGGACCCGGGATGGACGGGAGCCCCGCTAGCATATCCGAGCCGTCGAGAAACGCGATGACCAAGGCCGATCTCATCAGCATCGTGGCCAAGCGCCTGGACATCACCCAGGTGCAGTCCGGCATCATCGTCGAGGCGGCCCTCCGGAGCATCGTCTCCGCGCTCCAGAGCGGGCAGGAGGTCGAGATCCGCGGCTTCGGAAGCTTCCGGTTCCGGAACCGTGCGCCGCGCAAGGGCCGGAACCCGAAGACCGGGGAGAAGGTGGACGTCCCCCCGAAGAAGATCCCGTACTTCAAGATGGGCAAGGAGTTGAAGGCGCTGCTGAACGGCACGCCGCCCGCCGAAGAGGCGCCCGCTTCGACCCCCGCCTCCGAGAGCTGACCCCTCACCGGCCCACCATCACGGGGCCGTCCGCATGAGCTTGATGCGGACCGCACTCGTCGTCTTCTTCCTTCTTCCCTACTCGATCCTGGCCAGCCTGCTCGGCTACCCGATCGCCCGCGCGCTCGGCTCGCCCGCCCTCTTGTACGCGCTGGGCCAGTTCGGGGCCCGGACTGCGTGCCGCCTGGCCGGGGTCCGGGTGACGTTCGAGGGCCTCGAGAACCTCCGCGACCACCGGAACGTCGTGGTGATGCCCAACCACGTGAGCCACCTCGACGCCGCGATCCTCTTCGGCCTGGTCCCGGTGCCGTTCAAAGCGGTCGTGAAGACGGAGCTGTACAAGTTTCCCTTCGTCCACTATTGCCTCCGCTACGCGGGCTTCATCGAAGTGGACCGACGCGACCCCGGCCGGTCCAAGGCTGCCATCGCCCGGGCCGTGGCCTCGCTCCAGGCAGGGAACTGCTTCATCATCTTCCCGGAGGGGACCAGGAGCCGGACGGGAGAGCTGGGCGATTTCAAGAAAGGGGGGTTCGTGGTGGCGATCGCGGCAGGGAGCCGGGTCGTCCCCGTCGCGGTCCAGGGCGCCGAGCGCCTCATGCCCAGGGGCCGGTTCCTCATCCAGCCCGGCGCCGTCCGGGTCCGGGTCCTGGACCCGGTGGACGCGGCATCGTACAGTTACGAGGATCGTTTGCGCCTGCTGGGGGAGGTCCACGGCCGGATCGCCGCGGCCCTCGCCGGCTGAGGTTCCCTCCCCCTCCGTGGGGCGATACATCGGAATGAAGCAGTGCCGATCGAGTCAAGGCAGCTCCGACGCATTCCGATGTATCGGAGGGACAGGGTGGGGGGTCAATGACAAATAGAGCCGGCCATTGACGCGCGAGCAGCGCCGGACGCCGCGGCTGCAGCCGTACGTGGTGCCCTGCCGGATCGTCGTGGGCATGCACCGGCTGTCCGCCTACATCACCGACCTGAGCCTGGGGGGCGGCCGCGTCCGCTGCGACGGCAGCCCGCCGAATCCGGGGACGCTCGTCACCCTCGAGGTGCGGATCGGCAAGCGAGTCGCCCACTCCCGCCTTCCCGCGGTCGTCAAGTGGACCAAGGCGGCCGTCCGGGACGGCCACGATTTCGGCCTGACCTTCGAGGGTCTCTCGGCCGAGGACCAGAAGGCCCTCCAGGCGGTGGTGGACGAGTTCCACCGCCGGGCCGCCCAGCTCGCCTAAAAGGATCCCGATGACACAGGATGGCCCGGACCGGCGCCGGACCGTGAAGGCGCTCGGCTCGCTGCTCGGGACCGGGGGCTGGCTCTCCTTGAGCGACGACGACCTGCTCTACCAGATCGAGGCCCTGGGCGACGAGGACCACGGGCAGGACGAGACCCTGATGGAGGTGGTGCGCAGCGATCGCCACTTCTTCATCCGGCAGGAGGCGGCCAAGAAGATCCGCGACCCAGAGGTGCTGAAGACCTTCGCGGAGGACCGCCACATCGGCCAGATCCTCGTGCGGCAGATGACGCGGGCCGCGGACGTGGCCTACCTCGAACGGGTGCGCGACGCGAGCCGCCACATCGAGGTGAGGAAGGCGGCCAGCGCGCAGCTCCGGATCATCGGGGAGGCCCAGGCCAGGAAGTAGGGAGGTTCGGTCCCGCGCTCCCCCCCGCGGCGAGGCCGACGTGCAGGCCGATCAGGGCCCGGTTCCTCACCCCGGGGACCTCGACGTACACGTCGTTCCGGTGCTCATAGGCGACGAAAAACGCCAGGTTCCGTCCTCCCCGCGGGAAGCGCAGTCCCCCTTCGCCGGTGACGTCCACGAAGTTGCCCCGGGCCAGCCCCGGTGGGTCCTTCACGGACACCGCGCGCGCGCTCGCCAAGAGGTAGGCGGCCCCCCAGGGCCGGCTCACGACGTCCATTTCCAGGAGCACGGTCAGCTCCCAGCGGTAGCTGACTTTCGACCATTGAACCGTGTGGCCGACGCTGGCTGCGTAGCGGCCGGTGGCGCCGGGCAGCGGCCCCGCGACGCGCAGGCCCACGATGTTCCAGTCGACGGCATCGACCTTGGGCCGGTCCACGAGGTGGCGGGACACGTGGTGGAAGAACGGGTCGAGCAGGTGACGCCCGAAGCGGATCCGCGCTCCCGCTTCCAGGTGGTAGGCGGCCTGGTTCGCGTCGAAGGTCCGCTTCTCGCGTCCGATGATCGTCTCCACGTCCGCGGTGAAGTAGGCGGTGGCTCTCCCGACCCGCAGGAGGCCCGCCCCCGCCCCGATCCAGCCGTCCCAGACGAACGCGTCCTCGGTGGGCGCGTAGCGCGCGGCCATCATTTGGACCGTGACCTCGGGGAACAGCTCGACCTCTTGCCCGCGGAGGCGAGAGGGCAGGCTCGCCAGGACGAGGACGATGGCCACGCGCCCCGCGCGGGCCGGGCTCACGCGCGGGCCACGGCGGCGGTGCAGAAGGCGCGGACCTCGGCGGCGATGCGCTCTAGATCCTCCAGGGGCAGCTCGGGGTAGAGGGGCAGGCAGAGCACCTCGCGGCAGAGCTGCTCGGAGACCGGGAGGTCGCCGGGCCGGCCCCCGGCCGCGGCCATGGCTGGCTGCAGGTGGATCGGCCGCGGGTAGTGGATGGCGGTGGCGATCCCCCGGGCTTTCAGATGGGCGGCCAGCGCGTCGCGGTCTCTCGCCCGGATCGTGAAGAGGTGCCAGGCCGAGCGTGCCCCGGCCCGCTCGGAAGGTAGGACGACTCCGGGCACGTCGGCGAGGGCCTCCCGATAGGCCCGCACGCGCTCGCGCCGTTCCTCGTTCCACTGGTCGAGGTGGCGGAGCTTCACGCGCAGGATCGCCGCCTGCAGGCTGTCGAGGCGGCTGTTGGTCCCGAGCACGACGTTGTCGTACTTGCTCGCGCCCCCCCCGTGGTTCGCGAGCTGCCGCACCCGGGCCACGAAGTCGGGGTCGGAAGCGGTGACCATGCCCGCGTCGCCGTAGGCCCCGAGGTTCTTGCTGGGGTAGAAGCTGAAGCAGGCGGCGTGGCCGAGGCTGCCCGTGCGGCGGCCGCGCAGCTCGGCCCCGTGGGCCTGGGCCGCGTCCTCCAGGACCGGCAGGCCGTGGCGGCCCGCGAGGGCGTTGATCGCGTCCATGTCGGCGGGATGGCCGTAGATGTGGACGGGGAGGACGACCCGGGTCCGGGGGGTGATCGCCTTCTCCACCTGGCTCGCGTCCATCGTGAACGTTGCGGGGTCCACGTCCACGAAGACAGGGGTCGCGCCATTCAGCAGGATTGCCTCTCCGGTGGCGATGAAGGTGTTGGCGACCGTCACCACCTCGTCGCCGGGGCCCACCCCGTAGGCCCGCAGGGCCAGGATCAGGGCGTCCGTGCCGTTCGCCACCGCGCAGGCGTGGCTCGCCCCGCAGTAGGCCGCGAACTCCTCCTCGAGCCGCCGGCAGTCCTCGCCCTGGATGAACTGGGTGCTCGCGATCACCCGCTCCACCGCCTCGTCCACTTCGGGACGGATGCGCTGGAGCTGGGCCCGGAGGTCCAGCATCGGCACGGCGCGGGTGTTGGTCATCGACCCCCCACCCTAGCTCCGCCCTTCATTCATCGACCCCCCACCCTATCCCTCCCCACGTAGGGGGAGGGGAACGCTGGAGCACGACGGGCTCCGCCATTCTCGCGTGGGCTCGCCGCGACGCCAAACCGGCTCGCCGGCGGGTCTCATTCGAGCAGGCGCGCGAGCGCGGCCTCGAGGCTCGGGGCCAGGAGCCCGGGGGCCGAGGCCACCAGGGCCTCCCGGTTCGGGAACCCGCCGGGGATGCCGACCGAGAAAACGCCCGCCGCCCGGGCCATGTGCACGTCCTCGGGGCTGTCGCCCACGTAGACGGCTTCGGTGGGCCCGAGGGTGAGGCGCTGCAGGGCCACGTTGAGCGGCTCCGGGTCGGGCTTGCGCCGCACGGTGTCGCCCCCGCACACGACCGCCCCGAAGAGACCGGCCAGGCCCAGGGCCTCGAGCTCGCGCCGCACGCGGCCGCCGTCACCGCTCGACACGATCCCCTGGGCCAGGCCCCGCTCGCGGATCCGGGCGAGGGCCTCGGGCGTTCCGGGGATGAGCGCGCTCCCGGAGCGCTGATAGCAGTCGATCCACCGCTCGTCCGCCAGCGGCCAGCTCTCGCGGGGCAGGCCCACCGCTCGATAGGTCTGGTGCCAGTCCGGCGAGTAGGTCTCCTCGAACCGCGGGTGGTCGAAGCGGATCCCGAAACCCGCGAAGACCTGGACGTAGCACCGGTAGGTCTTCTCGGCCGAGTTCACGAGGGTGCCATCCCAATCGAAGAGGACGGCGCGGAGCCGGAGCGGGGTCACGGGATCCGCTCGGGCGCTCCCGCCGCGTGGACGTGACGCGGGGCCAGGCGCCCCGAGACCACGATGCCCGAGAGCAGCACCCCCAGCACGAACAGGGAGACCAGCCCGAACAGGAAGTCGCGCTCGTGGAGCAGCCCCACGGTCAGGATCACCACCCGGGCCACCGGGGTCAGCATCAGCAGGAGGATCCCCCACTTGAGGGGGCCGCTCGTCCCCAGGGCCAGCCCCAGGATGAAGAGGGAGCTGCTCACCACGAGGCCCACGGTGAGGGCTCCTTCGATGACCCGCTCGATCCTGACCCCCCGCTCTGCCCTCACACCGCGACCGCTCACAGGGTCTTCAGCGCCATCTGGGCCCCCACGATCAGGAGCACCACCGCCATGATGACCTTGAGGGAGCGCGCCTGCACCCGGTGCGTCAGGCTCGCGCCCAGCAGGCTTCCCGGCAGCGCGCCGAGGGCGACCGCGGCGGACAGGGGGAGGGCCACGTCCCCGCGGCCGAAGTAGAGGAACGACGAGGTGGCGGCGGTGACGCCGATCATGAAGGCGCTGGTGGCGGCCGCCACCCGGATCGGGATCCCGCAGAAGGCGTTCAGGATCGGCACCTTGATGATCCCGCCCCCCAGGCCGAGCAGCCCCGAGATCGCTCCCGCCACCAGGGACGCTGCCAGAGCCAGGGGGAGACGCCGGACCCGGTAGACGTAGGGGGTCTCGCCCTCGAGGATCCGGCCGCCCAGGCGGCCCGGATCGACGCCCGTGTCGGCGATCACGTTCCGTCGTCCCGACCGCCGCGCCATGATCACACCCATCCCGGCCAGGGTCAGCCCGAAGAGCAGGAAGAGCTGGCGCGGTGAGAGCACGGCCGCGGTGATGCCCCCGGCCAGGCCGCCGATGGAGGTCGCCACCTCGAGCACCATGCCGAGGCGCAGGTTCACGAGGCCGCGGTCGAGGTTCACCGTGGACGAGGCGGAGGCGGTCGCGATCACCGAGATGAGGCTGGCCGCGATCGCGGCCCGGATGGGCACGCCCAGGGCCAGGGTCAGCAAGGGGACGAGGAAGATCCCCCCGCCCAGGCCGAGCAGGGCGCCCAGCAGGCCGGCGCCGCCGCCGAGGGCGATGAGGAGCCAGGGCGAGAGTTCGGTCACCGCGGCCGAATCCTACCGCGAAACGCGGGCGTAGAATGCCCGGCCGATGGCTCCCGGTCTCGCGGGCACCGACGCCTCTCTCGGCGCGAGCCTTTGCGGCCTGCTCGCGTTCGTCGTGCTGCTGCTCCTGCCCGGCCTGCTCGTGGTCCGCGCGCCCTGGCCCGCGGTCCCGTTCCTGTCCCTCTCGTTCTGGGCGTTGTCGTGGGGTTGGCTGTTCGGAGCGAGCCGCCAGCGCTTCCTCCACGCGGCCCTCCTGGGCTTCCTGCTGCTCGCTCTGCTGCGCCTGCTGAAGCCGCTCGGCCTGCGGGCCCCCCGCGGGTCGACCGTGCTGGTGCTCGCCGCGGCCGCGCTTCCCCTGCTGGCCTTCTTCTGCTGGCCCTTGTGCCCGGGAGCCGAGATGAGCTTCCACTCCCTGGGCGCGCGGCTGCTTGTCTGGCGCGACGGCTTGCCGCTCACCTACGAGCCCCTCGTCTCCCTGCGCCCCTTCGGGGCCCACGCGCCCGCCCTCCCCGCCCTGGCCGCGGACGTGTCGCTGCTCTCGGGCCTGGCGCCGGCGAAAGCCGTCCTGCTCGCCCACCAGGCCGCCGTGGGCCTGCTGATCGTGGCCCTCCACGCATTCCTGGTCCGGCTGGCGCCACCGGGGGCCCCACCCGTGGCCGCGCTCGGCGCGGTCCTCGCGGTGGCGCTGGCGCGCGTGCCGGCGGCCTTCTCGGCCTTCGGCGATGGAGGTCCGGTCCTCGCGCTGGCGTTCGCGGTGGCGACGGCGGCGTGGCTGGGGCCGACCAGCAGTCGCTCGGCCGCGGTGGCGGCGGGCCTGTTCCTGGGCGCATCGGCCCTGGCCCAGCCGGCCCTGGCTCTCGCCGCCCTGGTGGCCCTCGGCCTGCGGCTCCGGCCGTGGCGCGGCGGAGACGGGCGGATCCGGCTCGGGCTCGCGGCCGGCCTGGCGGTCGTGCTGGCCGCGCCATTCCTGCTGCGCCTGGCCGAGTCGTTGTCGTTGGGCGAGATCGAAGCCGCGGTGCCGGGTCCGCGCCAGGTCGCACCGGCGCTGGCGGCGCTGTTCGTGGCCGCGGCCGTCGCGTGGGTAGCTCGCCGGCTGTGGCCCCCACGAAGATGGGCCGTCCTCGGTCTCGCTGGGCTGGGCCTGGCGGCGGTCGGGAGCTCCGCCTACGATGCGCTCGACCGCGCGCACGGGCTGCGTCCCGGACCCGCGGAGCGGGCCGCGATGGCTCGCCTCGCCAAGGGCGCCAGGCCTTTGGAGACGGTCCGCATCGAGCCCGGGTCGGCGGGACTCTGGATGCCCGCCCTCGTCGGCCGTCCCGTCAGCCACCCCTGGGCGCCCCTCGTCTACCGGGACGAGCTCGCCGCGATCGCGCCCATTCCCTGCGAGTTAACTCCAACCCCGTCCGTGACATCCTTTGACGTTTGCCGATGAAACCTCGGGCCGGCCCTACCGTACTAAAGAGTCAGGACGGAGGAGGCGTGGCGCCGCGACGTGGTGACGGCGCGCCGGGGCTGATCGAGTGCCCCCAGAGAGGCCCCATCAGCGCGGCCGTTGTGTCCGGCGTCACGTCTCCCTCCGACCGATCCCCTGGTATTATCAGAATTCGCATGCTTCGCGCGGTGCGTGGTCGGTGAGAGTTCGCAGTTGGCTCAAGGGAGCGGCCGGGCTCCTCCTTGCGGGCGTGCTGTTCTTCGTGTTCGGCTGGGCTCCGTATTTCCTGGCCGGCATCGCCACCACCCGCCGCTTCCAGTTCCCCGACAAGG
>WNGG01008822.1_pt1 | contig 17022 bp, 15 predicted proteins | sample 5400661 | NCBI WGS metagenome assembly WNGG01 (sample SAMN13153372, study PRJNA577476) | soil metagenome | isolation source: 100 cm soil or saprolite under Garry oak tree replicate 1 | place: USA:California | collected 2016-06-15 | reverse complement strand
CTGTGGTGGTGGCTGCGGGCCCGGCGCCTCGCCCGGCTCTCCGGCACCCGGATGAGCGATGTCCGCCCCGCGGAAGGGGTGACCGAGCGGCTCTGGGTCGCGCGCCTCCCGGTCACGCTGCGCAGCGTGTGCCTCGGCGCCTGGATGGTGGCGGCAGCCGGCCCCCGGCTGGGCTCCGCCCGGAAAGAGACCCGGAGCGAGGGGATCTCCATCGTGTTGTGCGTCGATCTCTCGAGCAGCATGCTGGCTGAGGACTTCGCGCCGGCGAACCGCATCGACGTCGCGAAGCAGACCGCACTCGAGTTCGTGCGGGCGCGCACTTCGGACCGCATCGGGGTCGTTGCGTTTGCGGCGCAGGCGCTCACGCAGGTCCCGATCACGACCGACTACGCCGTCCTGGAGGAGGCGCTGCGCGAGCTCCGCGTCGGCATGCTGGAGGACGGGACCGCCATCGGGACGGCCATCGCCACGGCGGCGACCCGGCTGCGGCGCGCCCCGGGGAAGAGCAAAGTGGTCATTCTGCTCACGGACGGCGTGAACAACCGGGGCACGGTGGACCCGCGGACGGCCGCGCAGGCGGCGGCGGCATTCGGCATCCGGATTTATACGATCGGCGTGGGGACGCGCGGCGAGGCGCCCGTGCCGACGGGGCAGGGCGTGGACGGCCTGCGCTACCAGAATCTGCCCGTGGAGATCGACGAGCCGCTCCTCACCGATGTCGCGCGCGCGACCGGCGGGCGTTATTTCCGCGCGACCGATTCCGAATCCCTGCGACACGTGTTCGAGGAGATCAACCGGCTGGAGAAAACGACGGTAGAGCAGGTGGTGTACCGGCGCTTCGACGAAGCGTACCGGGTGCCGCTCGCCCTGGGGTTGCTGGCCTTGGGGCTGGAGGTCGTCATCTCCGCCACGTTCGCGGTGCGCGTGCCCTGATGAGCTTCGACGCCCCGATCGTGCTCGCCCTGGCGCCGCTGGTAGGCGGTGCGGTGTGGTTTGCCGCGGCGTGGGCGCGGCGGGTCCGCATCCGGCGGGCCGCGCTCTGGTCCGAGGAGACGGAGCACCTGGCGCGCGGGGCCGGTCGCCTCGGCCCCACCGCGCTCTCCCTGTGTGCGTTCCTGGGTGTGGTCGGGCTCGCGGGTCTGCGCTGGGGTGAGGAGCGCGTCGTTGCGGAGACCCGCGGGCTCTCCCTCGTGATCGCGATGGACATCTCGCGCTCGATGCTCGCCGAGGACGCGCGCCCCAGCCGGTTGGGTCGGGCGCTGCGGGAGGCGCGGCGGCTGGTCCAGGATCTGGACGGCGACCGGATCGGCCTCGTCTCGTTCGCGGGCTCCAGTTACATCCTGTCCCCGCTGTCGATCGACGGCTCGGCCATCACTCTGTATCTCGATGCCCTCGATCCCGACGTCGCGTCCGAGGGGGGCACGGCGCTGGCGCCGGCGCTGCGTCAGGGCGGAGAGTTGTTGCGGGCGGGCTCCGAGCTCGCCGATCGCGTGCTCGTCCTGTTCAGCGACGGTGAGGCGCACGACACGCTCCCCGATATCCTGGCGCAGGCCGAGCGGCTGCGCGCGGCGGGCACCCACCTGATCCTGGTCGCCGAAGGCGGCCGCACCCCCGCTCGGATCCCCGTCCGCGACGAGCGCGGCGCGCTGCAGGCCTGGCAGAAGGACGATCAGGGCAACGTCATCCAGACCGCTCGGCGCGACGACGTCCTGGGCGCCGTCGCCGACGCGGCGCAGGGGACGCTCGTCGCGGCGGAGCTGCCGGACCAGGCGGGCGCGATCCGGGACCTCGTGGCTTCGTACAAGCGGGCGCGGGCCAGTGAATCCCGCAGCGAGCTCGCCCGGCAGCGTGCCTGGATGCCGCTGCTCCTGGCGGCGGTGCTGTTGCTGGCGCAGGCGGCGTCGCGCCGCACGGCGGCGCTCATCGGGATCGCCCTCGTGTGCACGGTCCCAGGGCGGGTCGGCGGCCAGGGCTCGAGCCGCCGGCGCAGCGCCGCAGAAAAGGCGTGGGACCTGCACGACGTCACCCGGGCCCGGGCCGCGTACCTCGCCGAGCTGAGCGGACGAACACAGGACGACACGGCCTGGTACAACGCCGGGGCGGCCGCGCTGGCAAGCGGCGATTTCGACACGGCCCAGGCCACCTTATCCCACGCTGCGGCTTCGCTCGACCCGGATGTCCGGTTTCGCGCCCTGTACAACCTCGGCCTGCTCTTCCTGCGGCAGGCCGGGGAGGACAGCGCGCACCGCGACACGCGCCTTGCGGACGCTGAGCGCGCGTACCGCGAGGCGCTGCTGCTGGAGCCGCAAGACAGCGCCTCCAAATGGAATCTGGAGCTCGCCGTTCGGCGCCGCGGCGGCGGCTCGAGCCGCCAGACCGCCCGGGGAGGAGGGGGCCAGGGGGGTGGGTTGAGCCAGGCGCAGGCTGATCAAGTTCTTCGCTCGATCAGCCAGGAGGAGCTGCAGACGCGCCGCGACCGCTCCGGCATCGCCCGGCGGGCCGCGGAACCGGGAGTCAAAGACTGGTGAGCGGCGCGCTCTGGCTGGTGCTCGCGCTGCAGGCGTCCCCCAGCCCCTCTACGCACCCTGCCTCTCCCCGCTTCCCCCGTGCCCCAACGCCCGACGTGCGGGCGAGCGTGGACCGCCGGCGCCTGGCGTCGGGCGAAGAACTGACGCTGACCGTGCGCGCGCGCACCCGCTCGGCTGAACCCGTCGCCATCGTTCTGCCGTCGCTGACCGGATTCGCCATCGTCGGGTCGCGCGAAGTGACCGAGGTGGTTGTGGAGGGAGCCGGTGGTCCGTTGCGTACCACGACTCGCGAGCTGCGGCTCCGTGCTGATCGGGCCGGCGACCTCGTCATCGGGCCCGTGCGAGCCCGGCAGGGGGGGGGGCAGACGGTCGCGACCGACCCCATCGCCGTCACCGTGGACAGCGCCGCTCCGGGCGTGGCGGCGCGGCTCAGCCCGCTCGCCCGCGGGCGCATCGCGACCGCGCCGGCGCCGCTCCGCAACGACCGGGTCGCGCTCACCGTGACCCTCCCTGGGGACACGGTCATCGTCGGCCAGCAGCTCGACATCGTCGCCGCGGCGTGGTTCCCCCGCGAGCTGCGCGCGCAGTTGCGCCGGGCGCCGATCATCACGCTCCAGACGCCGGAGGGCGTATGGGGCTACCCGGGCGCCGCGCCTGCGGAGGTCGCCGCGTCCCGGCTTGTCCGCGGGGAGTGGATGGACCTGTTCGTGGCTCATCAGGTGGTGTTTCCACTGGCGGCGGGGCGCATCGTGATTCCGCCGGCGGCCGTCGACTACGCTGTGCCCACCAACTTTTCGTTCTTCAGTCGCGAGGACCGCTATTCCTTGAAGAGCGACTCCGTGCCGGTGACGGTTCTCCCCTTGCCCCAGAGGGCCGTGGGGAGCGGCCGGAGCGCAGGTGGCCCGTCGGCAGACGACCAGCAGGTCGTCGCCCAGGGCCTGACGCTCGACGTGAGCGTCGCGCCGCCGGACGGCCGGGTGGGTGAGCCGCTGGACGTCACCGCGACGGTCGCGGGAGTCGGCAACGTGGCGCTCTGGCCCGAGCCCGCGATCCGCTGGCCTGCGGGCTTCCGTGCCTATCCCGGCGAGACGGGGATGCGACTGCTGGCGCGCGAGGGGCGCATTGCGGGAACCAAGATTTTTCACTACCTCGTGGTGCCCGACTCTGCGGGCTCGTTCCTGCTTCCCGAAGTGCGTTACCCGTACTACGACGTGGCGGCGGGCGGCTACGCGGCGGCGCTCGCGATACCGCACTCGATCACCGTCGCGCCCGGGGCCGAGCCCCGCGCCGCGCGCGCGCTACCGCCCTTGCTTTCCGGCCGCGCGGCGTCGTGGACGGACGAGCTCGCTTCCGGCCTCGTGCCGTGGGGATGGCTCGCGCTGCTCGCTGGGCCACCCCTATTAGCGTGGCTCACCCGGCAGCGGGCGCCCCGCGCGCTTCAGCGTGTCAGCCCCGAGTCGCGGCCGCGCACGCGCCTCGGGTACCTCGAGTGGGAGTTCCACACACTGCTTGTCAGTCACGTCCCGGACCGCGCCGCGCGGGACGGCGACGGGCTGGCGCGAGCGCTGCGGGCGGCGGGGGTCGAGAGCGCGGTCGCGGACCACGTGATGCGGTTGCGCGACCGGTTGCGCGCCGCGCGGTACGGTCCGCAGGGGATGGGTGATGCAGCCGAGCTCGCGGCCGAGGTGGGGCAGGTGCTGCGCGTGCTCGGCGCGGAGCCCGGCGCCGGGGGGGACGGGGAGGCTCCGCGCCGCCGCCGCGCGGTGACGACGCTCGGCCTCGCCGCGCTGCTCCTGCCGGGCTTGGCGCGGGCGCAGGCGCCAAGCGCCGAGGCCCTGTATGAGGCGGGCGCGCTGCGCGCCGCGGCGGACTCGTTCGCGGCTCGCGCCGCCGCAGAGCCGCGCATCGCGGCGCATTGGTACAATCTGGGCGCGACGCTGTATCGCGCCGGCGCGGACGGGAAAGCTGCGGCTGCGTGGACCGTGGCAGCGCGTCTCGCGCCACGGGCGTCGCTCGTGCGCCGGGAGCGCGCGCTGCTGCCCGCCCCCGACGCCGCGAGCGAGGTGCTGCTCGAGGTGGGACCATGGACGCCCGGTGAATGGGCCCTGGTCGCGGCGGCCGGGTGGCTCATGCTCTGGAGCGCGGTGGTGGCCCGGCGCCGGCGGGCGGTGGTGGCGGCGCTCGCAGTCGTTACCGCCGGCGCTCTCGGTCTGGCGGGCCGCGAGCGGCTGCGGCTACAGCGGCCGCTGGCGGTCGTGATCGGACCCGGTACGGCGGTGCGCGTGGCCCCATACGGACAGGCGAGCGCCGCGGCGACCGTGGAGGCGGGGGCAGCGCTCTTGATCGAGCGCCGCTACGGCGACTGGCTGGCGGTCCGCCGCCGGGACGGCGTGCGGGGTTGGGTGCTCGGCTCCGAAGTGGTGCGGCTCTGACCGCCAAGATCGCGGTCCTGTCCCAGCAGGTCGCCGACCAGATCGCTGCGGGGGAAGTGGTCGAGCGGCCGGCGTCCGTCGTGAAGGAGCTCGTGGAAAACGCCCTCGACGCGGGCGCCCGGGCGATCCGCGTCGAGATCGAGAACGGCGGCAAGACCCTGATTCGGGTGAGCGACGACGGCGAAGGGATGAGCCGCGGGGACGCGGAGCTCGCCTTGGCGCGCCACGCGACCAGCAAGATCCGCGATGCCGCCGACCTGATCGGCGTAGGGACGTTCGGCTTTCGCGGCGAGGCGCTCCCGGCGATCGCGTCGGTGTCGCGCTTCGAGCTCGAGACCTCGCCGGACGGCCGCAGCGGCACGCGGATTCGGGTTGTCGGGGGAAAGTGCGAGGCGGTGGAGGATGCCGTGCGCCAGCACGGCACGACGGTCACGGTGCGGGCGCTGTTCTTCAACACGCCCGCGCGCCGCAAGTTCCTGCGCGCCCAGGCGACGGAGACACGGGCCGCGGCAGAGGTGCTGACGTTGCTCGCGCTCGCGCGCCCCGACGTCGCGTTCAGACTCGCGAGCGACGATCGTGTGCTGATCGACGTGCCGCCGGCGGAGCAGGCGATCGACCGGCTGCACGGGTTGTGGGGGCGCGAGCTCGCGAGCACGCTCGTGGCCGTGGCGCACCGCGAGGGCCCGCTCGAGGTGCGCGGCTTTGCCCAGCGCCCGGCGCAGGCGAAGCCCGCGGGTCGCCGGGGCTGCGTGTTCGTGCGCGGCCGCCCGATCCGCGATCCCTTCATCCTGCGCGCGGCCGAAGCGGGGTACCGCTCCACCATCGCGCCGGGCGACCGGCCCTCGCTGATCCTGTTCCTCGACCTGCCGGGCGACGCGGTGGACGTGAACGTCCACCCGGCGAAGCTCGAGGTGCGGTTCCGCGACAAGTTCTTCGTGGAGAAAGTGGTGGAAGAGGCCGTGCGGCGGGCGCTTGGGCCTCTCGCCGCCGCCGCCCCGCTGGGTACTGGGGGTGAGGTACTAGGTGCTAGCGGTGTGTGGACTGAACTCGGTGCCGCGATCCCCGCCGCCACGACGCAGGAGCTCTTTCGGACGGAGCCCCTAGCACCTAGCACCCAACGCCTAGCACCTCTGCTTCAGGTGTTCGACACCTACATTCTCTTCCAGACCGACTCCGGGCTCGCGATCGTGGATCAGCACTCGGCGCACGAGCGCGTGCTGTACGAGTCGGTGATGCGCCACCTCCAGGGCGATGGCGCGCCGGCGCAGCGGCTGCTGCTGCCGCTCACCCTCGAGTTCGCGCCCCCCGAGCTCGAGGCGATCGCAGCGCACGGCGAAGCGCTGCGGCGCGTGGGCTACGAGATCGAGCCGCTCTCGGGGCGCACGGTGGTGGTGCACACCGCGCCCAATCCCCATCCCCGCTTCGACGCGGCGCGCTGTCTCCAGGAGCTCGTGGCGGACCTCGCGGGGGGCCGGTTCGGGGCTCTAGCGAACCGGCTGGAGCGCTTCGCCGCCACGTTCGCCTGCCACGCGGCCGTCAAGGCCGGCCAGCGGCTCGAGCCCGAGGAGACGCGGGAGCTCGTCATGCGGCTGCTCACCGCCACGCTTCCCGCGCACGACGTGCACGGGCGGCCGACGATCGTGCAGTTGCCGCGGGGGGAGCTGGAGCGGCGGTTTGGGAGAGCCTGAAATGCGGAGTGCGGAGTGCGGAGTGCGGAGTAGAACGGAAGGGTCGATCGCGTCACGACACTCCCCTTTTCACTCCGCATTCCGCACTCCGCATTCCGCACTTTGAGCATGGCCCCCCGGCCGCTCGTCCCGGTCATCGCCGGCCCCACGGGCGTCGGCAAGACCGCCGTCGCAGCCGCGTGGGCCGAACGCGAGCCGATCACCGTGATCTCGGCCGACGCGCGGCAGGTGTACCGCGGTCTCGATGTCGGCACGGCGAAGCCCGACCCGGCGCTCTTGGCCCGCGTCGCCCACGTCGGGATCGATTTGGTCGAACCGGGGACGCGCTACAGCGCCGGGCGGTTCGCGCAAGACGCGGCCGTCTGGCTCGCCGGCGTCCGGACTGAAGGGCGCCAGCCCCTCGTCGTCGGCGGCACGGGCTTCTACATCCGGGCGTTGGCGGAGGGTCTGTTCCGCGAGCCGCCGCTCGACTTGGAGCGCCGCGAGCGCCTGCGCGCCTGGGCCGCGGTGCTGCCGGCGGCGCAGCTCGCGCACTGGGCCGCGCGGCTCGACCGGCGGTTCGCGGGCGGAGGCCGGCAGCGGGCGGCGCGGGTGATCGAAGTGGCGTTGCTCACGGGGCGCTCGCTCTCATGGTGGCAGCGCGAGGCGCGCGACGCGGGCGTGATGCGCCCGTGGTACATTCATCTCACGCTGCCGCGTGACGCGCTGCAGCGGCGCATCGCCAAGCGGGCCGACCGAATGCTCGCGGCGGGGCTCGTGGACGAGGTGCGGTGCGTCCTCGCCCGCGGCGTCGCGCCGCAGGCGCCCGGGCTCGACGGAGTCGGATATCGTGAAGTGGTGGCGATGCTGGAGGGCCGGCTCCCCCCGAGCGCGCTCCGGGACGCCATCGTGACGGCGACGAGGGCGTATGCGAAGCGGCAGGAGACGTGGTTTCGAAATCAGCTACGACGTCAGACGTCAGACGTCAGACATCAGACCGATGAGGTATGGACACTCGATGCGACGGAATCCCCCGAGAGTGTTGCAGCGGCGATCCAAACTCGGTGGCGCAAGGTGCGCGCTGACGTCTGACGTCTGACGTCTGAGGTCCAAGGTCTCCCGATGCGCATCGGAATCACCTGTTACCCGACCTACGGCGGCTCCGGGGCCGTGGCGACGGAGCTCGGCCTGGAGCTGGCGCGCCGCGGCCACGAGGTCCACATCATCTCGTACGCGAGCCCGTTCCGGCTGCGGGGCGAATTCACCGAGCGCGTCACGTTCCACGAGGTCGTGCCGGCGGACTATCCCCTGTTCGAGCAGTCCCCCTACGCGCTGGCGCTCGCGGTGAAGCAGCACGAGGTCGCGCTGCGCGAGGAGCTCGAGCTGATGCACGTCCACTACGCGATCCCGCACGCGGCGACCGCGTGGCTCGCGAAGCAGATGCTCAAGGGCCAGCGCGACCTGAAGGTCGTCACCACCCTCCACGGCACCGACATCACCCTCGTGGGACAAGATCCGTCCTACTTCACGATCACGAAGTTCTCGATCGAGCAGTCGGACCGTGTCACCGCCGTGTCCGAGTATCTCAAGGAGGAGACGTACCGCGCCTTCGGCTGCGTCGGGTGCGACGTGCAGGTGATCCCGAATTTCGTCACGCCCGCGCACTTCCATCCCGCGACGGATGGGTCGTGCCGCCGTGCCCTCGCGCCTGCCGGTCACAAGATCCTGATCCACGTGTCCAACTTCCGCCCCGTCAAGCGGATCGGGGACGTGATCAAGGTGTTCGCCGGCGTGCGGCGCGCGCTGCCCGCGACGCTGGTGCTCGCGGGCGACGGGCCGGACCGCGATCTGGCGGAGCAGGAGGTCGACCGCTTGAAGCTGAGTCGCGACGTGCGTTTCCTCGGCAAGGTGGACCAGGTGGCCGAGCTGCTGCGCGGCAGCGACCTCTTCCTGCTCCCGTCGCAGAACGAGTCGTTCGGCCTGTCCGCGCTCGAGGCGATGGCCTGCGGCGTGCCCGTGATCGCGACCCGTGCGGGCGGGCTCCCCGAAGTGGTGGTCGAGGGCGAGACCGGCTATCTCGCTCCCGTCGGCGCGGTCGACGTGATGATCGAGCGCGCCGTGGCCCTGCTCGAGGACGGCGCGGTCCACGAGCGCCTGCGCCACGCCGCGGTCGCGCGCGCCCTCGAGTTCTCCGCCGACCGGATCGTGCCGCGCTACGAGGAGCTGTACCAGGGCGTGCTGCGTGATTGACGTCCTGCGCCTCGTCCGCGCCCACAATCTCCTTCTGATTGCGGCCGGTGTGCTCGCCGGCGGATGGATCGCGCTGGCGGCGCTCGTCACGCCCAAGACGCTCGGGTTCGCGGCGGTCGCCGCGGCGGCCTTCGGCGCAGCGGGCTACGCCCTGAACGACGTCTACGACGCCGCGGCGGACCGCGTGAACCGCACCGCGCGCGAGCGGCCGCTCGCCGGCGGGCGCGTGCAGCGCGGGACGGCGGACCTGTGCGTGGTCGGCGGCACGCTCGTGGGCGTCGCGGCGGCGGCGCTGGTGGGGGGCGCAGCGCTCCTCGTGGGACTGGCCGCGCTGGCCGTGATGATCGGGTACTCGCCGGTTCTCAAACGGCGCGGGCCGCTCGGGAATGTGACGGTCGCGCTGACCGCGGGACTCCCGCTCCTCTACGGCGCGCTGGCGGTCGGGATGCCGGCGCAGGGGATCGTGCCCTGGGTGCTGGCGGCGTGGATACACCTGGTGCGCGAGATCGTCAAGGACATCGCGGACGAGGCAGGCGATCGCGTCATCGGGCGGCGCACGCTCCCCATCATCTTCGGCCCGAGACGCGCGGCGGTGGTCGCAGCCGTCCTCGCGGTCCTGTTCGTCCCGGTCAGCCTGGGGCTGCCGGCCCGGGCGCATTATCGTGCCGCCTATTACGTCGTCGCGCTGTTCGCCCAGCTCGCCGTGCTGCTGGTCGCGAGCCGGCTCGTGAGCGGAAGATTGGAGCGCAACAGTCTGCTGCTCAAAGGAGCGATGCTCGTGGGCGTCGTGGCGTTGGTCGCGGGACGGGTCGCATGACGCCGGCCATCGACTACACGTTGTGACGCGGCTGATGCTGGACGGCGTCCCGGCGGCCGGGCTTGCCCGGCGCTGGGGCGTTCCGCAGTGCGGGCTGTTCCGCCGGCTCACCTCGACGCTCGACGCGATCCACGACCTCGGCAGCCAGGGCGCCCCGGACGGATCCAGTGTGATCGCAGAGGAGCAGACGGCGGGCCGGGGACGCGACGGCCGCTCCTGGCATTCGCCGGCGGGCGGCGTGTGGCTCGGGATGCTGCTGCGCCCCCCCCTCCCCCACGAGCGCGCGGAGCTCGGCGTCGTCTCGATCCGCGCGGGGCTTGCGGTCGCGGACGCCGTGGATGCGCTGCTGGGCGAGCCCGCGGTCCGGCTCAAGTGGCCGAACGACGTACTGCTCGACGACCGTAAGCTGGCGGGCATCCTGTGCGAGGCGCGCTGGCAGGGGGAGCGGCTGCAATGGCTCGCCCTGGGGGTGGGCGTGAACGTGCGCAACCCGATCCCGGCGGGCGTCGCGCCGCGGGCGATCGCCCTGCGGGAGCGGCTCCCGGCGGTGCAGCGGGTCGCGCTGCTCGACCGCCTGGTGCCGGCGCTCGCTCGGGTCGGGGCGGGGATCGCGTTGTCGGAGCCGGAGCGCGCCGCGTTCGCGGCGCGGGACTGGCTGCGCGGCCGCCGCATCCGCGCGCCCGTCCCGGGGCGGGCAGGCGGCCTCCGGCAGGACGGCGCGCTGCTCGTGGACCTCGGGGCGGGAACGGTGAGCGTGCGGGAAGGCCATGTCGAGCTCGCCTGACCTCTCATGGATCGTGCTGCGGCGTGGCGAGTGCGCAACCGCCGCCCTATCTTAGCCCGCGCATGCTCCTGGCGATCAACATCAACAACACCGAAACGAAAATCGGTCTGTTCCGCGGCGAGAGCCTCGAGGCGCACTGGCGGCTCACGACCGCCCCGGCGCGCACGCCTGACGAATGGGGCGCCGCGTTCACCGCCTATCTCCTGCAGGCGGGCCGATCCACCCAGGAGGTGCGCGCCGCGATCGTCGCCTCGGTGGTGCCGCCGGTCACCCAGGGCGTGCTCGAGGCCGTGGAGCGCGCCACCACGGTGCGGGCCGCCGTCGTGGACGGGCGCACGCCGCTCCCCATCAAGCTCGACGTCGAAGAGCCTCTCACGGTCGGCGCTGACCGGATCCTCAACACCCTGGCGGCCGTCCTGCTGTTTCACCGCGACACGATCGTCGTAGACTTCGGCACCGCGACGACCTTCGACTGCATCACCGGCGACGGGCGCTTCATTGGAGGCGTGATCATGCCGGGGGTGCGCACGGCCTCCGATGCGCTGATTCGCAACACGGCGAAGCTCCCCGCCACCGAGCTCACGCCGCCGGCGCACGTGATCGGGCGTCGCACCGAGGACTGCATCCGCGCGGGTGTGCTGCTCGGAGCCGCGGACGCCGTGGACGGCATCGTGCGCCGCATCAAGGCGGAGTGGCCGAACGGGAACGCGCCCCAGGTGATCGCCACCGGCGGGCTCGCCAACCTCGTGGCGCCGCTCGCGCGCGAAATCGAATCGGTTCATCCCGACCTCACCCTCGCCGGGCTCCGGTTCGCGGCGACCGCGCTCGGGCTGACGTGGTAGCCGACGCCCGGACCGTCAATGCGTGGCGTCGCTGGGGCTACCGGGCGCTTCCGGGTGACCTCTTTTCCTACGTCCTGCACATGCGTCCCGCCGAGTGGCCGATCATGGCCGCGCACGCGGGGCTCGGATACGTGCTCGCCGTGGGACTGGGAGGAGTCGCGCGGGGGACGGCCTTGCCGCAGGCGCTCTGGGCCCTTCTCATCTGGGTGGTGCTCCTGAACGGCGGCACGCTCGCGATCAACAGCGTGTTCGACCGGGACGAAGGCGACATCGGCTATCTCGTCGCCCCGCCGCCCGTCCCGAGACACCTGCTCGGCTTCAGCGTGGCCTTGCTCGCGGGCGGTCAGGCGCTCGCGTTGGCCCTGCCCCCGGCGTTCCGGATCGACTACGCCGCCTGCTTCGCCCTGTCGCTCTTGTACTCGGTGCCGCCGTTCCGGTTCAAGGCGGTCGCCGGAGTCGATTGGGTGATCAACATGTGGGGGTTCGGCACGCTGACGCCGCTCGCCACCTGGGTCGCGACGGGCCGGCCGCTCGACTGGGGCCACGCGCTCGTCCTGCTCGCCTTCTGCCCGTTGTTCGCCGGGCTCTATCCCCTGACTCAGCTGTATCAGATCGCCGAGGACCGCCGCCGCGGCGACCGGACGCTGGCCTTGATCCTGGGCGCGCGCCGCAGCCTCGCGGTCGCCATTGGATGCGTGCTCGCGGCGTTCGCGGCGCTCGCATGGGCCGCAGAGCTGCTGCAGGTCAGGGCAGGCGGCCCGGTGCTCGTCGTGCCGCTCGCCGCCTGGCTCGGCGTGCTCCTGCCGTGGCGCGCCCGGCATGCGGTCTGGTCACCTGCCCAGCACCAGCGGGGCATGTACCGCGCGCTCGCGGCGTGGGCCGTGACCGATCTCACCGTCCTCACGGTGTTTGCCCGCTGAGACCGAGAGCTTAGATTTGGCACCATGTCGGCCACCGCCCTACCTGCGGAGTCGGACCGCTCGGACTTCCGCACGGTCATGCTCGGCGGCACGAAGCTGGGCCTCGTCACTGCGGTCGCCGTGGTCGCCTTCCTGGCGGTGTCCCGGCAGGTGACGGCGCACGTCCCGCAGCGGGCCCTCGAGACCCTCATCGTGCTGGCGGCCGGCGCTGCCGTGAGCTTTCTCCCCGCGCAATGGGCCGTCGCCCGCAATGTCGAAGGGATCGCCGGCGCCGCCGCGATGGGCTTGTGGGGCACAGTCGTCTTCATGGCGTTCGACATCGTCGTGCTGCGACCACTCAAGGCGTATCCCTGGACGTGGGACGCGGTCGGGGGCGGCAGCAGCTGGTGGTATCTGCCGATCTGGTGGATGCTCGGGACGTTCGTGGCATGGATGGGCGGCATCCTCACGGCGAGCCAGGCGAGGCGGGGTGAGGCGACCCTGGTGCGCGTCGCGCTGCCGGTGATCGTCGCGACGGTAGTGCTCGTGACCGTGGCGCGCTTCGCCGGGTTCGCGGCCCCGCTGCCGGTCCTGACCGGGGCGGGATTCGCCATCTCGCTGGCAGCGCTCGCCGCCGTCGCACTCGCCCGCAAAGCCTAAGGCCGCGCGGGCGCCGCGGAGCGGGGAGATCAACGATGCCCCGCTGGCTTGCGCACCTGTTGGTCGTGGTCGGGTGGGTCCTCACGCCGGTCCTCGGGTGGGGCGCTTCCTTCGTCGGGTTGTGGTTCGGTGCGGCCGTGGGCATGCGCTTCGCGAACCCGCTCACGATGCTCGCGATCACGGGTGCGGGCGCGGCGCTGTTCGGCGTGGCCACGCTCGTCATATGGTTGCGCTTCATGCGCAAGGTACCGCACCTGCTCTCCCATCACATGGCCCCACGCACCTCGGAGGAGCACCGCGCCGTTGCCGCTGCGGACTGAGCTGTTCGGGGCTCTCCCCCTCCCCCTGGCGCTGCTCCCGGCGGCGCTCCCCGCTCAAGGGCGGGACTGGGAGCTCCACCTCGGTCGCTGGTACAACGGCAATCCGTCTACGAATTCCGCACCAGCTCCCGGCTCGCGGGCCCGCTGACGCACGGGTTCGGCGTGGCCATACTCGTGAGCGACACCCTCGGCCGCCGGCGCGCGTTCTACGGCATGGGCTACGAGATTCAGAGCTGGCGCAGCCGGTCCGGATTCGCTCCATACGCCCTGGCGGGACTCGCTTTGGGCTTGTCCACCGATACCTCGACGCAGCAATTCGCCGCTCAATGGAGCGTGGGGGGTGGGCTCGAATGGCGACCATTTTCGCGGTTCGCCGTCGGCGCCGAAGCGCGCTACCGGCTGGAAGATCGTGGCCCGCGGGGCTTCTGGAAGCGAGCGACCGGCGACCGAAACGGAGTCAGCGTGGTGCTCGGGGCCACGGTCGGGCTGGGGAAGGGCGCCGGGGGAAGCGGGAGACAGCGGGCGCGCGGGGATTCGGGAGAGCGGGGAGAGCGTTCGGAGCGGGGGAGTGGCCGGCCGGGTGCCGCCGCAGGCGGCGCGCCACTCCCGCCGTCCGACGCGGCCGCTACCGCCACCGCGAACGCGACGGACGTCGTAGAGACCGCGGTCGAGTCTCTCGGGATTCCGTACGCCTGGGGCGGCACGGCGGAGAATGGCTTCGACTGCTCCGGCCTCATCCAGTACGCCTACGGACAGCACGGCATCCGGCTGCCCCGCGTGAGCCGGGATCAAGCGAAGGCGGGCGCAGAGGTGGCGCCCGTCGTGGAAGCGCTGAGGCCGGGCGACATCTTGCTCTTTTCGGCCCGAGTCGGCGCGGGGGTGACGCACGTCGGACTGTACGTGGGCGGGTTGAAGTTCATTCACAGCTCGAACACGGGGGTGAAGCTGTCCCTCCTGGATTCGCACGATCCGGAGGGGGCCTACTGGCTGGATCGGTGGGTCGGGGTGCGGCGGATCCTGCCGTGAGGCGTTGCAGGACGCCAAGACGCCACGTTCCACGAAGATGAGGGCGCTCGCGGCTTTTCGTGTAACGTGGCGTCGTGGCGTCGCAGTATTATGTGGCGCCTTCCCGATCTCCTGCGCCCCCCCCACCGGTTACCGCGCGCCCGCGTGGGCGCGGGACTACCAGATCGTGGTCACGCGGGACGACTCGCTCAGCCGGGGGATCGCCGCGGGGCTCCGCGCGCGCGGCTTCAAGGTCCGAGACCGGGTGAAAGGGGGCGGTTCCCCTGCGGCATACCTCTTACTGTTCTCCCTCCGCGGATCGGAGTCTGGGGCCCCGACCTGGCTGTACGCGCAGTTGGCGGACACGCGCAGTGGCGCGGTCATAGCGGCGGTGGCCGCCCCCCTCGATTCGCTCGGTAGCAGCGTGGCCCAGCAGGCCCGCGCAGTCGTGGACTCCCTGGTCCGGGCACCCTCCCCCCGCCCGCCGAACTGACCCCTTGACAGCCGCGCCGCGGGAGGCGAAAATTCCGCCCGATGCTTAGCACTCACCGTGATCGAGTGCTAACACCCTATCTCATAAGCAGTTTCTGCCACAGCACCCAGGTGGAGGTCGAGGACCATGGCAACCGCAACAGCTACGAAGACCAAGCTCAAGATTCTCCCGCTGGCGGATCGGGTGGCGATCAGGCCGATCGAGGAAACCGAGACGATGAAGGGCGGCCTCTATATCCCGGATACCGCGAAGGAGAAGCCGATCCAGGGTGAGGTGATCGCCGTTGGCCCCGGTCGGCGGGAGAAGGGCGAAGTGGTGCCGATGGAGTTGAAGGTTGGGGACCGCGTGGTTTACGGCAAGTACAGCGGCACGCAGGTGGAGCTCGAGGGTGACGAGATCATCCTCATCAAGGAATCCGACGTCATTGCGAAGCTCGGTTGACACTTAGGAGGGGATCGACATGGCTGCGAAACTGCTGGAATTCGACGTGGACGCCCGCGCCCGGTTGAAGAGGGGCGTGGACATGTTGGCCGACGCGGTGAAGGTGACGCTCGGTCCCAAGGGGCGCAACGTCGTTATCGAGAAGAAGTTCGGGAATCCGACGATCACCAAGGACGGCGTCACGGTCGCCAAGGAGATCGAGCTCGAGGACCCCGTCGAAAACATGGGCGCCCAGATGGTGAAGGAGGTGGCGACCAAGACCTCGGACGTGGCGGGCGACGGGACCACGACGGCGACGGTGCTGGCGCAAGCGATCTACCGCGAGGGCTTGAAGTCCGTGACCGCGGGTGTAAACCCGATGTCGTTGAAGCGCGGCATCGACAAGGCAGTCGAAGCGGTGGTTGAGGAGCTGAAGAAGATCTCCGTAGCCACGGCCGGCCGGAAGGAGATCGCCCAGGTGGGCACGATCTCGGCCAATGGCGACCACGAGATCGGCGCGAAGATCGCCGACGCGATGGAGAAGGTCGGCAAGGACGGGGTGATCACCGTCGAGGAGGCGAAGGGCCTCGAGACCACGCTCGAGACAGTGGATGGGATGCAGTTCGACCGCGGTTATCTCTCACCCTACTTCATCACCGATCCCGAAAAGATGGAGGCGGTCCTCGAGGACGCCTACATCTTGATCCACGACAAGAAGGTCTCCTCGATGAAGGACCTGCTGCCCATTCTCGAGAAGGTGGCGCAGGCGGGCAGGCCGTTACTGCTCATCGCGGAGGACGTCGAGGGAGAGGCGCTCGCGACGCTGGTCGTCAACAAGCTCCGCGGGACCCTGAAGGTATGCGGCGTCAAGGCGCCCGGCTTCGGTGACCGCCGCAAGGAGATGTTGATCGACATCGCAGTGCTCACGGGCGCGCCGCAGGTGATCTCCGAGGAGATGGGCCTGAAGCTCGAGAACGCGACGCTCAACGATCTGGGCCAGGCCAAGCGGATCGTGGTGGACAAGGACAACACCACGCTCGTGGGCGGTAAGGGGAAACACGAGAGAATCCAGGGCCGCATCAAGGAGATCAAGGCCGCGATCGACAAGTCCACATCGGACTACGACAAGGAGAAGCTGCAGGAGCGGCTTGCGAAGCTCGCCGGGGGCGTGGCCGTGATCAACGTCGGGGCGGCGACCGAGACCGAGATGAAGGAAAAGAAGGCTCGCGTGGAGGACGCGCTGCACGCGACGCGCGCGGCCGTCGAGGAGGGCATCGTGCCGGGCGGCGGCGTGGCCCTGCTCTGGTGCCAGAAGACGCTCGAGAAGGTGAAGATCGCCGATGCGGACGAGAAGATCGGCACCGATATCGTGCGCCGGTCGCTGGAGGAGCCGATCCGGTGGATTACGCAAAACGCCGGCCAGGAAGGCTCGATCGTAGTCGAGCGCGTGCGCGAGGCCAAGAACAAGAACTTCGGGTACAACGCCCAGACGGACACGTTCGAAGACCTGGTTGCGGCGGGCGTGATCGATCCGACCAAGGTCACCCGGACGGCGTTACAGAACGCCGCGTCCATCGCCGGCTTGCTGTTGACCACGGAAGCGGTGGTGGCGGAGAAGAAGGAGAAGGACAAGACCCCGCCAATGCCGGGCGGCGGCGGCGGCATGGGTGGCATGTACTAACTGCTAGACGCACAGACGCGTAGGCACACGGGCGTCCGGGGGTCATCCCCGGGCGCTCCTGTTTATCATATCTTTGTCCGTGTCCCTCGTGTTCCCTGACCCCCCCGATCCCCCCGACTCCCCCGACCCTCGCGGGACCTCCGGGCCCCCTGAGCCCCCGGGGCGCCCTGAGCCCTCCGGGTCCCCTGCGCCTCCGCAATCCGCTACGGCCCCCGCGGCCCCCG
>WNGG01006033.1_pt1 | contig 17025 bp, 9 predicted proteins | sample 5400661 | NCBI WGS metagenome assembly WNGG01 (sample SAMN13153372, study PRJNA577476) | soil metagenome | isolation source: 100 cm soil or saprolite under Garry oak tree replicate 1 | place: USA:California | collected 2016-06-15 | reverse complement strand
GTAACAAGAATGCTAGATCCTATCGTCTTACCAACGCTCTACTTCGTCGCCGTTCTAGAACTCATCTTCCAGGCTGGGGTAGTATTCTACGCATACAAGGTGACGAGAATAACGGGGTCCTTTCGTGCTTGGACTTTGATAATTGCGGCGTTCTCGTTGCTGACGATTCAAAGCGTGGTGGGCTTGGCTCTGACACTTTCACTGCCAGCCGACCAAATAGCTAATCTGGTAAGCTCGGTCGGTGCCACCACAACTATCCTCAGTTCGGCGATCACAGCGATAGCGGGAGCGCTTCTATTCTTCGGGGTCTTCGGGCTCGCAAAACGATTTGAAAGTCAGGCAAAACCGTCAGCCTGAACCCGACAAGAAAGCCCCGCCACTTGGGCGCGGACATATTCTTCGGATTATCCGTGAAGGCTCAAGAGAAATAAATGAGCTAGAGAGAGCTACGATCTCGTAACAATAGATCAGTGAATATCAGAGGTTATTGGGCGTACGGGAGAACTCCTTGAGTAAAAGTTCGTGTCGCACTCAGAGTTTCTCAGACTGTATCGGTCAAACCTTATCGCGTGCCTTACTTGAAAGATTTACAATCTCGGCTAGATTTCTCCCTCTCGCTTCGGCAAGGGAGATCTCATTCGTTTCCACTAATCTAGCGATCGCTAATTTTTCGATCACTCTCGCTCCGTATCCGAGTAGAGCGCGGAGTGCTTGGAGGAACTCGTCCATCCTCTGAGGTGCCTCTTCCAAAGAAATGGAATATCTCTTACGAAGATAGAGGAGAACCGAGTCCCTAGTGCTAGTTCCGAGAGCACTGAGGGCGGCATCGATGGATTCTATCAGCGGCCGGTCTAACGACGCGCCAACTGTTGCGGCCATGCTATGAAACCTGGACCAGTTCGATCTCGGCATTTGCACCCTTGTGGGGTAGAGAGACGCCGTAGTAGTCCGTCCTCGGCTTTACACCCAAGATACAGAGGACCCCGTCATATTGGACAAGCCTCAGGTGGACATCTGAGGCACTGGCAAGCTCTCTCAAGGTGTTAGAGAACGGCCGAGCTATTGATATCATGATATCACCTGCGTTTCGCACCTTGGCGATTGTTTCGATGATCAGACCCTGCATTGCGGGGAGATCCTTCGCGTATTTCGCCTCTAGAGCGTCAAAGCCAATTATGCTTAGCAAGCGGTTCTCTGGTTTCCTTAGTTTTCTAGCTGTCTTCCAGAACATGTCAAAGGGCTGGAGGACTGTGGCACCGCCAAGGTCCACGGTGTTCGGACCACCCTTGCCCGTAATGTCGAAAATTTGGACCGATGCAAGTCCATCGGGGATGGATTTTCTGAGGAATTCCTGCAGTTCTTCAGGGTACATTCCATTGACCGGGACACAGATGACTTGGTCACCGGATTTGACGGTGTTTGAGATTATCGGTGAGAGGAAGCTCATCAGTGAGGGTGAGGAGACGTCTTCGCCGACCTCCAAGAGAATGTGGCTTCCCCTCCTAAGGCCTCCCCCGAGAACAGAATCTAAGCTCTTGATTCCAGTGGAAGAGTGTGATGCTGTATTCTTGATGACCGGATGAGAGTGTCCATTGTTGGCTTGTGAGGAATCGAACGGGCTTAGCATCCGAAACCCACCATCAAGGGTGAACATGTGCTCCCTTCTCCCTATCTTTGTCCCCCGCAACTTGAGAATGACCAGGTTTCTAATGACTCGCCCATCGATCTCCTTCTGGGTGAACTTGAGGACTCCATCGGCAACGAATTCTTCAATCCCAAGACCCAGCCTAGATGTGCCCATAGGGACTTCCGAGATGAGGAGAGTAGTGCACTCGGCTTGCCTGATTACTTTCCCGAGAATCGTGTGAAGGATTGACCTGGCCTCTATCAACTGTGGAACAGCTTGAGCCATTGCCGAAAAGGAATCAATCACAAGCCTAGATGCTTTGAAGTCAAGGACAGCGTCAACTATAGACTGCGTCACAGCGGGAATACCTTCGTTCTTGACAGTGAGTAGGTCCATGTAGAGGAACATACCGGCATCATCGGCCTTCGCAAAGTCCAAACCATTCCGCGCCGTTTCTGAGAAAAACGCGTCACGACCCTCGGCGAAGGAGACGTAGATCCCTCTATCTCCCTTGATGATACCCTCGTACAGGAACTTCGCGCTGAAAGCGGTCTTACCAGACCCAGGAGTTCCAGCTACAAGAAACAGACCGGCCCTGGGAAGCCCACCCTCTATCACATCGTCTAGCTCAGGGATGCCGGTGGGGACCCGTTGCGACAAATCTTACAATCACGCGTCAAGTCTGCTGGGAAAAGCAGAAAGTTAAGGCTCGTGATACTTCCAGTTAGAGCCCTAGGTAATCCCGGGATGACCGTGGAGTGTGTGTCTTCGGGTTCGCCCTCAATCCCTAGGGGAGGGTTGCATTGCCTATGCTCGTACTTTCTCTCTATCTCTCTTCCGGTCCACCTGTGAGTCTGCATATTCTGATAAACAGGCTTGATTGAATGTACTAATGGAACCAGTTTTCTCGATGGAAGTTCACAAGACCATTCTAGATGTTATCGGAGACACGCCTCTCGTCCGGCTGAACAAGGTCTCGCAAGGTCTCAAACCCACCATTCTCGCGAAGCTGGAAAACCTCAATCCTGGTGGAAGCGTTAAGGATCGAATCGGAATCGCAATGATCGAACGAGCGGAAGAGAAGGGTCTCCTAAAACCCGGTGGAACGATCATAGAGCCCACATCTGGAAACACCGGAGTTGGATTGGCAATGGTTGCCGCCGTGAAGGGCTACAAGATGATCTTCGTCATGCCTGACAAGATGAGCGAGGAAAAGAGGAGCATCCTACGGGCTTACGGAGCAAAGGTCGTGGTGACCCCTACAAACGTCTCCCCAGAATCCGCTGAACATTACACCAAGGTCGCGGAGAGACTGACGAAAGAGACTCTGTACTCCTACATGCCTAACCAGTATGAGAACCGAGCTAATCCCGATGCTCATTACCGGACAACGGGACCTGAGATTTGGCGTCAGACCGAGGGAAAGGTAGACGTTCTTATCTGCGGCATGGGAACAGGAGGGACAATCACGGGAATAGGCCGATTTCTAAAGGAGAAGAAAAAAGGCTTGAAAGTTGTTGGCGCTGATCCGGAGGGGTCAATTTTCTACCCGCGTTACCACGGACACAAGGAAGAGCCCCACCAGTACAAGGTGGAAGGGATAGGAGAAGATTTCATGCCAGGGACAATGGACATGTCGATTGTGGATGATATCATCCGAGTCTCTGACAGGGACACGTTTCACATGGCTAGACGACTAGCACAGGAAGAAGGAATACTAGTAGGAGGGTCAGGGGGCACAGCAGTCCACGCTGCAGTGAAGGTCGCAGAGCATCTGCCCGAGGACAAGACGATTGTAACGTTGCTCCCGGACACCGGAAGGAACTACCTCAGCAAATTATTCTCTGACCAATGGATGAAAGAACAAGGCTTCCTGTAGCTTCAAGAGAGGGGTTTGAGTTGAGGGATAGGGACGTGATGAATCTCTTGGACCAGCTCGAAAAATATCTAAAATACAAGCTGCAGGGCCTCGGAGCTAAGCCCCAAGACTAGACTAACCGCTCCTTCAAGCTCATAGCTCAGCCGCTTACAATCCGGCCCGATTTGAGGAAGATTTTGGACGGGGCCTCGTTAACGATGTCGAGATTGTGCGTGGCGATTACGCATGTTGCCCCTTCCCCCTCAATGATATCAGCGACGAGTTGCACGAGTTGTTGGGAGTTCTCTTGGTCAAGGTTTCCTGTAGGCTCATCCATCAGGACCAGTCTTGGTCCGTTAGCTATCGCTCTGGCCGTGGCCACTCGTTGCTGTTCTCCGGCGCTCAGCTGGGAGGGCCGTCGTCGTTCTTTACCTGCAACTCCTACACGATGGAGTAACTGTCGTGCGCGGTCTCTCTTTTCCCTGTCAGGCTTTCCCTCGAAGGTCATAGTTAGCATGACATTCTCGAGGACAGTTAGTTCATCGACTAGGTTGTAGTTCTGAAACACAAAACCGATGTCTTTTCTTCTGAGTTCGGAGAGTCTTCGTTCGTTCATGTTCGTGACTTCGACTCCGTCGAAATAGATCTTGCCTGATGTCGGCTTGTCGAGTCCGCCAAGAAGGAAGAGTAGTGTGGTCTTGCCTGAGCCTGATGGTCCGTAAACAGCTAGCAGCTTTCCTCTAGCTATCTGCAGGTTCAGGTTATCAAGCGCGATCGTCTTCTCAGGTCCATTTCCATAGCTTTTGGTAAGGCCTTCCGTTCTGAGAATAATTCCGTCATCCAAAGCGGAAAACCTCTTGAGGTCTGACCCGAGCGATTCTAAGCGCGGGATAGATGGCAGCGGCTAGCGAAACGGATATGGCGAGCAGAGTGGCATAGATGAAGGTTGATGGCACTAGGATAATTGCGACATTGATTGTTTCTGCCACGGGTATTGATACGAGGTTGAGAACCACATAGGAAATCCCCAATCCCAGTAGCGTTCCTAGAATTCCAATCAAGAGAGACTCGTACAAGACGAGCCTAACGATCTGGCTGGAGGAAGCGCCGGTCGCTTTGAAGATTGCGAAAGTTCGCATTCTCTCCCGGAGATTGTTGAGGTTCGAATTCATTATCCCCAGAACGGCGCTCAGAGAGACGATGATTGTTATGTCGGTCGCGATAGCTTCGAGGGACGCGAAGATTGGTGAGATTTTGGAGGGGGCTTCACTGGTCCTGAACGCATCGGCGGTCGGCAATAGTGTACGGATCTGCCCGATGACCGTGTCAACATTCCGTGGGTCCTGGGTCGTGACCACGATCATAGAAGTCTGGTTGACCCACCCTATCAATTGCTGAGCAACCGAGTGCGGGATGATGAGTGAATAGTCTATCCAGGCATTGGTCTGGTAGACTCCGGCTATGCTGTAATTGTAACCATCTAGAAGGAGCGTTTGACCTGCACCCTTCCCGACCGTTGCAGCTAGAGCCTTGCCAATCGACAGTATTCCTGACTGGTTCGAGGTAATCATTGTACCTGCTACCATGGTGTAGCTGATCATCCGAGGTAGCTGAGACGGAACTACGCCTGCGATCACAGCCTCGTTATTGTCCACGGTCATCTGGGCTAGCGCTACGGGAGCGGCCAAGTTGACCCCTGGTATGTTCTTGACGGTGTTCGCATAGGATTCGGGGACCCTGCTGAAGAGTGGGAACGAGGTTCCTTTGCTCCAAACGTCGATCTCTCCTCCCAGCGAGGACACGCTTCCTGAGACATTGATCTCCAACGTTGAAACGAGGGACTGAACGCTCACGTAGGTGAGGATGAGCGCGGCTAGTCCTATCACTGTTAGAGTGGTGCGGACCGGCCGTCGGCCAAGTCCACGGGCTGTGAATCGAATGAGGCTGAGCGCAGGCAAACTCGTCTACTATGGAGGTTGGGTCTTGAAGAAAAAGGATGGGCTATGGAGAGCTCGGGCATCTAGTGGCCGCGGGCGGTGTTGGTGCCGAGGTTTCAAGCATGCTCACCTGCCCAAGCTTCCTACTCCTGGTCCTCTGCAACAATCCCCCGACTGTAGCGACCGTTAAGATGGCAATCGTTACTCCTATTATCAGCCATGGTGGTTGAGCATTGGTGGTTTGCGTCGGTGGCTGTGTCGGCGGTGGTTGTGTTTGTGCCGGCCCGGTGGTGAACAACGCGAAAACGCTGAAGTGAGTGACCGTTCCCTCCGCCCACATCTCGCTTGTGTTCACTACCACATTGTTCAGAGCCAGCCAGTTGGTCCCGTCCCAGTAGTATGGAGCGATGTCGCCAGCGTTGAGGCCTTGAATCTGGCTACTGGTGTAGTAGAATCGGATGCGTGCCGCCAGGTAGATGGACGCGTTGGCGTTTATTTGGACATAGATTCCGAGGGCTGATGAGCCGGAGGGCGGGTTGCCTCCTGGGTTCGACGAGAGCTGTGTTACCTGGATCGAGATGGGCGTAGAAACGCTGAGCGTTATGGTTGCGTGGAGAGTTGGAATATATTTTGACAAGTTCAATTGGAGATTGGTCCCGAGCAGCTGGTCAATGACAACACTATGGGCACCTTGAATAGAGTAGAGATAGTCGAGGCCGTTGTTGTCCTGTATCATGACATTTCCGAAGAGGTCTGTTGCTCTAATGCGGTAATACACTATCGTATCGCTACTTTGTGGGGGTATGGTGGCGTTGTAGACGTCCCCGAAAAACGGTGGTACTAGTTGATTCGCAATAAGGTATCCCAACGGCATGTAGGAGCTAAATGACGGAGTCATAACGACGGGGATCCAATGAGCTCTATCCGTGGTATATTCGAGGTTGACATGGCCTAAGCCGCTGCCATCATACAGTTGGGCGCGAACCTGAACGGCAGTGTCAGAGGATGGGGCAAACGGGCTTGTCCAGGGAATGGAAACGCTTGGTCCAGTTGTATCCGTGGCCGTTATCAGCGCGGCACTTGACGCAGATATTTGCGCTTCAATACCGTAGGGGGTTGGGTTTGGCGAGTTGAAATTATAGCTCAAGTATGTGGAATAGACAGGATAAAGCCCGCCACCCCTTGTTCTTATCCCGACCCTAAAGCTGACACTCTCCCCGGGTCTGATTGTGGCCAACCACATTGCGTAGTCGAACCCGTAGATTGTCTCGGGTGCGCTGTGGGAATCGGAGAGGGGGTAGGGTGGGGTGTGTAAGTAGAAAGTGAAACGGGTTACGTTGGACAGTCCTGTATTGGTTACTGTTAGAATCGCATAGCCAATTCCGCCTTCCGGGACCTGCGGGGTGGTAGTGGAGATGTCGACTCTCAAACTGGGGTTGAAGCCTGAGATCGTGGAGTTGTATATCATCACATTTTGGGAGAAGTTGCTACCCGCGCGGGTCGTGGAGGAAGTGTTGTAGTAGACCGTGCCATACAGGAGGCCTGTTGTCCATCCGCTCGCGGGGAGCACGACAGATTGGCTGGGGACCGCTGTGAAGCCTACAGTTCGCGAGGAGCCAGCGGGCATATCTGGAACGAGTTCGGATGTGAGGGTGAAAGTTAATGGGCTTCCAAAACCATTCTGGACAGTCGCGTTAATACCTGTCAAAGTTACATTCGCCTCGTTGTAGAGGTGCACAGTCACAACCGTTGACGATCCGCTGGCAATCGTTGCCCTGTCCATGGTGACAGTTGTCTCAAGCGATCCTTGTTGGGGCGGGGGTAGAGTGTAAGCGGGGGAGAAATAGACTCCGAGAACGGGCCCGCTATAGGAGAGCCTGAACTCGCCTCCATCAGATGCTTGGGCGGTGACATTGCTGTGGGTTTCAAAGAAACCCACGGTTGTGTTGGCTTTCACGATATACCATGCAGAGGCTTGTTCCCCCGGTTGCAGAATGGCAACCGCGAAGCCTATAGTCCCATCACCATTGGCTGTGGCATTTCCGCCTTTCACCAAGGGAAGTTGAGGTCCAGGAGGACAGGAAGAACAGTAGGAATTGGGGTCGAACGCTCGGGGGATTAGCGAACTAACAACAACGGTCATCGCGGCCTGCACCCCAGTGTTCTTTACTCCAACATTGATCCGTACATAACCCTGGTCTTGAACGAGATAGAGGAAGTTGAGCTCAGTTGCATTCATCGTCGTATCAACAATCGGGAGGATCGGTGGAAGGCCAACGATCAAAGGTGGCGGTGGGGGAGACTGAGCGAGGTATTCTCCAACTAGCGTTGCGTTGGTGATTGGGAGGTTGGCAACGTGACTGTAGGCAATTCTCTCCGGTGCAAGGGCTATCGAACCTGTCAGGTTGAAGAAGTATGGATAGGACAACGTGAGGGTTCCCGCAGGTCCAATGGTCGTAGCGGGAGGAGCGGTGCCTGGGGGAGGATTGTTTCCGAATCCACCTGGGTAGAGGATAGGCCAGGCGTCTGGGTTAAGATCCTGTACATTGTAGTAGGTGGAGCTTGTAGGATTTCTGATTGTCACTGTCACATTTCCAACCTGTCCATAAGTTGGGTTCGTCGGGGTGACGCTCTTAGTTACTGTAAGCGGGCCGAGCTGCAATGCGTTCGGGGCTATGGTGAACTGGGTCTGCCATTCATATCCGAAGTTTTGGGCGTCCGTGAAATATGCGTACAAATAGAAGTCGGCTTCAGGAGCGAAAGACTGGAAGTGGAATCGGTGATTATTGGTAGCTCCTTTGGCGATGTAGCTTACATTGTAGCTTAGGGAGGAGTAATTGGAGAGCATCTTATCCCAAGAGTCCACGCCAGAGTAGCCAAGATAAAACACCAGGTTTTTTGCGTCAATCGCGCCATTGTTGGTGATGCCGAGGGTGAGGGTGAAGTTTTGACCTATGTTGGGAGGGGCTGGAGCTGTCGACCAGGATACACTGAGAACGGGCGAATCGAAAGCAGGGTAGTGAAATGTGACCGATACGTCCGGGAGTAATCTTGGCGCGGTTCCGATCCACGGAAATGCTCCAACAAGTAGGATGCTCTGAGAACTGGATTGCACCAGCATAATGGACGGGTTGAACCTCATGATCTCAGCTCCACCTGGGAGCATTATGGCAAAAGTTTCATTGGTCGCTGACGTAACTCCATAGGTCAATCCTATCAGCGCTCCGAAGGATAAAGTATGGTCCTGAGGCTGGGAGAAATCTAGGACTTTTTTCTGAAACGCAACGACTCCGGTTGAGTTGAACCCGAATGCCGCGTCGAATTCTTGTCCGAACTGGAACGCTCCTCCGAGAATTACTGAGTCGAGCGCTCTGGGGGTTAGGAGTTGACTTAGGGGATAAGTCACGGACTCCACGCTGTTGAAAAATATCCCTGAGCTGGAGGTCTCCAGGAGCGCCGCGGAATATTTTCCGATGACCGCCTGCTTGGCGCTTGTCTCTTGAACAAATTTGCCGACAAAATTCGAGTACGGGTTGGATTCTAGGTTGGCTCCGAAAACTGAAACGGGGAGGTTGAGTGGGTTCGAAGCCAAGGTCGTGAACGATCCGGTTTGCATCCCAAAAACAGATTCTACATCAGAAGCTATCGCAGGAGCGCTACGCTGCACCCCTTGAACTATCAAAATGATTTTGAACTGGAGAGGGCCGGGCGCAGCACCGAGGATGTTGATTCCAGCGGAGAGGGAAAGGGGGCCTGTGTTGATGCTCGTGTTGAGGTTACTCACAATCAATGTCACGGCCACATATTTGTAGATTGGATTCGTGAGGTTCCAAGGAATGACGGTCTGATCTTTAGCGTAGAAGCTACCCGCTCCAACGTCTCCCTTCTCGTTCACCGTCATGGCATTTATCTCAAAATTCCGAGGAATCAGATTCCCAAGGTTTGGTCCACCATTTGTTGGAACGGTCCAGAAAACCGCAAGGGCGAGGATGATTAAGGCTAACGAACTACGATTCGAAAATCGCAAACGGTCCGTACTCCTTTCATTTCCTCCCGATATTAACTAGCCTCTTCTTCGGGACTAGTTCACGTGCTGAGACCAAGCTAAATCGTCATCTCACTCCCCATGCTGTTATCGACGAGAATTACAACAGAGCCCTTTCAGACAGAAAGAAACCGTACAGGGGTATCTGAAATCCTACTGATCAGCGGGCGGAGCCGCCATTGCTCTAGTAATCAAAAAGGTCCCCGAGAAGCGTGGTTCCGAACAGGCTCACTTCGTGGATCAGGATCCGGAAGCTGACTATTTCGTAAGACGCCTCTGTGTGGAGACCTGCCCCTTTCGTTGCAGCGCGGCCGAGGCTGGCGACGGTCAGACTAGCGCGAATTCGCCGAGAGGTTAGGTGTTGGGGCCGGGTTCAGACCCAGGCGAGGCGGGAGTCCCAGAGGCTGGGGCGGGGGGCGGAGTTAAAGTCGATCCTGTGCTGGATGATCCTCGTTTTCGCATCCTTGTCGTGTAGAATCCACCCACTGCTGCGACTACTACGACCGCAACTACTATGCCGATTATGAGCCAAGGCGACTGGGCTGGAGGCGGAGACTTCGTGCAGTTAGACGTACAAGCGGGTGTTTGCGCGGCTGCGAATATTGCGAAGAGGCTGAAGTGGTGAACCGTTCCCTCTACCCACATCTGGCTTGTGTTCACGACTACGTTGTCTAGGGCGACCCAGTTCGTCCCGTCCCAGTAGTATGGCGCGACGCTGCTGGCGTTGAGGCCTTGAACCTGACTGGCCGTGTAGTAAAGACGAATTCGAGCATCCAGCGTGATCGACACGTTAGCATTGATCTGGACATAGATTCCGAGGGGCGACGTACCTGCGGGCGGGCTACCCCCTGGGTTTGACGAGAGCCGTGTTACCTGTATAGCGATGGGTGTGGACACGTTGAGAGTGATCGTTGCCCTCAGTGTTGGAATGGATTGGGTCAGGTTCACGACAACATTGGTTCCGGGTTTTTGTTCGATAACTGCGTTGTTGGACCCGCCTTGTACGGTGTAGGAGAAGTCGATGCCGTTGTTATCCTGCAATGTTGGGTTTCCGAGACGATCGGTACCTCTGATGCGATAGTAAACAGTCGTGCCGCCACTCTGGGCTGGTATAGTTGCGGTGTAAATGTCCCCGACTGTAGATTGTAATTGGAGCAAGCTCTGTCCCATCGAGTATGATCCGACAAGTGGGGTCATTGCGATTGTTGTCCATGTTGTCTGATCGGCGGAATATTCGAGCTTAACAGGCCCTAATCCGCTCCCGTCGGAGACCTGCGTCCAGACCTTCTCTTGATCGCCCGTAGTTGGTGCGAACGGGCTGGCCCATGGAATGGTAATTGCAGGTCCAGTAGTATCCGTGGCGGTTATCGTTACGCTGTTTGAACTATCAATGCTGGCGTACACCGTACTCTGCGTTGAGCCCGGTGGGTTGAACTGGTAATTTACGTAGGAGATGGAGAAATAGTACTGCCCGCCTGCGCGGGTCAGTATTCCAAGTCTGAACGTTATGCTTTGCCCTGCTCCAATACTTCCCTGCCAGCTATTGGATCCGGTTCCGTAGACGGTCTCCGGTGTAGTGAACAACGGGCTGTTAGCCTGGCCATAGAAGCTAACATTGGTCACGTTGGAGTTTCCTGTGTTAGTTGCGGTCATGTATACGAAGGCGGGAGCTCCAGCGACGACTTGAGTCGTCGGGGCGGAAATGCTTACTCTCAAGCTCGGATTGAAGCCCGCGACCTTTGAGTCGTATACGAATAGGTTACCGTTGAAGTAGGAAGTCGATGAGGATGTCTGAGTGTAAGATACCGTCCCGGAAAATGATTGGCCGGTCCAAGGATTCGGATTGAAAGCAAAGCTTGTATGGTCTGTGACGGTCAAAGTCACTGTTTGTTCTGTGCTAGGTAGAATTGGTGCTGTCGTGAACGAAGTGCGATCGAAAGTCAGACCCGAGTAGCTCTGTACGCTTCCACTGACAGAAGTGTCCGTTACGTTTCCTGCATTATACATGTGAATAGTTGCGGTTGAGGTACTGTTGGCAGCGATTACAGGTGGATCCATTGTAACATAGGTCTGCAAGTATCCCTGAAATGTAGTCGAGCTAGGCGTGAGAGGGGGATAAATTTCGAGTAGTGCCCCGGTATAGTCGAACTTGAACTTGGACGTTCCCGCCTGGGCTGTAACATTGCTGTTAGTCAGATAGAGATAGGAGGAGCTTGTACTGTTCGCTTGTATGATATACCACGCGGACGCTGTTTGTCCAGGTTGCAAGGTGCTGACTGAAAAGGTCACGACGCCACGGATGTTGTCGACAGTTACATTTCCCCTGTCTGAAACCGGCAAGAAGTACAGTGTATTGTAGGATGAATAGGGGTAGTATTGCTGAGGAATGGTCGAGTTTACAACAACATTGGTCGCAGCCTGGGGTCCGGTGTTTGTCACTCGAAGGTTGATCCTTACGAGACTCTGGTTTTGAGCTACGTATAGGAGGCTAAGCTTCTGGGTTTCCATTGAAATATCAACCACTGGAAGGATGGGTGGCTGTGAAACGGTAACACTCAATGGAGTAGACTGCGCTTCGAATTCTCCCGCTATGGCAGTGCTTATGGTTTGGCCGGGGAACGTCACGCTCACATTTTGTCGGCTGCTGTAGATCACCCTCTCTGGCTGTATCGTGAGTGCGCCGGTTACGTTGAAGACGTAGAAGTAGGACATTGTGAGAATCTTGCCTGGTCCAACAACGGTGGGCTCGGCTACGAATACTTGGATGGACTCGTTGCGGAGACTATGCTGAGTTGTCCCTGCGAAGTTCGCAGTCAGCGTGTAGCCTCCGAGAGGCAGTTGTGGCGCGCCAGTCCAGCTGTAGAAGTATTGTCCTTGGGCGTCCGTAGTCAGGGTTGTCAGGACTCTCGAGGTGCCATTAGAATTGAAACTGTAAGCAAGTGCGATTGGCTGGCCGGATAGTGGGGAACCTGTCGCGTTGACGAGAGTTCCGAAAAACGAGGGTACTCCATCTCCTTTCCCAACCGGGCAGAGGGAGCAGTTTAGAGTGAGGTATGAGGCGTTAGGATCTCCTAGCTGGGGAAGCGGTCCTAAATTGTAGATATTGGAGGAATATGACGCCTGCTGAGAATTCTGGAACACCAATTGCACAGTTATCGGGGCCAGATATTTCGGCGACGGACCTAGCGGGTAGCGGTATACCGGAGTCCACTGTTCACCCGACATCAGATTGATGTTAGGCTGCGCCACAAGGTACAACTGTGTCTGGTTGCCTACCAAGACTTGAGTTACCACAGAGGAACCACAATAATTCTGGAACAGGAAAGTGAACATTGTTGTATTGGCTTGAAGGTTGTAGAGGCTGGGACAGAACCCACTCGAAGATGAAGAAGAGCCTCCTGGACCGTTAGGGTACAATTGGGAGATGGCTTCTGGCGTCACGTCCACAACGTTATAGTAACTACTAGAAGTGTCGGTATTTTGAATTGTGACTGTGACGTTTCCAAGTTGCCCATAGGCCGGGTTTGCAGTGGCCAACGTCTTGGTTACGGTAAGGGGCCCGCTGGTTTTCACATCTGGGGCGACTGAGAAAAAGGTGTTCCAAGTGTATGCATAGTTACTTGTGTCCAGATAGGATGCGCTTAGGGTGAATTCGACCTCAGGTGCCGCAGCCACGAATCTGAAAGTGTGAGTATCAACTCCACCCTTGGGGATTGAGCCCACATCATATTGCAGTGAATTACTATTGCCGCCGGGGCTGTCCCGGGAAAGTGCTGCGGAATAGCTAAGAGTGAAATGGAGCTGTTGCGCGTTCGCGGCTCCGGTGTTAGTTACGGTGAGTGCGAGGGTGAAGTTCTGGCCAACGAAGAAAGTTGCTGGCGTGGTTGTCCAAGATGCGCTGAGAACGGGCCCATCGAACGCTGGATAGTGGAACGTAACTGATACGTCTGGCAGTGTTCTCTGCGCGGAGCCGACCCACGGGAAAAGCCCGAGGACGAGGGTGATTGCGGGGCTGGACTGGACTAGCATGGTGGATGGATTGAAGCTCTTGACTTGGGCTCCGCCTGGGAGTAGGGTGGCGAATGTCTCGTTGGTTGTGGATTTCATCGGGGTAGTCAGTCCCAACGTAGCTGCGAAGTCCAAAGTATGGTCTTGAGCTTGCGAGAAACTTAGAAGGTTCTTTTGGAGTACGACCACTCCGGTCGAGTTGAGGCTGAAGGCGAAATTGAATTCTGATCCGAGTATGGCGGAGTTGAGCGACCCAGCACTGAAAACCTGACTGACTGGATATGATAGGGATTCTACGCTGTTGAAAACTATTCCTGACTTTGAGTTCTCCAGAAGCGAGGCGGAGTACTGTCCTATAACCACCGCTTTGTTGCTGGTCCCTTGGACAAACTTGTTGACAAAGTTCGAATATGGACTCGATGTGAAGTCTGCCCCAAAAACCGAAACAGGAAGTGTAAGAGGGTTTGAGGTAAGGGCTATAAACGAGCCAGAAGGCATTCCAAAAACCGATTCAATATTCAAGGCGATCGCGGGAGCCTTCGCCTGCAGTCCCTGGATGATCAGGATAATTTTGAAAGGCAGAAGAGTTGGCAGTTGCGTTGGTACGTTTATCCCAACAGTACTTGCCAGACTGGTGGTATCCAGATTGCTGACGATCAGGGTTACACCAACATATTTGTAAATCGGGTTTGTGAGGTCCCACGGAATCACCGTCGGATCCATGGCGTAGAAGCTGCCAGCAGCCACATCGCCTTGTGCGCTCACGGCCATCGCGTTAACTTCAAAATTCCTAGGAATCAAGTTTCCTAGAGTTGGTCCCGCGTTGGTCGCAGGGATGCTCCAGAGGACTGCTAGCGAGAGGATTATCAGAACTAGGGAACGGAAACGAGGAGACAGCAAGAAGGTTCGTTAATGTTCACATTTCCTTGCGTTATTAACCATATCTTTTACAATTTCTCGTCAAGGGAAAGAGTCGAGTGAGAATTTCGGTTCTTTATGGAAAAAGGTCAATGCGAAGGTAGCTTGAGCTTTCCAAAGCTATACTCGGGACAGAATTCCCTGAAACTTGATCCATCGACTCGTGGTTCAAGCGTCGTGTTCAACCTCAAAATCGCACTCTGGCTTTGTCGAACAGACGTCCTTTAGCTCCCTCTGATGTATCTCTGTGCCAGCTGGGAGATGAGGAGGGACGCGACTGATAGAAATAGAGCTGTGAACCTTTCGAGCGTTGCCTTATCATACGGCCAGCTCGGAACTAGATCAAGAGACCTTTGGGTTACCTGCAGCATCTCAACCTTCAAGAGATTCTCGATCTGGCTTGATGTTGCGGCTGCTCCGTCAGGGTTGTGCGGAGGATTGTGCAATAAAGTGAGAATGTCTGCCAGACGCTGTTCGATATTTTCTCTCTCGCGATTTTTCACCTTGATCATTTTCTGGTGGACGCTGTTGAGCGGTAGGAAGAACATTACTCCTCCGAGGATTATGAAAGGGAACAAAGTGGCGTATCCCACGGGGTCCGGGGAAAGAAACAGTGATTCTAGCATCACCGGACCGAAGACCGTGTAGTAGGCAAATGCGAGGTACAGAGATAGCGTTCCCATTTCTCCAAGCCCGAGCAATGGATCTTGGTAGAAGGGCTTTAGGCGGAGAGGTTCCTTCCCGAACCGGTGTATTCCCCAAAGAGAGCTCGCGTATACCCATACGAACGTCCCGATGGTGAGGTAGAAGAGCAGTTCGATGAGATATGAGAGTGGGGTTCCAAGGCCAAAGTACCCGCTAGTAATATTACTGCTAGAGAAACCGGTAACAAGTATGAGAAAAGTTTGGGTAACAGCGAATAGGATTGCGGCAACCAGTAGCTGAGGCCATGCCTCGGATACTCTGCCGAAGATCTTTCGAGTCGTTTCCGTTTCCGGGGACAGGCTGAGCAGTTGCGAGCCCGCCCTGGCTAGTCTTAGCCGCATGAATCTGATCATGTAGAGAAGCCAGAAGATAATGAAAGCGACCAACGAGAGGTCGAGAAGGCCTGTCCAGCTAGGATGGCCCGAGTATGGGCTGAGGATGTCGCTCAAGGCGGCACTGATGTTGCCTGAGTCCATGTAATCGGCTAACAGAATTCCAGCAGGACCCATTATGGTTGCCAGAACCACGCATCCGAGAAAATAGGGAAGGTGAAACATGCCGACAATTTGCTCAACTAGCGTAGGCCGCTCAATGCCCAATAGACGCGTATGGCTAGGATGATGCAAGGTCCACAGGAACCGTATTCAATCGACTCCTTCCGAAGATAAGTTTAGGGGCCAACATTACTCTGCCTGTTCCGACTTTGGGGTGTTAGGTCCGCGTTTCTCCTACTATGCCGTTCAGATTTTAGAAAGATATGTTAAATCAGCGCCTGTCCGATGGCATTTTATCATGAGGTTTTCAACCAAAGCCATCCACGCAGGGCAAGATCCAGACCCTGCCACGGGCTCGGTCACGGTTCCCGTCTATCTCACGTCTACATACATGCAACTCAAACCTGGCCGTGAGGGCAAGTATGTCTATTCCCGAACCGCAAATCCCACGCGTAACGCTCTGGAAGAGAGTTTAGCCACCCTGGAGGATGGAAAGGTCGGCCTCGCCTTCAGTTCAGGTCTCGCCGCGACGACAACCGTCCTGATGCTGCTGCGAAGAGGAGACCATGTAATCGCCGGGGACGACATCTATGGTGGAACCTACCGGCTATTCGACCAAGTCCTCCGAAACTACGGCCTTCAATTCACCTATGTAGACCCGAGGACACCTGACAAGGTGGAGAAAGCAGTCCGAAAGAACACTAGGATGATCTGGATCGAGACACCTACCAACCCACTGATGCGAGTCGTTGATATCCGAGCCATCTCGAGGATCGCAACGAAGAATCATGCAATGCTAGTCGTCGACAATACCTTTGCAAGCCCCTATCTCCAGAACCCATTGAAGCTTGGCGCCGATATCTCGGTCCACAGTACAACGAAATACCTCGGAGGCCACAGCGACCTCATAGGCGGTGCCGCTATCGCAAGCGACACTAATATCGGCAAACGTCTCAAGTTTCTCCAGAACGCCGTCGGGGCTGTTCCAGGACCATTAGACTGCTGGCTCGTATTGCGAGGAATAAAGACACTTCCTGTAAGGATGGATCGTCACAGCTCCAACGCTAGACAAATCAGCGAGTTTCTCCAGAAACAGCCGACGGTAGATCACGTCTACTATCCCGGCCTCCCAGACCATCCACAAAGGGACATCATCAAGCGCCAGATGCGGGGCCACGGCGGAATGCTAAGCTTCGAGCTCAAAGGAGGATTCCGAGAATGCGAAAAACTTCTGACCAAACTTAGCGTCTTCACCTTGGCAGAAAGCCTTGGAGGAGTCGAATCTCTCATCGAACATCCGGCTAGCATGACTCATGCCAGCATCCCGCGTCAGAGAAGAATGGAGCAGGGAATCAAGGACACTCTCATACGCATGAGCGTCGGAATAGAGGACGTTGAAGATCTACTTGACGATCTTCAAAGAGGATTCAAAG
>WNGG01005532.1_pt1 | contig 17026 bp, 21 predicted proteins | sample 5400661 | NCBI WGS metagenome assembly WNGG01 (sample SAMN13153372, study PRJNA577476) | soil metagenome | isolation source: 100 cm soil or saprolite under Garry oak tree replicate 1 | place: USA:California | collected 2016-06-15 | reverse complement strand
CAGAGCGGCGCTCCGCCGTGCTCATTCGCGTACAGGGAGAAGGTCACGCCCACAATTCCGGTTAGCGGCAGCCCGTTGGCGTCTTTCAGCGTCCCGCTGAATTTCATCAACCGGGGTCCGGATATCGACGATGTCCGGCTGACGCCAGACGCTGTCCGCGATTCCTGCACCCGCACTGCCTGCCCCTGCATTGCTTCCACAAAGAAGAACGGGGCTACACCTAAGACCATCAGGACACACAGGATCTTTTTCACTCTATCCTCCATGATTTGCTAAGGGATTAAACCTTTGCGACGCATCCAACCTGCAACGTTGGGTCGTTGATTCGCATGAAACGTTCGTTGGGGATTTACAGATGCGGGTGAACGCCGCGGAGGCGCCCGATAGCGCCCGTACCATCGCTGGCGCACCCGTTGTTGACACCAACAACGTGACTGCACCGATGAGCATCGTCCTTGATCGCATCAATCGCTTTCCTTACCCGTAGCGCATAGTGAGCTACTTCGGGGTACCAGCGATTTTGGAGTAGTGGAAGTCCCTGGAGGAATCCGACGAAGGTCCGTGCAAGGTGGGACCTAGGTGCCTATTTTCGTTTCTGATAGGCACTTCTGATAGGTTTGCCGAGGCCCATTGGGGTGGGGGCTCGCGTCCGAATTCGAAAATCGTCGGGTAAGCCGAAAAATCATGAGCCGCGGATGACGCAGATTACACGGATTAAATCTGTGTAACCCGGGTCATCCGCGGCTCATAGTTTTGACGATTTTGGGGTGAATTGGCGGGTTTTCGGCCGACTTGGAGGGCCGCTTCCCTCGCCGCGCAAAAAGACGCGCAGGATAACGTAGAGGTGACATAGGACATCATCCAAGCTGCAATCATCGGTTAGCCGGTCAAGGTTACGATGAACTTTCCGCCGATAATATTTCAGTGCAGGACATGCTGCATGGGGCCGATAAGTGGTCCGATTTCAGGACGAGGTTATGAAGACAAAGGCTAACGAAAATTGAACGCGATGTGGCCCGTGAACGCGGCCATTGTGGGCGGCATTTGATCGGAGTGCGTCGTCAGCTTTCCACTTCAATGGGATGGCTTACGATCCAGAGATCGACTTGTCTAAGACCAATGTCCCTCAACCTTCTGCGTCTCATAACTGGCCGCGCCAAAATGCGCTACGATCTCGAGAACCGCTTCGGCAAGCCATTCCGACGGAACATCTCGGCCATCATTGAACTGAAGTGGGAGTAGGACCTCGAATCGCCGCCACTTGTTGTTCATAGGTGGCTTTTCCCTTTACCGTGAACGGAATGTTCTGATCCGCGAGGGCCTCTAACGCTGCTTCAGGCACAAGGTGCTCGCCAGACCGAAGGACGCGGCCTGAGAAGCGTCCCAGCAGAAACGATAACGCTCGCTTTTCAACCTTTCGATTTGGAAATGTAATCGTCACCATTTCGCACCTGCCCAATATTCATCAGCGTTAGAAGATGGTAAATCGATTATCGCACAGATCTCGATCTGGCCGCTCACCGGTTCCTCGATAAACGCTCTCTACGGGGAACAGTGTCTCGGTGGTCCCGGAGGTTCGCTACCGGTCGCATTATCGAATGTCGTTTCGGCCACAGATCCCGTCCTCTGTGCAGAAAGGAAACGAGGATCACAAAGGGCAAAAAAATCAGAAAAGCTCCATTTTGGCTATCCAATTTCCATATCCGCTGTGTAGATCCGAAACCCAGCCGGGAAATCGTTATTTCAACCGTGTCGCCGCCAGAATCATTTTGAAATCGCCAAGTTCATTGGGAAATCGACAAATTCAGGCGAGGAATCGTCGGGTTCAGAGATGAAGTGGTCGAGTTCGCATGAAAATCGTCGGGTTACGCGAAAAATTGTCAAGTTCACCAAAAAATCGTGAGCCGCGAATTACGCCAATTACGCGAACATAGGTTGGCGTAATTCGCGTAATTCGCGGCTAGAATCTGCCGGTGCAGATTCACGTTAGCCGGCCACGACAAAGCGTGACGAACCGAAATGTTGTCCCCGAACCAATGAGATAGAATGGCCACGGAATGCCCACTGTTCTGCGAGTCGACGGATATCGGTTTTTCTTCGTGTCGCTGGACAGGAGCGAACCGCCACACACCCACGTGAGGCGCGAAAACAAAGTCGCGAAGTTTTGGCTCGATCCTGTTGTTCTCGAGCGTGCGGGAGTTTCAGCCGCGTCGAGATCAACAAGATCCTAAGACTTGTTCAAGAACATCGTGAGCATATCTTGGAGAAATGGTATGAGTTCTTTGGGCGTTGATATTCCGGAAGCGCGGGCTCAGTCGGTGAGCCTCAGCGATGAAGCGCTGAGCGTCGACCTTGTAGATGGCCGAACTGTCATCGTTCCTTTGCTTTGGTTTCCTCGGCTTTGGCACGGTTCGAAGGAAGAACGGAATAATTTCGAGATTTTCGGCGACGGTGCATATCTTCATTGGCCAGACCTGGACGAGGACTTAACAGTTGCCGGTCTCTTGGAAGGCAAGCGGTCCGGAGAGAGTGCGACCTCGCTGAAGAAGTGGCTCGCGGCCAGGAAACCCAACCGCAAGAAGCAGACACGAAGGCGCCGCTAACAGGTTAAGGGTGCTCCCTGTCGTGCCCTTGGCCTATCAAGCTAAGGTCAGATGGAAAGTGGAGGTGATCTATGAAAATCATCACCTGCGAAGCGACCGTCGAGAATGGCCAGATCAAGCTCCCCGAGACGGTTCACCTTCCTGAGCACACACGAGTGTACGTTGTTGTGCCGGGGGTCGAAGCGGTGCCGGCATCCTATATTTGGCGGTCCTCGGCTGACGCACCCTGAGGAGCATCTGACTTTGTCAAAGAGGTGATAGAGGAACCGCAAGATGCCGGCTTACGATGACAGACTCTTTTCTCCCGCGGCTCCTGTTTTCCCTGCCCATCTCCGGAACCCTGAGACGGGAACGATTCAATCCGGCGTTCTGATGCTGATAGATTCGGGTGCCGACGTCACATTGCTCCCGAGGTCCTGGGTTGACTCGCTTGGAATTGAACGCTTTGGTGCGAGTTATGAGTTGATGGGGTTCGATGGCACTTAGGAGTGAGGGCGAGGGTGGCGAATAGCAGCGAACTGAGAGTAATCGCCATCGGGAAGAATGCTGGCATTCTGGGGATTTCGGTTGTAGACATAAACCCAGCAATCCAGAATACGGCCCACCGGCAGCGTGGCAGCAACTTTCGTTCGAATGAATAAACTTTGTTCCGTATTCTCGGGATCGAATTCCTCGTACGAATCCAGTATTTCGAGAACCGAGTCATCGGAGAAGCTGAAGACCTCTCCCCGAATCTGCGACTCCGAGGAAGCATCGAGTATGGCGCCTGGAAACTCCCCGAGATCGTAGAGCCGGCCGCGAATCTGGGCCTCGCCGGTCCAGCGTAACCGTTTCATAGTACGCCGAAGTTCCGCTGGAGCGAATTTCGGAAGCAGCGTTCCATATAAGAAGAGATATTCCGTCACACCACGCTCCTCAAAAGCGATCTCAGCTGCTCGTATCCTTTCGCTGGATTCTCAATATACCCCAGAACGTCTCCATTCATCTTTAGTGACCTGAGATAGTAGTCAAATAACCTCAAAACGTCGCGCCGGAGCAATTGTCGTGATCTCACAAGAATTGCGACGTACTCGAAGAAGTTCAAATAGTCGCTGAAGAACGGATCTTCACGAACAACGATTTCGCGGATTTTGAGGTTTTCACCGCTGTCCAGGAGTTCGCGAACTCCTTTGAGAGTATCACTCTCGAAGAATTTCTCATAAAGGCTCGTGAGCCATCGGGCACGTTCAGCTCGCCAGTATGTATAGCCGGATATGATCGCGGCCAAGGCCGCACCGCCATACGAGAGAATTTCAATAGAGTCCTTCCAGTAAGGCATATATGCGTGAGAGGGCCACAGCTGTGTTATTGCCCCTGTGAGGCCCACCCTTGACTGCACCCAGCGAACCTTTCCCCATAGACTATTTTTTCGACTGTCCGCAAAGCCGCTCCCATGCGAACGCGGGCTAAAGCCCGCGACTACATGCTTAGCCGAAACGTTAGGGCTTTAGCCCGCGTTTGTACGTACCTTTGGCCCACTACTGTTTCTAGGTTCAACAACGTGGCGAACTTCAGAGGATTTTTAATCTTCCCCGGTAAATGTAATTATTCCTCAACAACGCTTATTGATTGGCCGGATGACCCGATGTTAGTTTCAGCGAGCCAGGAGGAGATTCACAGGATTAGATACCAGAACGACGAATTAGTGGATTAACGGAACATTCATATTCCCCTCCTTGAAAAGGAGGGGTGGCCGCGCAGCGGCCGGGGTGGTCGCTCATGAAGAACTTTAACCTACTCGCCGACACGCCCCCCATCCCACACAAAGTCGGGGACGGCAACGCAGCTAGATCTGAAATCTGCAATCGCCAATCGTCAGGTACGCCACAAAGAGGTGCAATATCCTCAGCAATTGCTTTGGCTGATTGCACATGGCTGTTAGACATTGGCAATCGGCGAATGCGAATCGGCGCTGTTCAGAGAGCAGCAAAAGGATTAATTCAGGTGGGTCCCAGAGAACAATGAGTGGAATCGTCGGCATTGTCCATTTCGACGGCGCACCTGTCGACCGCACGCTCCTGCGGCGGATGACGAACTTCATGTCCTTCCGCGGGCCGGACGAGCAACGGGTCTGGGTGGACGGCAACGCCGGCTTCGGCCACGCGCTGCTCCGCGCCACCGAAGAATCCGGGCGCGAGTCCCAGCCGTTCACGCTGGATGGCCAGATGTGGATCGTCGCGGACGCGCGCGTGGACGCGCAAGCCGATCTGATCCGGGAGCTCGCCGCGCGCGGCGAACACGTGGACCAGGGCGTGACCGACGTTGAATTGCTGCTCCGGGCCTACGGGACCTGGGGCGAGGAATGTGTCGAGCACTTGCTTGGTGATTTCGCATTTGCCGTATGGGACGGGCCTCGCCGGCGCCTGTTCTGCGCGCGGGACCATTTTGGCGTGAAGCCGTTGTTTTACGCGCAAGTGGGCCACACCGTCATCTTCAGCACCACTTTGGATTGCATCCGCCAGCATCCTTCGGTCTCCGCTAAGCTGAACGACCTGGCCATCGCCGATTTTCTGCTGTTTGATCTGAACCAGGATCCGGCCACGACCTCATTCGCCGGCATTCAGCGGGTACCTCCTGCGCATCGTGCTGCCTGGTCCGCTCGCGGGCTGCGGATGAGCCGGTATTGGACCTTGCCGATTGATGAGCCGGTTTATTTCAAGCGGCTGGATGACTACACGGACCGGTTCAAAGAGTTGCTCGATATGGCGGTCAGCGACCGGCTTCGCACCGATCAGGTCGCCATTTTCATGAGCGGCGGTCTGGATTCGCCGGCACTGGCGGCGACGGCATGCAAGATTCTTCGCAGCCGCTCATCGAACGGCGAATTACACGCCTTCACAACGGTAATCGATGGGCCTGGCAGCGAACGCTACTACGCCGGGCTCGTTGCGGAACAGCTCGGGGTTCCTATTCATTTTCTGGATCGTAGCGCGCAAATGATCGATCCGGATTGGAATGAGTCGGCGATTCATACACCGGAACCGGTCGCCAATCCCATGAACTTGATGGTGGATCGCGAGGAATACCGGACCATCTCGGCGTATAGCCGGGTCTTGTTCTACGGAGAGGGTCCGGATAATGCGCTCCACGATGAAAGGAAGCCTGGCCTCTCCCATCTGGCTCGGTCACGGACCTTGGGGCCGCTCGCCGCCGACGTCTGCGGACACCGGGTCCGGCACCGGCACATCCCTTTGCTTCCGACGTTCGGCCGGTTGTTGAAGGACCGCGCCCACAATGACCGGTGGCGCCTCGCTTTCCCGAACTGGCTGAACCCCAGTTTCGAATCTCGCCTGCAGCTTCGGGATCGGTGGGAGGAACAGGAATCCTCTTCGCCTCTATCGCCTCACCCTCTCCGGCCCGTGGGGTACGGTTCGTTCCACACACCGCGTTGGGAAGCGCTTTTCAAGAGTCTGGATGCGGAGGAAATGGCAGTCCCGCTCAAAGTGCGGCATCCCTTTCTGGATTTGCGTCTGCTGCGCTACATGCTGGCGGTCCCCGCGATGCCGTGGTGCAAAGAAAAATATCTGGAGCGGCGTGCGATGCGTGGGCTCCTCCCGGATTCCGTGCTGTGGCGCCCCAAATTGTCCCTAACGAGCGACCCTGCCTGGGAAGGGATGCGCAGCCTGGGCTTACCGCCGTTCAGTCCAATGCAGGAGCTTTCTGAATACGTGAACAGCGAGCGTGTGCCTGTGGACGTTGGAACGGACATGGTCCTTTTTCGAGTCAATTTCCGGCCGTTGGCATTGAATTATTGGCTGCAAAACCTGCGGCCGGCGTCGCGTGGTCTCATCACGGAGGACTGGGAGAATGAATTCGCGCCAAAGGCAAAGACGAACACAATATGACTCATTCATTCTCATCCCATGTCACCATCGCTCCGGACGTGCTGCCACTCACGAAGTCCGTTGCCTCCCGTTTTGAACAGCAATATCGAGCAGGTGGAAGGAGCGCGCAAAAATAACTTGGCAGAATCCGCTGCCCTGAATCCGACCGGGGATCTGACCAATGCTCAATTCCCAATGCTCAATTCTCATCCGAAGTGGATGTCGGATTGCCAAATGTTCCGCCGCACACATGCGGCCGCTTCCCCTTTCGGATGAGAATTGAGAATTGGGAATTGAACATTGGTCAGATCTTCCCGAGCCCGCATTCTGCCAAGTTATTTTTTCGCACACGTAACCGTATTTTACGAATGTCTGTACTAAGGAAATGCAGTCTGGCGGCCAGCATTAACGGATTTCCGACAGCCGATAGAAGTATGCCGATTGGTCCGGTCCCCTCAGTATGCGCAACGCCCAGCGTTCGGGCGGGCTGTAAGGAAGAAACTCGTGCTTCAAGAGATATCGGCCCCGACTTAATTCCTCCTCCAGTCGACTGACAAACTCGCCGGGTGATGTGTCATGCGTGTGCCGCCAGAACCAGAGGACGCCCCGGCTCTTTGCCGCCTCCCGCACGGCTCCCGCGGAATCCTCGCCGTCGAGGAGAATCACTCGGACTTCCGGTGGCACTTGATCCAACAAGGGCTCGGGAACGGAACTGTAGGTGTCAACGACGACCACCGCATTCTGGGCCGCCGACCCGCTGCGGATGGCGCTGGCCATTTCTGCGTAGGGCACACAATAGGCCTTATTCAGGTAACCGGTCTTGGAGAAATAACCATAGATGGCCGTCGAATACAGAACGGCGAGGCACGCAAAGATCAGCGGGCTGCGGCGAAATCCGATTTGGATTCCACGAATACAGAGGATCAGAAAGAAAGGCAGGACAAAAAGAACCCGCGCGGGAGTGAATGGGAAGCCGGTCCAGCGGCTCACGCCAAGATATCCGATGCCCGCTGCCACGATCACTACACCGAACCAGTCCGGCCGCGACGCGGCGGCTCTCCATAATCCATACATGATCACCGGCGTCATCGCGGCCGCAAGCAGAACGCCCGCTGTGGAGAATGTTTCGCCAAAGCCGAAGGAGACGAACCAATAGCCGATTCGGACAACTTGATCGGTCAGAACACCTCCAACCCGGTACTCACCGCTGGAAACCCAGTTGCTAACGGCCGAATGCATCGTGGCGAGCCAAGGCAGATACAAAAGCGCCACGAGGATCGTCGATCCAACCGCGCAGGTGACGCGTGTGCGCAGGGAAGGTTCGCGTCGAAAGAGAAGTGTCAGAGATACGGATACTAGAATTGCCAGTCCCGGCAAGTAGTGCGTGTACAAGAGCGCAGCGATAGAAAATGCGTACGCCAGGAGCCGCCGCCAGTTTCGCAACTGCTCTACCCAACGCACGGCCGCGTAGATTGCCAACAGAGCCAGCGTGAGCTGCATCGTGTAAGACCGCGCCATCCGCGCGTAAAGCAGCAGGCACGGTGACAACGTCCAAAACAGCAGAAACATTCCTTGAAGCGGACGCTCTTCCTTACGCAACCAGAAGACATAGAAAACGACGGTAGCCAGCAGTCCCCAGATCGCCGACATTGCCCGCATTTTTTCGAGCATGCTTCCCGGCCAGGGACTTTGTATCCAGAAATGAAGCAGATCGAAGTACAGCGGCGGATGAATATTATGCCCGGCAATCGATGCAATCTGCTCGAAGGACTGCGGAGCCGCGTTGAGCGTGAACAATTCGTCTCCCCACGGCTCCAGCAAATCCAGGCGCCAGAAGAACAGAATCGCCTGAATCGGCAAGGCCCAGAAGAGAGGATTTGTTCCAACCCACTCCCGGAACCGCCGCAAAGCAAGTGATTCTTCCGCGAATGCTGCTTTTCGTCCCTGCATCTCAGGTGACGAACCTATATCGAGGTCACGTTTGAGTCCATGATGGGCGGCTAGATGAGCCATTGTTGCCGAAGTTGTGGGCTGAATCGAAGTCCCCTCCTTGGCAAAGGAGGGGTGACGGGGTGGTTCGTTCAAAAGAAATTGTTTTGGGGTCTGAACGAACCACCCCGTCCGCGCCTTTCAAAGGAACGGGAATTTTTCTTGATGGCGCGTCCACCCCTCCTTTGCCAAGGAGGGGAGTCTACTTCGCCCAAGCGTTCAGCAATATTAAATGCGTATACTTCAATTCCTCCAGCCGAGTGCCAGCGAAGAACTGGCTAAAGGTGCGATGGATTCAGTCTGAAGATGCCATTGAGTTTTCGGAAGGGAGCACCTATGGACGTTTGGTTAATGGGCCATCGGGGCTATAGTTCTCTTACTTCGCAGGCGATTTTGCATTGACGGCGTAGGTCGAAGGGGGCGCACACCTAGGTGCCCCGTCGCAGGAGGTTTAGGTGAGCGCGATTCCTAGAGTCGAAACTGAATTTCAAGACTACTACGAGGTGCTGCAACTGAGCCCCAAGGCAGATGCCGACACGATCTCCCGCGTGTATCACATTCTGGTCAAGCGATACCATCCGGACAATCTCGACACGAGGAACAGCGAAAAATTTCATGAGGTCGTCGCAGCTTACAGGGTTCTTTCCGATCTGGAGAAGCGTGCCGCCTACGATGTCCGATATGACGAGAACCGGTCTTCCATTCTAAAGATCTTCGACGAAGCGTCCGCTACTGACAGTTTTGAGTCGGACCGCCGCATTGTTGAAGGCGTCCTGTCGTTACTCTATGTGTCGCGCCGGCGGGACCCGGACCGCGGAGGGCTCGGCGTAATCCAAATGGAGCGGCTGCTCGGGTGTCCTGCGGCCCACCTGGAGTTTCATCTGTGGTACCTGCGGGAGAAAGGCTGGATTCAGCGCCTGGATAACGGGCTCTTGGCCATCACTGTAGCCGGTGTGGACAACGTCATCGAAAGGGACTCCATCATCCTCCGCCGCGATCGCCTGATTCCGGAAAGCACATGTTCGTCGAGTGGATCAAACGGGTTTAACGAAAATTTGAAAGACAAAGAATTGCTGGAAAACTGCTAGATAGGTTCAATGAGACGTCTAAAACGCACCACCGTTTACTTCGATCCGGATGTACGCCGCGCTTTGAGCCGGAAGGCATCTCAATCCCATCAATCTATCTCGCACGTTGTCAATGAAGCCCTACGAGGAGCACTTGCAGACGATCCAGCACCCTTGAAGCCAGCTCATGACCGCGCTGCGAGGAAACACCTCGAGTTTGCCGATGGCACGAGCAGCTTCGAGTCCGACCGGTCCACTGTTGAAAACATCCTGTGGTTGCTTTACGTCTCACGCCGCCGCAATCTGAACGGAGGCGGGCTCGGTGGGATCCAAATCGAGCAAGAGCTCGGATGTCCTGCGACCTACCTGGAGTTTCATCTATGGTACCTGCTTGAGAAAGGCTGGATTCAACGCCTGGACAACGGGCTCTTGGCCATTACCATCGCTGGTGTGGATAAAGTCATCGAGCAGGACAACATCATCCTGGGCCACGATCTCCTCATTCCCGAAAGCACAGATCCATCGAGCGGACCAAACGGGTCCAACGGTAATTCGAAAGTCAAAGGTCTGTTGGAGCACGCGTAGTTTGCCGATTGGTGATTGAACAGTAACCAGGCGCAAAAACCAATCGCAGGACTAACTGTCTTCGCGGTCTCCGTTGCCGGACTGAAGCCCGCGAATGAGCTTGTCGACATTCTCGCTGAGACGTGTGAGCGCACGCCACGTATCGTTCTGCGACTCCATGAGCACGACCTGAAACTCGGTAAGCTTTTGGATTCGCAGATCAAAATCGTGCTGAGACTTTTCAGCCTGCACGGTTAATGCGTCGGTTCGTTCCTCTAACCGTTCAAGGTTGGCTTCGATGCGGGTGAATCGTTCTTCGGGTGTCACAATTTACTCCTCGCCCAGCGTCTCCGACGCGCATGCGCACCTGATGATTTTAATATAGGTGAGCGAGGAACACCGAGCCGGAAGCAGTGCTACAACGCCGCGGATGCGCGCGATCGAGCTTTTTCCATGGCGAGCCGACCGTCCGCGCATCCGTGATTCGCATCAATCGCAACTAAAACGAACCTCGTCCGTGATCCCATTGAGCGCTTCCATGCTTGAAGCTGCCTGATGCTTCGGCGGCCTACATTCTGGGGCTGGCCGGGCGTGGAAAGAATCGGTCGAAGGTGGATGCACGTCGGAAAGTGCCAAATGGTTATCGGAAATTGGAACGGAAGTGGGGCTCTGCTCTAAGCCAAAGAGCCGCCCCCGACGGGCCATTGAAAGGGTTGCGAAAAACTGACAACTTTGAATGTGTTTTTAGCAGGAGGCTAGGATGGGTGCGATTCCAACAACACCGGCTGAATTCCGGGATTACTACGAAGTGCTGCAATTGAGCCCCAACGCCGATCCCGACACGGTCACCCGTGTGTATCACGTTTTGGTTAAGCGGTATCATCCGGACAATCAGCAGACGGGCAACAGCGAGAAATTTCACGAGGTCGTGGAAGCTTATAAGGTTCTCTGCGATCCGGACAAGCGGATCGCCTACGATGTCCGATACGATGAGAACCGGTCTGCCACGTTAAAGATCTTCGACGAAGCGTCGGCCAACGACAGCTTCGAGTCGGACCGGCGCATTCTGGACGGCATCCTGTCGTTGCTCTTCGTCTCACGCCGCCGGGACCCGGACCGAGGCGGGATCGGCGTCATCCAAATGGAACGGCTGCTGGGATGTCCTGCCGCGCACCTGGAATTTCATTTGTGGTACTTGCGGGAGAAAGGCTGGATTCAACGGCTGGACAACGGCCTGTTGGCCATTACCGTCGCCGGTGTGGACAAAGTCATCGAGGGGGACAAGATCGTCCTCCACCGCGATCACCTCATTCCGGAAACCACAGGTCCGTCGAGCGGATCAAACGGGTCCAACGGACACTCCAACGTTAGGGAGTTGCTGGGGCGCCGGTAGGAAGCGCAACGCGGGCTAAAGCCCGCGACTACAGTAAGGCGACAACGTTTCAGCAAGCATGTAGTCGCGGGCTTTAGCCCGCGTTACGGCTGGAACAAGAGGGGAATCTAACGCGTATGACCAAAACAGCGAACAGGTTCATTCAGGCCATCGAGCCCGATTGGATTGAGGCTATAATCTCGGAGATGTCATCGCAAACCGCACGAGATCAAGTTATCGAGGCGCTACAGGATCTCCTTCCAGAAGCCGCTCTTGAAGACGCGATCGAACGTCTCGTGTTTGTCGCCAACATGGATGCTGGTTTAGCTGAGTTGGATGCTTCAGACTCGAGTCCCGAAAGCGCATGTCAAAACCCAAGCCAACCCCCGGCACCTCTCAGTCCTTCCCTTCGATAGTTGTCTCCTGGTTAATGCTGCGGTTCCTGCTTGCCCTCGTGGTCCTGATTGGTTCGGCCAACCGTCCCGAAACAGCCCTTGAAAAAGATATGGCGGTGTGGCCGCCGGCGTCATCGTTCGGCCGCTGGCTGGACCGCGTTTTGGTGAGGCCGTGGCAGCGCTGGGATACCGAGTACTATCTGAACATCGCGGAGCGGGGCTATCGTCTGGATGATGGCTCGACGCAATTTCATCCGCTCTATCCCTGGATGGGACGCGTTTTCGGCGATGTCCTGGGCGGAAACATGCTGTTGGGACTGCTGGCCGCCAGCAGCGTGTGCGGCCTGCTGTTCTTGATGGGTTTCGAGCGGCTGGCGCGTCTCGATCTATCTCCGGGGACGTCCCGTCGTGCGGCAGTCTATCTTTTGCACGCTCCGCTCGCTTTCGTTCTTTTTGCTCCCTATACTGAGGCGCTTTTCTTGCTCTCCAGCGTCATCGTGTTTTTGATGGCGCGGCGCCGTGCCTGGTGGATGGCGGGAACGGCCGCAGGCCTGGCGGCGCTGACGCGGCAACAAGGAATCTTTCTTTTGATCCCTCTCGCCTGGGAGCTCTGGGAATGGTCGGGCCGCGACTGGCGGAAAGTGCTCGGGAATTGGCGGAGTGCGCTGAGCCTGGCACTGGCGCCAGCGGGATTGTTGGTCTGGTTGGTGTACCGAGCTGTCGTTTTGGCGGACATTGCTTTCGATGCGTATCGGCCGCAGACCTGGATCTACGGATTACTGATCAGCACCGGCGCCACCCGGGTCATCCCGGAGCAGGGCTTTGTCGCGCCCTGGCGGGCTCTTGGCGCCGCTTTCAGCCACCCGAGGCCAACCACCGTGGTGGATCTCATCCTGGCGGGCATTTTTGTGTTGATGTTTGTGTGGGGTGGGCGCAGTCTCTGGCGGCTCCGGCCGTCCTATTTTCTGTATTCCGCCGCCGTCCTCCTGGTTAGTTTTTCCTATTTCACAGGCTCTTTCCAGCCTTATATGGGTCTTCCCCGCCATTGCTTCCTGGCCTTTCCCTTGTTTCTGCCTGTGGCTTCCTGGGCCGAGCGCCGAAATTTCGATGTGCCAATCATTCTGCTCGGGCTCGCCGGCATGGTCCTGTTGGCCCTTTTCTACAGCACGCATGGGGTTTGGGTGCCGTGACGGCTGAACCCGGCCAAGTGTTACGCCTTTTGTCAGGTATGGCTGCTGCATTTGTGGTATCTGGCGCGAGAGTGCTACAGGTCAATTGCCTGAGTGTTGATGCAACAGTGGAGAGATCGGCTGCAACCCACGAACAACATGAGGGAAAAACCTAGCGCGCGCCTTCGTTCTCGAAATGGGGACGATCGGCCCAACAGCCACGTGGAGGTGCTGTTTAGGCACCTAGGCACTACAACTGTATCACCTTTGGACGATTCCCGTTCGGACCACCCCTTAGTAGCATTGCCTTCGAATCAACTTATTGATTGGTTCCAGTATGGAGCCAATCGCAACTTCGACTTGGAGGCAACGAGACAATGGATACGGAAATGATTGAAACAAAAGGCGGCCGCAAAGAGCGGCAAAAGGGTGTTACGACGATTGAATATGCCATCATGCTGGTTTTGATTGCGTTGTTGATCGCGGCATCGACACCGGGTATCTCGAACGCGGTTTTGAGCGTGTTTTCAAAAACAACGAGCGTATTGAGTAAGTAGCAACTAAGTAGCAACACCGCTACTTGCGACGATTGAGTACGCCATCATGCTAGTGTGGATTGCGTTGTTGATCGCAGCGTCGGCGCCGGGAATCTCGAACGCGGTTTTGAGCGTGTTTTCGAAAACAACGAGCGTTCTAACGAAGTGATCAAATACCCAACGCGCAGTCACGTTGGCTGAGGTCGTGAATCGATGGAAACCATCGGCGGGGTTTTTTCTCCCTCGGAAGCGAGGGAGGAGAGCTCCGGGAAAGAAGGATTCTTTTGTACCAAATTCGCCGAGGAAGGCAATTCGAAATCATGACAGCACGAAAACATCGTAGCGAGAGTGGGACCGTTCTCGTCGAGACGGCACTCACCATTTTCCTACTGATCCTCTTTTTGTTCGGAATTATGGAAGCCGGCCGCTTTATCAGCGTGCAGCAGGTTGTCACGGATGCGGCCCGTGAAGGAGCGCGGCTGGTGAACACATTCCTCGCTGCCTCGCATGTTCAAGCGGCGAATATCCATGTATATTGCGCGACTTGCGATGATGGGAATGCGCCAGTAGCGTCTTTATTACCAGCCAGGTTTACGAAGGTGGAAGTGTCAGTGATCTATGAGCCCATTTTGTCAGTGCTCATTAATAGTGGGATAACCCTTAAGGGTGAGGCGTTGATGCGCGATGAGACGAGTCCATAGCAGCCGGTCCTATCAACACCAGCGCGGAGTCGCCCTCATCGAGTTAGCGATGGTTCTTCCGATGCTCACGATGTTGCTGATCGGGGTCGTGAATTTGGGCCTGGTGGTCCGGGAGTTTCAGATCCTGCAGAATGCCGCGCGCGAAGGGGCTCGCTATTCGTCGCTGTGGGGCAACTCGATCGCTCAGGCGGGGGATGCCACCGCACAGACCGCAATGGAAACGGCAATTAAGAACCGGGTCGTCAGCTATCTTGCGCAAGAAGGCATTACGATCGCTCTGAGCGATGTGACAGTTGACCAGAACTCTCCGCTGAACGTCGGTGGGGGCCTGACAGTGACGGGTTCCAAGATAACGGTCACCTATTCGCGCTCGACATTGATTGCGGCGAGTTCCTGGTTGCCCTTGGGGTCCGTTACTCTGAAGGGTGAATCCTTCTTTAAGAATTTTTATTAAAGTCTTGCCGTCCTCGGACGGACGACATGGGGAGTAAAGCATGAATCGCACACGGATGATGGTTTTGGCAAGTGCTGCGCTGGTTCTCAGCGTGGTGGTTACCTTCTTGACATATCGAATGCTCCGGCAGCGGTTGACGCCGCCCGAAGAGATGACAACCATTGTTGTGGTGACCCAGAAAACCGCGCTCGGCGCGCGGCTCACGCCGGCGGATGTACGCGTTACGCCGTGGCCGAAGGCCGTTCAAATGGAAGGCACCTTTCACGATCTTGCCGAAGTCCTCGGCAGAGCGGTGATCGTACCGATGGGGGCCAATGAGCCTGTCCTGGAAGCAAAGCTGGCCCCGAAGGATGGCGGCGCCGGATTAACCGCAACGATACCGGACGGGATGAGAGCCGTCGCGATCCGAGTGAATGATGTGATCGGCGTTTCGGGTTTCGTGGTGGCGGGCACGCGCGTCGATATCATCCTGAGCGGTTCGCTAACGAATGGCACTATCGATGTCGCGAAAATCATTCTCGAAAACGTGCAAGTCTTGGCAGCCGGCCAGAACACGGAGCGGGACGCCGATGGCAAGCCGATGAACGTCCAGGTCATTACAGTGCTGGTTACGCCCGAGGATGCCGAGAAGCTCGCGCTGGCGGCTATCGAGGGACGGATGCAACTCGCGCTGAGGAACCCGCTGGACATGGAGCCACACAATGCCGAAATGATGCATCGTATCGCGCTGTATACGGGTTCGAATACGGCTTTTTTACCGGCGCCGCCGCCGGTCAGTGTTGCGGCCGCGCCGGCTCCGCCCGTGCGCAAGGCAACGCCACCGCAGGCCCCACAGATCGTTGCCGCACCCGCGCCTCCGGCCCACGTGGTCGAGCCGCCGAAGATTGTGCAGGTTCAACTGATACAGGGCAACCAGAGTCAGATTGTGAAATTTACACAATTGCCATAATGCTTCATGGAACGAGCCACAGCTTTGTGCTGTGAGATTCCGAGGATAAGGATAAGGACGATGCAAAGAAAACCGTACGTACTCATCTTACTAATTGCACTGCTGGCCGCAACCGGCTCGGCAGGGGCACTCCCGCTTCAACAACCTGAAGCGGCGCAGCTCCGCGTGCCGGTAGGCAAATCACTGGTGATCAATTCGGAAGAGAACCTTCAGCGCGTCTCGGTCACAGACGCCGCCATCGCATCCGCCATCATCGTGGCTCCCAAGCAGGTCTTGATACACGGCATGACGCCTGGTTCCATCACCTTGATTCTCTGGGATGATCAGGATCGAACCCGCTCATTCAATCTAACCGTCGAGGTCGACGTCAACACCCTGAGCCAGACACTCGCTCAGGTATTTCCAGGAGAGAATATCCGCGTCGGACAGACCGGTGGAGCCGTCGTTCTTTCCGGAAGCGTTTCCAGCAAAGACATCGGAGACCGGGCCACCGCTTTTGCGGCCAGCCAGTCCAAGAGCGTGGTGAACCTGCTGGTTCCCACGGAGGGACACCAGGTTATCATGCTGCAGGTGCGTTTCGCCGAAGTGGACCGCGCGGCGCTTTCGCAACTGGGAATGAATATCTTCAGCACGGGAGCGGCGAATACCCCGGGCGCCATTTCCACACAACAGTTCGGCGCGCTCGGCGGGACGAGCGTGAAGGGCACAATCCCGGGAGAGCTTAAGGGCACCAGCACCACTTTCAGCCTGGCCGATCTGCTGAACGTTTTCGTGTTCCGGCCGGATCTTAACCTGGGCGTCACGATCCGGGCGCTCCAGCAGAAGAATGTGTTGCAGATCCTTGCGGAACCCAATGTGCTGGCCTTGAATGGAACCGAGGCGAGTTTCCTGGCCGGCGGCGAGTTTCCGATCCCTATCGTGCAGGGAACCGCGAATCTTTCATCGGTTACCATTCAGTTCAAGGAGTTCGGCATCCGGTTGAATTTCACGCCCACATTGCTGGCCGACGGGGCGATACGGTTGAAGGTGGCTCCTGAAGTGAGCGCGCTCGATTTCGCCAATGCGGTGACCATTGGGGGCTTTAGTGTACCCGCGCTCTCCACTCGCCGCGCCTCGACGCAGGTGGAATTGCGTGACGGCCAGAGCTTTGCAATTGCCGGTTTGCTGGATAACCGGACCACGGAAATCGCGACGAAGATTCCGGTCCTCGGGAATATTCCGGTATTGGGTAATTTCTTCAAGAGCCGCTCCACAAACAGAACGAATTCGGAATTATTGGTCATGGTTACACCGCGACTGGTGCAGGCGATCAGTCCTTCGGCCGCGCCCGCTGGTCCCCAATTTCCGAAACCTTTTCTAGATAA
>WNGG01003789.1_pt1 | contig 17026 bp, 15 predicted proteins | sample 5400661 | NCBI WGS metagenome assembly WNGG01 (sample SAMN13153372, study PRJNA577476) | soil metagenome | isolation source: 100 cm soil or saprolite under Garry oak tree replicate 1 | place: USA:California | collected 2016-06-15 | reverse complement strand
GATCGTTTCGAAGGACAACCCCAGCGGCGTCAGCCGAATAGGAGGTCAGGCCGGGACCCAGGCCCCCGACCCTACGCCCGTACCACCGCAAAACCGGGGAGGCAGGGCCGGAAGCACTTACCCACAGTCTCCCTGCCGATTACGCGCTTACTTGTACTTAGCCGATCTTGAGGGCCAAGGCGCGCAGATCGTCCAGTTCGGAGCGTGCGCCGTGCGATCCGGTGACGGCTCCCGTGTATACGGCACGCGGCTCCGGAGGCCGCTTGCCTGCATCGCCTTGACCTGCTCAAATGTCCTTCGCCGGCTGTTGGCTGGGAGCGCGTGGGGGCGCGCGGCAGAGGTCCTGGCATTGCCGGGCTCGGTCGCCACCTATGCCGCGCGCAGCTTCGTCGAGCAGAGCAGCTTTTTCGCTGATGTGTGGACCTTCGCGTGGACCCACACTGGCCCGCTTGGGGGCTGAGGAGCGACGTCTGGAATGGCGTACTAGGAGCCTGCTGAAAAAGACTGCAGCTCACGGCGTGTTTGCCGGCGTAGCGTTCGAAGCTTTGGGATAATCTTCTCATGCAGGGTTTCGAGCGGGCAGACCGTCAGCTTCTGGACGCGGAGATGCTGGCCGGTCACCTGGTCCCGCAGAACAGCATGTTCGCGTTCCTGGCCGCGCACCGGGCCGAGGTGTTCCCCGATGCCGGCTACGCGGACCTGTTCGCCCCGCCCGGCTTCGGCCGGCCGTCGCTGCCGGCCACCCGGATGGCCGCGGTGCTGACCCTGCAGGTGCTGCATGATTATTCGGACCGGGAGACCGCCGAGGCGGTCCGGTTCGACGTGCGGTGGAAGGTGGCCTGCGGGCTGGCGGTCGGCGATGCGGGCTTCGATGCGTCCTCGCTGGTGTACTGGCGCCAGCGGATCGCCAGGTCGGAGCGGCCGCGCCGGGTCAACGACGCGGTCAAGAAGATCGTGGCCGAGGCCGGCGTGCTGCGGGGCCGGCGGCGCCGCGCGGCGGGCTCCGCGATCCTGGCGGACGGGGTGTCCGCCCAGGACACCATCACCCAGCTGGTCTCCGCCGTGCGGCGGGCGGCGCGGGAGGTCCCCGGCGCGGCGGAGCAGATCGCGCAGGTGTGCACCGGCCATGACTACTCGGTGCCGGGCAAGCCGAAGATCGGCGGGGACGACCCGGCCGCCAAGGATCAGCTGGTGTCGGCGCTGGCCAGCGACGCGAACGCGGTCGTGGCGGCATTCGCCGGCGCCGGGCTGGAGGAGCCGGCCGCCTCCGCGCTGGCGCTGCTGGCCCTGGTCGCCGGGCAGGACGTCGAACCCGCGGAGGGCAGCGACGGGTCTGACGGGCGGCGGCGGATCGCCCGCAAGGTCGCCGGGGACCGCGCCATCTCGACCGTGGAGCCTGATGCCCGGCACACCCGCAAGTCCCCCGAGGCCCGCCGCGACGGCTACCGCGCGCATGTCGCCGCCAGCCCGCAGACCGGGATCATCACCGATGAGAAGCTGACCAGGGCCGCCGGGACCGAGAACTCCGACCCCGCGGTGGCGGAAGAGTTCCTGGCCGCCGAGACTGCCGGCGACGACGGTGACCGTACGGACGGCGAGCATGCCGACCGCGGCGCCGCATGCAGCCAGGACAGCGGCGATGACCGTGACGATGACCGCCTCGCCTGGTACGGCGACTCGGCCTGCGGCACCGGGGGCCTGCGCGGCGCGATCGACGACGCGGGCCGCGACGCGGTGATCAAGCCCAAGCCGCTGCAGGCCCCGGTGGAGGGCGGGTTCACTATCGACGACTTCAGCGTCGGTGAGCAGGCCGGCACGGCCACCTGCCCCGCCGGGCACACCGTGCAGCTGAGCCGCACCCGCGTCGCCACCTTCGGCATCTTGTGCCGCGGCTGCCCGCTGCGCCAGCAGTGCACCACCTGCAAGACCGGCCGCAAGCTCGTCCTGCACCAGCGCGACGACCTGCTCCGCGCCGCCCGCGCGGACTGGGCCGCTGGCACCGGGCTGCGCCAGGACTACACGAGATACCGGCCCAACATCGAGCGCACCATCGCCCAGGTCGCGACCTGGCGGGGCCGACGCCTCAAGCTCCGCTACCGCGGGGTCGCCAGAAACCACGCCTGGCTCAAGCGCCGCACCGCCGCGCTGAACCTGCGCAACCTGACCGGCAAGGGCCTGGCCCGCCGGGACGGCGCCTGGCTGCTGACCACCTGACCAGGCGGCACGAGAGCCCGGAACGGGCAGGCCGGCCTGGCCGAACCGCCCCGGCCATCATGCCGGCACCGCGATGGCCAGCTCCTGCGCCAAACCGCACCGCCATCAGCTCGATACGGGCCACGACACGGCTTCAGGATGCGCTATCGGCGTCTCCTGGAAGCGGTCCAACTCAGCAGGCTCCTAGGCGCCGGCGCGGCGTGCGGGTGCTACCGGCGGTCCTTGGTGCTGCGTAACCGGGCCGTTAGGCTACGTCCGCCGGTCGGCCTATGGCCAGCGCGCATGGCGCGGCGCGACTGGCAGCCGGGAGCATGCCGGACCGCCAGCCGGGGCGGGGTGGCGTATGTGTTTCGCGATGGCTCGCGTGGCTTGGTGACGCCCAGGGCTGCCCCGGGCTGGTCGCGGCGCTCGGGCCTGGTTCGAGCCGGAAGGATTGCAGGGCACGCATGGCTGTCGTCGAGACGGATGTCGTGGTGGTCGGGGTCGGCTCGGTGGGGAGCATGGCGAGCTGGCAGCTGGCCGCACGCGGGTTACGCGTCGTTGGCATCGACCGGTTTACGATTCCGGGACCGTTTTCCGCGTATGCGGGGTGAGTCCCGGGTGTTCCGGATGGTGTATGCCGAGGGCGGGCATTACACGCCGCTGCTGCAGCGTGCCGGCGATTTGTGGCGTGAGCTGGAGGCATCCTGCGAGACCAGCCTGCTCCATGTCACCGGCGTGGTGACCATCATGGATCACGATCACCCTGATCATGCCGCGCTGCTGCGAGCGGGCCGGGAGCGGGGGCTGCGCTTCGAAGTCGTGACCGGGGAAGAGGCGCGACGGCGCCTGCCCCAGCATGTCATCCGCGACGGCGACGTCGCGCTGTTCGATCCGGAGGGCGGTTACGTGCGCAGCGAGCACGCCGTGTTCTCGGCCCTGCGGCTCGCCTGGCGCCACGGAGCCTGTTTCCTGGGCAACCGGCAGGTCATGGCGCTGGAACGGCATCGTGACCGGTGGGCGGTGCGCACGGATCAGGAAGAGGTGCGCGCTTCGCGGGTGCTGGTGGCCACTGGAACGGGCGCCGGGCGGCTCTGCGCCGCGCTGGGAACGCACCTGGCCGTGCTCCCGCAGGTGCTCACCTGGTTTCCGGTCGCGGACCATGCGCTGCTGCGACGCCAGCGGGAGCAGGTCTTCATCCGCAGCTCACGTGCTGCTCAGTTCTACGGATTTCCCAGCATGGACGGATGGACCGTCAAGGTGGCGGCCAGCATCTATCTCGACGAAGTCGCCTCGACGGCGCGCCCGCTCAACTGGGATCCGCGCCACCTCGACACGGTGCGATCCTGGGTGCGCACCTTCCTGCCCGCCCTGGATCCCAGGCCGGTCAGGGCGGTCGTGTGCGCAGACGGGTACACGGTCGACGAGACGGGTTTGCTCGGCTTCGTGCCCGGCATGGACGGACTGGTCGTGGCTGTCGGCTTTTCTGGTCACGGGTTCAAGATGGCCTCTGCGCTCGGAGCCGTCGCCGCCGACCTGATCTCGGAGGGAACGACCACCACGGACGTCAGCTTCATGGACCCCGCGCGGTTCCTGCCGCCGCAGCACAATGTCGCGGATCTTCCCCTGATCGGCGCGGTATCCGGCCCGGAGCTCACGTGACCAGCGCCGTTCCCTACGCACTGGGCGATCTGCTGGTCCAGCCGGGATCGCAGGTCCGCGGTAACTGCCTCGTCAGCCTGGGAACAAGCACCGTCTCCCTGCCGGTCGCCATCACTCACGGCAGCGCGCCGGGCCCGGTACTCGCCGTCACGGCCGGAATCCACGGCGGCGAATACGTCCCCATCGTGGCGGTCCGCCAGTTCATCCGCGATCTCGACCCCACTCGGATGCGGGGAACGATCGTCGCGTGCCTGCAGTCCAGCCCGGCTGCCTTTCAGGAAAGGTCGGCCTTGGTCAACCCCCTCGACGGACAGAACCTCAACCGGTCCTTCCCTGGACATCCTGGAGGCGGCCCGACGGCGCGACTGGCCGCCTGGCTGTGGGAGAACCTGCTGGCCCGCGCCGACTACTACGTCGACTGTCATTGCGGCGACCTTCCCGAGACGCTTGACCCGTTCACCAGTGTCAGCCCCGGTCCGGACGGCCTCGTCAGTGAGCGGTCCCGTGCGCTGGCGGACTGCTTCGACGTCGCCAGGCTCATCGTGAGCCGCACGGCGGGATCCGCCGTCGGCGAGGCCGCCATGGCCGAGATCCCCGCCGCCCTGGTCGAGGTCGGCGGCGAAGGGCGCTGGTCGCAGGAGGAGGCCGATATTCAGCGCCGCGGCTTGCACCGGGTCGCCGCGATGGCCGGCATACTGCCCGCCGGGGAAGGCCGCCGGCCGCACCTGCCCATCTTCGAGGACGCGGCGGACGTGCTCAGCGACCGTTCCGGCCTCTGGTTCCCCGAGGTCGCGATCGGAATGCTCGTGGCCAGGGGAACACGCCTGGGCCGTCTCGAAGATGCCTTCGGGGACACAGTCCGGGAGATCCTGGCACCGGCAGCTGGCGTTCTGTCCTTCGGTCTGAGCAGCCTGGCCGCGGCCGAGGGTGACCTGCTGGCTTCCATCGCACGTCCGGTGCCAGGCAGCTAAGCCGGTCTGGCGTCCTGAGCCGTCCGCTGGCGGGCTGCGCCGCCGATCACCGCTCCCGATCCGCTCCCAGTATCGGGTCAAGGCCTGGCTTTCGTGCGTGGTCCTAGTGGGTGGTGCAGCCGATCTGGGCGGCGTATTTCGGGAAGGGGAGGTGGTAGAGCCGAGCCGCGTCGGGGTTGCTGAGCAGCAGGTCGAACTGCCAGCGACCGTGCCGGTAAAACCAGTAGTCGGTGAGTTGCTGGCCGCCGATTTCGTAACGGACGAGCCAGGCGCCACTCGGTCCCGGTGTGGCGTCCTCGACGTGTGCTGATTGCGGGGCGGTCGCGCATTCGGCGTGCCGCCTGATGTATTCGGCGCGGGTGATGATGGCCTGGCTGCGGGCGTCCCAGCGGTCGTAGACCGGTCCGTCGTTGTTGTGGTCATAGTCGTTGTTGAAGGCCTGCGCGATTCGGACGAGGGCTGCCGCGGTGCTTGGATCCGGGCTGGGCCGCGGCGTGGCCGAGGTGACTGATCTGATCCCCGCTGCGGCGGGCTGGTGGCTGGCGGTGGAGCACGCAGCCAGCAAGATAGCTAGGACCAGGACTACGGCCCGCTCGTGATGCATCCGCCCTCCGGTCTGGAATAGCCCGGCTGAGCATGCCAGATTCGCTGCATTAGCCGGATGTCTGGCGGTGGGACGCCAGGACGTCGTGGTGATCGGCGCCGTCGCGGGGCTCGGGGTCGGCGTGGACAAGCGCCGCCGCCAGGCGCGGGATCGCATGCAGCAGGGCGTGCTCGGCGCTGACCGTGACCTGGTGGGCGCGGATGGCGCTGACGGCCGGGTCGACGATGACCTCGCACTCGGCGCGGAGCTGGTGACCGATCCAGCGCATGCGGACCTGGCCGACGTCGAGGACGCCGGGTACGGCGTTCAGGGTCCGCCCGGCCTGGTCGACGATGGCCGGGTCGACGGCGTCCATCAGCCGGCGGTAGATCTCCCTGGCAGCCTGACGCAGGATGGCGAGGATAGCGATAGTGATCAGCAGCCCGACGACGGGATCGGCCCAGTCCCAGCCCAGCGCCACCCCGCCCACGCCCAGCAGCACGGCCAGCGAGGTGAACCCGTCGGTGCGGGCGTGCAGCCCGTCGGCGACGAGTGCGGCCGAGCCGATCTTGCGGCCGGTGCGGATGCGGTAGCCGGCGACCAGCTCGTTGCCGGTGAATCCGATCAGGGCCGCTGCGGCGACGGCGATCAGGTCGGTCACGTGGCGGGGGTGCAGAAGGCGGGTGATGGCCTCGTAGGCGGCCAGCGCGGATGACGCGGCGATGGCAAGCACGATCGCGATCCCGGCCAGGTCCTCGGCGCGCCCGTAACCGTAGGTGTACCGGCGGGTGGGCGGCCGCCGTCCGATGACGAAGGCGACGCCCAGGGGCACGGCAGTCAGGGCGTCGGCCGCGTTGTGCAGGGTGTCGCCGAGTAGCGCGACCGAGCCGGACGCGGCGGTGACCGCGGCCTGGATCAGCGCCGTGCCGCCCAGGACGCCCAGCGAGATCCACAGTGTCCGCATGCCTTCCCGGCTCGATTCCATGGCCGCGTCGACCTGATCGGCGGCTTCGTGGGAATGGGGGCGCAGCAGATGGCCCAGGCGGCCCCGCGGCCAGGTCTCGGGATGGTGACCGTGCCCGTGGTCGTGGCCAGGCGGGTGATGGTGTCCGTCGCTGTCTGGCAGGTCGCTCACAGTGCCCAGGATGCCAGCGAAATCTTGCTGCGGCATCTCGACAAGAGCGGCATGCATGCACCTGCAAGCAGGTCGCTGCGGCAGCCGTGCGTCCTGCGGAGCGACCTTGTTTCTGTAACCGAGGTTGCATCAACCCACGGGAGGCGTTTACGATGCCGGGATGGCTGGGACCGGTTCTCATCCGGCTGGCGAGGATGGCCTTCGCCGCCGAGGGCCTTGGCACCGAACGGGCCGGGCCGTCCGCGCCGAGCCGGCTGACCAACTGCCGGAGGAATCCGTGACCGCCAGCAATGGCGCCGGTCCGGGCCGGCCCGCGCCAGGGGACTCGGTCGGCGCTGCGGGCAAGCCGGGCAGCGCCGCCGCGGGATCGCCGCCGGGGCTGGGGGCATTTCTGCGGTATTTCCTCGGCCTGGGCACGTGGGGGTTCGGCGGGCCGATCGCCACGGTCGGCTATATGCAGCGTGACCTGGTGGAGCGCCGCGGCTGGATGGCCGAGCAGGACTTCCTCAACGGGGTGGCGCTGGGCCAGACCATGCCGGGGCCGCTGGCCGCGCAGGTCGTCATGTGGGTCGGCTTCCTGCGACGGGGCTGGTCCGGTGCGTTGGCCACCGCGGCAGTGTTCATCGCGCCGTCGTTCGCTGGCGTGCTGGCCATCGCCATCGTCTACGTCCGGTACTCCGGCCTGCCCGTGGTGCAGTCCCTGTTCTACGGGATCGCGCCGGCCGTGATGGCGATCATCGCGGTCGCGGCCGGCAAGCTCGGCCGGATGACCAACCGCAAGGATGCCCGGCTGTGGGCGATCAGCCTGGTGGTCGGCCTGGTCACCGCGATCACCGGGGCCGAGGTAGCCGTGCTGTTCATCGCGGCGGGCCTGCTCATGATCCTCCTCGATGCCCCGCCGCGACGGCCAGCGTGGCTGTCCCGCCGCGGCGGCACCGCGCTGCTGCTGCCGGTGCTGGCCAGGCCGGCGCGGCTGCTGGCCGTCACGGCGGCGGGCACGGGCACGCTGGTCGCGCTCGGCCTGTTCTTCCTCAAGGCAGGCGCGTTCATCTTCGGCAGCGGCCTGGCCATCGTGCCGTTCCTGCGCGAAGGCGTCGTGGTCCAGCATCACTGGCTGACGAGCCGGCAGTTCCTCGATGCCGTCGCGATCGGCCTGATCACCCCCGGGCCGGTCGTCATCACCGCCACGTTCATCGGCTATCTTGTTGCCGGCCTGCCCGGCGCGCTCGTCGCGACTGCCGCCATCTTCGCCCCGATCTACGCGGGTGTAGTGCTGCCCGGCAGCTGGTTCGTCCGGCATAAGGACAACCCGCAGATCAAGGCGTTCGTCAAGGGCGCCACGGCCGCCGCGGCTGGCGCGATCGCCGGCGCGGTTTACGTGCTGACACGCCAGACCGTCACCGACTGGGCCACCGCCGGCATCGCCACGGTCGCCCTTGTCGTGGTGCTGCGTTTCAAGAACAAGGAGCCGTTCATCGTGGCGCTCGGCGCTGTCGCCGGGCTCCTCCTGCATTAGGCGCCGCTTCCGGACAGCCACCCTTGCGGACATTCACCTGGCGGCCGGCCTAGCTGAGGAGTTCCCTGATCGTGCGGGCAGTCTCGTCGGGTTCGCCGTGGCCGCGGGCGGCGAGCCGGAGCTGGGTGAGGATGATGCCGGTGCGCCAGACATGCTCGAAGCCGTCCGGGAGCGGTCCGGGGGCCTGGTAGCCGGCGAGCATGTGGCGGCTGTCTTCGGGGGATCGCCAGGACCGCACGTCGACACCGAAGCTCTCGGCTACCTGCCATGAGCCCGGTCCCACCCATCCTCAGCAGCACCCGGACGGCTCGTTCTGTATCGAAGCGGCGCCGGTTGGCAAGGCCCGCAGTATGGCACCGAATTGGTGTTCTGTGCTTACACGAGCGGCAGCCAGGCTGAACGGCGCCTGGCCGTTGCCCGACGGCGGCAATGCGGCTGAATGCTCAGCAAGCCGTCCGGCGCCGCTGCGAGGCCCCGCAGCCGGTCAGGCGCGAGCTCATCGCCGACGGCCTGATGGCATAGACCACGCCGAAATCGGGGTCGTCCAGGAGATCCAGCCGGTCAGCCTCGCCGGTGCACTTCGCCGACAGGGCCGCGACCACGCCGCGGAGCTGGGCAGCGGTTCGGAGGTGCCCGGCGGTGCCGGGCACGATCACCGCGTCCTCGCCGCTTTCCGGGTGCATGACGATCCGGAGCGGCGCCGGCGCCGGCACCGAGTGCGGCCCCGGCCCCTCGGCGACCGCTGCCAGCGTCGGCCCGCATGCCGAGCGTGACGGACCGCCCCGGCATGCGGGGCCGGTCCGTGTCAGTGCTCGATGACGGTGAGAACGTGCCTGGTCATCGCGGCAGCGTCAGCGAGGCCGGATGCGAGCCCGCCGAAGTAGAGGACCTCGCCCGTGGTCCCGGGGTCGGCCCACGTGCAAATCACTGCCCGGCCTTCGGGGGAGTTCTCGGAACCGCACACCAGCGCGCCGCCCCTCCGGCCCGGCGGGAAGGACCGGGCATCAGCGAACCCCTTAGCGACCTTCTCCTTCACCAGGGCGCGGGCCGAGTTGGGCGCGCAACCATCGCAGAGCCCGCCGCCAGCAAGCGCGAACCAGCGGCCTCCCGGGTTGCCGTAGACCGCGGCCACGTCATGTACAAGAATGCCCCGGTTCGCAGCCTGATCGCCTTGCCGGAGCCTGCTGTCGAGGCTGCGGGCGCCCGGACCGGTCCCCTGGCTGAGGCCCAGCAGCGCATCTGGCAGGACGAGCCTGCCCGGGCTCGTCCCGCGAGCCACGGCGAAATGCTGAATGCCGGCCCCGAGCAGGACGAGCGCCACGGCGATCGCGCTGATCAGGGCGATGCGAAGCCGATGCGGACGCGGGGCGTCCGGAACGCCCGGGCCATCCGGCCCGGGCGGCGGTTCGCCCGCCTGCGTCAGGTCCTGGACCGGCGCCGCCGGGGCTTCCCCGCCCTCGTGACCCTTATCCCCGTTGATTACCATCTGACAGCCTCCTGCCCGGGCGCTACCGCCGCCCCGGTGCCGCTGAAGGATTCAAGGGTGGTCAGTTGCGCTCAGCGGAAAGCAAGATGGCCACACATTCAAGACGCCGGGCACGGCATCCCAGATTGCACCGACGACGACAACTCTGGCCTTTCCCGACACCAGGATGAACCGGCTCATCATGCCCCTCAGGTGTTGCACGGAGCTGGCATGCCTTTACCGTCCCGTCACTGCTGACCATGGGTTCGTTATTCGACTCGACACCCGCGACCTGCTCGTCGCGATCTTCGACGGCCGGGTCAGGACAGGCCGGCTAAACGTGGCCGCGAACACCCCCGATGGGGCGACGGCCCGGCCATCGACTGCCACGAGGCATCGTCTCACCTGGCCGGGCGGCCGGACCTCTGCAAGGAGTACCGGCATATCCTGCGCGCTGGTGATGACGATGCCCGGGCCCGCTGGCAGGCCCGGGCATCGTCGCCGGTCAGCTGGCGGTGTTCAGCAGCGTGCTGAAGTCATGGCCGTTATTGGTCAGGGAGGACGGGAACATCACCACGTGGCCGGTGGAGGTGCCGTCGATGGTGTCGATGAGCTCGGAGGTGGACCACGGGCCGGTAAGCCCGCCGTGGACACCGCTGTTTGTTGTCACATCGGTGCTGGCGAACGACCACAGCGGGATCTGGCTGGTCTGGAGTGTGATGGCTGAGTTGTCGGGGGCGAACGAATCTGCTTGCGCGTGGATGTAGCGGATCCCGGCTGGCGTGGAGACCGTAACGTGCTCCGTTCTCCCCGTCCGGGTGTTGGTGGCGGTGAACTCGTCCCTGCTCAAGAGCCGGTTGCGGAAAATGCTGATCCGCAGAACATCGCCGACACCCGGGGACAGGCCCAGCACGCCGACGGCGTGGAAGTCGTCGCCGAAGGCGACGCTGCCGAGGCCTCCATTGCACGTAACCGAGATGAATGCGAAGGCGCTGCCGGACGAGAGCAGCCAGATCTCAGCGTCAGGGTTGTCGGCCTGGGTAGCGATGACGGAGCTTGGCTGGCAGGAGGTGACCGTCACGCCGGTGGCGATGAAGCGGAACCGTCGCGTTCCGGATCCCGTGAAGTAACCGGCTTGGTTCTGCGTGACGACAGAGGTGATAGCCGTGGTCCCGGTAGACGCCCCGGCGGTGCCGGTACTTATCACCCCCAGCGTCGTGATCGTGGCGCCTGCCACGGCGGCGGCGAGTAATGCTCGCGTGATAGGCCTGCGCATCAGATGATCCTCCCTCGCCCCGTCACCCGGGCCGGAAACGCCCTGGTGCTGGCGTGGGACCGTGGTGCTGGCTGGGTACTCGTCCCGGGCGGCGTGGGTGGTTACCTTGTTGATTGTCCCGGTCCTTCTCGCGCCAGGCGATGCGGCCGGCGCCGTTACGCGCGGTGAGGCCGCGCCTGTAATCATCGTCCTTCGGGGGAACCGGCGCAAGGAGCAACGGACTGGGACAAGATCCCTGCGGCCCGCATTCGGCGCAACCTTCACCGGCACATCCGCCAGCTGCAGGCATACCTTGATACTGCCGTCGAGGAAATGGAAGCGGGCCAATGACGCGGCGGCATCGCCGGAGCTGCTATATCCGTCTCGCCCGGCTGACGCGAAGGTCCAGAACGCGATCGAGACCACAGCAGGCGAGCAGGCCATCATGATGACCTGGCAGGGCGAGGTGAACTGGCGCCGTTAAGCCCGCGTTCGGGTCCGGCAGCCTCCCACGGCCAACTCGTACCGTGCCGTAACGCCAACCGGGATCTGGCCGCGCTTCTCCAGCTCACAGTCGGCGAGACAACCTTGAGCGGAATGAGGGCCAGCGCCCGGCACCATCTACGTTGGTCCTTCCGGGCGCCGGCCCGGCGCGTTTGACGCTGACCCGGTGCTCGGCAACGCTAGCCGGTTCCGCCTTCAGTCAATAACAGCGATGCCGTTCTTTCGCCCATGCGCGGACGTCGCGGGCGCGCTGCCGGCTGGCTCATACCGACGAGCGGACGTCTACTGTCGGCATGTCAACGCGCCGTGCTGGCCCTTGTACGGCAGTCATTCTGGCCCGGCAGCAACAGGTCTCTGAAGGCGTCCAGAACAGGTTGATCTGAACTCAGGGAGAGAATAGGGATGCCTATCACTTTGATAGGCATCCCTATTCGGCGATCCGGGCGCTAACAGGGTGCGCGTCCGAAGTGGCCGATGTCGGTTCTTGTGACCGGGCTGCTCAGGCGTGCAGGCGCCCGTCCGGCTCGCTCGGCAGGCAGTCCCCTGCCGGCCCCTTGAGGTCATCAGCAGTCACCCGGTCGCGGCGGCGGCAGAGCGGGGGTTGGTCCCTCGCAGTATCACTTCGGCGCGCGACGCCCCGGTCTACCATCAACGGCGTGATAACTCCGCAGGCTCCGCGGCCTGGCCGGAGCCACCGCAAAAGAGCGCGGAACCGGCCGCTGTCGAAGGGCTTGCTGACGGTCGTCGCGACGCTCGGCCTGGCGCTGATCGTCGCGATCACGGTCCCTGCAGTTCTCGGTACAACCAGCCCGCGGCACGGCCGCAAGCCGACACCAACCGTGACGATCAAGGTGCCGCAGCCGGTCCGGACCATCACAGTGGCCCGGCCGGGTCCGACTGTCACCATCACGCAGCTGCAGCCTGGCCCGACCGTGACTATCCGCTGCCAGCATCCTGGCCGAGGCTGTAGCCATGGATAACGTGTCCAGCACGACCAGAACATGCCGCCCGGCGCGAGAACCATTGATCTGCACCGAGCGAAGACCCGGAACCCCGACATTGCATTGAGCACAGACTCGGCATCGATTTGCGCAAGTGTGGCCCCTTGCCTGTGTCACGTTACGTGATCGGCAAGTTATGTCGGGTGAAGCAGACCCTGGCCCGGCGGGTGGCTGGCGGCTTGTGCGCAGCGCCGAGCCGGCGGCTGCAACTCCTGGCAGCTGCGGGCCGATCGCCGCGGCATCGCCGGCGAGGCCGCGATGACCTGCGCCGGGCTGGCTGGCCCGCAGCTGGCCGGGCCGCCGGCCGTGACCCGGCGTGCGCCGCGATGTCAGTGCCCGGGATGACGTTCGCGGTCGCCCGTTCTGCTGGAGCGCCGTTGGCGCGATGATGGGGTGAACATTGCGCTCACCCGCGCGCCTGGTGGCGCGATGCGATGCGGCAGTGGAGGCGCGCTGTGAGCATCGGCGAGGACCTGGCGGGGGCACGCCGCCGGGCCGGTCTAACCGTGACCGAGGTCGGGCAGCGAACCCGGATCGGGGAAGCGATCATCCGCGGCATTGAGCGTGGTGACTCTCGCGACTGCGGTGGTGACTTCTATGCCCGCGGGCACATTCGTGCCATCGCCCGGGCCGTCGGCACCGATCCGGAGCCGCTGGTCCGCGAGTACGAGGCGGCGCATCCGGCGCCGGAACTGACGGCGGCTGAGCTTCTGAGGCCGGAGCGGCCGGTGCTGATCGGCCGGCCGCGCCGCCCGGCCGTGGCCGCCGTCCTGGCCGTGGTGCTCGCCGCCATCGCGGGAGTGCTCGCCATCGCCGCATACCACCAGGCCCATGGCTCCCGCCCGGGCGGGCGCGGGCCGGCCGCCGCCACGAGCAGCCGCGCTCACCACCGCCACCGGCCTCCCGCCGCCTCGCCCGCCCCCAGTCCGCCAGCCCCGCTCACCGACATTCGCCTGGCGGCCGTGCAGGACTGCTGGGTTGAGTTCACCACCCCGGCAGGCAGGTACCTGTTCCAGGCCTACGTGACCGGCGGCACCTCGAGGAACTGGACGTTCCGCCATGCCGTGGACATGAGGCTGGGCAATCCCGCCGGTATCAGGCTGACCGTGGACGGAACGAACCCGCTGCCGCCAGGCACGACGGCGCCGATCACGCTGCGCATCGGGCGTCACGCCAAGATCGCGCAGACCGGGTAGCGGCCAGCCCCGGCGTGCGCCATCGACGAACGCCCTCTTCGACCATTCGCCAGCCGTGCGCCGCTCCGCTGAGCCGTCCACCACCGGCCAGGCAGCGGGCACTGTGCATGCACACCGTGGTAGGAAACCACCTGCCACCGGCTCGCAGCGGCGGCCGGGGACCGGCTCGCCAGGGTCCCGGGCGGCCGGGCCCGTCCCCGTCGCGCATCCCGCCACCAGGCACAGCGGCAGCAGCGGCAGCCACGCACGCAACCAGGCTGGGAGCCTCACACCACATTCCACGTACGCGCAGGTTCGCAGTTCCGCGGCGAACACGCTAATGCGCCCAGCATGGTTCATGGCACGCGGGAGACCGGCCTGCCTGCCGGCGAACCGGCAGGTGCCTGGTCTTCTCCAGCCAGCCAGCCTGCCGAGCCGTGACCGTGCAGCCTGGCTGCGGCGACCGGCGGACGCATCCACGCCGCCACGCCGAACGGGTCAGTATGCAGCCGGGTAGCGTGATTCCCGGGTTCAGCCGGCTGGGGCATTCGCGGTGACGGGGACGGCGCGGTCCAGCTCACCGCGTCGACAACAACGCGGGCTCCCAGCGGCATCGCAAGCCTGGTGGTGACCTGGCGGGGATAGCCGACGGCGGCGCATATCTGGTTGCCGTCTCCTGTGGGCTTTCATGACCTGCATCGCCGCCAACGGGAGCTGAGCGGCCTCACCGCATTCCGCGTGCACCCTACTCATGCGCACCACCGAGTTTCTTCTGGCGATGGTCCCGGTCATGACGCCGGCGCGTCCGATGGGCCCGGCGCTCATCACGAATTTCCAGGGCCGTGGCACTGCGCCCGGCGGCCGGCCTCGGCATAGGACCCGTCGGCGGTCGGGGAGGACGGGCGTGCTGTTGGTGTGCGGCTCGGACTGCTCGCGCTCTTGCGGGTGGCGGCTCGGCAAGGAGATGGCACGCCAATTTTGAACCTAGCCTTGCCTGGTGAGATTGACGGCGTTGCCGGGCGCGGCGATGTGGAAGTCGGCGCCGTACTCGGTGAAGTCGGCCCAGCCGGCGCCCGGGCCGTTGTCGTCCCAGCGCAGCGGGTAAGCGGGGCCGGTATTCGCGACGTAGAGCTTCGAGCCGTCCCGGTAGCTGACAACCACGACCTTGCGGCCGCCCAGCGTCGCCTGCCGGACCGTCGGCCCGGGAGGGCTGAGGAATGTGTCCAGCGCGGCGGTGAAGTCACTCAGGTGAAAGCCGTAGCCAGGCAGCCAGGCGGCGGACGACTGGGGCAGCTTCAGCCACCGCCCGGCGAGGTAGTGAACCGGCGCGGATGTCCCGAACAGCTTCTTCAAGACCTGCGGCCCGGCCTTGAGGTAGATGTCAGGATTGGGATTGGCGAGGCTGGTCTTGCTGCCGATGATGATGATCTCGGCCGGCCCGCCCGGCATTGTCATCGTGCCGCCGGCGTCGCTGCCCTGGATGCGCACGTCATACCGCTGCCGCGGGCTGAAGATGACGCCGGTGACGTGGACGCTCCTAGCATTCCCGATCGCCCCGGCGGCATCCCGCGCTACCTCCGCCCCCGTCTTGTTCTGCAGGCCGTTAACCGTGCCAGCGGTGATCCGTGCGCCGCCGCAGCCGCTGGCGGCGAAACTGACCAGTGCGCCCATGGCAGCCACAGCGGTTACGACCCCTGCCCGCCGGATGATGCTCATCGAGATCACCCCTTCACCGAAGCCGATTGCGAAGGGCTCATTCAGTAGACGCGGCACTAGGCGGGAGGTTCACAGCTCCGCCTGCCGGCGCCTGTTCTCCTGGCCGCGCTGAGCCGGACCGCCCGGCGGCCGCTCAACGCCACCATTGCGCGCCAGGCGAGGCCTCATGTCCTGGCGCGCGCGGACCGCCAGCTCGTGCCAGCCCGCCGGAGCGGGCGGCCTGGGCCGGCCCGATGGTGGCCGCCACCCTTGCCGCCTATCTGACCTGCCTCGGCGTTCCCCGCCATCGCGGCCACGGCGCGGGCGCCGCCTTGGTGCAGACCGCGCACGCCGCGCTGGACCGCGCGCGAGCGTCACGGCGCGGGCGCTGCTATGTGCTCTCGTCGGACCCCGGTGGGCTGCCAGCGAGGCCGGCGCTCGCCCGCAGCTGCAGCCTCCCTTTCCCGGGCAGAGCCCTACAACTCACCGGGCAGGGGCTCTCGTGACTCGGCTACTCCATTGGTCATCCTTACCAGGCGCTAGTGACGTGGCCGACGATGCTGGCCGGGGGTAGGCCGGGGGTAGGCGCGATACTTAAGCGAGATACAGAAAGTGGCGGATCTGGACGCCTTCCATGAACCATGCATTTCATGACGTAGTCAGCGCGTAATCGGCGATCCGGATCAGCTTGGACCGGTTGAGCAGAATCTAGCCAGTGTCACGCTCCGTGTCCTGGTCCAGGGTGTGTTCACGCATCTGAGAGCCGCTGTTCTGGGCGAGATCAGCTGGTGGCCGCGCCATGTGGAGGGCCCGGGCGGGAGTTCTGGCACGGGAGAGCTGGGACGCTGATGGCAGCGCCGGCCCGGTGCGGTCGCGGTGGTGGCACACTGATGCGATGGCGCCGTGGCGGGTCCGTGACTTTCACGCCGATGACCTTGATGCCGCTATCCGGTTGTGGGACAGCCCGGCGGCCAGCAGCGAGGCGCCGGCCTTCGGCCTGTCCGATCTGATCGCCGCCGTCCGGTCGCATGAGCCCGCGGTCGCTGCGGCCGTGGGCGGCGAGCTGGTGGGGGTCGCGGTCGCGACGGTCGCCGGTGACCGGGCGTGGGTGATGCGGATCAGCCTGGCTGCCGCGTGGCGGCACCGGGGGATCGGCAGCGCGATGCTCGGCGAGCTGGAGCGGCGGCTGGTAGCGGCCGGGGTGCACCGGATCCAGTGTCTGCTCGCGGGCGGGAGCGAGGTCGGCGCCCTGGCGCTGGAGCACGCCGGGTACACCGCGCGCCGGGGGATGGTCTTCTACGAGCGGCTGGAGCCGGTCGGCCCGGGCAGCGCCGGGATACTCGGCCAGCTCGGCGGGCGCATGGTGCGGGCCGGCGCCTGGGATCAGCTCGGCGGCATGGTCAGGGAGAAGGAGCTGATCGAGCGGCAGGTCATCCTGCCGCTGGCGCAGCCGCAGCTTGCCGAGCGGCTCGGCCTGGTGCCGCCGCGGGCCATCGTGCTGTTCGGCCCGCCGGGAACGGGCAAGACGACATTCGCCAAGGGCGCCGCGTCGCGGCTTGGCTGGCCGTTCGTGGAGCTGTACCCCTCACGGCTGGCTGGCGAGTCCCCGGCCGGCCTGGCAGCTGCCTTGCGGGAAGCGTTCTCCCTCGTCGCCGAGCTGGACAAGGTCGTGCTGTTCATCGACGAGGTGGAGGAGATCGCCGGGATGCGCCAGCCGCGCACGGTCTCGGCAGCGCAGGGTGTCACGAACGAGATGCTCAAGCTCATCCCGCCGTTCCGGGAGCAAGATGAGCGGCTGCTCATCTGTGCCACGAACTCGGTACGCGCCCTGGACAGCGCGTTCCTGCGGCACGGCAGATTCGACTACGTCA
>WNGG01021333.1_pt1 | contig 17027 bp, 15 predicted proteins | sample 5400661 | NCBI WGS metagenome assembly WNGG01 (sample SAMN13153372, study PRJNA577476) | soil metagenome | isolation source: 100 cm soil or saprolite under Garry oak tree replicate 1 | place: USA:California | collected 2016-06-15 | reverse complement strand
TTACCAGCGGAATAACCCTCTTGCCGACCGCCGACACCTTGCCGTGCGGGTTCAGGATGTTGATCTCGGTCGAGTATCGGCCCGGCACCACCGGAGCGCAGCTGCAGCAATCGTCTTTCTGCTCGCCGCAGACGAACTTCACGCTGTACACGAACCGCCGGAACTCCGGCGCCGTAAGAACCACTGTATCACGCCCCGGCTGCGAAACGCCGATGGAGGGAGGCTCCAGTGAATCCGGTTCGGAGCAAACATCGACTTGGTAGCTGCCATTGCCAAGGTCGTGAACGGGACCTGACGGCGTGCTGCCGGGCTGCGCCACAACGGTGAACCCATCGAGCCGCCCGGGGCCGAGCATGTTGCCGTATTTGTCCCCGGGCGTGAAGGTCATCCGCACGCACGGGCCCCCATCCGGTCCCTCACCCAAGGGCGTTGTGCTGACAGTCGTCCTGCCCGGATCGATACCGACGTCCACGTGGATCGACCAGATGATCTCCCGCGCGCCGATGCAGTCCCGCGTGTACTGCGCCTTTGCCTGGAATGTGTAGTTGCCTTCCACATTCAGCAGATCAGGCAACGGCCGGCCGAAGAGCCCGCCGGATTCGAACGACCCGTTGAGGCCGGGCTCATCGGAGAGCGCCATTGTCGTTTCGACGTACTTCGCGACCGGATTGCCAGTCGTAGTTTCGATCGACTTCAGGGTTGCGTACCGGGCGGGGATGCTGTCTCCGTCCACGATTCCGGGCGGCTTGAGGCCGGCGGCGCTCAGCGCGTTGCCCACGCTCGTATCCGGCCGGGTCACCGTTAGAGAAATGTTCATCTCCTCTGGCCAGCCGCCGTTGCTGTAGCGAACCAGCACCCGCGGGTTGATCGTGTCGCCAGTGTAATACCGCTTTGAATCGGGCATGCGGGACATCACCGGTCCCCCGGTGGCGATGATGTTAATAAAGTAGCGCATCGCCGGCTTGGGAGGCGGGAACTCGCCACCTCCGCCGGGGCGCACGACGCGCACGTGCCAGAGCCCATCCCGTTCGCCGGCGATCGGCAGCTTGAACCGCAGGAAGGTCCACGTTCGTCCGGACGACGACTGCACGCCTGGCGTGGCGCTCGTGATGACCGCCCCGCCGGGGCTGGTTACCTCCAGCAGCAGCGAAGCGTCTGTGCGGCTCCAGCCGGCGACGAGTGTGATCGCATCCTCGCCGCAGATCCGGAACGGCGTCTTGGCGCCCGACTGATTGGCGGGGAGATCGACTTCCGGGTCGTGGATGATCCCGTTCTCGAAGATATTGCCGAACGCGTCGGAGAAGAACTTCTCCAGCGTCAGCCCGCCGCCCGCGCGCAAGTACCGGCCGCCATGGGCGGTCGCCAGTGTGTTCAGCATGTTGCCGTCCAGGCTGGATTCGGTTCCGAATCCGATCGCATGGATGGTGAGCCCGGACAGATCGACGTCGGCAGGCGCAAGCCCCTCATTCTGAAGCCCGTCGGTCATTAACAGAATCGCCCTAGGATTCGCGCCCGCGGGATGCAGCTCATTCTTAGCGGAATCCAGACCGCCGCCGATGGAAGTCCGCCCGCCGGGATTCAGGTTGCCCACCTTACCTGTGATGAACGGCGGTGAGCCGATAAGCGTATTCTTCAATCCGCTCGTCACGTTCGCGCGGCTCTGATCGACCACTGGAGTTGTGCTGAATGAAACCAGTCCGACCCGATTGCTTCCCGTCTTGATGAGCTGGTAGAAGAGCGAAGCTGCGTCACGCGCCGCCTCGATCTTCGTGCGGCCGGTCCCGTCATCTTCCGACATACTGCCCGATCGGTCGAACGCGACCATCACGTCGCGCGTCGTAGGCGGCGGTGGTGCGGGCACGATCGCTGCCAGAATAGTCTTTGTCGGGAAGTAGAAAAGATCGGAGCAGCTGAAAACGCAGCAGGGGTCGCCATCCGAAAGAACACCGCAAATTCGGCCCGCCATGTCAAACAGCCCCGAGCCGGAGCTGCCGCCCGATACGTGGAAGCCGGATGGCACCGTTATCCCACCGGGCCCGCTGCTCTTTACGGTTGAGAATCCCTCCCCCACGGGCGGAGAGAGCTTTTTGACGGCGCCGTTAGGATGATGGATTCCAAACACCTGTTCCCCGATACCCGGCAGGTCGTGACGAAGCTGAATAATCGGCACGCCGACAACCGGCTCCGCGAGCCGAAGGATGCTGAAGTCGCCGACGCCGTCGTGGTGATGGAACAGAACTTCCTTCACCTTGTAGAACCTCGGGCTATAAGGAGATGGCCGGTTGCCGTCTTTATCCGTGACGTAGTCAAACGTGACCGCACTGGTGAGCGCCTCTTCCGGCGTGTGGCAATGGCCCGCTGTAATGACCTTGTCCGAATCAATAAGGGTGACCGAACACGTCGAGAGGCCGGGAACTCCCGCCTGAGTGTCTTGCGTGACGATCATTCCGACGCTGCGCATGACCTTCGCGCGGACGTCGGCTGGATCCGTGACCTTGGCGGCGTTGTCCCAGTGAGGCGGCGGCGTACAGAACCAGAACGGGTCGTAGTCCGGCTCCACGTAAGCGGGATCAATATAGAAGGGGTCGCAATTGGAGTTCCCGTGGTGGAATGCCGAGGGCACGGCATCATGACGTTCACCTCTGCCAAACATGTCGAGGTCGACGCTGCCCTTGGCGCCCCCACCCTTGACGTAGGTGATCTGAACGCCGCCCGGAAAGACGTAGACGTTAATCGGCCGGGTCCAGAACGCCGGTCCATCCGCTGCCGTGAAAGTATCGACCCTATAGCCGAGCTGCACCTGAAGCTGATCTCCAGGCTTGAAGTTCAGGTTGGTGAAGTGAAGCATCAACAGCTTCGTGCCACCGGGCGCCGCCGGAGGATTGAATGTGGTGGTGCCCGGCCCGATCGTCATGGGCGGGGTTAACACCTGAAGGGTCCCTGTGATGTGCGACATCGCGGTCCTCCTTACGCGCGTCTCGGCGCTATCTGCTCGACTTCAATGGACACGCCTGACGAATCTAACCCGGTAGCGGTATACACAGCCGTGACGGCGATCGGACCGTTCGCGCTGATCTCCAGGAATCCGATCGTGATCGGCATGGGTGACGCGGCCTCGCAGCCGAAAAGAAGTTCGGCAATCCGACAGCAGTCGTCCATCGTGGCGGTCTGGGGCGGAAGGACGATCTTGTCATCCGCGCGGGCCGCAACGACCTTGGGTTCGCGCCCAGCAGGCGCGCCGGCCAGCACGACGGGAATGAGCCGCTTCTGAATCGCGACCTCCTTAGTCCCGTAGTTGTGGATATTGATCTCGGTGGCGTACCTACCCGGCTGAACTGGGGCACAATCGCAACCGCAATTCGGCTGCTCACCGCAGATGAATTTTGCCGAGTAGACAAACCCCGATGGGCAAGCTGGAACAGTGACCTTGACATCCTTTTTCGCAACAACTTTCCCGTCGGCCATGACGTCCAGCGTGCCCGTGAACACCTGTGGCTCCGCCCGGCAGGGAATCCCGTGGAATCGAACGCGAAAGACCAGGGTCTGATCCTGCTTGCCGGTAATCGGGCCGTAGCCTCCAGGAGGATTGATCGAATCGACAAATAGAGCGATCGTCGCCGAGGCAACGAGATTAACGTTCTTGAACTTCTGACCTTTTGGGACTGTTACGGAGACTGCTTCGTCCAGCGTGTCGCCTGGGTTGAGGGTCAGGTCGTTCGTTGCGGGATTGACGGTCAGCTCAGCCGGAGAGGCTCCGGGCTGGCCATGTTCCTTGGGCCTTTCTCTTGAAGCTGCATGCTTCTTGGCCATATCCTATCCTCTGGGCGGCGCATCAACTGATACTGACAGGAATTTGCTTTTCGCGCGCCCAGCCGTACTGAGCGCTGCGCGGGTGAGGGAGAATTGGTTTTCGTACTCACCAAGCATGGCACCTTGCTACCAGAAGCTGTCTGGGCGGTCAAGCGATAACGCTTCCATTTCTTTGCGCGGATCATAACCCGATTGATGGCCTGATCATTCTTCGGTAATTATTTCCGTAATGATTTTACCCAAGGCTTCGCGTGTACTTCTTTTCATCGCTGCATTTGCGTTGGCCGATTTGCTGTTTGCCGCCGACCCCGTTCTGCCCGACTTGAAAATCACGCCGGGTGTTTATCGCAAAAACCTCAGCCAAGATCAAATTTGCCACACGAAATGGGGACTAGACAAACGGCATGTCACACTTTCGATGAAAAAACAGGTTTTCGCCGAATACGGTATTCCGTACAGCCGACACTCAGAATTCGAAGTCGATCACTTAATCTCGCGCGAATTAGGTTGCGCAGATGTTGTAAACAATCTTTGGCCGGAAAGCTACATCACACAGCCGTGGAACGCCCATCGTAAAGATCGACTCGAAAACTATTTTCTTTGAGCCTGTTCATAGTTCCACCGTTACTGACCCTCTCAATACGCCGAAGGCTCACCGTAATTTGCGAGAGATTGTTCAAGTTTTGCGCTGGTTTGCGCCGGCAGATGGAAGGCCACCAAATCTGCCTGGCAATGCTATTTGAGACGCACGACTACACTGGCGGTTTCAAAGAGTGGTGAGTCCGCTTTAGGCACTGTTATGGCAAAGCTCCACTACCTTTTCGAGCGTGGCGGCGTCGGACTCGAAAATTTTGGCGTCCGAGTCCCCTTTTGAAGACCTGCTGCTTTTATGCAGAGTTGCAGACCATACCGCGCAGGTTCGTCGCACTTCCGAAAATCCCAGTCAGGGTGATCGTCGAGACACCAAACTAAATTGTCGGTGTATTCGTCCATACATCGCCTAAGAGCTTTCTTTTGTTCGGACGTGAGTGCTAGAAGCGAAGCGGAGAATAGGGCTACGGCGATACAGGTAAAGCAAACTGCAGCCAATGTCCGTAATTTGATGAGATTCATATATCGTTCTTCCTTTCTTTCTCCCGCTGCGTTGATTCTGGAATTGCGGGTCCGGAACTGGCGAAGAAACCTAGTGGGGGGAGAATGTCCTCCGCGTGATTCAGATCCGTCTGGCGAGTTTTGAAAGAATCTCGTCAGCGTGGCAAGACAATTCGCCGCGACTGTGAGCTTCTACCGTCCAACTTATACAGCTGCAGGGCGAAATCAGCTTTGACAAAAATCGTGCGCCTTGAGCAAGATCATCCGCCTCCAATAGTTCGCTCCGCTCATGAAAACACTGGCGCAGCGACGACGAAACGTTGTTAACTTGACGAAACGAGCCCGGCGCGTCCTAAAGGCTTCCATAAACTTGGTTCAGCAACGCTGCGCTGCCATACAGTCCGCTGTGGTATCGCGGGCCAAACGCAATCAGGGATGCAATCGGCTACGCCAAGTTTTACAGCCGTTCACATGATGCTGCGATTCGCGTTTATGATGATGCTAGCAATGTGATCGAACAGCACGGGCACGCGGGCGATTTCAAAGAATGGTGAGCGCGGAGCGAAACAAAAAGCCGCCACGCGGTAAAGCGTGACGGCTGATTGTTAAATACGGCTGCTTGGTTGGACTCGGGAGCTTTACTGACTGTTGAGCACCGTTTGCGGTGCAGATTTACTCACTTCGAGCTGTGCGCTCACCTTTTGGATTTGCGATGCCTGCTGTTTCACAGTTTCCTGCTTGGCCTCAGTTGATTTGAGCTGCGAGATGGTCGCTTCCTGATTCGTAGAAGTGGACTTTAGTTGACTGATCGTTGCTTCCTGTTCCTGCACTCCGCGGTGCTGTTGTTGTTGCCCAACATTTCTCCTGAATGGCACCGTCGATTCGAGTTCCAGAAACGCAGTAGCTTTTCATCCGCGCGCACAACGAAACGCTTTCCGTCGCCGCGATGTGCGTCCGCAATGAAATGTCTCGGATGGCTCCGGGGGTAAGGGCTTAACGAGCGTTTCTATGCGGTTGTAGCGACTTGTCTGACACCAATCAGTAAAACTGCGGGGCGATGCCAGCCCGTGAGCAAAAAATTTGCGATGGGTTTCAGTTTGCGCATGCGAAACACCGCGAACAGCCGGTCCCACCAACTGCTCTTGTTGCGTTTAAAAGTCACATCGGCGCAGCGAAAGATCACTCGGCGGGTGCGAATATCGATGCAGATTGTGCGCTTATATGTTTCAAGGAAATGCCAATTACGCCGGTGGAGGCCAACCACGACCTGGGAGGGGTCGCGCGTGGGGAAATCGGCGGTCTTGCCGTGAAGCGAGCCGCCCTCATAAATAACTTCGAGCGTGGTCAAAACCCTGCGCTCCTCTACATCGTCGGGTTTGAGGAATTTATCTGGGAACCGGACCTCAATCGTCGCAACTGACATGGTAAATTTCCTTCATTCGGATACAGCCTCGCGTTGAGGCCGCAACTCGGCTCTTCGTTACTTGGGTTTTATTAGGCGAAAAGTCTACGAACAGTAATCAGGCAGTCTATAGGACTTTAGTCGTATGCCTTGTTGCAGGCGCGATGCACGCTCTACCGTGCGTTTGATATCGATAGTTGGGACGATTGGAAGAAGTCCTGAACGAAGTGAAGGATCGCACACGAGCTGATTGATCACGCCGCCGCGCCTGGGTATTCTGCACTCTGAATGTGAGATCCTTCGCCGTCTATGTCGCTCAGGATGACAAGCACTATCTTCCGCCGAAAAGTCTTCGGAATGATTTGAAGAAACGACCCGGGAAAGTTAATGCTTTCTGCGGAAGATTCGGCACCTGCTGTGCAAACGGCCATTGCTCGCCGCCATGCACCTGGCACGCGGTAGTTGGGACTTTGTCGCTGGGCAGGTCGATGTCGTAAGCTGTTCCGGCCGCCATGCAACCGGTGGTAGCGAGTTGATTGGAAATGGAACAGACCGTTGCGTGAGTGGTTGGCACGGTTGGTTCGAGCGGTTTAGCCGGATAATGGTCTGCCGCTTTGTTCATTACCTGTGTCCACACGGGTAAGGCGAGCGCGGCGCCGTAGCCGTGTGGAATAATCGTTGTCGGTTGATCGAATCCCACCCACACGCCGGAAGTCAGCGTACTCGTATAACCGAGGAACCAGGCATCTTTGTAATCGTTGGTCGTCCCAGTCTTTCCAGCAGCAGGTAATCTGAAGCCCAACGATGATCTCGCGCCAGCAGCGGTGCTCCGCTCAATGATGTAAGTCTGTTTGCGTACCCCAGAGTTTGGAAAAACCGAGTAAGCCGCAGTAAGATCTTTCAGGTTTGTCTCGAAGGAACCGATGTAAATCGCCGGCCCGTGCGGAACGTTTTGCGAAAGCCCGAGCGTGGTCGCGACTTCTTGCACTGAATCGAGTCCGGCGAATTGACCAACTCGCACACTCATGGTGTTGCGCGAATGGATGAGGCCGTAGGAGCAAGGCATGATGCCGCCGTAGGTGCCATCGGAATTTGCCGGCGACCAATTCCCGGCGCCGTCGATTTCGCCAGGTTGAATCGGCCCATCGCTGATGGCACCTCCGGGGAGGAGTCCGTGAGTAAACGCGATCGCGTAAACGAATGGCTTAAAGGCCGAGCCCAGCTGCCGATTAGTCGGAGCGAGCGCGCGATTGAATTTGCTTTGCGCGTAATCCCGTCCACCGACCAGCGCGCGAATCCCGCCGCTTTCATTGTCAATCACCACCACCGCCCCTTCTAAATACGGCATGGACGAATCGCCTTCTCCGTTCTCGGGTGGATGATAATTCGCTTTCAGCGGATGATGAAAATTGGATTGATGCTCGATCTTCGTGAGCTGCGTCTCCAGCGCCTGCTGCGCGGCGTTTTGCACCGCCGGATCGAGCGTTGTGTAAATCGAGAGTCCGCCGTTGTCGATCTGGTCCTGCGTCAACAACTGGTTCAAATCGCGTTGCACCGCGTCCATCGCGTAATTTTCTTGGATGAAAGGCAAACGCTTTGGATGTGCGGCAATTTTTGTTCTTTTCGCCTCCTCGGCCTGCGCCGGCGAAATCCTTTTCAACGCCACCATGCGATCCAGCACCGCGTTGCGCTGCATCGCCGCACCTTCGGGGTTTCTTAGCGGCGAAAACCGATTCGGACTTCGGATCAATCCGGCGAGGAGCGCAGCCTCGGAGAGATTCAACTTCGATGCACTTTTGCCGAAATAAAGTTGCGAGGCCGTTTCAACTCCGTAACAGCCGGTGCCGAAATAGATTCGATTTACATAAAGTTCGAGAATCTGCTGCTTGGTGAATTGATGCTCAATTCGGAACGCGACCATTGCTTCGAGCAACTTTCGACTGAGGGTGCGGCCACCCAACGGAAGACTATTGCGGGCCAGCTGCTGGGTGATGCTGCTGGCGCCCTCTCTGGCGGACCCGCTCAGAACATCGTGGGCGAGGGCCCGGAGAATTCCCCGCCAATCGATCCCTTTGTGTTCGTAGAAGCGCGCGTCTTCACGCGTCAGCACTGCCTCAATGAACAGCGGTGAAACTTCGCTGAGCGAGACTTTCAGACGGTTCGCGCCGGCAAGACGACTGTAGATTTTTCCATCGACATCATAAACGGTGTTCCGCTCCGGCATTTCGCCGACCTTCTTCATGTCGAACGTCTGCGCCCACGCTCCATAAAAGAGAAAGATCACCACGCCGCTGCCCGCGACAATTGCCGCCAACGTGATCTTCCAGCCGTAGCGGAAAAGAGGATGCCCGCTTTTCTTTTTTCCGGACCGGAGACGGGCAAAAAGTTTCATCGCTCAGAAGCAAGACAATCTAGCCACACATTGCGTTGCGCGAAAGTAACCGATCCCGCGCGGATGTGTTTCGATGAAACGAATGCGACCAATGGGTCGCCTGCAGGTTCGATTACAGGGGAAGCTGACAGCTTCCCCTACAGATTTTCCCCTACAAATTCTACAAATTCAGCTTCACTACGCCCTCGTGCTGTTCGGTTGCGCAGGGCGCATTGGTAGGAACCTCGGTCGCGGCGTCGCTCGGCTGAACAAGCTTGTTCTCGATCAAATATTGCTCAACTTCCTCCCCGCTCACGTCGGCGAGCATTTGCCCGTTGATTTCAACACATGGCGAAAGCGGCTGTCCGCTCTTGGTCTCCATCTCCCAGCGAAACGCCGGATTCTGAATAATGTCTTTCTCCGTGTAAGGCAGATTGTATTTCGCGAGAACGGCGCGCACGCCGGCGCTCCAGCCACAATAGGTCTTAAGATAGGCGGTAATTTCAGGGGTTTGCATCCGAGGAATATACCACAACTTCAAAAGTTGTAACGCCGAAACGGCCTGGGCGCGGTGCGCCTACCCTACAAGCGCTGCTTTACAGGCTCTCGATTTCTCTTCGCAAATCCTCCTTCGTTTTGCCGAGTTTTTGTTGAAGTCGTCCAAGCAACTCATCCTCTTTGCCTTCAGTAAATACGAGGTCGTCATCGCTCAGCTGCGCATATTTCTGTTTCAGTTTTCCTTTCACTTCATTCCAACTGCCTTTGAATTCCAGTTTCGTCATAATAAATATTTCGCGCGCCGACGCGGGATCAGTTGCCTCTCGCGATACACGCCGATGCACGCGCGCGATGATTCCCGCCCGAAATCCTTTTGTAGGGAAACAAACGAGGGAATGCCATGAATAAGAAAATTCGTTATGCCGTTGTCGGACTGGGACACATCGCACAGACCGCCGTGCTGCCTGCATTTGAGCACGCGGAAAATTCGGAGCTGGCAGCGCTCGTGACCGGAAATCCCGAAAAGGACCGGGAACTGAGCGAGCGCTACGGCGTAAAAGCATATACCTATGACGACCTGGAAGACGCGCTCGACGCGGAACAAGTCGATGCCGTCTATATCGCTACGCCTAATATTCTCCACCGGGAACATACCGAGCGGACGGCACGTGCCGGTGCCCACGTCCTTTGCGAAAAACCAATGGCCACTACCGAGGAAGATTGCCGGGCCATGATGCGCGCGGCGGAGCAGAATAACGTAAAATTGATGATCGCGTATCGTCTCCATTTCAACGACGCAAACCTGCGCGCCGTGGAACTCGCGCGATCGGGAGAACTGGGTGAACTCCGATATTTTGGCTCATTATTTGGATTGCAGGTGAAGGCCGGTAACATTCGCGTCCGCAAAGATCTCGGCGGCGGGACGCTTTATGACATCGGCATCTACTGCATCAATGCCGCCCGCTACTTATTCCGCGACGAACCGATTGAAGTCGTCGGCCTCACAATGAATAACGGCGAAGAGCGTTTTGCCGAAGTCGAGGAAATGACCGGCGCACTCCTGCGCTTCCCAGACGAGCGGCTGGCGATGTTCACGTGCAGTTTCGGCTCTGCCGATGTTGCCCAATACGATCTGATCGGCACGAAGGGCAGGCTGCGATTGGAGAACGCTTACGAATATCTCGGCGAATTGAAATGCGTCACCACGATCGATGGCAAAACCACGGAAAAAATCTTCAAGCCAGGCGACCAATTCGCTCCGGAGCTAATTTATTTCTCCAATTGTATCCTGAATGATCGAGCGCCCGAGCCTTCGGATAAGGAAGGACTAGCCGACGTGCGGGTAATTAACGCGATTTACGAATCAGCAAAAACTGGACAGTTGAAGCGCATTGAGCCTGTTCCAAAGCAACGCCGGCCTGAGCGCGAAATGGAGATCAAGCGGCCGCCGGTGAAGGAGCCCGAGCTTGTCGGAGCAGCCGCTGCGCGCTCGGGATAATGGCGGCATGGATCCATTTCGGGAACGCACACTAGTTCTGAGCGACGGAAAAGAATTCGTTAATGGACAAACCCTTCCACTCATCGCCGGCGCCGGACCTGTCGGCCTTGGTGCAGCTCTCTATCTTGCGCAAGCGGCATTGCCACGCGCATCATTGATGTTGCTGAAAAATCGTCGCAGGAGTCGAGAGCATTGGCCGTTAATCCGCGAACGCTGGAGATCCTTGAACCAACTGGTGTCACTGAGAAGATGCTGGCGCTGGGCTTGCCCTTCCGCGGTGTTCGTTTCTCGCAACGTGGCAAGCCGGCGCGGGAGCTTTTATTCAAAGGCCAGGTGCATCACAAGTATCCATTCATTTTGGGACTGTCGCAGGCAACAACCGAACGACTGCTCGCCGTGGCTTTCGAAAATGCAGGCGGCAAAATCGAGCGCGGGGTCGAACTGATCGGGTGTCGCAACGAAGCCAAAACCGTTTTGACTGAACTAAGACATTGCTCCGATAATTCCCGCGAAACGGTATTCGCATCGTGGATATTGGCAGCCGACGGCGCGCATAGCACAGCGCGAAAGACATTGAATGTCGATTTTCCGGGAAGCAGCTTCGAAAAACCATGGCATCTGGCCGACCTGCCGCTCTCAACGCCATTTGAGGAAGATTTGGGTCACGTCCTTTTTCTCGACGGCAATCGATTCATCTTCTTCATACGCGTCATTGACGACATCACCGAACCGCCCAAACAAAATCCGATTTGGCGAGTCATAAGCCCGCAGGAAAATACTTTGGAAGAAATCGCAGACGTCGAACCCGCTGGCGCGCCCATTTGGAAATCTGCATTCCATATTTCCCACCGCATCAATCGGCAGTTCCAGGTGGGCAACGTTTTCTTCGCTGGCGATGCAGCGCATATTCATTCGCCAATCGGCGCGCGCGGAATGAATTTGGGGTTGGAAGATGCAAACATTTTCAGCCGGCTCGTTACTTCCCGCCAAATGCGACGCTACGAAGATTTAAGAAAGACTGTGGATAAAGGCGTCGTGAAAAAAAATCGAACTGTTGTCGCGAATCGTCCTTGGAGAAACAGCAACGAAGCGCCTCATATGCTCGGCGCTATTGAACTGGCTCGTGCGAATTCCGCTGTTGCGCCGGCAATTTCTGAAAACTGTTACCGGCCTGGATCATTCTGTTGAATTTTAGCCGCCGTGTCCCGGAAAGTGCGCGCGGCATGCCCATCAGATGCGAACTAGCTAAAAAGAAAAAAAATGCGCTTCATTTTACTTTTGATCCTGATCCTGCTGCTGATCGCCGCGCTGCCGACGTGGCCCTACAGCGGGGGCTGGGGCTATTATCCCAGCGGCGGTTTGGGTCTCATTCTGCTGATTGTACTGCTTATCATCTTGCTTCGATAGGGATCCACGGATAATGGACCTTTCGGCGCGCTTCCTTTGGGCTTCCTCAGGACAAGCTAAGCCGGCGTCGTACCAAAATCACACCTTGTGGCGTAAGGGTCGCAGCGCGTGCGTTAGTTTTCGCAGGCCTAGTTCAAGACGCGTTTTTACTGTCCCAAGCGGCGCATTCGTCGCGGCGGCAATCTCGCTGTGGCTTAGCCCCTTGAAAAAAGCCAGCTCCAGCGCCTCGCGCTGAAGCGGCGGCAGCGTTCGCATGGATTTCTTCAGAAAGCCACGCAGATCGTTTAGAATAAAAGGAGCGTAGGCCTCCCGGCGCGGATTGCGCGGCCGTTGCCGCAACGCTTGCCCGTAACGCTCCCGTGCGCGGGAATAAGCCTGGCGCCGGCGCAATCGATCGATGGCGCGCCGGCGCGCGATCGTCACCATCCAGCCAAGAGGTCTGCCCGCCTTTGGTGAGTAATGATCGGCTTCCTTCCAGATTTGGAGAAGAATTTCTTGCAACACATCATCCCCTTCAGCCTCTTCATGAACGACGCCGTCGATCGTCGCTCGCAGTCTTTTGCCGTGCCTGCCATACAACTCGGCAAGCGCGTCGTGACGCCGGTGCGAAATATCTTTCATCAGCGCCTCGTCGGTGGTTGCTAGTACTCCTGCTCTCTCGAGAGTGTCAATCACGGCTGTTTTATCTTTGAAAGCCACCCTGGCGCTCATCATCGAGCGAACTCCACCACCTGAATTGGTCTTGGGCGCGCAGGATCGACAGTCGCTCTTCGGATTTGAGATGAACATTCATGCTGCCTCGGTCTCGCTGAAATAGTTTGATCGATCGGCAAAAACGCACAATCGGGGCGGCGGATGATTGTGTGATCAGGCAAAATCCTACGGGATGTTTTTCTTTAGTAGGGGGAGAGCTCTGCGAGGCCGCCCAGGCTCGGTCCCGCAGAAGCTCGCCCCGGAGGGAGTCAGGCCTTTAAGAAGCTCGCTTGAGATGGACTGCGAATTTGAGCACTCGATGCGATCCGGTGCCCTGAACCGCCGCGATCAGCCGAACTCGATACAGGAGCCTTGCGTTCTTCGCCTGCCATCATCTCCACCTTCGCCAAGATTTCGTCCGTTGGCAGCACCCAATCCATCGGTATCGAATGACAACCCTCCATCGGACAAATCATCCGCAATGGTCCATTCCCGCGCGTGCCGCCCATCAACTGTATCTGATGACCGGTAATAATTTTGCCGCACACCAGGCAATAACGCTTGTCGTCGAGTGAGTGCCAGTGCCGGAATTGATCGAGCCGTCGCAATATCTGCAGCTTTTCCTCATCGGAAACGTGAACGCCGGAAGCAAGCGCCATAGCCGTAATATGCCTGCGTAGTGGTCAGGCACGCAATCAGCCGCACGGCGGATTCGTATATCGGTGAAAACCTTAGCCGCTTGCGCTGTGCTGTAGCCGGGATCGACGATCCCAGCTCAGATAAGCGGTAGCAAGCTTCCATGTCCGCCGGAATCACCGATTCCGGCTACAACTAAAAAACCACATCCAATGCCTCGAAGGCATGCGTTTCAAACGGTGATGAAGAGAAACGGTCAATTTTCAGATGGGCGTCCCATGGATGAGACACGGCCAGCGATGGAAGAAATGGAAGTTTATTGCGCCGCAAATCCGGGCAGCCCATCGGCAGTGCACCGTCCTCGACTATTTATTCGCGGCGAACTTTGGATTGCACTGCTTGGTCCCTGTGTTCACAATATCTGGCCGGACTGCGTCCGCCGGCTCCGGCAGGCAGAAGCTATCGCGCAACTGGCGGTTCAAAGTGACCGGGGTCTGAATTCGATCGAAAAAGCCGGGCGGCAATGCCCGCATTTTATTGTGCCAACGCGTTGAGGACAACGGCTTCCACCTTTTTGCCTTTAAACAGCGCCGCTTTACGATTAAGCTCAGCGCTGGGATCGCCAGTTTAGTGGGCTCATGAAAAAAATAAGGACCGCACATGAGAGGACCCGCAAGCCGGTGCGACACCGCGCTCGCGCTGGCGACAGCAACGGCGCACCTGATGTTAGTCTTTTACGTCATCCAAGAAACGACCTGGAAGCGGCCATCCAGCGATATGTCGATCTTTACGATTTTGCGCCGATTGCTTATGTGAGCTTCGACCGCGCGGGCCGGATTGAAGAAGCCAATCTGGCGGCGACCGAGCTTTTGGGATCTCCGCGGGATTTGTTAATCGGCAGACCATTTGCGCTTTACGTCGCCGATTCGGATTCATTTCTGCGCCATTTGCTTTACTGCCGAACATCCGAACAGCGCGTTGAAACCGAGCTGCTCCTGAAGTCGAGAAAAGGGGAGCCGATTCCCGCTCAACTCTCTAGCACGCCGATAACATTGACATCTAAAGACGGCGCGCGCCTTTATCAAACGGCCGTCATCGATTTGCGAGAGCGTAGACGCGCCGAACAAGCGTTGCGCGAAAGCCAGCAACGGCTGCAAGCAACTTACGAGCGCGCACCGATTGGGATCGTCGAATCTTCACCCGACGGCGAATACGTCGGCGTCAATGAAGAGTTTTGCCGCTTCCTAGGATACAGCAAAGACGAACTGTTACAGCGCAACATCAAAGATGTAACGCACAAAGAAGATTATCCGCGCGACATCAAACTGCACCGTCAACTCATCGCGGGCGAGATTCCGTTTTATGAAATCGAAAAACGGTACATCCGAAAAGATCGAGCGATTGTTTGGGCTGAAATGCTGCGCTCAATTGTGCGCGATGCGAATGGAAAGCCCCTCTATACCATCGGCACGGTACATGACATCACGCAGCACAAAAAAGCGGAAGCCGCGCTGCAAAAATCGAAAGACCTACTGGGAAGACTCGTGCGAGAGCGCACCAAGGCATTACGCATCGCAAATGCCGAGTTAAAAAATGAGATCGAGCATCGTAAGGGATTGGAAGGAGAAATCCTTTCTATCAGTGACCGGGAGCAACAGCGCTTAGGCCAGGAGTTGCACGACGGGATTTGCCAGCACCTCACGGCAGTCGCATTCATGGCTCGCTCAGTGGCGTTGCGGTTGAAGAACCATCGCGTCATCGAAGTAAGTGATATCGAAAAAATCGCGGAGCTGGTGAACGATGCTGCGACCGACACGCGCAACCTTTCCCGCGCTTTACATCGGAGCGATGTCGATGCGGCCGGACTGGTCAATGCTTTGCAAGACTTAGTTGACCGGGAAATCTGGAAGGTACCCTGCCGGCTGGAAGTCAAACCCTCATTTCACATCGAGGATGACATCGCTGCGGCGCAGCTTTATCGCATCGCGCGTGAAGCGGTCATCAACGCCAACAACCATGCGCAAGCGCGCGAAATTGTCATCAAACTGGAGCGATCGCGAGAGAGAATCGTTTTGCGCGTAATCGATGACGGCATCGGATTTTCCAATGAGCCGAAATTGAAGCAAGGCCTGGGCGCTCACATCATGAAGTATCGAGCTCGATTGATCGGTGGGCGTCTGGAAATCGACTCTCCAAAGCGAGGCGGCACACGTGTTTCCTGTTATTTGCCTTTGCCGAGACGGCGCGCTCCAGCCAAGTAAATCACACAAGAAAGAGAACCTCGGCTAAGGCCATGCCTAGCCAAAACCGCAAAGGCACCAGTGGCCAGGAATATAAAATTCAAGCATCTGGCAACCCGTCGAGTGGCGAATCGTTAGAGGGGGCGATTAAAAAGGGACTGCAATGACACGCCGTGGAGGAATTCCACCAGGCGAAGATCGGTCTCGTAAATCTTGGTTACAAACCGGACGGTTATAGCGCAAATGAAATCCGCTGGATCGACTGACAAGCAGACAATGTGCAGTTCGCCAAACGCGAAGCGGATTGTAATCGTCGATGATCATCCGCTATTTCGAAAAGGTCTTGAGCAATTGATCCATTCGGACGGAGGTTTCATGGTTTGCGGTGAAGCAGGCGACGCCGCGGAAGCGATGGAAATAATTCGCAAACTGTATCCCGATCTTGCGATTGTCGATCTTAGTTTGCCCGGTGCCAACGGAATTGAGCTGATCAAAAACATTCGCGCCGAATTCCCGAGGCTATCAATTCTGGTGCTCTCGATGCACGATGAATCGCTCTACGCGTTGCGCGCGCTGCGCGCGGGAGCGCACGGCTACGTGATGAAACACGAGGCCATGGCCAACGTCCTCCAGGCAATTCACGAAGTCTTTAGCGGACGTCCTTATCTTAGCCCGGCAATGGCGGCCCAGGTGATTACAAAATTCGCGCATCGCCAGTCTGAGGGCGAGACTGACTCGGTCGAGAGACTGAGCGATCGTGAGCTGGAAATTCTGGAGCTGATCGGGAAAGGGATTGAAGTGCGACAGATCGCGAAGCAGTTGCATCTCAGTCCCAAAACGGTGGAGACTCACCGAGCGCACATTAAGGAGAAGCTGCGGCTAAAGAATGCGCGAGAAGTAGCGCGTTTCGCCTTGCAATGGCTGGGCGCGCGCAGTGTTTGAGATCCGCGTGATTGATTAGGCGGAAGGAGTTGGTTGCGGGGGCTGGATTTGAACCAGCGATCCGGCAGCTGCCAGATTATGAGCCCTCCGAATGCAAACCTGTCATCGAATAAAAACCCGTACCGCGGCCTTGTCGTTTTAACCGGTTCTCCAGTTTTCTCGCGTCACTCAGAGACAGCTGCTCGCTCTGCCATGCAAGCCTCCAAGGCCCACGTCCCTTTGTCCAACGCGACTCGCCGGCATGATGCTGACCCATTCTTCGCGCGACATCATCGATGATGCCGATGTAGAATCTACCTTCACGGTTTTGGAGAACGTAAACGCGATAAGCTGCCGGCATGCAGCAAAGGAGTTGGTTGCGGGGGCTGGATTTGAACCAGCGACCTTCAGGTTATGAGCCTGACGAGCTACCAGGCTGCTCCACCCCGCGCCTTTACT
>WNGG01003788.1_pt1 | contig 17028 bp, 16 predicted proteins | sample 5400661 | NCBI WGS metagenome assembly WNGG01 (sample SAMN13153372, study PRJNA577476) | soil metagenome | isolation source: 100 cm soil or saprolite under Garry oak tree replicate 1 | place: USA:California | collected 2016-06-15 | reverse complement strand
TCAGCGGTCATCCAACCGCAAAGTGGATTGCGGCGTTAAGCCTTTGGGGCTCAAAATGCCGAGTGGGCCCGGGGAATTTCACCCCGAGCCTCTCACAGATCCGGACTTGATACTCTCGCATCATCCGGCTCGTGCCACCGCGCGAAGGCTGCCGCCTTCCGCTGAACCTTCGGGCTCCTCCTGGCACCGCCAGTTGGCCCAAGCTCAACGGCGATGACCCGCCCCCTTCGCTCCACGAGCATTACACCCGCTTCATCGCTACAAAGAAACAACCTCTCCGCGGGCACTCCGTAGCTGGCCAGTTAGCTGGCCAGGGGCGTGAGCGCCACATCGTAGCCAAGGTCAGCCAAGCGTTTGACCAGGCGTTTGGTTTGCTGGCCTTTGGATCGGCTCTGGAAGTGATTGGAGCCGAGGTCCTGATACAGGGTTCCGTCCTTGAGCATGTGATAGATTGCGGTGAGGATGGAGGCGGCAACGGCCATGATCGCCTTCTTCGGGCCGCGCCGCGCCTTGATGCGCAAGAACTGGGCCTTCAGGTAGCTATCCTTCTTGCGCACCGCCGCCCAGGCGCATTGCACCAACGTGGTCTTGAGCCAGGGGGCACCCTTGCGCATACGATTGGACCGGCGCTTGCCCGCGCTCTCGTCGTTGCGCGGACACATACCGGCCCAGGAGATGAGTTGGCCTTCGGAAGGGAACCGGCTCATGTCGGTGCCGATCTCGGAAACGATAACCTGCGCACCGAGATCGCTAACGCCGGGTATTGACGTCACAAGTTCGACTGCGACCCGAAAGGGCGCAATGCCCGCCTCCACCTGCTGGTCGATCGTGGCGATGGATGCGTCGAGAGCATCAATCTGATTGAGATGAAGGCGCAGCAGGAAGCGATGGTGCTTGGTGACGCGACCGCGAAGGGCCTCGCGCAGCTTCTCCTGTGAGGCCCTCAAGCGGTAATTGGCAAGGCGGGCCAGCTTGGCGGGATTACTCTCGCCCGCAATCAGAGCCTCGATCATCGCCCGGCCACTCATGCCGATGATGTCCGTGATCACCGAGTCCAATTTGATGTTGGCGTCTTCCAGCGTCTTTTGCACCCGCAGGATGTGGCTCGACTTCTCACGAACCAGTTGCTTCCTCGTGCGCAGCAAGGTGCGCAGCTCCTGCGTCTGTGTGTCTGGCACGAAGCTCGCCCGGATCAGACCGTGCGCCAACAGGTCCGCCAGCCAAGTGGCGTCGTTGACGTCGGTCTTGCGGCCGGGCACGTTCTTTACGTGCGCCGCATTCGCCAGGATCAACTGGAAATCGCCATCATCCAGGATGTGCCACACCGGCTTCCAGTAGACGCCGGTCGCCTCCATCGCCACATGCGTGCAGCCGTTTTCTGCCAGCCACTCCGACAACGCCATCAGGCTCGCCGTTGTCGTCTCAAACGTGCGAACCTCCCTGACGACCTCACCACCGGACACAACGCGTAAGCAGGCAACCACGGTCTCCTTGTGAACGTCGAGACCGCAACACCGTTGATATAAGACTTCCATCGCTTCCTCCCGACACCTTCTGATACGTCGTCGGCGTGGGGCTCCAGCAATAGAACTCTACAAAGCGTGCTCCGGGGCCAATGACGGCCCGTGGCGACAGTCTGGGGTGCTCCAGGAACCCCGGGTCCAACTACTACGCGGGCTTGACGCACCAATTGATGATCGACCTCGATGCCGACGACGCGGCAAAGGTATCAGTGTTTCATTCGCTGTGGGTCGGCAAAGCCGGTGGCGAACTACTACGAGGCAGTCCGCCCCTCTCCGGCGCATCAGTACTTTCGGCCTCGCGGTTGGAGCCGCTTGTGCCTTTTCCCTTGGCATCGCCGGCCAGGTTCTCACGTTCCGTACAAGAGCCAGATTGAGCTTCGCGCCGCCTCCATGCCGGATGCCGCTTGGGCAGTCTCAGGACATCCCCCAAACTGATCCCAGAGGAATGGCAACCCCCCGGTTTTGGCATCGTCTAATCCGCTTTCGACACGTCATCAGCGGTTCGCTTGCGCTCGCCTCTCTCAATCATACCTGCCGAAATCTCGTTCCGACTTTTCCGCAACGTTCACCACCATCGCTTTTGACGACAGCAGCTTGCGGTGGCTTGAGATCAACACCTGATTGCCGACCTCGAAGGGCCCTCCTTCATCTCTCGTACAGTTACGCACCGCCGTGTGGACCGGCGTTACTCGTGACACAAGACCCAAACCGGACCTACTGCCGGTAGAGTGCCCACCCTTTCGAAAAACGACCCACCGGGTGATGGACAGGCGTAGAAATGGCACTTGGTGGACAGACGTTGAGGACTTACGATGAAAAAACATTCAAGTGATTGACGGTGCGGACAACTGCACATTCAGCCTGTTTCAGGCGACTGACGAAGAGTTCCGGATCATTTTCCCCGAACCAGGACAAGATATTGAATTTGCAGAGGACCTTATTGAGCGTATCGGCAAAGATAGCACCCTCTTGGGTCCCATTTGGCAACGTCCCATAGCGAAGCAGGACGCGAACGGTATTCATGGGACCCTGTTTTACGAGTTCGGCCGGAAGCGCTACGCTTTCCCGACCACGAAGCGCGAGCGGGACTGGGACTCGTCTGCCTTGAACGCTGCCCAACGCCGGATGTATGGGCGCCTGCCCTGACCATCTCGCGCTAGGGCTCAATGACGCTTCGCATCGGGAACAGCGCAGTTAAGCCCGATTCGCATCAGCGCCGTCGGATCAATCGCATTAGGTAGATGTGCAGAGTGCGAAGGCTGAATATCGTTCGCACCAGCCAGTTCGGAACCCCGAGATTGCGCAACGCCTCCATATAATCCCTGTCGCGACGTTCGCTTACGGCCGTGTCCGTCCAATAGCCCGGAGTAGTGCACACCACGAATGTGCGCTCCGCAAAATCGCGCACCTGCTCGCCATTCGGCAATTTGGCCGCAAACACAAGCTCGCGGCGAAGACAGACCGCCTCCACCCGCGGCCGCAGCTCCTCCTCATATCCGATCCCGCAGCGAAGCAGCCTCGCATGGGTGGCCTCATGTACGATGGTTGCGGCAATCAGCTCCGGACGCGATGTCTCGGCGAGAACAAACGCTCTATCGAGCTCGCAAGCGAGGAGGGCGCGATTGAAGTTGCCGAGGGCCCCGGGTAGCGGTCGAACCCAAACGCGTTCAAAATCGCGCATGAGACGATCATACCGAAGTCGATCGTATACCTTGATGAGACGAAGCGCCGCCTCGACGCGCTCCAGGATGGGCTCAGGCTCGCTGTCGATGGATACCCCGACCCACAGCCCATCGACCTGTCTGCTCGTAGAGAAGCGAAGCTCGACCCTATCCGCGAGTGTCGGCCGCGGGCTTTGGTGCTCTACCCGGTACATGTCTCATACCAAGGTCGGCTTCTGTCATTTTCCCGAACGCCGCCTCAGTTGGCGGCCTCGTCCTTATCCTTGTAGATCAACTTGAAGCTTCCTTCGAGAAGCTGGAGCCATAGCTAATTCGGACAGCACCTACCTTGACGGAAAGGGTGACGGCCTCTTAACGCAGATTGCGGTTGGGTCGAGGCCTGCGGGGCTGCACTGGAAATCTGGAGGTAGGCCAAAATTAAATCGCTTCGGACTATCTCTAGGCGGCTCCAAAACAGCAACAATCAAGGCGGCCGCGCCGAACAGGGCTATTAGGACGGCGATTGCAATGAAATCTCCGTGCTTCGGGGCTTTCGGCGATTTCATATGCTGCCCGCACCTTAATTGGCGGTCTCCCAAGCCTCTAGACTAGCACATCCACAATATCACTAATCTCCCAAAGGTGGACGAGCCTCGAACTACCGTCACGTCCGTTCCTGTGAGCGCGCCGTCCAGCGCCCAGATTGCGGGTGCGGTTTGGGCTGAAACGGCGTATTCTCGACCGGCGTCGCACCCGGGAGCACTCGGCTGGACGCTCCGGCCGCGAAGCCCCCGGTTGGCAAACGACGCCTCGGCGCGCGCAACGGCGCAACCGAGCACGCTCGATTCCAGCGCACAACAATGACAAGGGGGAAACACATGGCTCGCATCACGCGACGCAGACTTCTGAAACTGTCCGCATCCGGCGCCGTCGCGGCGCACACCGGCGGCCTCGCTGCCGTCCTGGCCGCCGGACGGGCGCCGGCCTTCGCGCAAGGGACGACCGTCCATTGGCTGCGCTGGGCCGATTTCGTGCCGGCTTCCGACGTGCTGCTCAAAGGCCAGATCACGCAGGAATGCCAGAAGGCGACCGGCATCACGCTCAAGGTCGAAACCATCAACGCCAACGACCTGCAGGCGCGCATCACCTCGGCGATCCAGTCGGGAACCGGACCCGATATCATCATGGCGATCGGCAACTGGCCGCAGCTCTACGCCGAAAGCCTCGCCGATGCCGGTGACGTGGCCGAGGAGATCGGCAAGGCCCAAGGCGGCTACTACGACGTCGCCAAGCTCGTCGCCACGGTCGGCAACAAATGGATCGGCGTGCCGTGGACCGTCGGCGGCGGGCTGATCGCCTATCGCAAGTCATGGCTCGAGGAGGTGGGATACAAAACCTTCCCCGAAACCTGGGACGCCTTGCGCGACGCCGGCAAGAAATTGAAGGCCAAGGGCCGGCCGCTCGGCCAAACCGCCGGGCACACCTTCGGCGACGCGCCGAGCTGGTGGTACCCGTACTTGTGGTCCTGGGGCGGCAAGGAGGTCGAGGCCGACGGCAAGACCGTGGTCTTGAACAGCCGGGAAGCCGTCGAATCGGTCAAGTTCGCGGTTGGCCTTTGGCAGGAGGCCTGCGACGAGGGCGGGCTCGCCTGGGACGACACCAGCAACAACCGCGCCTTCCTGGCGGGCAGCATCAGCGCCACCAACAATGGCGCTTCGATCTACATCGAAGCCAAGCGCAAACCTGAATCGTATCTGACCGAGAAGGGCGCGCCGATGTGGAAGGACATCCTGCACGCGCGCATCCCCAAGGGCCCCGGCGGCCAGTTCAACCTGCCATTCCCCTTCACCGACATGCTGATGGGCTATTCCAAGAACCAGAAACCGGCCAAGGATTTCCTGCGCTGGGTTCACTCGAAACCGGTGTTCGCCGAATGGTTCACCTCGCAGCAGGGCTACAGCGACGGCGCCACCAAGGATTGGGAGAAGGACAAGGTGTGGGACGTCGATCCCGTCCTGCGGCCGTTTCGCGACATACCGCCGTTCGGACGCCTGGCGGGCTATGCCGGGCCGCCCAATCGCAAGGCCGCTGAAGTGGTGACCAAGTACATCATCACCGACATGTACGCAAAGGCGATTCAAGGCATGCCGGCCGAGGGCGCGGTCAAATGGGCGCATGACGAGGTCGTCAAGATTTACGCGTGACCTGCTTCAATCCCTCACCCCGTGCGCCGCGCGCACGGGTCCTCAAATGTGGTTGGTAATGACAGGAGACCACAAGTGGCAAACAACGGAGAGATGATCATCGATCTCGACAGAAAGCGCATGCAGGCGATGGGAGAGAAAGACACTGCCACGCTGGATGCTTTGCTTGCTGACGACCTGATCTACACGCATTCGTCTGCTCGGGTCGACACGAAGCAGAGCCTGATCGCCAACATGAAGTCTGGTGCGACGGTCTATTCTTCCATCGAACCTTCCGAGGTGAGGGCGCAGGATCTTGGCGACGCCGTGGTGCTGACCGGAGTTGCGTGGGTCAAAGTCATATCGAATGGCAGGCAGCTTGATTTCGGCGTACGGTTCACCGACGCCTATGCTAAGCGAAGCGGGCGCTGGCAGATGGTTGTATGGCAGTCGACACGCCTGCCCGACTAATCATGCGACCCTATGGGTTCGTGTTCGCGACTTCCGTAAGTTGTGAAGGTAGTTGGCACATCCCGGAAGTGCCGCCGCGGCTCGCGCATGTCAGCTATCGGAGCCATTCCGGACGACATATGCTCCGCGCGAGTATTTCGCAGTTCGGCACTTTGGAGACGTGCCGCCATGTCCGCGATGAGGTCTGCTTCGAAGAGTTAAGCAGACGAATAACGACATGGTTCGGAGTCGCTCCTGATCCGCTTCGGACGTTGGGCCAGGCAGAGATTGGCGCGCGGTGATCTACCCCCCGCGATCCCCTCACGCCCGGAACGCCACTACCGCCTTCTCGTCGAACTTCAGGCCAAGGCCGGGCCCATCGGGCAGCACCAGCGCGCCCTTCTCGAGCCGAGGAGTCTCCTCGAAGAGGCGCAGCATCCACGGCATGTACTCCACCGTAAGCCCGTTCGGACAAGCAGCGACCAGGTGCGCGTGAATCTCGGGCATTATGTGGCTGACGACCGGCAGGTTGAACGCCTCGGCCATGGCGGCGACCTTCATCCACTGGGTGATGCCGCCGACGCGGGCGAGGTCGATCATCACGATGTCGACCGAGCGTGCCTCGATCATGTGGCGGAACGGGATGACGCCCCAAACGTATTCCCCGCCGGCGATCGGCGTTTTGAGTGCCGCCGTGACGCGCGCGAGGCCTGGGTAGTCGTCCGCCGCGGTCACGTCCTCCAGCCAGAACAGGCCGACGTCCTCGACACGGCTCCCGATGTCGATCGCCTGCTCGGGCCGCCAGCGCTGGTTGATGTCACACATCAGCCCTATGTCCGGGCCGATCGCCTCGCGCACCAAACGCACCCGGCGAATTTCCTCCGCCGGCGGCGGGTTGCCCGGCAGCGCCATCTGCGTCTTCATCTCGACAAAACCCTTCTCCACCAGAATGCAGGCGGCGCGCTGCGCCTGGTCGTGTGTCAGGCCGCGACGCAGCGAGCCCGACGCATAGGTGGCAATGCGGTCGCGATGGCCGCCGAGGAGTTTCCACAGCGGCTGCTCCGCTGCCCGAGCCTTGATGTCCCACAGCGCAATATCGATCGCGGCGAGCGCCAGCGTGAAGATGCCGCCCGGCCCACCGGGCGATCCGGCGGCGTCGCGCAGCCGGGCGATGATCCTTTCGATGCGCATCGCATCCTCGCCGATCGTCAGCGCCGCGAGCTCGTCGACCGCGGCGCGCAGGCTGCTGGTCAGGCGGCCGCCCCACAGGGTCACGCCGATGCCCTCGACCCCGGCGTCGGTGCGCAGCCGCAGGATCACGATTGGGCGCGTGCGGCCGGCCTCCTCCGGCATGTTCGCGAGCGGGTCGTCCTCCGGGATGTTGAGGACGGCGGACTCGTAGCTCGTGATCTTCATGTCGGTTCCTCCCTGGTGGCCGGTATACTGCGGCCGCTCGCCGTCGACGACCAGCCCCTTGACGGTGATCCAGCCGGACGTCGGTCTTTGGCACTCAACGACCGCCAAGGCGTCAACATGCATTGTAACCACGGAGGCCACCGTGCTCACCGTCACGCGCGATATGATTCTTCCCACCACCATCACGGGCTCCTATCCGCGACCGCTTTGGTTTGACCGCAGTCTGGCCGGCCGATCGTTCAAGTCCGCGCTCGGCGATTCCCTGTTCCGCGAGCAATATCTGGACGCGGTCGCCAGCATCATCGCCGAACAGGAGGCAGCAGGGCTCGATATCGTGACTGACGGCGACAGTCGCTTCGATCTCACCGTGGGCGGAAAGTCCTGGTTTTTCTATCCAATCGAACGTCTCGGCGGCGTCTGCGGCCATCGCGACACCTCGCGGGGCTGGATGGCGCGGCACGGCCTGCGCCCCGGGAAGATATTGTGGGAGGTGCAGGAGGCTTATCAGCCCGGCGTCGTGCGCGAAAAGCTCACGCGTGGTCCGCTGGAATATGCCGCGCTGTGGAAAGTCGCTCAGCGCATGACGGACCGGCCGGTGAAATTCGGCGCCATCTGCGCCCCCGCCCTCGCGTCGATGCTGTGGAACGAGTTCTACCCCGACGACGAGGCGATGGTCCGCGATCTCTGCGAAATCATGAACGCGGAGCTGCGCGATATGGTCGCCGCCGGCTGCGCGTTGATCCAGGTGGAGGAGCCGCGGCACCATATGCGCGCCCAGCAAGCGGACTGCACCGATGCCGATCTCGAGTTCCTCACCGAGGAGTTCAATCGCCAGCTGACCGGCGTGAATGCGGAGATCTGGGTTCATACCTGCTGGGGTAATCCGAATCAGCAGCGGGTACATTGGAAAGTGCCGAGTTACGAACGTGCTCTGCCGCACCTGTTGCAACTCAACTGCGATGTATTGACGATCGAATGCGCCAGCTCGGATGGGCAGGATCTGCATCTGTTCAAGCACATCAAGACCGATAAGAAGATCGGTATCGGCGTCGTCAACCACTGCAACACGGTGGTCGAGCCGGCGGAGCACGTTGCGGCGTTGATCCGCAAGGCGCTGGAATATGTCCCGAAGGAGCAGCTCGTCATCAGCACCGATTGCGGCTTTGGCCGCGAGGGTCTGTCGCGGCGGATCGCTTTTTACAAGTGCGTGGCGCTGGTCGAGGGGACCAATATCGTCCGCCGTGAACTCGGCCTGCCGGAAGCGCGCGTGCGGGCGGCAGATCCAAAGCTGTGGTTCGCGGAGCGGGAACCTGTTCGGTGAATAGATGGGGCAGGAAGGCGGAGAGGCGAGAATGAAGAGCGGCGCCAACGCCGACCCGAACTACATCGTCACCAATGTTTACGAGAAGATAGACGGCGTCGGCTGATCGTCTCACATCACGCAGCCGAAGCCGCAATAACGGCGAGGTTCAACGCTCCTCCCGTAGGCGGTCCCGCTTGGCCGAAACCGAGCGGGGCCTTCCCTTGCCGGATGTCCGGTCCTGGCACTGTCTGCGACCTGTCGGCACGTCCGCTCTACGTCCGCTATCGGGGTTATTTCAGACGATAAATGCTCGCTGCGAGTATTTCGCAGATTGACCCGAGGCTGATCTCCCAACGACGTGTATTGGGTCTTTGAATCTTCAGTCAGTGTCATCGCTGCTTACGCGCGGGCTCGCGAGATATTTCGGCGAATCGCTCGCGCACCAAGGCCTGAAATTGATCCGCTGAGGGCGTGAGCAGGGCGTCCCGAACCCGAAGCACCGAGACCACGGCGCGAACATTCCAGCCACGAACCGGGATGACGGTCAGTGATCCGGCCTGCAACTCAGCGGCTACAATGTAGCGGCTGATAGCCGCGACCCCGTAGCCTCTTTTCAGCGCAGACAGGACGGCTTCATAAGACGGAAGTTCGAGGCGCCGCCGCGGCACGATACCCAGACGCGCCATGGCTCGCTCGGAAGCGCTGCGCGTCGCGGAGCCCTCCTCTCGGGAAATCCACGTCAAGGACTCGAGACCTTCACGCGATGGCCGTTTTGGAACGAGCGCGGGTCGCCCGACGATCGCGATCTCGTTCTCCAGCAAGGGCTCAGCCGCGATTTCCGGGCCGCCGACAGCGTTGGCGATGAAGCCTAGCTCGGCACGATGCGACCGAAGCCATTCAACGGCCTGCTTGGCCGTTCCAAGCTCCAAAGAGATGCGCACTCCCGGATGCGAATGCTTGAACTCGGCAATGATGTCCGGCAGCAGATATGTACCGGTCACCCACGAGGCGACAATCGCCAGCGAGCCTGAGCCACTCTTGCGGATTTCAGCAGCACCGAGGGTCGCCTGCACCAACAGGGACTCGGCACGCAACACGTGGTTGGCCACAAATTCGCCGGCACTCGTCAGTGCACCGTCACGCCGCGCACGTTCGACTAGCCTCAATCCCAGCGCACGCTCCAAATCCGCAATATGTTTCGAGACGACAGGTTGACTGATGCGCAGCTCACCTGCAGCCGCTGAGAACGATCGGCGCCGGGCGAACGCCGCAAAAGCCCGCAACCGTGCTTCGAGGAGCATAGCTTCAGACTATACTAACGTTGCCAGTATGTATTTTTTTATTCGCGGTCCCGCGCGTAGGATTGTTGTCGCGGAGGATCCCCGAAGATGAGGCGAATTTCCAGGATTGCTGTTGCAGGAGTGGTGCTCGTCACGCTGACAACGGCCGCACAGGCCGCGCCTTGCCTCATCGTAACGCTGACCGGCACGCAGGGCGGGCCAACCGTTTTCAACGGCCGGGCTGGTGCCGGAACGCTGGTGAGCTATGGCGACGACAGCAACAATTGCGGCGCGATGAAGCTGCAATTCGACGCCGGCCGCGGCACGAGTATGCGACTTTCGCAGATCAATGTCACGCCCGCACAGCTCACCGCAATCTTCCTCACGCACATACATGGCGATCATACGGAAGGTCTTCTCGATGTCATGGCATTGCGCTGGTATCTGAAGGGGCCAAAGATCGACATCATCTGCAGTGCGGACGCGGTATCCGCCTTGGGATTCACCAACAGCTGCCGAAACTATGTCACCCACATTGCCGATGCGTTTCTTCAGTCAGGCGAGATCGCTGAGCGGCGCTCCGAAGACAGTGCGCGCCTCGCCGGCGGACCGGCCGATTTGGCCAACATGCTCACATTTGACCCGAAAGAGGAGCCGCAAGTTGTCTGGTCGTCCGGCGACGTAAAGGTCAGCGCGATTCGTTCCACTCACATCGCGGGCCATGCGTCCTACAGGGTGGATACACCTGTCGCAAGTGTCGTCATCGGCGGCGACGCCAGCAACGATGTGCCGGCCCCGCCACGCGCTCACTCCACGTCCGATCAGGTGGAAAGGTTGGCGAACGGAGCTGCCATTATCGTGCATTCGACGATACACCCTGTCCTCGGTCCGGACCACGATAGTGGATTTCCGGCGCAGAGCTTTTATCGCCAGAGCTTGGCTAGTGATCTGGGTGCCATGGCAAGGCGAGTCGGCGCGAAATACCTCATGCTCACACATCTTGCTCCGTCGCTCGGAGCGGCGCGGCACAATCGCTGGAACGTTCCGGGCGGCGCGTTGGCGGAAGCAGATTATCGCAAGGCCGCGGAGGCTGGCGGGTTCACGGGAATCACCATTGTGGGAACCGATCTCGCGACGCTGCGGCTGCCACCGAAGTAAAATTTGCTGTCATAGATAATGCCGTTTGGGTCAATGGCTGCTCCTGGCACTTAGCCGCCGTATGGGCCGCACGCCTGCGCGTCCGCAGTTGGGGGTAAAGCGGTCGTGTGTTCACGCGGCAAACGGCTTCCACGGACTGATTGATTTCCCCGGAGATTACCGCCAGTATTTCTTACCGCTGCGACATGTCTGAGTTGCCCCAGCCGGAATGATAAGCATGACGATCGGCATGTCGTCGCAACGGGAGGGGTCAGCGATGGGCATTGGCGTCGAGCTCGACTGTCTCGAAGGCATTCGCGTCGTGGACTTCACCCAGTTCGAGGCAGGCCCCTCATGCACGGAAGCCCTCGCATGGCTCGGGGCCGAAGTGGTGAAGATCGAAAATCCGCGCACGGGTGACCCGGGCCGACGGCTGCAGCCCGGCCATCCGGACGACCCGTGGTATTTCCATCAGTTCAATGCCAACAAGAAGTCGGTGACCTTGAACCTGAAATCGCCGCGCGGGCTCGAGATCGTCCGCGAGCTGCTGAAGAAGGCCGACGTCACGGTCGAGAACATGGCGCCCGGCACCATCGAGCGGCTGGGGCTTGGTTACGACGAGGTCAGGAAGATCAATCCCGGCATCATCTATTGCCAGGTCAAGGGCTTCGGCACCGGCAGCCCGTACGAGCACAGCCTCGCGTTCGACATGATCGCGCAGGCCGCCGGCGGCACCATCAGCGTTACTGGCGATGCCGACCGCGCGCCGGTGAAGCCCGGACCCTCCTTCGGCGACACCGGCACCGGCATGCTGATGGCGATCAGCATCCTGGGCGCGCTCTACGGGCGTTCCAAGACCGGCCATGGTCGTCGCCTGCAGGTGGCGATGCAGGACGCGATGCTCCATTATATGCGCGTGCCGTTTTCGCGGACCCAGCTCACCGGCAAGGCGATGATGCGCGACGGAACCAGCCGGTCGACCCCTGGCGGGCTCACGCCGAACGCGCTCTACCCGTGCAAGCCCGGCGGGCCGAACGACTACGTCTACGTCTTCTGCAGCCGTGCCAACCCCGAGCACTGGCAACGTCTGCTCAAGGTCATCAGTCGCGAGGATCTAAGCGGTGACGCGCGCTACGACACTCAGGTTGCCCGCAGCCAGCGCGGGGCGGAGGTCGACGAGGTCATTGCGGCCTGGACCCGGCAGCACACCAAGGAAGAGGCGATGACGTTGTTCGGCGCCGCCGGCGTGCCGGCGGGGGCGGTGTTCGATACCCTGGAGCTGATGAACGACCCTTCGTTCGCCGCGCGCGGCATCATGCAGGCGATCGACCACCCCACGACCGGCAAGGTCAGGATGCCGGCCTGGCCAGTGCGTTTCGACGGTGCAGCGCCGACGGTCAAGCCGTCGCCGCTGCTCGGCCAGCATGTCGACGACGTGCTCGGCGCGTGGCTGGGCATGAACGCCAAGGAGCTCGCCGCCCTGCGCCAGGACGGCATCGTTTGACCCGCGGACGGCACCGCATAAGCCGGGACGAGCCCGGCTCTGATTGACGCTTCGGCTCCATATCTTTCTGGAGCTGACGGCGTAGGCCGATAATTCTCCGCTACTTGAGCGGCGAATGCGGCGCCGGCAGCATCACGGTCGAATGCATCTCATCGAGGAGGCCGGCGCTGGCTTTGAGGAACTCCTGCCAGCCCGCGTCCTTTGCCACCGCGGCCCGCACCGCTGCGCGCGTGTTGAGGTCGGGATAGGCCCAGATGTGGCACACCTCGTTGACCTGCGGAGCCTCGGTCGCAAACAGCGCGGCGATTTTCGAATGCTTCTCGCGCACCTCCAACGCCTTGGTGAAAAGCTGGAGCCACTGCGGCGCGGCGCCGGGCCTGGCGCGGTAGTTGCGGAACTCGTAGACGTTGGGCGTCTGCGCCGGAGCCGTCGGCTCCCGCACGGCGTTGAGCAGGCGGATCTCCTGGCGGAGTAGATTTGGCCGGATCAGCGGGACATACTCGGCGGCCCAACGCGGGTTCTTGCCGAGCTCGACACGCAGCTGGGCGCGGTGGTTCAGGTCCCGATAGCTCCACAGGTGCATCACCTGGTTGAGCGGCCCGATCTCGGTCTGCCAGTAGCCTTCGAGCTTGCCGTAGTCGTCCTTGCGGATGTCCCGCCCCACCGTGCCGGCCGCCTTCACCACGTCCGGCAGCGTGCCTTGCTTGAGCGTGTAGGTTCTCAATTCGTAGATCATTTGCGCTTGCTCCTCCCGTGTCTTTATCGATCTCCGCAAACGCCGGCGAACTTGGAACCGGGACGCTGGCGTGTCAATCACGGCACAGGATGGCGGCGCGAAGAAAAGCCATCCTGTGCTCCGCCGTGCTGCGGCAGCTCCGGCTGGGCCGAAGGCTGAATGCCACTTCGGCGGAAAATGCTCTCATCAGATCTCGATAACCAGGCCATCGTGCGCGCAGAGCTCCGGCACCGCACTCTGCTCGGCCAGCATCTCGGGCCCCAGATGGGTCAAGACGATCCGCTTGGCCTTGAGCTCGTGCCGGTGCTCCACGAGGGTCGGATAGTTCAGGTGAAATGGGACCGGCTTGCGGTAGAAGTAGCACTCGGCGACGAGCAGGTCGGTGTCCTGCGCCAGGGCGGGCATGAAGCGAGTCCACTCGCTGTCGCCCGTATAGGCGACGACCTTGCCGCCCGCGCTGACCCGGATCGACGTCGGCTTCGTTTCCGGCGTATGAACCGCCGGGTAGGTCACGATCTTCAATGGGCCCACTTCGTGCTCACGTTCGGTTTCAAGCTCGACGAAATCCGTCTTGAACCTGGGCGTCATGCGCTCCATTCCCGGAAAGAGCGCATGCTGCATTTTGAGCACACCCTGTTGAATGCCGATCGGGCCACCCACCACCAGTGGCCGCTGCCGCTTCGCGCCGAGCATGGCGTCCAACATGAGGAACGGAATCCCTCCGCAGTGGTCGCCATGAATGTGAGTGCAGACAATCGCGTCGATCGTGTTGTGGTCGATGCCGAGCGCCTTGAGCGCGATGAGGCTGGAGGCGCCGAAGTCAAGCGCGAAGCGTACGCCGGGAACGTCGACCAGAATGCAGGTGTTGAAACGGCCTCCGGATCCGAACGCGTCTCCGCTTCCGACGAAGGTGACCTTTGCTGACATGGCGACCTCTCACCGGTGTCGGCGATGCCATTCCCTCCCGGTCCAGCTGCGCGGGTGAGCTTGGCATAAGCATAAGCGGGCGCGTCGGACCAAGGTAGCGCAGCGCCATGCGCTCCACCATCGCGGCAAGCTACGCGCGCGTCGAGCCGCCCGTCGGCGCCATCCAGCCGTAGACCTTGCAGTCTCGGCCTACTCGCAGCGGCGGAAAAATTGCAGATAATTTTCGGGATTTCGCTGCTCGCCATTGGTTTCACCGGGTGGCGCGACCCGCCTCCCGACAGCTTCGGGCGTGCAATTCAGCGTGGCGCGCGCTCGGCCACAAGCGAGCTTTGAACGCAGGATGCTCGGGAAAATTTCGGGGTGCGGGGAGATTGCGACTGCGCGGCGGCCGGTCGAGCAATCATAGAACACTTAAGCCCTAGGGTGGCGCTGGAGCTGAAAGTCGGGATCGCGCTCGGCGCGGCCGCGCTCACGCGCGAGCAGACGCAGGGCAACATTCGCCGCGGCCACCGCATCCTCGTCTACGGGTTCGACGTCCTGATGCTGAGGCAGCATGCGCGACAGGCGCCGGAGTGGGCGCGTAGCTGAGAGATCCTCTATCCTTCAGGCCCAAGCAATTCTCGACTGAAGCCGCCTTTTGACCCAAACCAGACGCCAGGCGGGTTCTACTATATCCGGCAAATACCGCTGTCCGAGTTGTGATTGGCACGCCGGTATCGTGGTGGAGTGAACGGGCAGGATTGAAAATCCCGGCATTATTTTGACGCGGGAGCGATTGCTTTCGCATTGTTCTCGGCGAAGCTTGGCGGCACGTCGAACTTGCCGCTTTGCAGATCGTACCGGCAGTGCCAACCGCGCAATGAGCGAATTTGGCCATGCCGGCCGTTGGGCGACACCTCGCCTGAGAGGGTGACGACCAGATACCGGCTGTCGGGCCATTCCACGCCCAGCCAGCGATAATTCTCCTCTGTTCCTTTCACCAGGCCGGCCACGATGTGGAAATCGGGCCGCATGATTTTTCGCGCCTCGGGACGGCTGTTGAAGTAGGCCCAGGCCAGGTCGCCGAGCGGCTTCCGCGTCGCCGCGACAAATCCCTTGGGACCCAGATGGTACAAATACAGGCTCGCTTCACCGGAGCCGGTCTTTTGCATCCGCACCAGCCATTGCGAATTGTTGGTGAACCGGAAGCCCGCCGGATAGTCGGCCTCCTCCTGTTCGAGCAGGGTCAGCGTGTCGCCGCGGCGGGCCCAGAATTGCCAGCGATAACCGTCGTCGTCATCGATTTTGGCGTATTGCTCGATCGTGGTCGTGCTGTCCGGCGATGTGGAGGTGTACTTCGGGTCGATCTTGTAGCCGGCAGTCGGCCCGCCCGCCTGTGCCGCCGCCGCGCCCATGGCGCAGGCAACAAATAAGCCGACGGTATAAGCCAAATAGTGCCGGTTCATCATTGACACCCCGATCGTGCGGCAAAGCGGATCGCTGCGCCCGACCTGCCCCAATTTCGTGGAGGCAGGCTCCCACCAGGAGGGCGCGCAGAGTAGTCGCCGACCACGGGGCGCTGGTTCAAATGGAGCGATCGTGCGCGGGTCTGCTTGACGCCTTGGATTCGGCGTCACAGAGATGTGCGTTCGATCGCGCGCTGCGCCAGCAGTTCGGCGATGGGCCGCATTTAAACCGACGAGTGGGCGGCCGCTGCCATCGAACTGAAGGCGCCCTGAACCTCATCTCCGTTCAGAGCGACAAAGCAGCACATGCAGATCGCATCCTGAACCAGAGGAGAGCGGCAAGAACACCAGTCTCGGAGCCATCGTCGGCACCGAACTGAAAGCGCTGGCCGCACAACCCTGACGCGCCATAGCAGCGGATCGACAACGAAGAGGAAGCCTTATGAGCAAGCACAAAGTGGGATCAATGCACACATTCTTTGCGGGTCTCGTTTTGCTTGGGTGCTCTCTTGGGCCGACAGATCAGGCAGCCGCTCGGTCCCGCTTCGACGGTGCATGGAATCTTCTGTTCGTGACTCAGCGGGGATCGTGCGATGCGACCTACACTTTCAACGTCAACATCTCGAACGGGATTGTTACGCACCCCAACCTGGTGAAATTCAGGGGCCGCGTGACGCCATCCGGCGCGGTAAGAGCCTCCGTCAGCGTAACTGACAAGTTCGCCCGGGGCTCGGGCAAGCTATCTGACGTTTCCGGCCGCGGCCGTTGGAGCGGTCGCGCGGGACGGGCGAGCTGTGCCGGATATTGGAGCGCCCAAAGAAATGGATGACGACCTCGCTCGCATCTTCGGTCGAGGTGAGCGCATGGAGCGACGCAAATGGCCGGTGCCGGCTATCGAGTCCCCGCAAGGCCAAACCGGTGACTCCTCAGACGCGTCAGGACTATCACGACCGCTCCAACGGGGCGGCAGACATTTCGTAAGCCTATTCATAATTTACATGGTATTTTTTGGCCTCATCGGAGCTTTGTTGTCGTCGCGGTTTCCCATTGGTCTTGGCGCATTTTTATTCTTCACCGATGACGAGCTTATCGAGTGGGTGCTTCACAGGATTGGGATACGACTCGTTCCCGACACGCTCGGCCCGGAATTCGTAAAGGCCTTCGTGTTTTTCGTTGGATTGTCGGTCTTGCTCGCATATTGGAAAGAATCCGCGCCCGGGTGGCTATCACCGTGGGCTGGTGCTTCCTGGTCTGTCATTGGTGCAACGGCCCTCGCATGTGCCGCACTCAACACCGTCTCAGCCGCGGTCGTAAAAAAAATGCTGCCGCGGGTCGGGATTGAGATCGCTCCTAACCGCCAGGGTTGGGCAATAATGGGCCTCGTTGGGCTGATACTGGGCATGCTGGCTCTCTTCATCTTGGTCTCGGATTGGCTCGGAGGCCAGTGAGTACCCCGGCAACTA